>ERZ761607.702-NODE-702-length-52190-cov-5.687504_pt1 | contig 52190 bp, 54 predicted proteins | sample MGYA00511164_ERZ761607 | MGnify/ENA primary metagenome ERZ761607 (study PRJEB28899, sample SAMN02445080) | bioreactor sludge metagenome | biome: EBPR sludge | place: Australia: Brisbane, Thorneside Wastewater Treatment Plant | collected 2011-06-22 ...
CCCCGCCCGAGGATGACTCGGCGGGGTTTGTGGCGTCTGGGGGAGGGTTGGGGGTGTGCTACGGGTGTTTCAGGGCGTTTTTGGCCGATACCCAGCGGGAAAAGGTCGCTTGTTGCTATCGCCGCAGGAGTGAAACCATGGCAACCTTCGCGTGCCCTGGCGAAGCACGCACGCAATGGAACAGCACCCGGCGGGTAGACAGCGGCGTTCGTGGTCGGTAGTCATTGAGGTAGGTCACGCCCGATCACTGGCAGAACCAGGTACTGGGGCGTTTGCCGGGGGCATTCTCATCACCCGCTGGCGCGGAACAACTTTTGGGTGACGTGACCGCCGGAGTGCTCCGCGTGGCCCCGCTTGTCCGGGCAGAATCCGCAGGGTACGTCACACAAGGCGTCATACAGACCACTCATGCGCCAGCCCGCCCATACTCTCACCCGCAAGCTCGCCATCCAGCGCGTGCGGGAACGTCTCATGCGGGAGTCCTTCCCCAGGGCCCAGATGGCGTTCATCGTTGCCCTGACGGGCGGCCTCGGCCTGCTGGCATCTTTCACCATGCTGCACGGCGGCGTGGACTCCATGGCCGTTCGGTATCCGTTGGCACTGGCAATAGCCTATTTGTTCTTTCTTTTTCTCATCTGGCTCTGGCTGCGAACGAACGCGGAAGACTATGTCGATGTGCCCGATATCTCGAACCTGGTGCCTGGCTCACGGACATCTTCAGGCGCCCCAGACTTTCAGAGCGGTGGTGGTGGCGACTTTGGCGGCGGGGGCGCTACTGGCTCCTTCGACGTTCGTTCGGCGGCCCTTGACGAAGCGGCGTCGACGCCAGCGCGAATCGTGCGTGACTCCGTGGGCGCCGTCGCCGACGCTGACGAGCTGGTCATTCCCCTTGTTGCGATCGCACTTGCCTTTGGCATTGCGGTGGCTTCGCTTTACGTTGTTTATGTCGCGCCCATCCTCTTCGCGGAGGTATTGGTTGACGGGGCACTTTCTTACGCCCTGTTCCGGCATCTCCGTGGCCAGCATCCTCAGCACTGGCTGTCAAGCACCGTGCGGCGCACCGCCATTCCCTTCGTGGCAACGGCCGTATTTCTGACTGCGGTAGGTGCGGCAATGGCCGCCTACGCCCCGGGCGCGAAGTCTGTCGGTCAGGTCGTGAAACATGCAAGCACCCAACGCGTTGCGAGATGACGCGTCTCACGAAACCCCAGCTTACTGATTGATTCTCGCGGTGTTTTCATCAGGGTTTGCGGGGTGGACAAGCCGCGCCGCACCGTCTGACCCCCCGCGGCGCGTTCAGAAGGGCCGTTTTTTATCCTTTTAGGATGTTTTGGCCCATACCCAGCGTAAAAGCGTCACTTTTCGCTATCAAAAGAGGATAAATCACGATTCCCGGAACGCTGCCGCAGGCAGCGCCCGATGCCTTGAGGAGGTATCGCATTCAGATACCAGTGGGTGTGTGGATCGAAACCCGGTGGATAAATGTGATGCCAATCGGGGGTTCTCCGCCACGATGGCGCCACCAGCATGTGCTGGGGCCTTGAAAGTTGGTATGACATCCCTGAATCCTGCTCGTTCGCCCATCCGTCGCGGTCTGGCCGCGTTGTCGCTGGCGGCGCTGGCGGCGCCGCTGGTGGGTTGCTACGTGGTGCCCATCGACCCGCGCACCGGTCAGCCCCTGCCGCCCCCGGTGGCGGCGCCGGCAGCATCGGTTCCGGCCGCGCCGCCCGCGCCGGTCAGCTTTCCGGCCCGCCTGTATCCGATGAACGAGGCGGCAGCCGGCTACGGAGTGGTCAGCGCGACCGTCACCAACGACCTGCACGGCCGTGGCACTTTCACGGCGGCGATTGATGGCGAGCGGTTTGTCGGCGAGGCCACCCGCCGCGCCGGTTCGCCCCGCGAAGGGGTGGCCAACGGCGCCGGCAACCGGGGCAGCTTCCTCGCCTGCCAATACACCATGAACTCGGCCACGCTGGGCACCGGCACTTGCCGCCTGAGCAATGGCGCCGTGTTCACACTGCATGTCGGGCATTGACGCGGGACTGCGTGCCGCGACCGCAGCGCCGACGAAAGGGGCTCAGTCGCTTTCCCGCCTGGCGATGGCCGTGCCCTCTGCGCCGGGCCCGAGCTTGAGGTGGCCGACATACTGCAAGGCCTGGTTGATGCTGACCGAGGGGACGTCGCCCTCGCGCATGGTCAGCAAGTCCGCCGGGCTGAACAGCAGGGGGTCTGCGGCAGTCAGCGGCAATTGCGCCTGGCGGAACGCCTCCAGCACGAACTGCGAGCAGAAAAACCGGTCATTGCGGGCGGCGCCCAGTTGCACCGCAGCCAGGCCCTGCAGGCAGAAATCGCGCACCAGCCCCGGCACCAGCGGGACTTCGCAGTAGCGCCGCAGCAGCGTGAAGGGGGCTTGCAGCATCACCCCCAGGGTGTTGTAGCCTTTGCCGTCCTGGCTCCGGGCAAAGTGCCGCAGGGCCGCGGCGTGATCGGCCCGCAGCCCGGGATGGCGGAAAGCGACCACGGTGGATTCGTCCGCCATGAACGCCGCGCCGGGACGAATCCGCACCCCCGAGGCCACCGCCTCGGCAATCTGGTCATCGCCCAGGTACAGCGCCGCGTGGCTGACTGGCGCCATGGTCAAGGCGCGTATGCCCGCTGAAACCCAGCCGGCGGTATTGGACAGGATGATGTCGCCCGGCATCAAATCGGCCAGGCCGATCTGACGGCCGCCATTGGCGGGGTTCAACAGCAGTCGCTGTTGCATTTGTATCGGTGGCTGGCCTTGTGTCATGGCGACCGGGTCCACCCGCGTGGCGCAGCCGGCCACCCCGAGCAGCGCGGCCAGTGCAAGGGCAGCCGCGAACCGGCGCGGGGCCGGAACATTCGCCATGGCGCGATTGACGGCGCTCACACCCCGCGCGCCCGATCTGCCCGGAACTGCGCCCGGAAGGCGCTGAACCGGCCCGCGTCCAGCGCCGCGCGCACCTCGCGCATCAGGTTCAGGTAATAGTGCAGGTTGTGGATGGTGGTGAGCATCGGCCCCAACATTTCGCCGCAGCGGTCCAGGTGGTGCAGGTAGGCGCGCGAGAAGCCGCCGCTGACGGTGCCGTCCGGCGCGGTGCGGCCGGCGCAGGTGTAGCAGGTGCAGGTTTCGTCCAGCGGGCGGTGGTCGCTCTTGTGGCGGGCGTTGCGGATTTTCAGGTCGCCAAAGCGGGTGAACAAATGGCCGTTGCGCGCGTTGCGCGTGGGCATGACGCAGTCGAACATGTCCACGCCGGCGGCGACGCCGTCCACCAGGTCTTCGGGCGTGCCCACGCCCATCAGGTAGCGCGGCTTGTTCGCCGGCAGGCGGTGCGGGGTGTGCGCCATGATGCGCTGCATGTCTTCCTTGGGCTCGCCCACACTGACGCCGCCCACCGCGTAGCCGGGGAAGTTCATCTCCACCAGCGCGTCCAGCGACTCCTGGCGCAGGGGCTCGAACATGCCGCCCTGCACGATGCCGAACAGCGCGTTCGGGTTTTCCAGCCGGGCGAATTCGGTCTGGCAGCGCTGCGCCCAGCGGCGCGAGAGTTCCATGGAACTGCGCGCTTCGCGCTCGGTGGTCAGGTGCCCTTTGGTCTCGTAGGGCGTGCACTCGTCGAACTGCATGACGATGTCGCTGTTGAGGATCGTCTGGATCTGCATGCTGATTTCGGGCGTGAGGAACAGCCGGTCGCCGTTGACCGGGCTGGCGAACTTGACGCCCTCCTCGCTGATCTTGCGCATCTCCCCCAGGCTCCAGACCTGAAAGCCGCCCGAGTCGGTCAGGATGGGCTTGTCCCAGCGTTCGAAGCCGTGCAGGCCGCCAAAGCTCTGCATCACGTCCAGCCCCGGGCGCATCCACAGATGGAAGGTGTTGCCCAGGATGATCTGCGCGCCCATGTCTTCCAGGCTGGCGGGCATCACGCCCTTGACGGTGCCGTAGGTGCCCACGGGCATGAAGATGGGCGTCTGCACCACGCCGTGGTTCAGGGTGAGCGTGCCGCGCCGCGCGTGGCTGTCGGGGTCGGTGGTGAGCAGGTCAAAGGTCAGCATGGGCCGGATTGTCGGCTACGCCGCCGCGTGAAGGAATCCACGTTTGCCGCGCGGATATGACCCCAGACGACATGCCGGTCGGGCCAAACGTGAAATGCTGCACAAAGGCGGTGTCCGGATGTCGGCAAATGATCATTAAAGTTGCGACATGAACTGGTTGGTTCAATAAATACCATCTGGTCTTGGTGCGGTGCAGGATTGCCTGCCCGTGGTTTTTAGTCAGGAGAAAAGTGGGGTCGATGATGAACAGGCGTGGCTGGATGGGAAGTACGTTGGCGGGCGTTGCCGCAGTGACCGGAGCCGCCGCGGCGGTGGCCGCGACGCCGCGACGTACCGTGGTGGAGGGCATTGCGGTCGAAGCGGTCCAGATGCCGGCATGGATAGACCAGGGGGGGCGACGGGTGCCCTTGGCGCCCGGTGATCGTGTCCGCTCCGACCAGGTGATCGAAACCGGCGCCGGTGCCGCGCTGGTGCTGGTGCTGCCGGAAGGCAGCCGCATCAACCTGGGGGAAAAGTCTCAGCTGGGGATCGCGCGCCTGGCCACCGAACGCCAGGACGGCCAGACCGCGGTACGCACGGACCTCAAGCTGCTGGAAGGATTCTTCCGCTTTGCAACGACATCGATTTCGCGGGTCACCGGGCGACGCGACGTTCGCGTGACCCTGCGGACCGCGACGGTCGGGATCCGGGGGACCGATTTCTGGAGCATGACCGATGCCGCCCACGATGCGGTCTGCCTGTTCGAAGGCAAGGTCGCGCTGGACACCCGCGACCAGGGCGCCCTCAGCCTGGAAAAACCAAGCGCATTCTGGGCGCGCTTTTTCGACCGGCCCGTTCAGCCGGTGGGCGTGGCAACCCCGGATCAACTGGCCGGCTTCATCGCGTCGGCCGCCCTGAAATCGGGCACGGGTGTTGCGGTGGCGGGCGGTGAATGGCAGCTGGTTGCGACGAGTACGACAGACTCCCGAGAGGCGTTGCAGAGCGCCGGGCGGCTCCGGGCCGCCGGCTTCCCCGCGCAACTGGTGGAAAGCCGAGGCCGCCACGAAGTGCGCATTGATCAGCTGGCCACCCGCGACGATGCCCAGGGATTGCTGGTCCGCCTTGGTGATCTGGCCGGCCCGTCCTCCCGGGTGGCACCGGCCGCCGGCCGCTGATTGCCGCCTCGGCCGGCCGGGTCAGCCCTGCCGGGTCAACCACATGGCGTCGCCGTAGCTGAAAAAACGATAGCGGTGGGCAATGGCATGCGCGTAGACGCTCCGGATGTGCTCGTAGCCCGCAAAGGCGCTGACCAGCATCATCAAGGTGCTTTTGGGCAGATGGAAGTTGGTAATCAGGGCATCCACCACCTGAAAACGGAAACCCGGGGTGATGAATATGTCGGTATCCGCCTGCATCACGCCGCCGGACAGGTCCGGCCCGGTGCAACTGCGGGCCCATGATTCCAGCGTGCGCACGGTGGTGGTGCCCACCGCCACCACACGGCCGCGCCGCGCCCGGCAGGCCACAATCGCCTGCCGGGTGGTCTCGGGCACGTCATACCACTCGCTGTGCATGGTGTGTTCGGCAAGGTTGTCGGTCTTGACGGGCTGGAACGTGCCGGCGCCCACATGCAGGGTGACACTGGCGCGTCGCACGCCCTGCCGGTCCAGCGCGGCCAACAAAGGCTCGTCGAAATGCAACGCGGCGGTTGGCGCGGCCACCGCGCCGGGCTTGCGGGCGAAGACCGTCTGGTAGCGCCGGGCATCATCCTCGGAATCGGCGTGGGTGATGTAAGGCGGCAGGGGCACATGCCCGTGGCGGGCCATCAGGGCATGGGGCTCGTCGCTGAAGCGCAGGTGGAACAGCGCCCCGTGCGCATCGGGCCAGCGGCCCAGCACCGTGGCCTCGAATCCGCCCCCGGGTTCGCCGTCCCCCAGCCGCAAGACCGAACCGGGTGGCGGCTTCTTGCTCACCTTCATGTGCGCGACCACGGTGTTGTTGTCCAGCACACGCTCGACCAGCAGTTCCAGTTTGCCGCCCGACGGTTTGTTGCCGAACAGGCGCGCCTTGATGACCTGCGTGTCGTTGAATACCAGCAGATCGTCGGGCCCGAGCAGCGCGGGGAGGTCGCGGAAGACCCGGTCCTGCGGTGTCGCGGAACTGGCATCAAGCAAACGCGACGCACTGCGTTCGGCGGCCGGATGCTGGGCAATCAGCTCAGGGGGCAGGGAAAAATCGAAGTCGGCCAGCTGGAAATGGCGCAGCGGCGGCGAGGAGGTGCAATTCATGGTGCTTGAGGGCTGGACAGAGCCCGTCCCAAGTCGTGGAAGAAGGCAGAATTGTTCCATGAGTCCGGCGCCCGCCCCTTCCCCGATGCGCAAGGCGCTGGAGCGCCTCGGTCTGGTCCGTGATGCCGACCTCAGTCTGCACCTGCCCCTGCGCTACGAAGACGAGACCCATATCGTGCGTCTGGCCGATGCCCGTGACGGGGAGGAAGTGCTGATCGAAGCGACTGTGCGGACCGCCCAGGTCACGCCGCGACCCCGGCGCCAGCTGGTGGTTCATGTGCACGATGGCAGTGGCGAATGTGTGCTGCGCTTTTTCCACTTCTATCCCACCCAGGAAAAAGCGTTTGCACCGGGCACCTGCTGGCGGGTGCGGGGCGTCCTCAAGCGCGGATTCGGTGGCGACGTGATGCTTCACCCCGTCATGCGGTCGGCCCGAACCGAGCTGGCGCAGACCCTGACACCCGTGTACCCGACGGTTGCCGGTCTGCCGCAGTCGTGGTTGCGCAAGGCCATCCTTGCCGCTGTGGAGCGAAGCGACTGGAGCGACACCATCGTCGTGCCCGACGCCTGGCAGCATGCGCCCGCACCGGTCCTGGGGCTGCGCGAGGCTTTGCTGTTCCTGCATCACCCGGCGCCCGATGTGTCCCTTGCCGCCCTGGAGGACCGCAGCCACCCAGCCTGGCAGCGTCTGAAAGCGGAGGAGTTGCTGGCCCAGCAACTGTCCCAGTGGATAGCCCGTCGCGGCCGGGCGCAGCAGCGTGCCCCCAAGCTCGTGGCCCGTGCCGGTGGATTGCCCGAGCAGTTGCTGCGCCGCTTGCCATTTGCATTGACAGCCGCCCAACAGCGGGTGGTGGCAGAAATCGGCAACGATCTTGCGGCCGCAACACCCATGCACCGCTTGCTGCAAGGTGATGTGGGTGCCGGCAAGACGGTGGTTGCCGCCTTGGCGGCTGCAGTGGCGATGGATGCCGGATGGCAGTGTGTGCTGATGGCCCCCACCGAGATACTGGCGGAACAACACTTTCGCAAGCTGGTCGCCTGGCTGGAGCCCCTGGGCGTTTCAGTCGCGTGGCTGACCGGCAGTCAGCGAAAAAGTGAGCGCACGCTCATGCTCTCACGCATCGCCAGCGGCGAGGCGAGTCTGGTGGTGGGCACCCAGGCGGTGATTCAGCAGCAGGTGCGTTTTCGTCGCCTGGGCCTGGCGATCATCGACGAGCAACACCGGTTCGGGGTCGCCCAGCGTCTGGCACTGCGCAGCAAGTCATCTCCGGCGCCGGAGGAGGACATTTCCGGGGGCGGCGGCAGTGAAGAGCTGGAGCAGCATCTGTTGATGATGTCGGCCACCCCCATTCCGCGCACGCTGGCCATGAGTTACTACGCCGACCTCGATGTTTCCACGCTGGACGAATTGCCGCCCGGGCGCACCCCGGTGGTCACCCGGGTGGTGTCCGACCAGCGGCGCGACGAGGTTGTCGAGCGTATCCGCCAGCAAGTCGCGGCCGGCCGGCAGGTCTACTGGGTTTGCCCCTTGATCGAGGAAAGCGAGGCGCTGGACCTGACCAACGCCACGGCGACCCATGCGCAGTTGTGCGCGGCACTGCCGGACATGGGGGTTGCCTTGCTCCATTCTCGCATGCCGGCGGCCGAAAAAAGAGCGGTCATGGAGCAGTTCACCGTCGGCGCGATTGCCGTATTGGTGTCGACCACGGTGATCGAAGTGGGCGTGGATGTGCCCAATGCCAGCCTGATGGTGATCGAACATGCGGAACGCTTCGGATTGTCCCAGCTGCACCAGTTGCGTGGCCGGGTCGGGCGGGGTGCGGCGGCTTCCGCCTGTGTTCTGCTGTACAGCGCTCCGGCCGGTGGCCGCCTGGGGGAAAGCGCACGCGAGCGACTGCGGGCGATGGCGGAAACCCAGGATGGTTTCGAGATCGCCCGCCGTGATCTGGACATTCGTGGTCCGGGCGAATTCCTGGGTGCGCGTCAGTCCGGTGCGCCATTGCTGCGTTTTGCCGACCTGGCGGTTGACGGGGCCTGGCTTGAGTGGGCGCGCGCGCTCGCACCGCGCCTTCTGGAATACGCGCCGGACGCTGCGCAGCGGCACATTCAGCGCTGGATGGGTGGAAAATCCGAGTTCCTCAAGGCTTGAAAGCGCCGCCATGACCCTGACCGAGCTCAAATACATCGTTGCCGTCGCACGCGAGAAGCATTTCGGAAAAGCGGCGGAGGCCTGCTTTGTCTCCCAGCCCACCCTTTCGGTGGCGATCAAGAAGCTGGAAGAGGAACTGGACGTCAAGCTGTTTGAGCGGGCCGCGAGCGAAATCACCGTGACGCCGCTGGGCGAAGAGATCGTGCGCCAGGCGCAAAGCGTGCTGGAACAGGCCGCCGTGATCAAGGTCATCGCCAAGCGCGGCAAGGACCCGCTGGCCGGGCCTTTGAAGCTGGGGCTGATCTACACCATCGGTCCCTATCTGTTGCCCGACCTGGTGCGGCAGGCGATTCGCATGGCGGGCCAGATGCCTTTGCTGTTGCAGGAGAACTTCACGGTCAAACTCCTGGAGATGCTGCGTACCGGCGAGATCGACTGCGCCATCCTCGCCGAACCGTTTCCGGAAACCGGACTGGCCATCGCGCCCCTGTACGATGAGCCGTTCATGGCGGCCGTGCCGCGGCAGCACCCCTTGGCGGACAAAAAAAGCGTGACCTCGGAGGAGCTCAAGAACGAGACCATGCTGCTCCTGGGCACCGGCCATTGTTTTCGTGACCATGTGCTGGAGGTTTGCCCGGAGTTCGCGCGGTATGCCAGCCATGCGGAAGGGATTCGCCGCAGCTTCGAAGGCTCGTCCCTGGAGACCATCAAACACATGGTCGCGGCCGGAATGGGCGTGACCCTGGTGCCCCGTTTGTCAGTACCCAAAGAGGCGCTGACAACGGCGCGCCGCCGCCGGGGTGCGGACGAGCCGTTTGTCCGCTACCTGCCGATTGTGGACGGCCATGGCGGCGCGCCCCCCTTGCGCCGTGTGGTGCTGGCCTGGCGACGCAGTTTTCCCCGGTATGAAGCGATCGCCGCCTTGCGCAACGCCATCTACGCCTGTGAACTGCCCGGCGTGACCCGCCTGTCCTGACCGAACCCGGGACGCTTTCCCTCCGCTGATCTTCCAATTTGCCCATGTCAACACACCAACCTGGAATCCTTGCCCCCTTGCCGCTGCATGGACGCTACCTGTCTTTTACCCTCAGCGGTCAGGGTGCGCTGCGAGAAAGCTTGCGGGAGGGGGCCGAGCGGATGGATGGTGACCACGCGGTACTCGGCCTGGGGCTGCCGCTGCTGGATGCGCTGGGGGTGCAGGTGCCGGGCATGCGGGAATTCCAGCCGCTGCAGGCCGGTTCGGTGGCAATCCCGTCCACTCCCGTTGCGTTATGGGTCTGGTTGCGTGGCAAGGATCGTGGCGCGCTTGTCCAGCAGACCCGAGCCATCGCCCACGCCTTTGCGCCTGCATTGCGACTCCATGCTGTCGTGGACGGTTTCCGTTACGGCCGGGGACCGAACGGACATGGTCGCGATCTGACCGGGTACGAGGACGGCACCGAGAACCCGGACGGTGCTGCGGCCAGTCGGGCCGCCTTGGTAAGCCGCCAGGGTGCGGGAATGAACGGGTCCAGTTTCGCCGCAATTCAGCAGTGGCAGCACGATCTGGATGGCTTTGATCGCATGGCGCAAGCCGATCGGGACGCGATGATCGGACGCCGTCGTCGCGACAATGTCGAACTGGATGACGCGCCGGCGTCAGCCCACGTCAAGCGGACGGCGCAGGAGGGGTTCCGGCCACCCGCATTTCTGCTGCGACGGTCCATGCCCTGGGCCGATGCCGAGCGGTGCGGGCTGATGTTTGTCGCCTTCGGCAAGTCACTGGACGCGTTCGAGGCCCAGATGCGGCGCATGGCGGGGCTGGATGACGGCGTCACGGATGCCTTGTTCGGGATCTCGCGGCCATTGACGGGTGCGCAGGTCTGGTGCCCGCCGATGCACCAAGGCCGGATCGACCTGCGCTTGCTCGGGGGCGCCTGACGTGCGGGCCCGACTGGCCTTGTACCTTGACCTGATTCGGTGGGACCGGCCGGCCGGCTGGTTGCTGCTGCTCTGGCCCACACTCGCGGCCCTGTGGGTCGCGGCGGGTGGCTTTCCGGGGTGGCACCTGCTCACCGTGTTCGTGCTGGGAACCATCCTGATGCGAAGTGCCGGGTGTTGTCTCAACGATGTGGCCGACCGTGAGTTTGACCGCCATGTCAAGCGCACCGCGCAGCGTCCTGTGACCAGCGGCCGGATCGGCGTCCGGGAAGCCCTGGCCGTCGGGGCCGTGCTGGCTCTGTTGGCCTTCGCGCTGGTTCTGACGACCCGGTGGGCTGCCGTGCTCTGGTCGTTTGCGGCGCTGGCCGTAGCGTTGATCTATCCGTATGCCAAGCGCCATGTCTCGATGCCGCAGGCGGTTCTGGGGGTGGCGTTCAGTTTCGGCATTCCGATGGCATTTGCCGCGGTCCAAGGTGAGGTGCCGCCGCTGGCTTGGTGGTTACTTGCGGGCAACCTTTTCTGGGTCCTGGCCTACGACACCGAGTACGCCATGGTCGACCGCGATGATGACCTCAAGATCGGTATGAAGACCTCCGCGATTACCTTGGGGCAGGCCGATGTCGCGGCGGTGGGCGTCTTTTACCTTGTTTACCTGGCAATTTGGTCGATAGCCAGCGTGAAATGGTCATCTGACGCTACATTTATCATATTTGCGGGCCTGGGCTCGCTGCAGGTCATCTGGCACCTTTGGCTGATTCGTGACCGGAGCCGGGAGGGGTGCTTCAAGGCGTTTCGACAGAACCACTGGCTGGGCTTTACCCTGTTTGTCGGCGTGGCAATGTCCTTGCATGCGCGCTGATGCACTGCGGCGCATCAGCCCCCGTACTCTTCACCCAGTTCGCGGGCGCGCTGTCGGGCTGCGTGAATGGCGCGCACAAACAGTGTCTTGACGTTGTCCTGCTCCATGGACGTGACGGCCGCGTAGGTGGTTCCTCCCTTGGAGGTGACCCGTTGCCGCAGAATTTCCGGGGGCTCGTCCGAGACTTGCGCCAGTCGCGAAGCACCGACAAAGGTGGCCACTGCCAGGTGGTAGGACTGGTCGCGGCTGAGGCCCATGCCCGAGCCCGCCTCGGTCATGGCTTCCAGGAAGTAAAAGACATATGCCGGTCCGGAGCCCGACAGGGCGGTGACCGCGTCCAGCTGGTCTTCCGTGTCGACCCACAGGCGCTCGCCCACGGCAGACAGCACGGTTTCGGCCCATTCCCGATCGGCCGCGTTGACGCCAGGCATGGCAAACAGACCGCTCATGCCGCGTCCGACCAGGGCCGGGGTATTGGGCATGGCACGAATTACCCGCTCGCTACCCAGCCAGCCGGCGATCGATCGGGTGGGTATTCCGGCGGCGATACTCAGATGCAAGGCATGGCGGGTATGGAAACGCGATTGCAATGCGGCTTCCTTGAAATGCTGGGGCTTGACCGCCCAGACCACCATCTGCGCCTGCGCCAGCGCCGGACCCGGCAGGGAAGCCACCTTGACCGGGTGATGCGCTGTCAGGCGCGCCGCGGCCTCGGCCGACGGGTCCACCACACTGATCTCGGTGGCCGGGTGGCCCTGTTTGATCAGACCACTGATGATGGCGCTGGCCATGTTGCCACCGCCGATGAAAGCGATATGCGGGCTGGTCTTGGTTTCTTGGGTCGGGTTCATGCGCTTGTCGATTCCGGGGCGACGGGTAGAAGATTGCATTGTCCCCGTTTCAGCCGCCTTGCGATAGGCTGGGTCTGGTTCCGGGGAGGTCGTTTGCCCGGCCCGCCGGGTGTCAAAGGGTGTAGATCATGAAATACATACTGTCTCTGGATCAGGGTACAACCAGCTCGCGGGCGATCCTTTTCGATCAAGCCGGTCAGGTGAAGGGCATGGCGCAGCGAGAGTTTCGCCAGAGTTTTCCCTGCCCGGGGTGGGTGGAGCATGATGCACGGGAGATCTGGACCACCCAGCTCGCGGTTGCCCGCGATGTGCTGGCACAACACGGTGTCCGCGCGGCCGATCTGGCCGCCATCGGCGTCACCAACCAGCGCGAAACCACGGTACTGTGGGACCGGGCAACGGGAGACCCGCTTGCGCCTGCCATTGTCTGGCAGGACCGCAGAACGACGGATACCTGCGCCCGCTTGCAGGCGCAGGGTGCGGCCCGCTCGATCCAACGCAAGACGGGCCTGGTGCTGGACGCCTATTTCTCGGGAACCAAACTGCAATGGCTGCTGGACCATGTCCCCGGGGCGCGAGCTCGGGCGCAGCACGGCGAGTTGGCGTTTGGGACCATTGACAGTTGGTTGATATGGAACCTGACCGGCGGACGCCACCACGTCACGGATGCAAGCAACGCGTCGCGGACCTTGCTGTTCAATCTCCACACCCTGCAGTGGGACGCCTCTTTGTTGCGGCAGTTCGACGTTCCGGCGTCGGTGCTGCCGCGGGTTGTGCCGTCCAGCGGCGCTTTCGGCGAAACCGATGCGCAGTGGCTCGGCGCGCCGGTTCCGATCGCCGGCATCGCGGGCGACCAGCAGGCGGCCACATTCGGCCAGACTTGCTTTTCACCCGGGCTGGCCAAGAATACCTACGGTACCGGGTGTTTCATGCTGATGAACACCGGAGTCAACGCCGTAGCCAGCCGCAACCGGCTGCTGACAACCGTTGCCTGGCAGGGCCCGGCCGGTGACCGCACTCAGACCGCGTACGCGCTGGAAGGCTCGGTCTTCATGGCGGGCGCGACGATTCAGTGGCTGCGGGACGGGCTGGGCATCATCGGGTCGGCGGCCGAGGTTGAAAGCCTGGCCAGGCAGGTTGCTGACACCGGCGATGTGGCGCTGGTGCCGGCATTTGCCGGACTTGGGGCGCCGTACTGGGATGGTCATGCCCGCGCGGCGCTGCTGGGTATGACCCGCGGCACGACCCGGGCTCACATCGCGCGCGCCGCCTTGGAGGCCATCGCGCTCCAGACCGCCGATGTGCTGGCGGCGATGAACCGCGACTCCGGGATCGCGCTGCGCGAACTGCGGGTTGACGGCGGCGCCAGCCGCAACAACCTTCTGATGCAAATGCAGGCCGATGTGCTGGGCGTCCCCGTTGTGCGGCCGCAGGTCACCGAAACAACCGCGCTGGGCGTGGCCTACCTGGCAGGACTGGCTGTGGGCTTCTGGTCGGGCCCAGACGAACTCGCCTCGCACTGGGTGGTCGATCGGCGATACGACCCGGCAGGGGGTGAATCAGACCGACGCGCACGCCATGCGCGCTGGCAAGAGGCCGTCGCTCGGTCGCGCAACTGGGCGCGCGAAGTGTCGTAACGGCCTCTGCGGCGAGTGCCGCGACGGGGGAGCTGCGCACTGCCTTGGCGCCGTACGCGCCAAAAACAACAACGCTACTTGACGGCCGCTGGCGAATCGCTCATAATCCGCGGCTCCGCGCAATTTTGCGTGGAATTCTGCCCATTAAGCAGTCCGTGAACGGTTCATGGACTGTGCGGGCCCAAGACTGATTCGGTCTGCCAGCCGGTTGCGGCTGGCCTGCCGAGTGCAAGTTGGGAATAACGAAATGATCCAGACAGAATCTCGGTTAGAAGTGGCCGACAACACCGGCGCGAAGTCCGTTTTGTGCATCAAGGTGCTCGGCGGTTCGAAGCGGCGCTATGCCAGTGTTGGCGACATCATCAAGGTGAGCATCAAAGAGGCGGCTCCTCGTGGGCGCGTCAAAAAAGGCGAGATCTACAGTGCCGTGGTGGTCCGCACGGCCAAGGGCATTCGCCGTGGCGATGGCTCGCTCATCAAGTTCGACGGCAATGCCGCCGTGCTTCTCAATTCCAAGCTGGAGCCCATCGGCACCCGCATCTTCGGCCCGGTGACGCGCGAGCTGCGTACCGAGAAGTTCATGAAGATCGTGTCCCTCGCTCCGGAAGTTCTCTAAGGAACCGCTATGAACAAGATTCGTAAAGGTGACGAGGTCATCGTCATTGCGGGGCGCGACAAAGGCAAGCGTGGCAAAGTGACCTCGCGAGTCGACGATTCGCGAGTCGTGGTCGAAGGTGTGAACATCGTCAAGAAGCACACCAAGCCCAATCCGCTCAAAGGGGTTACGGGTGGCATTGTGGAAAAGACGATGTCGATCCACCAGTCGAACGTGGCTGTCTTCAATGCCGCGACCGGCAAGGCCGATCGCGTAGGTGTCAAGGTTCTGGAAGATGGTCGCCGCGTTCGCGTCTACAAGTCCAGTGGCGAAGAAATCAAGGTGGCATGAGCATGGCACGACTCCAACAACATTACCGCGAAAAAGTCGCGCCTGAGCTGATGGCCAAATTCGGCTACACCTCGCCGATGCAGGTGCCTCGTCTGACGAAGATCACCCTGAACATGGGTGTCAGCGAAGCGGTTGCGGACAAGAAGATCATGGAGCACGCAGTCTCCGACCTGACAAAAATTGCCGGGCAGAAGCCGGTGGTTACCAAGGCCAAGAAAGCCATCGCCGGTTTCAAGATTCGCGAAGGTCAGGCCATCGGGTGCATGGTTACCTTGCGTGGCGTCCAGATGTATGAATTCCTGGACCGTTTTGTCACGGTCGCCCTGCCGCGCGTACGCGACTTCCGCGGAATTTCCGGACGTGCCTTCGATGGTCGTGGAAACTACAACATCGGTGTCAAAGAGCAGATCATCTTCCCTGAGATCGAGTACGACAAGGTTGATGCCCTCCGCGGCCTCAACATCAGCATTACGACGACGGCCAAGACAGACGAAGAGTGCAAGGCGCTGCTCGCCGGCTTCCGATTCCCGTTCAAGAACTGAGGTGACCCGTGGCTAAAGTAGCATTGATTGAGCGCGAGCTCAAGCGCGACAAACTGGTTGCCAAGTACGCGAAAAAACACGCGGAACTGACGGCAATAGCAAAAGACGCCAAACGAAGCGATGAAGAGCGTGCTGCGGCGCGACTGGCTCTTCAGAAGCTCCCCCGAAACGCCAATCCGACCCGGCAACGCAATCGCTGCGAGATCACGGGGCGTCCCCGTGGAACGTTCCGCCAGTTCGGATTGGGCCGGTCAAAGATCCGCGAGCTTGCCTTTGAAGGCAGCATTCCCGGTGTGACCAAGGCAAGCTGGTAATCAGGCAGGAGACGACAAGATGAGCATGAGTGATCCTATCGCCGACCTGCTGACTCGCATTCGTAATGCGCAAATGGTTGCCAAGACATCGGTTTCGGTGCCTGCATCCAAGGTCAAAGTTGCCATCGTTCAGGTCCTCAAAGACGAGGGCTATATCGATGGATTCCAGGTCAAGAGCGCGGACGGAAAGTCCGAGCTGGAAATCGCACTGAAGTATTACGCAGGTCGCCCGGTTATCGAGCGTATCGAGCGGGTCAGCCGCCCGGGCTTGCGTGTATACAAAGGTTGCGAGGCCATTCCGCAGGTCATGAACGGACTGGGCGTGGCGATCGTCACAACCCCAAAGGGCGTGATGACTGACCGCAAAGCCCGTGCTGCCGGCGTTGGCGGTGAAGTGCTTTGCTACGTCGCCTGATCGGGGCATGGAGGAAAACTGAAATGTCACGTATCGGAAAATTGCCCGTCACCATCCCTGCAGGGGTGGAAGTTTCGGTGAATGAAACGCAGATCAACGTCAAAGGTGCAGGCGGTTCTCTGTCTGTTGCGCAAAACTCGCTGGTCAAGGTAAGCGCCCAGAACGGGTCGATCTCCTTTGTGCCGGTCGACGACTCCCGCGAAGCGAACGCCATGAGTGGCACGATCCGTCAACTGGTCAATAACCTGGTTGTCGGTGTCAGCAAGGGCTTCGAGAAGAAGCTGTCGCTCGTAGGCGTAGGCTACAAAGCACAGGCGCAAGGCGCGAAGCTGAACCTCGCCGTTGGTTATTCCCATCCGGTCAATATTGAAATGCCGGCGGGCGTTTCCGTTGCGACCCCTACACCGACAGAAATCGTGATCAAGGGTGCTGATCGCCAGCAAGTTGGCCAGGTTGCTGCGGAAATCCGCGCCGTTCGACCGCCCGAGCCTTACAAAGGCAAGGGCGTTCGGTATGCGGACGAAAAAATCACGATCAAAGAAACCAAGAAGAAGTAAGGAGCTGCAACATGTTGACAAAGAAAGAGCAGCGTCTTCGTCGGGCCCGTCAGACCCGCATTCGCATCGCAACGCAAGGGGTGGCGCGTTTGACGGTCAATCGCACCAACCTCCATATTTATGCTGCGGTAGTTTCCGGCGACGGAAGCACGGTGCTGGCCAGTGCCTCCACAGCCGAAGCAGAGGTTCGTCAAAGCCTGGGCGCCTCAGGCAAGGGCGGAAATGCATCGGCAGCGCAGGTGATCGGCAAGCGGATTGCCGAGAAGGCGAAAGCGGCCGGGGTCGAAAAAGTCGCTTTTGATCGCTCAGGCTTTGCCTACCATGGGCGCGTGAAGGCGTTGGCTGAGGCGGCGCGTGAGGCAGGACTGCAGTTTTAAGCGGATCGGAATTCCATATGGCTAAGTTTCAAGCAAAAGCGCAAGGTGACGGTCCGGAGGACGGCCTTCGCGAGAAAATGATCGCGGTCAACCGCGTCACAAAAGTGGTCAAGGGTGGTCGAATCCTTGGTTTTGCCGCCTTGACAGTGGTGGGCGATGGCGACGGCCGCGTGGGCATGGGCAAGGGAAAATCCAAAGAGGTTCCTGCTGCAGTCCAGAAGGCGATGGAAGAAGCTCGCCGGAACATGAGCAAGGTTTCGCTTCGCAACGGAACAATTCACCACAATGTTACCGGTCATCATGGCGCGGCAACGGTGATGATGGCGCCAGCCCCCAAGGGCACCGGCATCATCGCTGGTGGGCCGATGCGGGCGGTGTTTGAAGTGGTTGGGATCACCGACATCGTTGCCAAGAGTCACGGTTCGTCTAACCCGTACAACATGGTTCGCGCGACGCTGGACGCTTTGGCCAACTGCACGAATGCAGCCGAAGTGGCGGCCAAGCGTGGCAAGTCCGTTGAAGAAATCTTCGCGTGACCGGAGAGGCAATATGACTACTCAACAAACAGTGCGCATTCAGCTGGTGCGTAGCCCGATCGGTTGCAAAGAGGACCATCGAGCGACAGTCCGCGGCCTTGGCTTGCGCAAAGTCAACAGTGTCAGTGAGCTGCAGGATACGCCAGCAGTTCGTGGAATGATCAACAAGATCAGCTATCTGGTCAAGGTACTCTGAGGAGTCGGCGATGGAACTCAATAGCATCAAACCTGCTGCAGGTGCGAAACACGCCAAACGCCGCGTCGGTCGTGGAATCGGGTCGGGACTTGGGAAAACTGCTGGCCGTGGACACAAGGGACAGAAATCTCGCGCGGGTGGTTACCACAAGGTTGGCTTCGAAGGTGGGCAAATGCCGCTGCAGCGTCGCCTGCCGAAGCGCGGGTTCAAGTCGCATCTCCTGAAATTCAATGCCGAGGTGACCTTGGATTCGCTGCAGCAGTTGGGCGCGTCAGAAGTTGATCTGCTGTTGCTCAAGAGCGCGGGAATGGTTGGAGAGCTGGTGAAGGTCGTCAAGGTCGTGAAGACAGGCGAAATCGGTATCGCGGTCAAATTGACCGGTATCGGTGCCACTGCGGGTGCAAAGGCTGCTATTGAGGCGGCTGGCGGATCTGTGGCGTGATCGCCAAATTAGGCGGGAAAGCATAAGTTCGTGGCCACAAGCGCATCACAACTGGCGAAAACCGGGAAATTCGGCGACTTGCGTCGTCGGCTGGTGTTTCTCCTGTTAGCACTGGTCGTCTACCGGATAGGCGCGCATATTCCTGTACCAGGGATTGACCCAGGACAGCTGCAACAGCTGTTCAAAGGTCAGCAAGGTGGACTGTTGAACCTGTTCAACATGTTCTCGGGAGGCGCTTTGTCGCGCTTTACGGTATTTGCGCTTGGCATCATGCCGTACATCTCGGCATCGATCATCATGCAGCTGCTCACCTATGTCGTGCCGACGTTTGAGCAGCTGAAGAAGGAAGGCGAAGCCGGGCGGCGAAAGATCACCCAATACACCCGGTACGGTACTTTGGGCTTGGCGCTGTTTCAATCTCTTGGTATTGCGGTTGCCCTGGAAAGCTCAGCCGGACTGGTGATCAGCCCGGGTTTTGTCTTTCGCCTGACTGCTGTTGTCAGCCTCACTGCCGGGACGATGTTCCTTATGTGGCTGGGTGAGCAGATAACGGAACGCGGCTTGGGTAATGGGATCTCGATTCTCATTTTCGCTGGTATTGCCGCAGGCTTGCCCAGCGCGATTGGCGGCTTGCTTGAACTGGTTCGCACTGGTGCCATGAGCATTCTCGCGTCGATATTCATTATCGTCGTCGTAGCTTTGGTGACCTACTTTGTGGTGTTCGTCGAAAGAGGACAGAGGAAGATACTTGTCAACTACGCACGTCGCCAGGTCGGAAACAAGGTCTATGGAGGACAGTCTTCTCATCTGCCCTTGAAACTTAACATGGCCGGTGTGATTCCACCGATTTTTGCATCGTCCATCATCTTGTTGCCTGCGACGGTAGTGAACTGGTTCAGTTCCGGCGAGTCCATGCGGTGGTTGAAGGACATCGCGTCGACGCTGACGCCCGGGCAGCCCATTTACGTCTTGCTGTACGCTGCGGCGATCGTGTTCTTCTGCTTCTTTTACACGGCCTTGGTTTTCAACAGCAGGGAAACGGCAGACAACCTCAAGAAGAGCGGAGCTTTCGTGCCGGGTATTCGTCCGGGTGACCAGACGGCAAAGTACATCGACAGGATTCTTCTGCGTCTTACTCTGGCTGGCGCGGTCTACATTACTTTTGTATGTTTGCTTCCGGAATTCCTAATTCTGAAATACAACGTACCGTTCTATTTCGGGGGGACCTCGCTGCTCATCATTGTGGTGGTGACGATGGATTTCATGGCGCAGGTGCAGAACTACCTGATGTCTCAGCAATATGAATCGCTGTTGAAAAAGGCGAATTTCAAAGCAAGTTGAGTGGCGAGATTTCTGCAACTGTGTTGTCTGAATTGAGCGCTTTCAATCTGATCACAGCAAAAATCATATTTCTGCCGTTCTATGCCACTGTGGCAAATTGATGGTTTAGTTTTAGGAGAGAGCGATGAGAGTTTCGGCTTCGGTCAAAAAAATCTGCCGCAACTGCAAGATCATTCGGCGCAAAGGTGTCGTTCGTGTGATCTGCACAGACCCCCGGCACAAGCAGCGTCAAGGCTGATGGGAAAAGTAACAGAGGAATAATATGGCACGTATTGCTGGTATCAACATCCCGCCGCATCAGCACGCTGAGATCGGACTCACCGCCATTTTTGGCATCGGACGTAGCCGGGCACGCAAAATTTGCGAAGCATGCGGTATCGCCTACACCAAGAAGGTCAAGGAACTGACGGACGGAGATCTTGAAAAGATCCGCGACCAAATTGCCCAGTTGACGATTGAAGGTGATTTGCGCCGTGAAACGACGATGAACATCAAACGCTTGATGGATATCGGTTGTTATCGCGGATTCCGTCATCGTCGTGGACTGCCGATGCGTGGGCAACGTACCCGCACGAATGCCCGTACGCGGAAAGGGCCGCGCAAGGCCGCCGCGGCACTGAAGAAGTAATCAGGATTGAGAGCACAACATGGCTAAAGCACCCGCCAACAATGCAGCCCAGCGAGTTCGCAAGAAGGTTCGCAAGAACATTGCGGACGGCATCGCGCATGTGCATGCATCGTTCAACAACACGATCATCACGATCACGGATCGTCAAGGCAACGCGCTTTCATGGGCATCGTCCGGAGGTCAAGGCTTCAAGGGGTCCCGTAAGTCGACGCCTTTTGCTGCCCAGGTTGCATCCGAAGTCGCGGGCCGCGCTGCGGTCGAGCAAGGTATCAAGAACCTTGATGTTGAAATCAAGGGCCCCGGGCCCGGTCGCGAGTCGTCCGTTCGCGCCTTGGCCGCTCTGGGGATTCGTATCACGTCGATTTCCGACGTGACACCCGTTCCCCACAATGGTTGCCGCCCGCAAAAGCGCCGTCGGATTTAATTGCAGTCGTTCGAAAAGCCCACCGCCGGACGAACGGTTCGTTCGGCTCCCGCGATAGCTCGCGGAAGATGAAAATAAGGAAATTCAAGTGGCACGTTACTTAGGCCCCAAAGCAAAGCTTTCTCGCCGTGAAGGCACCGACCTTTTCCTGAAGAGCGCACGACGCTCCATCAGTGATAAGGCGAAATTCGACTCCAAACCTGGACAACATGGTCGCACATCCGGCCAGCGTACTTCTGATTTCGGCTTGCAGTTGCGCGAAAAGCAGAAAGTCAAGCGGATGTACGGAGTCCTTGAAAAGCAATTCCGGCGTTACTTCGAAGAGGCCGATCGGCGCAAGGGCAATACCGGTGCGAACCTCTTGTTCATCCTCGAGTCTCGCCTCGACAACGTTGTCTACCGCATGGGCTTCGGTTCTACCCGCGCTGAGGCACGCCAACTCGTGTCGCACAAGGCTGTCACCGTCAATGGCCAGAGTGTCAATATTCCCTCCTACCAAGTGAAGGCGGGTGACATCGTTGCGGTTCGTGAGAAGTCGAAAAAGCAGGGCCGAGTTGTTGAGGCTTTGCAACTGGCTCAGCAAGTGGGTTTGCCGGCTTGGGTGGAAGTTAACGCTGAAAAGGTCGAAGGTACCTTCAAGAAGGTTCCGGATCGCGACGAATTCGCGGCCGACATCAACGAATCCTTGATCGTTGAGCTTTATTCCCGTTGATCAGCTTTCTGATCCTGACCGCGCCTTCCCGCCTAGTGCGGGTTGAGTGCTTTTTCAGCCTTACCGGTGTAACGAGCCGGGGGCACTGAAAGGAATTCCGAATGCAAACGAATCTGCTGAAGCCCCGCGCCATCAACGTGGAGCAAATTGCCCCGAATCGGGCGAAGGTGACGCTTGAACCCTTTGAGCGCGGTTATGGCCATACCCTTGGCAATGCTTTGCGTCGCGTGCTGTTGTCATCCATGGTGGGTTACTCGCCGACCGAGGTGACCATTGCTGGAGTGTTGCATGAGTACTCTTCGATCGACGGTGTGCAGGAGGATGTTGTCAACATCCTGCTTAACCTGAAGGGGGTGGTTTTCCGCCTGCATAACCGGGACGAAGTAACCCTCAGCCTGCGGAAAGAGGGGGAAGGCGTTGTCTCGGCTGCTGATATTCAGACTCCCCATGACGTCGAGATCATCAACCCCGAACACCTGATCGCCAATTTGTCGCAGGGCGGTAAGTTGGATATGCAGATCAAGGTCGAGAAGGGCCGCGGATACGTCCCCGGCACCATGCGTCGGTATGCGGACGAGCCGACCAAGTCAATCGGGCGAATTGTCCTGGACGCCTCGTTTTCCCCGATCAAGCGGGTCAGCTATACCGTTGAAAGTGCTCGTGTTGAGCAACGTACCGACCTGGACAAGCTGGTGATGGAAATCGAGACCAATGGAGCAGTGTCCGCAGAAGACGCGGTTCGCTCTTCGGCGAAGATCCTTGTCGAGCAACTGGCCGTTTTCGCCCAGTTGGAAGGCAACGAGCTCGCAGCGTTCGATGCCCCGGCACAGCGAGGTGGCGCCGAGCGCTTCGATCCGATCCTCCTGCGACCGGTAGACGAGCTCGAGTTGACGGTACGTTCGGCCAACTGCCTGAAAGCCGAAAACATCTATTACATCGGTGATCTGATCCAGCGCACCGAAAACGAGTTGCTCAAGACCCCGAACCTCGGCCGCAAGTCGCTCAATGAGATCAAGGAAGTCCTTGCTTCGCGGGGTCTTACCTTGGGGATGAAGCTCGAAAGCTGGCCGCCAGCCGGGCTGGACAAACGCTGATATTTAAGACGTGCGCGGCCGAGAAGCAGAAAGAGGCCGCGCAAATTGTGCAAGGGGCAGTACCTGATCCGGCTGTCCCTATTGATAACGAAAGGAAAGCACTATGCGCCACGGACAAGGTCTTCGTAAGCTGAATCGCACCAGCGAGCATCGCCAGGCGATGCTTCGTAACATGATGAACTCCCTCATCGAGCATGAAGTCATCAAAACCACCGTACCAAAAGCCAAAGAGCTTCGTCGCGTCGTTGAGCCGATGATTACCTTGGCCAAGGAAGCGACAGTTGCCAATCGTCGTCTGGCCTTCAATCGGTTGCGCAATCGTGACAGCGTAACCAAGCTTTTCAATGACCTTGGGCCCCGCTTCAAGGCGCGCCCGGGTGGCTACACACGAATCCTGAAAATGGGCTTCCGGGTCGGAGACAACGCTCCTATGGCGTTGGTTGAACTGGTTGATCGCCCCGCCGCTGACGAACCTGCGGCCCCTGCTGGCGAATAAGCGTGTTATAATTCCATCTTGCCGCGCGATGGAGCAGTCTGGTAGCTCGTTGGGCTCATAACCCAAAGGTCGGAGGTTCAAATCCTTCTCGCGCAACCAACACAGTCGAGCGCCAAGCTCAAATCAAAGCCCTCTCCGGAGGGCTTTGTCGTTCCTGGCGAGGTCTTGGTCGTAACCAGATGGCGAAGCAAAAGCCAGAACAAGGAACAAGTGACGCTCTGGTGGCAATGGCTGGCAAAGCGCCCAAACGGACACAACTCACTACACTACGTTCTCTTCGTCTCCCTCTCCACCGGAGACTCCCCGTGATCGAAAAATCCTTGACGCTCCCCTGCGGCCGCAGTTTGCCCAATCGCCTGGCCAAAGCCGCCATGACCGAGGGTCTGGCCGATGCACACGATCACGCCACCTCGGCTCATCAACGTCTGTATTCCATATGGGCCCGTGGCGGCGCGGCTTTGATGCTGACCGGCAACATCATGATTGACCGACGCCATCTGGAGCGTGCAGGAAATGTGGTCCTGGAAGATGACCTGGGCATGGCGGCCGTTCGCGAGTGGGCCAAAACTGTCCAAAACGCCGGCGCTCAACTGTGGGCGCAGATCAACCACCCCGGCCGTCAATGCCCCCGAACGGTCCAAGCGACGCCGCTTGCGCCTTCCGCGGTACGACTACAGCTCGCGGGTAACTTCGGTCGGCCCCGCGCTGCGGAAGAAAGCGACATTCAGGACATTATTGCCCGTTTCGCCGACACTGCGGCACTGGTCCAGAATGCTGGCCTTGATGGTGTTCAGATTCATTCGGCGCACGGCTACTTGTTGTCCCAGTTTCTGTCGCCGCGTACCAATCAGCGCCAGGACCATTGGGGCGGTTCGCTGGAAAACCGCGCACGTCTGCTGCTGCAGGTGGTCCGTGCGGTGCGGACGCGGGTTGGGCCCGCGTATCCGGTGTCGGTCAAGTTGAATTCCTCGGATTTTGTCAAGGGCGGCTTCACGCTCGACGAGAGCCTTCAAGTGGTGAACTGGCTCAATGACGAGGGCATAGACTTGCTGGAGGTTTCTGGCGGCACCTACGAGCATCTGGAGTTTTTCAAACCCCAGGCGGCTGCCAACATGCGCGACAGCACGCGCGAACGCGAAGCGATGTTCCTGCAATACGCCAAGGCGATCAAGCATGTGGCCCGCATGCCGATCATGGTGACCGGCGGTTTCCGCACACTGGCGGGCATGGAGGCGGCGCTAGCCGGGGGCCACACGGACATGATCGGACTGGCACGGCCGTTCTGCCTGGATCCGGACTTCCCGGCGCGCATGATGGCCGGCCAGATGCAGAGACTGCCGGTCCCGGAAGACCGCCTCGTGCTGGGAAACAGTTGGTGGGGTCCGGATAGCCCGTCACCCTCGGTGCGCGGCCTTAACAACCTCGCCCAGGGCGGCTGGTATTACCACCAGATCGAACGGCTGGCGGCCGGAAAAGCTCCGGAGCCGGAGCTGAGTCCCTGGCGCGCGCTGCTCGGGCACTTCGCAAAAGACCTCCACCGGTCTCTGCGAAGAAAGCTCAAACTTCACCGCTAACCTTCTGCAACTGAGAGCGCGGAACGACGAAGCAAACCGCCGTAGAAAAATTCCGCCGAATTGGCGCCCCGTCTGAAGCGCGCTCAGACCGCAATGCGCCTGGTTGAAAAGGTGTGTGAGTGGTCCCGCCGCCAGGAATCGAACCTGGATCTCAGCCTTCGGAGGGCCGAATTCTATCCATTGAAATACAGCGAGAAAGACGAAACTTTTCGAATTTCTAGCCGACGATTATCGCATGAACGAGATACCTCATTGCCCAACGCGGACGGCCAGAGCGTACTGCGGCCCCTCGGGTCGCTTTGTCATTCGTCCATTCGTACGGGCTCACGGTGGCACAGGAACGGATCAATCGCTGAGCGGCGATCAGACAGGGTCGGCGTTGCTCACCTTTATAATCGGTCATTTCGAGGATCGATTGAAGGGGCTTGTTTTGCTCTTCAGTCCGGACCCGACCTCTCCAGCATCACAACCCCCGATTACCGAGACCATCTGAGGAAGCCATGAGCAATACCAGCCACAACGCGGGCCACGAAGAGCCGCACACCGGCCCGATCAAGACCCCCAAACAAATGGCTTGGGCCAGTGTGGTCTCGTTTGTGGCTCCGGTGATCGTCATCATTGGCCTTGTTTATAGTGTGACATCCCAGAACAAACCGGCGGCCGATGCTGCCAATCCTGAACTGGCGGTAGCCCAGCGTATACAAAAGATCGGCACGATTGAAATTGTCGACGCCAATCGACCGGCCCGAGCGGGCGAGGCGGTTTACAAGGCACAGTGCGCGGCCTGTCACGACAGCGGCGCAGCAGGCGCGCCAAAACTCGCCGATGCCGGCGCATGGGCTCCCCGGATCAAGACTGGCTACGAAGCATTGTTGACGTCCGCCCTCAAAGGCAAAGGTGCCATGGGTGCGCAAGGGGGCGGCGCATCAACCGACCTGGAAATCGGACGTGCGGTGGTCTATCTGGCCAATGCCGGTGGGGCGAAATTCGCGGAACCGGCCGCTCCGGCGCCAGCCGACGCAGCGTCGGCTCCCGCAAAGTAAGCGGGTCGCGCCGCGGTTCCCGAGAGCCCGTCGCAGACGGGCCTTTTTTTCGTCAATATGCGCTGCCAACGGATTGGGAGCGCCGCACCCGTGGATCATGCCCCCATGGTGTCATGCGCCCGCGCCGCCGCCGGGCTGCGAACAAATCCAAAACGGCCGGGCAAATCCGCCTGAAGCACGGTTTCGGGGGCTGGCCAGCGGCCCTGACCGATCTGTTCTGCTGCGCAAACCATGTCCTGGGTGTGAACCAGGCCAAATCCCAGGTCGGTGTGAAGAAAAAGGTGTCCGATCTCATCGGTCAGACACGAATAAACCGAAGCTGGCGCACCTGCGTGACTGAAGACCTCCCCTCGATGGGAAACCCGCCAAATCCATGGCGAAGAGGCCAGCTCGACATAGACGCGTTGGGGGCCGTTCTGGAAATACCACTGCCCGCGTTCATCACTCTGGTAATTGCGTTGAATGAAGTCGATCAGCTTTTCATGGCGCAGCAGCGACCCTTTGGCACCCGCGACGCCACTGGCAAACGCACCGGCCGCCTGCGCTTGATCATCGCGCATATACCAGTGCCCCCGGCCGTCCAGGCCAAGCCACCCATAGCAGTGGGGCACATGGGGCCACTTGGCCATTGCCTGACGTACCAGATCATCCATCGCGCGATTATGTGCCCGCCGTGGTCTGATCAATCGGGGTTCAGAAGCCAGTGGCCTACCACCTGCGGCAACCAGCGGACATGCCCCGGCGCCCTGCCGGCCGGGAAGCCGACATGGCCACCTTCGGCAGGCTGGAGCAGGCGGACTGAAGAGGACACCTCACCAGCAACGGGGAGGCAAGATGCCGGCACAAAAGGGTCGTTGCGTGCATTCAGCACGAGCGCAGGTACACGAACATGTCGGAGCACGGGTTTGGAAGAAGCCCGAGACCAATAGTCGTCCGTATTGCGAAAACCGTGCAGCGGTGCCGTGAACACGTCGTCAAACTCGTACAGATCCCGAGCCGCCATCAGCCGTTGCCGGTCAAACAGGCCTGGGTGCTGTGCGAGTTTTGCCAGCGCCTTGGGTTTCATCGACTGCAGGAACATGCGGTTGTAGACCTGCCGGTTGAAGCCTCTGCCGATGGCCTCACCGCCGGCCGCCAGGTCCAGCGGCGCCGAAATACTCGCGATAGACGCGACCCGGCGGGCGGCGCCATCACCGGTTTCGCCGGCCCACCGCATCAGTGCGTTCCCACCCAGTGAAACGCCAACGACCCGAAGGGGCGCCCCGGCTGCCCGCTCCGACAGGCGGGCCAGAATCCAGTCGATCTCGGCAAAGTCACCGGAATGGTAGGCCCGAGGTCCCAGGTTCAGTTCGCCACTGCAGCCGCGAAAATGGGGAACCACAAACTGCAGCCCGTGGTCGCCGGCCCAGTGGGCAAACGCCTCCGCATAGTGGCTGCGAGATGAGCCCTCCAGACCATGAAAAAGCACCAGCCAGCCCCGCCCGGTCGGCGGTACGCGGGCGCTGTTGTCGGGCCCGATCAGGAAATCCACATCAATGAAATCCCCATCGGGGGTGGTCCAGCGCTCGCGCCGGTACTGCGGCGGCCTGCCCGGGCCACGTCGGGACCACAAAGCGGGCCAGATGGTCTGTAGATTGCCCCCCGGGAGCCAGTGTGGCGCTACGTAATGCATAGCAATAAATGACCTTTTTGCGATGGGTATGCGGCAAAAACGCCAATATCTGGCCCGCAGTGGCCTCAATGAAGCAGCCGCGCCGCACGCACGGCCTCGGGCTCGGCAGCGGGGGCCGCGCTGGCATGGTGTGCCACCATGCGCCAGCCGCGCGTGGTCAACTGAAAAACATTGGTCGCCACAACCCATGCTTCGCTGGGGTGTCCGTCAAGCACCACCACGACCCGCTCCATGACACTGTGCACCGCCAGTCCCGGCGCGGTCAGACGGCGGACCTGCCGGGCCTGCAGGTCAAGCCCGCCCTCTGCCAGCAAGGCCGCGAACGCGTCGCGGATGGCGGCTACGCCCACCTGCCGCCCGCCTCCCGGATGGATACAGACCATCTCATCCTCATCGGCCCAACACGCCATCAGCGCATCCAGGTCCCCGCGTTGCAGGGCGTCGTAGAAAGCAGCTTCGACAGTGGCAGGACTCTCGGCCTCAACCGGAGCGCGCATGTGGCCTTTGACCATGGGGGCGGACAGTGTCAGATGGAATGGATGCCGCGCAGTGTCGCACGATGCGCCTGGCCCCTTGCAAGTGAGCGACCCGGCACGCCGATATAGTACGACGTCACAACCGGAGAAATCCATGAAAAGAACCGTGTTCACCATCGCCCTGCTCCTTTCTCTGAGCCTGAGCGGCTGTGGCTACAACGACTTCCAACGTCTGGACGAACAGACCAGATCAGCCTGGAGTGAAGTGCTGAACCAGTATCAGCGACGGGCCGATCTGGTGCCCAACATTGTCGCGACGGTCAAGGGCGAAGCCGCTTTCGAGCAGGAGACCCTGACCAAGGTGGTCGAAGCCCGCGCGCGCGCCACTGCCATCCAGGTCACACCGGAGACCTTGAGCAACCCTGAAGCAATGAAAAAGTTCCAGGCCGCCCAAGGCGAACTCGGCAGTGCGCTGAGTCGCCTGCTGATGGTCAGCGAGCGTTATCCGGACCTGAAGGCCAACCAAGGCTTCCGCGACCTGCGGGTCCAGCTGGAGGGCACGGAAAACCGCATCACCGTGGCCCGCAACCGCTACATCCAGTCGGTGCAGGAGTACAACGTACTCGCGCGCAGTTTCCCGAGCAATCTCACGGCCATGGTCTTCGGATACAAGACCAAAGAAGGCCTGACGGTGCCCAACGAGGCGCAGATCAGCGCGCCGCCGGCCGTGGACTTCTCCAAAAAGCCCTGATTTGGCGGGTTCTCAGCGAAATCGCTCGATACCCAGCGTAATGCGGTCGCTTTTAGCTATATTTGTCATAGCGTTGTTGCTCCTCGCGGGCCACAGCCCGGCATTGGCCGACGCGCTGGCTCCGGTGCCGAGCCTGAGCGCCCGGGTGATCGATCCGGCGGGCGAACTTGCCGAGGCTGATCGCCAGAGGCTTGAAACCCGCCTGGCCCGGCTGGAAACCGAGCGGGGAACACAGGTGGTGGTCTTGCTGGTGCGCAGCACGGCGCCAGAAGACATTGCCAGCTTCGCCAACCGGGTCGCCAACACCTGGAAAATTGGTCGCCGCGATGTCGGTGACGGTCTGGTGGTGGTGATCGCCGTCCAGGACCGGCGCATGCGGATCGAAGTCGCCAAAGCCCTGGAAGGCGCTGTGCCGGACCTGATGGCCCGCCGCATCATCGACGAAGCCATGGCGCCGAGGTTCCGCGCCGGCGACTACCTGGGGGGACTGCTGGCGGCAACCGACCGGCTGGACTCATTGATCGCCGGCGAGCCCCTGCCCTCGCCGTCGGCGTCCGTGCCGACCGGGTCCGCGCCGGATCGGGGTTTCGACTGGGATGACCTGGCCATTTTTCTATTCCTGGCTGTACCGGTGGCCGCCAGCATCAGCCGCGCGGCACTGGGTCGAAGCCTGGGCGCGCTCGCGACAGGAGTCGGCGCGGGGGCGCTTGCACTGTGGGTCACCGCCAGTTTGCTCATTGGCCTGGCAGCGGGCGTGATTGCGCTGTTGTATGCAATGCTGGCGGGGGGTGGATCTTCCTTTGGGCGCCGCGGCACCGGCTGGGGCGGCGGCTGGTCGGGCGGCGGCGGCGGAAGTTGGGGCGACGGAGGGGGCGGTGGATTCAGCTCCGGCGGCGGGGGCGACTTTGGTGGCGGTGGCGCCAGCGGAGACTGGTGATGAATATCCTGGGCGCAATACGCACGATCCTCAGGCACCGCTGGCGCGACGACATCGTCGCGCGCCGGGCGTTCGATCCCGCCTTGATCGAACGCCTGCAGCGCCGCGTGGGCGCCAGCGAGCGCCGGCACAGCGGCGAGATTCGCATCTGCATCGAGGCGTCCTTGCCCTGGAGTTACCTCTGGCGGCACCTGGCACAAGGCCGGCCGCTGCGCCAGGTGGTGCGCGAACGCGCGGTCATGATGTTCGGCAAGCTGCGGGTGTGGGACACCGAGCACAACAATGGCGTGCTGATTTACCTGCTGGTGGCGGAACATGCCATCGAGGTCGTGGCCGACCGGGGATTCAACGCCCACGTGAGCCCCGTGCAGTGGCAGGCCATGGTGCAGCGGCTGGGTGAAGCCCTGCGGCAGGCCCGTTATGAAGAGGGCCTGACCCAGGCGCTGGAGGAGGTATCTGCCGTTCTGGTGGAGCACTTTCCGGACGATCCGACCCCTTCTGTTCCGGGGGATCACCCGGCCGCAGGTTTGCCGGACCGGCCCGTTTTGCTGTAGCGCACCTGGCAGTCCGCTGGCCAGTGTCAGCCTTTGCGGCCGAGCATTTCCGCGTTCAGCTGGTGTGCGCTGTCGAGCTCTTCCTGCTGCGCCCGATTGACCTGGCTGAGTGTCAGCAGTTTGCGGTTGGCATCGCGCAGATGATCTGAAAGCCGCTTGGCGATCGCCAGCAAGAGCCGTGCGGCCACCGCCGGCTCCTGATCGACGAGTTGCACCAGCGAATCACGACTCAGCAAGCCGAGGCCCAACCGGGTGGAGGCAGTGCAGTTGGCCGAACGTGGCGCACCGTCGATCAGCCCCATTTCGCCGATCAGGCTGCCGGGGCCCAACACGGTCACCACCAATCCGTCGAGGCCACCGGAGGTGGGGCTCTCCACAGTGACCTCACCTTCGATCACCAGCAGGAGATGATCGGTGTTCTCTCGATCGCCAGCCCGGATGAACTGCGCGCCTTCGGCAACCCGCCGTGGCTCCATGTACCGCACCACTGTGCGGGCATCATTGAGGCTCAGTTGCGCCAGCGCGCCAGGGGTGACCAGCAGCTGCGCGGCGCGCTCCTGCGCGGAGCCGGCGGTGTTTTCGGTGGAGTGCATCGGCTCATTGTAGGCTGCGCATCCGGGCGTGCCCAGTGTCACGGTGTGGTGGGTGCCGGCCGCTGTGGCAACGGTGCATGCAGGCCACGCGCCCACTGCGCATGGGCTGCGGGGAAGGCGGCGCGATATCGCGCCAGGTGCCACAGTGCGAGCTCGTCCTGGCCCGCAAGCGTGGCGCCTTCGATCAGACGCTCGATCACCCGGGGTTCCGGCGAATACGCGATCAGCGCCTGGGCGGATGCCATTACGGACGCTGCATTGTCGCGGGCCGGTGGGGTGAGGGTCAGTCGGGCGAAGTCGCCCTGTGCTCGAAAGAACCACGCTTCTCCCGCCAGCGCGAACGCGTCGCCTTGCCACCAGCGACCGCGTGCTTCCGGGGCAAGGTAAATCTGACTGACCTTGCCGTAGTCCCAGGCGGCAGCGATCAGCAGGCCGAGCGCCGAAACCGGCAGCAGGCGCTTCAGCCGGAGAGCCAGAATGCCCGCCGGGCGGGCGGGGTCGCCCGGTCCGGGCGGGCTTGCCACTTTGCCTTGGCTCAGAAGGCCCAGCGCAAGGCCCAGTGCGATCTGGAACGGCCCATACCACAGGGGATACTCCAGCAAGCTGTGCAGACCCAGGATGGCCACAAATCCCCAGGCCATCTGCCGAAGCGGGTCGCGTTCCCGCCAGGGGCGGCCCCGCCAGCACCACCATCCCGCAGCGCCGCAAAGAACCAGTGCCACGGGCACACCCAATTCCACCGCCAGATGCAAGGGCAAGTTGTGGGCATTGTCCAGAATGTCGCAAAAGCGCAGCCCGGCATACAGATGCTCGTAATGGGCCTGATCCAGCCGGCCCCAGCCCCAGCCCGACCAGGGGTGTTGGGCGATCAGTTCCAGAACGTTGCTCCATAACGCCACGCGGCTGGAACAGGCCGGTGCGCCTTCGGTCAACCGGGTGAACAGGTCCACATGGGCGTCCAGTCCCAGAAGAGCGGGCAGCCCGATGGCCGCTGCGGCGTAAAACGGCAACATGGCCCACAACAAGGGCCTCAGAGCCCGGTGATGGTGCAGCCCCCAGGTCAGGCAGAGCGCCAGAATCAGGACCAGCTGCAAAAACCCCGTCCGGGAAACCGAAAGCGCATTGCCAGCCACGAGGACCAATCCCGCCACCAGGATACCGCCACGCAGCCCAGGCTGGTCTTTACAGGTAGCCCCCAGCCAGATCAGGGCGAGCACGGCGAGGCTGGTCAGCGTCGCAAACAGGTTGCGTTGGCGCAGATTGCCAAACGCTTCGCCCACCGAAGTCAGGTTGACCCAGGGGTAAAACTCCGCCGACTGGCCGGAGAACTGCAGCCACGCGATGGCGGCAGAGACGGTGCCTGCCGTGACCCACCCGAGCGCCAGGGCGCGCGCCAGCGTGTTATCAGTCTGTGCCGCTCGGCCGATGACGACACAGGCGCCCACCGCCAGCAATGTCGCGCCCGTGGTCCACCAGTCGGGCGACCCGACGGCGCCACTCGCAGCCGTCGCGGCAACAAAAAAAGCCAGCAGCAGGGCCGGCTCACGCCATCGCCAAGTCCCCCCGCCTGGCAAAGCCAGAACGGTCAACGCGACAAGTGACCACGCCAGCAGCAAGGGAACCGCGTTGACCGAAGGCCCAGGCGCCAGTGGCCACAGAGCAGGCAACGCAATGGCGAGGGCGACAAGGGCGGGTGTCAGGAGGCGCGACATCCGGCCTGCCGGCGGAAACCAAGGCACAGGGGCCAACACTGCGACCGGTCCTCAATACGGATCGAGAGGCAGGTACGCCACCGGCAGCAGATTGTCCTTGCGCAGCAACACGGTCCAGAAGGTCTTGCGCCCGACCATGGGCAGCCAGACCAGCTCTGATTCGGCCACTCCGGCGTCTTTGACAGCGGCATCGATCAGGGCCGCCGCCGAGGGCTTTTGTACACGCAACCAGGCCAGCGACCGGGTGCTGGCCCGAACCCGCTCGCTGGCATCGGCATAGGCTTGCCACAGGTCAGGGCGGGTGCCGAGATCGACCCCGCCCAGCGCTGCCATGGTGGCTTCCGCCTTTTCCGCAGCATCGCGGAAGGGGCGAACGGCCACGGGTGTCGGGCCTGTCCAGGGCAGCGACCGCAGGCCCTCGGGCGCGCGGTCCAGCAGTTCCTCGGCCACATCCACGGCATGGACCACCCGCATCCGATCCAGTTCCCAGGCAAGGTGCACCGGTCGCGCCAGCGCGACCGTATGAAGGCCGTAGGCCAGCCCGGCCAACTGCAGAAGCACAATGACCGCCAGATCCCGCCGCAACTCACGCCAGGGCTTGTTGCGGTTGAACACCGTGAAGGTCAGCAGTGGGCCCAGCACGACATCCACCGCGACCACCAGCGTGAACAACTCCCGTCCGCCCGAGATCTCCCGGTAGGGATACGGGTACCAGACGAGAAAAACCAGTGCAGCGGCCCCGGTGGCCACCAGCAAGCTCAGCCCGGCGTGGATGGCGGCGGCGCGGAGGCGGTCTGCAAAAGCGGATGCGGGATTCATGGTTTCAGATGGTGATTGATTGGAGTCAGCGAGTTGGCGTTCCCATGTTTACGGATGGTTCGGACGAGATCGTTCTGTGCTTCTTTTGAGCTTCGTACTTCTCGGCGCCGAGGCTTTTCAGCCATTCTTCTTTTGTCCTGGCGCAGCGCGAGGGCGAACTGAACAAGCATAGCCTGTCGACCCAATAACGGGCTTCATCCATTCGTCCATTGAGACCGTACGCGTATACCAATTGACGAAGGGTCAACTCCGAGGGGTGTGTCATCGCGATGGCTCTCAAGAGTCCAAGGTCTTCCTCGGACATTCCCGGCCGGGGCTTCTCTCGCGCGGAAACAAACAGCGGTTGCCATTGTGTCAATACCAAGAGGTCGCTGGGTGGTGCGCCGACGGCTTTGCCCACTCTATTCAACTCGAAGCGGAGTTCGGCAAAGCGTTCTTCAACCTTCAAGTAATCGTGAATGATCAAGGCGGTCAGTGTGACAGCCATGATCGACACAAGAACACTCAAGGTCCTCGGAACGGCAATGGTTCGTGGCGGTGGCTCCACCGTCTGATTGAGGTAGCCGATCAAAACACCGGCCGGAAGCAGAAAATACGCGTAGTACAGCGGATACTCAAAAAACGAATGAACAAACAGGGCGACGATTGCACCTTGGACAATCCTCCGGCCATGGTCGCGGGCAAAAAAACGTTGTTGTCGAAACCACGAGAGCACCGCAACAGATAGCAGTCCACCCAGTGGAATGCCGCACCAAAGAACAAGATCGAGAAAGAGGTTGTGAGCCTGCTCAAAATACCAATCATTGAATTGGGGATGACTTGGGAACACCCGCATCAGGCCCTCGTAGCTCTGCCGCCATCCATAGCCAGTCCAAGGCTCAAGCAGAGCCGCCTCCCAGAATGTTGTCCATATCAACCAGCGGGTTTCGTTGCGAGTGCGGGTTCCCAATGCGAACCCGTCGCCGACACCTAGCGCCACAGATACCGCGTAGACCAGCAACAGCGCGATTGCATACCAAATAACCAAGGCGGCGGTCCAGCGGCCGACCACAGCCGGGACCAATTTTTTTTGGACCAGTATTGCGCTCGTGATGGCCAATAGCATCGTGGTCACCATTGCAGAGCGGGATTGCGTCAGCGCGAGGCCCACAATCAGCAGCCCGACAACCCCGGCCAAAACGCGTCGACCAATCCAGCCGCGCCAGGCCATCCAAAAAAATCCAGCCACGCCCAGTAGCAACAGGCTCGCGAGTTGATTGGGCTGGGCCATGTTCGCATAGGGACGCCCTTGCGCCGGTGAGAAACGAAGTACCCAGATGTCAGTGAGAACTTCGCCCGTCGAGAGACCGGCCATCTGGTAGAGCTGCAAGCCGACCGAAATCAGCGCGGCGATTGCTGCGGCAGACAAGACAACGTCAACCGGACGGGGGCCTTTCGATCGGGACCAGTTCTCCCCCAGCCAGACAGCAAGGCAAAAGCCTAGCAGGTAAAACGATGAGAGGAAGGCGTCGCCGAACAGATCGATCAAACCCGACAGCCATTGGAATATCGGGATACACGCTACGGCAAGCAGACCCAGGACTGTCGCGGAGCACCGCCAGCGCATGGGGTCTTTCAGTATCGTCCCCAGGAGCACCAATGCCAACATGGCTGCGGCCCAGGCGTCCCGGTGAAAAGCAAGCCAAGGTTGTGCGAAGTTGGGTAACAACCATGCGACGGCAAGCCCGAAGCTTGCAACGACGGGGGCGAGAGGAACGTCGCGTGTGGCTTTCCGCCACTGCGAAATCACAGATGACATGCGGGTGAGTCTGCCACAGTACAACAGTCCATCGTCTTTAGCCATTGATCCGTTGAAAAGCAGAAAAGACCGCCTCGGCGGTCTTTTCCGGAGCGGATCGGAATCCGCGTGTCAATCAGATCGCTTTGCAGGAGCCGGGCAGATACTTCAGCGGCATCGGATTGGCCGCAGACGGACCGCAACGCCATTCCGAAATGGTGGCGCCGCCATCGGTCGTACCTTCCAGAACCCGAGTTGTACCGCCAGAAACGATGTAGGGACGCAGAGAGACGTTCCGCGCCGTAGCGGAGGTCTCGCCACCGAGAGCCCCTTGGCTGCCGGTCACGGTAATGACGCCGTCAGCGTCTGCACCGCCTGAGAGAACCATCTTTGTCGGCGTGACCGAGCATGCGGACTGGATTGCAGTGGAAACGTCCGGAGTCGGGGAGTTCTGAACCGTATCTGTAATTGTGCTGCGGCACGACGAAGCCGCCAGAATCACTTCCGACACGCGGGCGCGCACGGTGTAATCCTGATAGGCGGGCAGGGCCACGGCGGCGAGAATACCGATGATCGCGACAACAATCATCAGTTCAATCAGGGTGAAACCCTTTTGGACAGAACGCATCATGAGAAGCTCCTTGGAGAGAGGTTGAGGGGAAATCCGCAATGGCAAACGCAGGTTCCGTGCCACCCGACCGAAAAGCGGCGGATGTGTACTATTGCACGAAGACTGGGGTTAGCTGGCGTGAGTTGCCTGCCTACGGTGAGCCAAAAAATGCGACAGCTGGCTGTAAGCATGACAAAAAACGTCAATTGCCCGGGCGTTTTTTTGTCAGATGGCCGATGGGCAGCGCCGTGCGGGTCTTGATTTCACCCAACGAAAACCGGGTTTGCAGATCTTTGACGTTGGGCAGGTTGATCAGGACTTCGCGGGCAAACTGACTGAAGGCGTTCAGGTCGGTACTGATCACCTGCAACTCGAAGGTCCCGGTGCCGCTGATGTAGTGGCAACTCACAATTTCAGGAATTGCGCGGATGGCATCTTCCAGCCGGTGCAGGATGTCGCCCGTGTTTTCTGCCGCGTCCAGGCGAACGAATGCCAGAACACCCAGGCCGATTTTCTCGCGGTCAATGCTGGCGTGGTAGCCGGTGATATAGCCGGCTTCCTCCAGCGCACGCACACGCCTCCAGCATGGGGCCGCCGACAGACCCACCCGCTGGGCGAGTTCGGAATTGGAGATGCGGCCGTGGTCCTGCAGGATCTCCAGAATGGCCCGGTCGTAGCGATCAAGTGTTTCTGAAGCTGCTGACATGGGGAAAGATTATTGCCATAACGGCCGTAATTCTGGCAAAAAAAGAAAACACCTGTCGCCCTCATTTGCCTACACTTTCTGCCATCACAACGCGGCAGGACTGACCTGACTACCGCCCCATCAGGAGACAACATCATGAATGCCCCTCTGCCGGACGCGGTCCGTCGCGCAATGGAAACCGTGACACTCGAAGACAAATACGCCTTGCCGCGAGGGCGTGCGTTCATGAGTGGCGTTCAAGCGCTGGTGCGGCTGCCGATGTTGCAGCAGACCCGGGACCAGTTGTTGGGCAAGAACACAGCCGGGTTTATCAGCGGCTACCGCGGCTCGCCGCTGGGCGGCTATGACCAGGCCTTGCAGAAAGCGCGTTCGTACCTGGCCGCGCAGAACATCGTGTTTCAGCCCGGCGTCAATGAAGAGCTGGCTGCCACTGCGGTGTGGGGTACCCAGCAGCTGGGTTTTGCCCCACCACAGTCGCGGCGGTATGACGGAGTTTTTGGCATCTGGTACGGCAAGGGGCCGGGTGTGGACCGCTGCTCGGACGTTTTCAAGCACGCCAATATGGCCGGGACGACGCCGTGGGGCGGCGTCATTGCCGTTGCCGGCGACGACCATGTGGCCAAGAGTTCGACCGCCGCGCACCAGAGCGACCACATCTTCAAGGCCTGCGGCCTGCCGGTGTTTTTTCCGGCCAGCGTGCAGGAAATACTGGATCTGGGCTTGCATGCCTGGGCGATGAGCCGTTTCTCGGGCGTGTGGGCGGGCATGAAAACCATCCAGGAGATCGTCGAGTCCAGCGCCGCCGTGGATGTGGACCCCGAACGGGTGCAGATTGTGTTGCCCGACTTTCCGATGCCACCTGGCGGCGTGCATATTCGCTGGCCCGACCACGCCCTGGATCAGGAGGCCCGGCTTTTCGACCACAAATGGTATGCCGCCTTGGCCTATGTCCGCGCCAACCGACTGAACTACAACGTGATCGAAAGCCCGGCCGACCGCCTGGGTGTGATTGCCAGTGGCAAGGCCTACAACGACACCCGTCAGGCGCTGGCGGACCTGGGGCTGGACGATGCCGCGTGCCGCCACCTGGGTATTCGCCTGCACAAGGTTGGAGTGGTCTGGCCGCTGGAGGCGCAGGGCACACGGGAGTTTGCTGCTGGTCTGCGCGAGATTCTGGTCGTCGAAGAAAAGCGCCAGGTGATCGAGTATCAGCTCAAGGAAGAGCTCTACAACTGGCGTGCCGACGTGCGGCCCAATGTATTGGGCAAATTCGACGAGGTGGAGGGGGACTTCAGTGGGGGCGAATGGGCGATGCCCAATCCCAGCGCCCATACGCTGCTTCGCGCCAACGCCGATCTGTCGCCGGCCATCATCGCCCGCGCGCTGGTGCGCCGGCTGAAAAAATTGGGGGTGGACGGCGATTGGGCGGCCCGGCTGGATGCGCAAATGGCCGTGCTGGAGGCCAAAGAACAGGCGATGCGCAGCCTGGTGGTGTCGGGTCCGCTGGCCGAGCGACAGCCGTGGTTCTGCTCGGGTTGCCCGCACAACACCTCCACCCGCGTGCCTGAGGGTTCACGGGCCATGGCCGGCATCGGCTGCCATTTCATGTCGATCTGGATGGACCGGGCGACAGTCGGCTTCACGCAGATGGGCGGTGAGGGGGTGCCCTGGGTGGGACAGCAGCCGTTCAGCACGGATCAGCACATGTTCGCCAACCTGGGCGACGGCACGTATTTCCACAGTGGCCTGCTGGCCGTGCGGCAGAGCATCGCTGCGGGCGTGAACATCACCTACAAGATTCTGTACAACGACGCCGTGGCCATGACCGGTGGTCAGCAGGTGGGGGAGCGACCCGAGGGCCACAGCGTCGTGCAGATTGCGCAGAGCATGCGGGCCGAGGGCGCAGTCAAGATCACCATCGTGACCGACGAACCGGAAAAGTACGCGTCCGTCCAGGGCCTCCCCGCTGGCATCGCCATCCAGCACCGGGACACACTGGATGCGGTGCAACGCGAGTTTCGCGAGATCAAGGGCACCACGGTCATCATTTATGACCAGACCTGCGCCACCGAGAAGCGCCGCCGGCGCAAGCGGGGGCTGATCGCCGATCCGGCCGTCCGGGTGGTCATCAACGAACTGGTCTGCGAAGGCTGCGGAGATTGTGGTGTGCAGTCGAACTGTCTGTCGGTAGAGCCCCTGGAGACGCCGCTGGGGCGAAAGCGGCGTATCAATCAGAGCACCTGCAACAAGGACCTCAGCTGTCTCAAGGGCTTTTGCCCGAGCTTCGTGACGGTGGAAGGCGGCAAACCACGCAAGAACGCCGCCGGCCGCAAACGCCAGCCGTCCGAGCTGGGGACTCTGCCGGACCCGATGCTGCCCGCGCTGACGCAGACATTCGGCATGGTGGTTGCCGGTGTGGGCGGGACTGGCGTCATCACCATCGGGCAACTGCTGGGGGTGGCGGCGCACCTCGAAGGCAAAGGCGTGGTAACACAGGACGCTGCCGGGTTGGCCCAGAAGGGGGGCGCGACCTGGAGTCATGTCCTTCTGGGCCCGAGTCAGGACGACATTCGCACGACTCGCGTGAGCACCGCCGCAGCCGACCTGATCCTGGCGTGTGACCCTATCGTGGCGGCGGGCAAGGAAACCCTGATGCGCATGCGCGAAGGGCGCACCCGTGTTGCGCTCAACGCGGTGGGCACGCCCACGGCCGCCTTTGTGCGCAATACCGGGTGGGACAATCCGTCCGCCGACTGTGTCCGCACCATCGAACAGGCCGTCGGGGATGACGCAGTGGGGGTTTTCGACGCGGACGCGCTGGCCCACGCGCTGATGGGCGACAGCCTGTACGTCAACCCAATGGTGCTTGGCTACGCGTGGCAAAAAGGCTGGATTCCGCTTTTGCAGGCTTCGCTGATGCGTGCCATCGAACTCAATGCGGTGCAGGTCGACGCGAACAAGGCTGCCTTCGAATGGGGCCGCTGGGCCGCTCAGGACCCGAAACGCGTCGAGGCGCTCCTGGTGCCGACCCAGGCTGTCCAGTGGCACCGCCGGCAAACGGTGGATGAGTTGGTTGACCACCGTGCACGCTATCTGGAGCAGTACCAGGACAACCGCTGGGCCGAAACCTACCGGGAATTTGTCGCACGGGTCCGGACGGCGGAGGCTGCGCTGGCGGAAACCGGCGGGCCCCGCACCGCGCTGACCGAAGCCGTGGCCCGCCAGCTGTTTCGCCTCATGTCCTACAAAGACGAGTACGAAGTGGCCCGCCTCCAGGCTGATCCGCAATTCCTTGCCCGCATTGCGACGGAGTTCGAAGGCGACTTTCGCCTGCATTACCACCTGGCGCCGCCTCTGTGGACTCGCCACGACGCGCAAGGCCGACCGGTCAAGCAGAAATATGGCCCGGCCATGCTGACCGCGTTTCGCCTGCTGGCCCGACTCAAGGGTTTGCGCGGTTCCGCCCTGGACCCGTTTGGCCGCACCGAAGAGCGCCGAACCGAACGCGCGCTGATCGGCGAGTACCGCGCGATGGTTGAGGAACTGTTGGCCGGTTTGACGGTGTCCCGCCATGCCGAGGCGGTGGCCATCGCCCAGGAGGCTGACCGGATTCGGGGTTTCGGACCGGTGAAGGCCCGAAACCTCGCCGCGGCACGCCAGCAGTGGGCAGCCCGCATGGCCACATGGCGCGAGACGGGGAAAACGGCCTGAAACCGCCGATTCATGATGAAATATCGTCATACCCAGCGGTAAAAGGTCGCTTTTAGCTATCAAAGTAATAGCGCTCTGAGGGCTTCGATCCCCGGCAAATCCCTATGCCCGGTCCGGTTCGGAAAAGCGGGCCGGGCATACAATGGCGGATTGCCCCGAGTCGTCGGCAGGCTTTGCGCCGGCTGAAGGTTTCGTTCCATGTCTCTCAGGAGTTTTCCCCGTGCTGATTTCCATTGCCCATGCCCAAACCGCGCCCGCACCCGCTGCCGGTGGCGAGTCGACATTGATGAGCTTGTTGCCCATCGTGCTGATGTTTGTTGTTCTGTGGTTCGTGATGATCCGGCCCCAGATGAAGAAAGCCAAAGAGCACAAGGCCATGATCGACGCTTTGGCCAAAGGTGACGAAGTGGTGACCGCAGGGGGCATTCTTGGCCGCGTTGCCAAGTTGGGCGATAACCACATCAACGTTGAAGTGGCCAACGGAGTTGAAATCCAGATGCAGCGCTCCGCCGTGGTGCAGGTGCTGCCCAAGGGTACCTACAAGTAAACATTCCTGGACGGCCCCGATATTTCGGGGCCGTACCGTCCCACTCCTTTCTCCCGCGCGATCATGAACCGTTACCCGGTCTGGAAGTACGCGATCATGGTGATCGCGCTCTTGGTGGGGGCCATCTACACCCTGCCCAATTTCTTTGGTGAAGCCCCGGCCGTGCAGGTGTCTGCAGGCAAGGTAACCCTGCGGGTGGACCAGGGAACACTCACCCGCGTCGAGCAGGCGCTCAAGGCCGCCGGCATCACGTCGGACGCTCTGAGTCTCGAGGGGCAGTCCGTCCGCGCCCGTTTTGACTCCACCGATACCCAGATCAAAGCCAAGGACGCGATTCAGAAGGCGCTCAATCCGGACGCCGCTGACCCGGGGTATGTTGTGGCGCTCAACCTGGTGTCGCGTTCGCCGGCATGGCTGACCTCCCTGCATGCAGCACCGATGTATCTGGGCCTGGACTTGCGCGGCGGTGTGCATTTCATGCTGCAGGTCGACATGAAAGCGGCGCTGTCCAAGAAGGTCGACTCCCTGGCCGGTGATTTGCGCTCCATGCTGCGGGAAAAGAATATCCGCCACGGTGGCATCGCCCGCAACGGACAGGCCATCGAGCTGCGCCTGCGTGACGCGGCCACACTGGAAGCTGCAAAGCGCCTGATTCAGGATCAGTTTCCCGACCTTCAATTCAACGAGGTCCCGGAAGGCACCGAATACAAGCTCACCGCCACCATCCGCCCTGAGGCAGCGCGCCTGGTGCAGGAGCAGGCGCTCAAGCAGAACATCACCACGCTGCACAACCGCATCAATGAATTGGGGGTTGCCGAACCGGTGATCCTGCAGCAGGGTCTGGACCGGATCGTGGTGCAGTTGCCCGGTGTCCAGGACACGGCCAAAGCCAAGGACATTCTGGGGCGCACTGCGACCCTGGAGATGCGCCTGGTGGACGAAAGCACGGAAGCTCTGGAGGCCGAGGCCGGCCGCGGACCGGTGCCGTTCGGATCGGAGCGGTACCTGCAGCGCGACGGCCAGCCTGTCATCGTGAAAAAGCTGGTCATCATCACGGGGGACAGCCTGACCGATGCACAACCCGGTTTTGACTCCCAGACCCAGCAACCCAAGGTGGATCTGACGGTTGACGCCAAGGGTGGCCGCATCATGCGCGATACCAGCCGCGAAAACCTGAAAAAGCGCATGGCGATTCTGCTCTTCGAGAAGGGCAAAGGTGAGGTACTCACGGCGCCGGTGATTCAGGGCGAATTGGGCAACCGGTTCCAGATTTCGGGATCCATGAGCGTCGTCGAAGCCAATGACCTGGCGCTGTTGCTGCGCGCGGGATCGCTGGCGGCACCGATGGAAATCATCGAGGAGCGCACGATCGGCCCCAGCCTCGGGGCAGAGAACATCGCCAAAGGCTTCAACAGCGTGACCTGGGGTTTCCTGGTCATTCTGGCTTTCATGGCGGTGTACTACATGCTTTTCGGCTTGATCTCGGGAATCGCCCTCGGCGTCAATCTGCTGTTGCTGGTGGCCATTCTGTCGATGCTGCAGGCAACCTTGACCCTTCCCGGCATGGCTGCCATGGCACTGGCCTTGGGTATGGCAATTGACTCCAACGTACTCATCAATGAGCGGGTACGGGAGGAACTGCGCAATGGAGTTGCGCCGCAGGTCGCCATCAACTCGGGTTACGAGCGCGCCTGGGCCACCATCCTGGACTCCAACATCACCACCCTGATCGCCGGCGTGGCACTGCTGGCCTTCGGTTCCGGCCCGGTACGGGGCTTTGCGGTGGTGCATTGCATCGGTATCCTGACCAGCATGTTCTCGGCGGTGTTTTTCTCCCGCGGGCTGGTCAACTTCTGGTACGGCCGGCAAAAGAAGCTCAAGTCGGTCTCCATCGGTACGGTCTGGAAAGCCGACGGAGCCCACGTTCCTGCGGCGGCGGATTCGGGCAACAAATAAGAGGCTGACATGGAATTTTTCCGCATCCGCAAAGACATTCCGTTCATGCGCCATGCGTTGTTGCTCAACGCGGTGTCACTGATTACCTTCATCCTCGCGGTATTTTTCCTTTTCACGCGCGGCTTGCATCTGTCGGTGGAGTTCACCGGCGGGACGTTGATGGAGGTTTCCTATTCCCAGCCCGCCGATCTGACCAAGGTCCGGTCCACTGTGTCATCGCTGGGCTACGCCGAGGTGCAGGTGCAGAACTTCGGCACTGCGCGGGACGTCCTGATCCGTTTGCCGGTTCAAAAGGGCGCAACCTCTGCCCAGCAAAGTGAACGCGTGCTGACCGCGCTCAAGAGTGCGGATCCTTCGGTCACGTTGCGCCGAACGGAATTTGTCGGCCCCCAGGTGGGCGGCGAACTGGCGGCCGACGGGCTGAAGGCGCTCGCGTTTGTGGTCATTGGCATCATGGTTTATCTGGCGTTTCGATTCGAATGGAAGTTCGCAGTCGCCGGCATCATCGCCAACCTGCACGATGTGGTGATCATTCTGGGATTTTTCGCCTTTTTCCAATGGGAGTTTTCGCTCGCGGTGCTGGCGGCTGTTCTTGCGGTACTCGGGTATTCGGTCAACGAGTCGGTCGTCATATTCGATCGGATTCGCGAGAACTTCCGCCGCTACCGGAAGATGAGCACCGTTGAAATCATCGACAACGCCATCACGTCCACCATCAGCCGCACCATCATCACCCATGGTTCAACACAGATCATGGTTCTGTCGATGCTGCTTTTTGGGGGCGAAACGCTTTACTATTTCGCCATGGCGCTGACAATCGGAATATGTTTCGGGATTTACTCTTCCGTATTCGTTGCGGCGGCCATTGCCATGTGGCTGGGGGTCAAACGCGAAGACCTCGTCAAGGCGGCGCCGAAGAAGGACGATCTCGACCCCGGTGACCCGAACGCTGGCGCAACCGTCTGACATCCATAGGCAATGACCCAGACGCTCTCTGCAGAAACCTCACGGCGCCTGGCTCGGGCGGTGCGGGAGCGGTACGTAGCCGAGATCGAGGGTGTCATTGTCGAGCTGGGGGCGATCGCGAGCGGGCGCTTGCGTTCCCTTGCGGAGGATGTGCGTGACACGCGCCAGCAGCAATCCATGCGGGATGCCAATCAGCTGTTTACCCAGCATCGGGCGGCCTGGGTGGATCGGGTACGGCGCCATTGGCGAAGAGCGTTGGGCGGGGAAGTGGCCGTGCCTTCGTTGTCGGGGCTGGACAGCCAGCCGCCCTCTCGCGAAGCTTTCTCCCTGGTGGGCGATGCGGAGGTGGACAACCGGATCGCGGCATCACGCCTGACCCTGGCCATTCTCGACAAGGCGCAATGGCAGCTCAATGATCTGCGGCTGCGAATTCAGCACCTGCAGAAAATCGATGAGTTGCCGGCGCACGATGTGCTCAAGCCCGACACTCTGTCGGTGATGCTGCTCGACTCCTGGACCCACGTGGGCCTGACACTGGATGTCTGGCGTCTGGTCGCCGGTGTGGTCCAACCATTGCTGGTCGAAAGAACGGTCGCTGCCTACCACCATGCGAACGATTTTCTGGTGCGCAGCGGGGTCCTGCCGGAGATCGATCTCAAGTCGCTGGTCCGGCGGTCTGCGGAGGGTGCCCCGGGGGCCGCTCGCCCGCCCCCGGCGGTGGGGCCCGGTGGTTCGGGCGGCGGCAGTGCGGGGGGGTTTGATTCCCAGCGAACAGGCTCGTTCCAGCCGGGCCAGACGGGGGGATTCGGGCCGGCAGCGGGCGCCACCCAATTTGATGCTCAGCGCACGGGTAACTTTGGCGCTTCCGGCGCATTTCAGGCGAGCGGCCCGGGGAACTCGCGCCCGGCACCTGCGAGCATGGCCTCCCAGTGGCCTTCGCGGGGGGGGGGTCCGGCGGGCAGTCCATCGTCGGCGCCGGCATGACCGAGCCCGGGGGGATGCGGACTGGCTTGCAGGACGAGACCCGCATGCTCACGGTCACGACGCCCTTGGCGCGGGCGCGGCAGCGTGCGCAAGGGGTGCTGGTCCAGTTGCGCCGGTTCCTTGGCGAGCGGGTTGCCGGATTTGAAGCGACGGACCGGCCCGGACCGTCGCCCGCCATGGCGCAGGCCATGGGGACAACGGATGACACGGGTCGCTCCGTGTTTCTGGATATCAGTCCGGATTCTGCGGGCCTGGTCCAGATTTCGACCGAGTTGCGGGAGCGCACCGCGGCCATCAAGCGCAAGGCCGCAACGCCGGCCGAGAAGGCCACGGTCGAGATCGTCGCCTTGATGTTCCAGGCCATATTGGCGGAAGAGCGCATTCCGGCTGCGATTCGGGTGTGGTTTGCGCGCTTGCAGATGCCGGTACTGCGTGTGGCGATGGCAGAGCCAGAGTTTTTCGGCACTTTGCAGCATCCGGCTCGCCAGTTGATCGATCGCCTGGGCAGTGCCGTGATGGGTTTTGACGCCGCCGCGATCGAAGGCGGAGCGCTGGAGGCGGAGGTTCGTCGCGTTGTGCAGGTCATTGAGCAGTACCCGGAAACCGGACGCAGGGTGTTTCAGCTGGTTCTGGACGAGTTCAAGGCGTTTCTGGCGGTTTACCTCACCGAAGGGGCCTCCGTGCAGAAAGCGGTCAGTGTCGCGCAGCAGGTCGAGCAGAAGGAAACGCTTTCGATCCAGTACACGATCGAACTGCGAAAGATGCTCAACAGCATCAACGTTCGCGACGAAATCCGCGACTTTCTCTTCAAGGTCTGGGCTGAAGTGCTGGCTATGGCCGCGGTTCGACACGGGCCGCAGCACCCCGACACGTTGGCGCTCAAGCGAACGGCCACGGACCTGTTGTGGGCGGCCAGCGCAAAGCCGACCCGTGAGGAGCGCACCAAGGTCATCCACGACCTGCCGGGAATCCTGGCCCGATTGCGGCAGGGCATGGGTTTGCTGGGCCTTTCGGAAATTGCCCAGAATGCTCACTTGAAAGTGATCGGCGACACCCTTTCCGATGCGTTCCTGTCGCGCACGGAAAACATTCCCCGGGCTGAGATCGATGACATGGCGCGCCGGCTTGAGCGACTTGAGGAGGTGGTGCTGGAAGATGTGGCGGGCGACATCCCCCTCAATCCGGAAACCGTGGAGTTGATGCTGGGTATGGACGCTTCGTCTTTTGAGGTGTTGGCTGACGGTGGCTCAAAACCCACGGATGCGATGGTGGCCTGGGTTGCCGAACTGGTTCTGGGCGACTGGTTCATGCTGGACCACAACGCAACGCTGAAACAGGTTCAGCTGTTGTGGCGCAGCGACAAGCGGCAGCTGCATCTTTTTGCGTCGGCAGATGGACGTCATTTCCTGATCCAGGGCAAACGTCTGGCCGCGTATCTGCAGGCGGGTCTGCTGGTACCGGTCGAGGAAGAAGCGCTGACGGTCCGCGCCACGCGAGACGCCATGGCCAAGCTGGATGCGAATCCGGAGCGTCTGCTGAGTTAGCACCGGCGACCGGGACGGGTCCTGTGGTGACTCAGGCACGCGTCATTTGCAAGAATAGGCCCCCCGGCAGCGGCGTAACCCGGTCTTCAAGCTCCAGCTCCAGAAGGCGGGCTTGCAACAGAGGTGTCGGCAGGCCCGTCCGGGCCAGGAGAGCGTCCAGGCTGACGGGATCGAAGCCCATGGCGTTCAGGATCGGATCGTCGATGGCAAGTGATTCTTCTGGCTGGCCGCTACCCGGATTACTGCCCGCCACACCACGGGCCGAAAGGTCTGTCGACCGGGCCGCGATGGCACCTCGCAGGTCAGACAGTTCTTCCAGGACATCCTGGGCGGATTCGACGAGCTTGGCACCCTGCTTGATGAGGGCATGACAGCCCCGTGCCTGGGTCGTATGAATGGACCCGGGAATCGCAAAGACCTCCCGCCCTTGCTCCGCAGCGAGCCGCGCAGTGATCAGCGAGCCCGATTGCGGTGCGGCCTCCACAACCAGGGTGCCCCGCGTCAGCCCCGCGAGCAGGCGATTGCGTCGGGGGAAGTGCGCTGCCAGGGGCGGAGTCCCGATCGGATATTCGCTGAGGATGAGTCCGGCTTGGGTGATTCGATGGGCCAGTTCCCGATGATGGCGAGGGTAGACCCGATCCACCCCGGTTCCAACGACCGCGACAGTGCGTAATTGCCGGGTCTCAGCGTCATCAGCCAAAGCCCCTTCATGGGCTTTGCCGTCAACGCCCAACGCCAGTCCGGAAACGATCACCAGCCCCGACTGGGCCAGTTCCCGCGAAAAAGCGAACGCATTCGCCGCCCCTTGGGCCGTCGGATTGCGGCTTCCGACAACGGCCAGGCTGAGGCCCGGCGACAGCTGCCGCAGCCATCGTGGCCAGTCCGGGACGCCGATCCCGTACAGGATGGTCGGCGGATCATCAATCGTCAGCAAGCCTGGCGGATAGTCCGGATCCGCCAATGTGAGGATGCGGCGTTCCGACTGGCCATCAACCCCGCGGTCATCGTCCAGCCAGCGTCGTGTGATCTCGATCTGGTGGTCCAGTTCCGCCGCGTGCGCAAGCAACGCATGAGCCTGGGCGCTCGTGACGACCTGTTCGAGTGTGCGTGCGCTTTGGGCGAAGATTGCCGTCGGAAGTCCGAAGCACGCGAGCAACTTGCGCGCCGTGACCGGGCCGATGCCATCGGTGAGGCACAGCCGCAACCATGCCCGCAGCTCGCCCGATTCCATGGCTGCCGCGAAGTTGCCAATCAGCGCGGATTGACCAGTCGGTCGCCGACACGCACGACGTCCGTGATCTCCAGAATCAGCGCATAGGAGACCCGGTCAAATGTGCGAAACACCATCATCAAACCGTTGCGTTCGTCTGGGACACGCAGGGTCGGACGCGTCGGGTCGGTGCGATCGGTTACACGCTCTCCTGCAGTCAGTATCTGGAGCACATGGCCGACCTCCAGTCCGTCCCGCGTGCCACGGTTGATCGCCACCACCTGATTCTGCGACGCGAAGCGCACCCCGCTTCCATAGACTGAAACGACGCGACCATCGACAGGCGTTTCGGGCGCACGGGGAACATAGCTGGGAAACTCGCGCGGGGGCTCCGGCAGCAGCCGGTCACCGACCCGCATCTCCTCCGTGGATTGGACGATCTCCAGTGACGCGGGGACGGCTTCTTCGGCTGCTTTGGTTTCGGTTCTTGGGGTCGCTGCCTTCTCTGGAGCGACCAATCGCGCATTGCCGATGTACTGGGCCTCATAGCCGAGGATTGCGCCGCTTTCGGGGTCCTTCAGGGGTACTGCATTGCGGAATACTCGAAAGTCGCGGGGTTGGCCACTGGCCAGACTCAGCGGCTTGTCGGCAGGCCCACGGGCATAGGCGCGGTCGCCGCGGCTGAGCAGTACCCGCAACTCCCGGGTTGCGACGATGCGCGCAGCCTGAGCCAGCCCGGCTTCGTCCACCACAATGGGCTCGGCCAGGAATGCCTCGATTCGTCGGGTCTCCAGGGTCGGCAATGCACTGTCCAGCAACGGCTCGACGCGGCTCGTCGGCGAAACCCGAACGGTCTGGATGCCCTCTGACCCGACCGGCTTGGCGGTGGTGAGCATGGCCCGCCCGTCTTTCTTGACCAGGTGCAGTTCCTGTCCGGGGTAGATCAGGTGGGGGTTTCGGATCTCTGCCATGTTCATGCCCCACAGCTCGGGCCAGCGCCAGGGGCGTTTGAGAAACACGCCGGAGATCGCCCACAGCGTGTCACCCTTCTTGACGCGGTAGTGGTCGGGCGCGTCGGGTGCCAACTCAGACAGGGGTACGCCCGACTGCGCGACCTGCTGGGCCGTGGCCTTTTGCGCCGGAGTAGTCACCGGAGTTTGGGCGGCTGTCGTGGTGGGGCCCATGGCAACGAGGGTCCACACAGATAGTGTGACCAAACCGGGACGGAGAGCAACAGTCAGGTGCTTCATGGGTGGAGGGTTCCCTGCGGAAAACTTGACAAAGCACTGGCGATTGTGCTCTCAAGCCATTGATTGATCAACGTAAAACGATGAGGCGCGCGGCACGCCCGGAGAAAAGTGGCGAAAATACCGACATTCGCATCCGATTCCTATGCCCATTCTCGACATTCTCCGTTTTCCTGATCCCCGTCTGAACAAGGTCGCCAGGCCGGTCACAGTCGTGGACTCTCGTATCAAGGCCCTGGTGGCTGACATGCTTGAGACCATGTATGACGCGGAAGGTATCGGCCTGGCGGCGACTCAGATCGATGTTCATGAGCGCGTGATTGTGATCGACGTATCGGAAGAGCGCGACCGTCCGCTGGTTCTGATCAATCCCGAGCTGGAATGGTCCAGTTCCGAACGCGTCAAAGGCGACGAGGGGTGTCTGTCGGTGCCCGGTATCTACGACGGCGTCGAACGTGCCGCGTCGATACGGGTCAGCGCTCTCGATGGCGACGGGCATACCCGCACCATCGAGGCGGAGGGCCTCCTGGCGGTCTGTGTCCAGCACGAAATGGATCACTTGATGGGCAAGGTTTTCGTGGAATACCTGTCTCCGCTCAAGCGCAACCGGATCAAGACCAAGCTGCTCAAGCAGCAAAAGGAAGCGCGCGGGTGAAGGCTCTGATCCCCCGGGCCGGGCGCTGGCTTGCACTGGCGGGCGTATCGGGGATGGTGGCCTGTGCGGGTGTGCCGCAGTGGGAACAACCCGGTGCAGCGCGTGAGGCGGTGATCGCCCGCCTCGGCTCGCCGACCGCCGTGCACCCGTTGCCCGGCGGCGAACGCCTGCAATACTCGCAGCAGCCGGCGGGCCGTCAGGTACACAACCTCGACTTCGATCGGGCCGGTCGGCTTCTGGTCGTCGAGCAGGTCATGGACCCGGCAGTGTTCGCCCGCATTGAAACCGGGCGCTGGACCCGCGACGACCTGCTGCGCCAGTTCGGTCCGCCCGCGCTGGTCGAGCGTGTTGCGCGGTTCGACGGTGATATCTGGACGTGGCGCTACCTGGAAGCCGGAAGCCTGTTTCGTCAGTTGCACGTGTACTTGGACCGCGCCGGCGTGGTCCGACAGGTGCTGAACACCGACGAAGTACTCCCCGACGACCCAACCCCCTGAACACAAGCGATGGGCACCGCGAAGCCCGCCTGATCTGGAACGACCCTGTGAGAGTGATTTTTGCCGGAACCCCCGAATTCGCCCGTGTGGCGCTGGCGCGTCTGCTGGAGGCCGGGTTCACCGTGCCGCTGGTGCTGACCCAGCCCGACCGGCCGGCCGGCCGGGGCATGAAACTGCAGGCGTCGCCGGTCAAACAGCTGGCGCTGGAGCACGCCATCGCGGTGGCGCAGCCGCGCAGCCTGCGGCTGGACGGCAAGTTTCCCGACGACGCGGCCGCCGCGCGCGACGCCATTGCCGCCGCGCGGGCCGATGTGATGGTGGTCGCCGCGTACGGCCTGATCCTGCCCGACTGGACACTGACCGCACCGCGCCTGGGTTGTCTGAACATCCATGCGTCGCGGCTGCCGCGCTGGCGCGGCGCGGCGCCGATTCACCGTGCCATCGAAGCCGGAGACGACGAAACCGGCGTCACCATCATGCAGATGGACGCGGGGCTGGACACGGGCGACATGCTGTTGCTGGAAACGCTGCCGATTCGCGGTGACGACACCACGGCCACGCTGCACGACCGGCTGGCGGTGCTGGGCGGGCGGCTGATCGTGGAGGCGCTGGAACGGGCGGCCTGCGGCGGGCTGCGCCCGGTTCCGCAGCCGGCGCACGGCATCACCTACGCCCACAAGATCGAGAAAGCCGAAAGCGCCGTCGACTGGTCGCTGCCGGCGACGCAGATCGAGCGGCGCATCCGCGCCTTTGACCCGTTTCCGGGCGCCAGCACCACCTGTCAGGGTGAGACGGTGAAGCTCTGGAAGTCTCATCTTGATAGCAATAAACGACCGTTTGACGCTGGGTACGGGCAAATTTTGTCTGCAGATGCCGATGGGGTGCGTGTGGTCACCGGTGACGGCGTGCTGTGTGTGACCGAACTGCAGCGCGCCGGTGGCAAACGCCTGCCGGCGGCCGACTTTTTGCGCGGCTTTGCGCTGCCGCCCGGCGCGGTGTTCGTGTCTCCGGTCTGAGCGCCGCACCATGTCCGACACGCTCCCGCGTCTGCGCCGCCTGGTCGCCCACCCCGAGTTCCGGGCTGGCGCGCGGGAAATCTCCGGCGTCGCGCCGGGTCTGGCGGCCTGGGGGCTGATGACCGGTGTGGCCATGGTTCAGTCGGGCATGAGCACCGTGGAGGCGCTGGCCATGACGCTGCTGGTGTTCGCCGGCAGCTCGCAGCTCGCGGCCATTCCGCTGATCGCGGCCGGTGCGCCGGTGTGGGTGATTCTCGCCACCAGCTTTTGTGTGAATTTGCGCTTTGTGGTGTTCAGCGCCCACCTGCGCAGCTACGTCATGCACCTGCCGCGGCCGCTGCGGCTGCTGGTGGGCTATGTCACCGCCGACATGACCTACGTGCTGTTCGTGCGCCGGTATGCACACCCGCCGGCGTCGGCAGCCGAGCGCGAGGCACAGCTGGCCTACCTGGCCGGCGGCGGCGGGCTGAACTGGGCCAGCTGGCAGGCCGCCAGCATCGCCGGTATCGCACTGGCGCATTCGGTGCCGCTGCATTGGGGGCTGGGTTTTGCCGGCATCCTGGCGCTGATCGGGGTGGCGTGTTCGCTGGCGTCCTCCACCATGCGCCGGGTGTCCGCCGGAGTGGCGGGGGCGGCCGCCGTGGCGGCGTTTGCGCTGCCGTTCAAGCTGAACATCGTGTTTGCGATTGCCGTGGCGGTGGCGCTGTGCCTGTTGCTGGAGCGCCCGGCCCCGCCGGATCGCCGGAGTGCGGCATGAGGAACCGCCTGTTCCCCGCCTTGCCCCGCCGAAAGGACGTGTTGTCATGAGCCAGCCAGGCACCGACGGGTGGACACTGGGCGTCATCCTGGGCCTGGCCGTGGTGACGGTGGTCACGCGCAGCTTTTTCTTCATCTCCAGCCGCGACTGGCACCTGCCGCACTGGGCGCAGCGCGGCCTGCAGTACGCACCGATTGCCGCGCTGTCGGCGGTCATCGTGCCCGAAGTGGTCATGACCCAGGGCCAGCTGATCAGCACCTGGCAGGACGCGCGGCTCTTTGGCGCGGCGGCGGGGGCCGCGTTCTATTTCTGGCGCCGCGGCCAGGGGCAGGCGGTGCTGGGCACCATCGTCACCGGCATGGCGGTGTTCCTGCCGCTCAAACTCGGGCTGGGCTGGTAAACGGCACGGCAGGGGGCGGCTTTTAAAATGGCCGGTTGTCTGAACCTTCCAACCCCCACGCCATGAACGTCATCCGTTTTTCCGATCTCTGCGCCAGCGGCCAGGCCCGCAACCAGCGCGTCTTCATCCGCGCCGACCTGAACGTGCCCCAGGATGATGCCGGCGCGATCACCGAAGACACCCGCATCCGCGCCAGCGTGCCCTGCATCCGCATGGCGCTGGACGCCGGCGCCGCCGTCATGGTCACCAGCCACCTGGGCCGCCCCACCGAAGGCGCGTTCAAGCCCGAAGACAGCCTCGCGCCGGTGGCCGCGCGGCTGGGTGAACTGCTCGGGCGCGAAGTCCCGCTGGTGGCCGACTGGGTCGACGGCGTCAGCGTCGCGCCCGGCCAGGTCGTGCTGCTGGAAAACTGCCGCGTCAACGTCGGCGAAAAGAAGAACAAAGAAGAACTGGCGCGCAAACTCGCCGCGCTGTGCGACATCTTCGTGCACGACGCCTTCGGCACCGCCCACCGCGCCGAAGGCACCACCTACGGCATCGCCCAGTACGCGCCGATCGCCTGCGCCGGCCCGCTGCTGGCGGCGGAGATCGATGCCATCACGCAAGCCCTGGCCAACCCGAAACGCCCGCTGGCCGCCATCGTGGCCGGCTCCAAGGTCAGCACCAAACTCACCATCCTGCAAAGCCTGGCGAAAAACG
>ERZ761607.703-NODE-703-length-52117-cov-6.123065_pt1 | contig 52117 bp, 40 predicted proteins | sample MGYA00511164_ERZ761607 | MGnify/ENA primary metagenome ERZ761607 (study PRJEB28899, sample SAMN02445080) | bioreactor sludge metagenome | biome: EBPR sludge | place: Australia: Brisbane, Thorneside Wastewater Treatment Plant | collected 2011-06-22 ...
GTGGGCGGCGGTGTACTGGGCGGCCTTGAGCTTGCGCACCGTTTCCTTGACGTCGCGGGCGATCTCGTTGGAGTGGATTTCCAGCGTCTTGATGATGCCATCGGGGTTGATGATGAAGGTGCCGCGCAGCGCCAGGCCTTCTTCGGGAATGTGCACACCGAAGGCGTTGGTCAGGGTGTGGGTGGGGTCACCCACCAGCGGGAACTTGGCCTTGCCCACGGCGGGGGAGGTTTCGTGCCACACCTTGTGCGAGAAGTGGGTGTCGGTCGTGACGATGTAGACCTCGGCGCCGGCCTTCTGGAACTCGGCGTAGTGGTCGGCCGCGTCCTCGATCTCGGTCGGGCAGTTGAAGGTGAAAGCGGCCGGCATGAAGATCAGCACGGACCACTTGCCGTGCAGGCTCTTTTCGGTGACTTCGATGAACTCGCCCTTGCCGCCGCGGTTGACGAAGGCGGTGGTCTTGAAGGGCTGGACTTGGGTGTTGATCAGGGACATGGAAAACTCCTTGGGTTGGTTGATCTGAAAGCGGTCGGTCCGTGGATCCGATGGGCTAAATCATAGCGGCGACCTATCGATTAATGAATTCAGTTTTTTCTAAGCTATTGATAGGCGTTCTATATTGCATTGCAGCAAATTGCCGTTACGCCCGCCGTGCATCGGTCGCGCTAAGCTCGCGATCTCGTCGCATCAGAAGACATTGCCATGAGCGCACCCCGCTTCGACACCATCATCATCGGCGCCGGCACCGCCGGCTGCCTGCTGGCCAACCGCCTCTCGGCCGACGCTGGCCGGCGCGTGCTGCTGATCGAGGCCGGCCGCAAGGACGACTACCACTGGATCCACATCCCGGTCGGCTACCTGTACTGCATCGGCAACCCGCGCACCGACTGGCTCTACCAGACCGAGCCGGCCGCGGGCCTGAACGGCCGCACCCTGCGCTACCCGCGCGGCAAGACCCTCGGCGGCTGCAGCAGCATCAACGGCATGATCTACATGCGCGGCCAGGCCCGCGACTACGACCGGTGGGCCCAGCTGACCGGCGACGACAGCTGGACCTGGCAGAACGCGCTGCCGTACTTTCGCCTGCATGAAGACCACTACAAAGGGGCCAATGCCGCACACGGCGCCCGCGGCACCCCGTCAGAGCTGCTGGACACCGCGGATAGCGCGCCCGAAGAGCTGTGGCGCACCGTGCTGCGCCACCACAAGGCGGGTGGGGAGTGGCGCATCGACAAGCAGCGCCTGCGCTGGGATGTGCTGGACGCGTTCGCGCAGGCGGCGCAGCAGGCCGGCATCGCCGCCACCGACGACTTCAACACCGGCGACAACGAAGGTGTGGGCTACTTCGAAGTCAACCAGAAAGCCGGCTGGCGCTGGAACACCGCCAAGGCGTTCCTGCGGCCCACCTGCTATGGCCGGCCCAATTTCGAGCTCTGGACGTCGGCCCAGGTCGCGAAACTGGTCATCGAAACCCAGCCCGACGGCCGCCAGCGCTGCACCGGCGTGCAGGTCTGGGACGGCAAACAGATGGTGAAGATCACCGCAGCCAGGGAGGTGGTCCTGTCGGCCGGCAGCATCGGCTCGCCGCAGATCCTGCAACTGTCCGGCATCGGGCCAGGCGCACTGCTGCAGCAGCATGGCATCGGTGTCACCCAGGACCTGCCCGGGGTCGGCGCCAACCTGCAGGACCATCTTCAGATCCGCGCGGTGTTCAAGGTCAAGGGCGTGCAGACCCTCAACACCTTGGCGAACTCGTTCTGGGGCAAGGCCCGGATCGGGCTGGAATATGCGCTCAAGCAAAGCGGCCCCATGAGCATGGCCCCGAGCCAGCTGGGGGCCTTCACCCGCAGCGACCCGTCACAGCCGCATCCGAACATCGAGTACCACGTGCAGCCGCTGTCGCTGGACGCGTTCGGTGAGCCGCTGCACACCTTTCCGGCGTTCACCGCCAGCGTCTGCAACCTCAACCCGACCAGCCGCGGCACAGTCGCCATCCGCAGCCCTCGCTTCGAGGACGCGCCGGCCATTGCGCCCAACTACCTGTCCACCGACGAGGACCGCAAGGTGGCCGCCGACAGCCTGCGGGTCACCCGCCGGATCGTGGCGCAACCGGCGCTGGCACCGTTCCAGCCGGAGGAATTCCGCCCCGGGCCGCAGTACCAGAGCGACGACGAACTGGCGCGACTGGCCGGCGACATCGCCAGCACCATCTTCCACCCGGTCGGCACCACCCGGATGGGCCGCGACGACGACCCCATGGCCGTGGTCGACAGCCGCCTGCGCGTGCGCGGCATCGACGGCCTGCGGGTGGTGGACGCGGGTGTGATGCCCACCATCACCAGCGGCAACACGAACAGCCCTACGCTGATGATTGCCGAAAAAGCCGCGCGCTGGATCATGGCCGGCGGAGGCTGAAGCTGCGGCCGTGTCACGCCTAGCGCAATCCGCCGATATAGCGGCTTTGCGGCGGCGCCGTTGGCGATAGCTCGGAAGCGGCGGTCGGCGCGAGAGAAGCCGGCGGCGACGCGGCGGTTGCGCCTCGCCCGGGTCCTGGCGCGTGGCAGGCTTCCAGTTTGTCCGCCCAGGACGCCAGCTCCGGGGCTGTGCCGTCCGCAGCATTGATCCGGCAGAAGCGGGCAATTTCCGCGGCATACTCTTTGTTGACTGCCATCCATTCGGTGTCCGTCACCCGACCGGTCTTTCGACGCAGCAAGACATGCAAATGCGCCGCAATGGCAAAACGTTCCGAAGGTGACACCACGGGCTCCGTTCTTGCTGCTGTTGGTCGTTCAGATCAGGCCGCCCACACTATGGCCCCACTCGTTCGCGGTGCTGGGCAATGTCCAGGCCGGTCTGCTCAGACTGTTCGTCGACACGAAGGCCAACCATCATGTGGCTGAAGCCGAGCAGAAGGCCGGTCATGACCGCGCTGTAAACACCAACCGCCAGCACACCAATGGCCTGCACCCAGACATCCCCGCGCACGCCCGCGATGGCGGGATCAGCCAGCAGCCCGGTCATCAGCGCACCGACCATGCCGCCTACGGCATGGACGCCAAAGACATCAAGGGCATCATCAGCCATCAGCAGACGCTTCAGTCCGGTCGCGCCCCAATAACACGCGACCCCGGCAACGACCCCGATCAGGATGGCGGACTTCGGAGTGACGTATCCGGCGGCTGGCGTGATGGCGACAAGCCCCGCAACGACACCGGAGCACAGCCCCAAAAGCGACGGCCGACGGCGAACCACCCACTCCACCGCCATCCATGCGAGCGCGCCTGCACAGGCGGCCAGATGCGTGACCAACATCGCCAGGCCGGCTTTGGAGTCCGCGGCCAAAGCGGAGCCCGCATTGAACCCAAACCATCCCATCCAAAGCAGCGCGGCGCCCGTCATGGTCAGACCGAGATTCACCGGCTCAAAGGGCTCGCGTCCGTACCCCTGCCGGCGGCCCAGGGCGTAAGCACACACCAGCGCAGCAACTCCCGCATTGACATGAACAACGGCACCTCCGGCGAAATCAAGCACACCCAAGCGCGCCAGCCAGCCCCCGGGCTCCCAGACCCAGTGTGCGATGGGCGCATATACCAGCAGACACCAGGGCGTGATAAACCACAACAAGGCGGAAAACCGCATGCGCTCCACCACCGCGCCAACGACAAGCGCTGCCGTAATCACGGCAAACGACAGCTGGAACATCGCATACACGCTCTCTGGCACTTTCGGCGCCAGGGGGCTGACGGAGACCACTTCTCCCACAAGTTGCATGCCGGCAAAACCCCAGCGGTCCAGACCACCGATCCAGGCCGAACCGGGAGTGAACGCCAGGCTGTAGGCCGCCACAAACCACAGCAGACTGACCAGGGCAACGATTCCGACCACACTCGCCATGGTGTTGAGCATGTTTTTGCGACGAACCATGCCACCGTAGAACAAGGCAATCCCCGGCAGGCTCATGAGCAGGACCAGGATGGTCGAAACCATCAGCCAGGCGGTATCGGCGGAACTCAATGCGGCAGCCGATTGCAAGGCCGGAAAGTGGGATGTCGTCATGGATACCGTTGCCAGGGCGGCCTGCGCTGTCGCCTGCGCCGTCGACAAGGTGATCGTCGAAGCGGCTCCGGGGAGACTCTTCGGGCTTTGCGCTGCCACCGGCGCGATGAACGCGACCAGCAAGGCCGCTGCCACTGCATATTGTCGAATGGTCATGTGCATGCTCCAGGGCCTGACTGACCACAACCACGCAAGCGCCATGCCAGGCAACAGAACCGCTTTTCGCGTGCGTGCCGATCACGACGGTGCACACGCGGAACGATTTCGTACCGGTTTCGCGCGGGATAACCCGAATGCACAGCTTTGGTGCTGCCCGTTACAGTTGCGCCGCTGACCGGCCGACCCGAAGGCGGCGGTACATCACAGGGGCCGAGGAGACACCAGACCCAGAATTATCCCGATCGACATCCAACCAAGATGCTTTGGCGCCGCACCTGTTGCGGCGTTTTTTTTTCCCCGCCTTCCACGCCCCACACCCTTTTCGGCGCACTCTGCACTGCTGAGAAAATCTGTCCCATGGAACTTGTCGCCGTCGCCCTGGCATCGCTCTTTGCCGGCCTGATCGACTCCATTGTCGGCGGCGGTGGACTGATCCTGGTCCCGGCATTGTTCGCACTGTTCCCACAAACCCACCCGGCAACCTTGTTCGGCACGAACAAAAGTGCCTCCATCTGGGGAACCGCTGTCGCGACCTGGCAATACAGCCGACGAGTGCAGATTCAGTGGCAGGCCATCGTGCCTGCGGCCGGCGCCGGCTTTCTGGGTTCATTGGCTGGTGCCTGGGTCGTCACCCAGATCGATCCGGGGTTTCTGCGACGACTCCTGCCCTTCATCCTGCTGGCGGTCTTGCTCTACACCCTCGCCCGCAAAGAGATGGGGCGCAGTCATCAGCCCCGGTTCACTGGACGCGACGAAGCCTTTGTCGCCAGTGCGATCGGCCTGGTCATCGGGTTTTACGATGGCTTTTTCGGACCGGGAACGGGCAGTTTTCTGGTGTTCCTGTTCGTCCGTGCGCTCGGCTATGACTTTCTCAACGCATCGGCATCGGCCAAGCTGGTCAATACGGCCACCAATCTTTCAGCGCTGACCCTCTTCGCGTTGAAAGGACACGTCTGGTGGCACTTCGCGCTGGTCATGGCGGCTGCCAACATCGCAGGCAGCCTCCTGGGAACCCGCCTCGCGCTGCGGCATGGCGCAGGCTTTGTGCGGGGTGTCTTCATCGTTGTCGTGACCGCGCTCATCCTCAAGACCGCCTACGACGCGTTTCTCCGGGGTTAGCAGCCGTGGGCGTCGGTTTCCGAATCCACTTCGACGGGAACGCGCGGCGCCAGCGCGCAAAGCAACTCGTAGCCGACCGTCCCCGCCAAGCGCGCCACTTCGTCGACGGCAAGGACCGCCCCGTTTCCCGCTTTGCCCCACAAAGTGACTTCGCTGTCGAACCCGGAATCCGGGCAGTCGGTCAGATCAACCGTCAACATGTCCATGCTGACCCTGCCGATCGTGCGAGTGCGCCTTCCATCCACAAGCACAGGTGTCCCGGTGGGCGCGATGCGGGGATAGCCGTCCGCATACCCACAGGCGACGACGCCGATCCGCATCGGCCGGTCGGCGACATAGGTGCGGCCATACCCAACCGATTCACCCGGACTGATCGACTGCACCGCAATGACGCGGGCCGTCAGGGTCATGGCCGGCGCCAGGTTCCAATGCGCGATATCGTGCTCGGGAAAATCGGGAGAGCTTCCATAAACCGCAATCCCCGGGCGGACCCAGTCGCCGAGGAGGCCGGGAATCCCGCTGTGACGCAAAGTCGCGGCACTGTTGCAGACGGAACGCTCCCCCGGAAGATCCCGGGTGACCGACTGAAAGACAGCCCATTGATCCGTGACACCCGACGGGCCATCCGCATCGGCAAAATGGGTCATCAAGGTGATTTCATCCACCTGCGACAACGCCGAAAGCCGGGTCCACGCAGAGCGGTAGGCCTGCGGCGAAAACCCGAGCCGGTTCATGCCACTGTTCAACTTGAGGAATACCCGATGTGGTTGATGGGTCTTGTGCAAGGCCAGCATGTCGATCTGGGATTCGCTGTGAACCGTGTGCCAGAGATTCAGTCGTGAACACAACTCCAGGTCTCTTGCCTCGAATACGCCTTCGAGCAGCAGGACCGGGCCGCGCCAACCAAGCGCACGAACCCTCTCGGCTTCGGACAGATCCAGCAGCGCAAAACCGTCGGCCCCACGCAGGCCGTCGAAAACGTTTTCAATTCCGTGCCCATAGCCGTTCGCCTTGACCACGGCCCAGACTCTGGCGTCGGCCGCAGCATGGCGCAGGGCTGTCAGGTTGTCGCGCAGGGCGCGGGGGTGAATTCGTGCGGCGATCGGACGGGGCATGATCTGGCAACCGAGCTGTCAAGGTTCGAGATTGTGGCACTTCGGTCGATTGCCGGGGCCATGCTATAAACCCCGATCCGTCGGAGACATCGCCTTTACAGAACAAGCGGAGCCTTCCCCGAAGAGGCCCGGATTCACTCATGAAACGTGGCTTCTACACCATCATGTCAGCGCAGTTTTTCAGCTCGCTGGCCGACAATGCCCTGTTTGTCTGCGCCGTGCAGCTGTTGCGGACGGAGGGCGCGCCGGAATGGCAACAGGCCGCGCTGGTTCCGATGTTCGCGCTGTTCTACGTCGCCCTGGCTCCGTATGTAGGTGCCTTCGCGGACTCGCGTCCGAAGGGCGATGTGATGTTGGTCAGCAACTCGATCAAGGTCGTCGGCTGCCTGATGATGTTGTTCGGCAGCCATCCACTGGCTGCCTATGCGATTGTCGGCTTGGGTGCAGCGGCCTATTCGCCGGCGAAGTACGGCATCCTGACCGAGTTGCTGCCTCCGTCCCAGTTGGTCAAGGCCAATGGCTGGATCGAGGGCCTGACCATCGCCTCCATCATCTTGGGCGTACTGCTGGGCGGACAACTGGTCGGTCCTGCCGTCGCCTCACATCTGCTGGCGATTGACATTCCAGGCTTCGAGACGGGAATCGACACCGCTCCCGAAGCGGCCATTGCCCTCCTGATCACGGTCTACGCGCTGGCGGCCTGGTTCAACACCCGCATTCCGCTGACCGGGGTCCCGATGCGGCCCATGCGGGCCGACCCTTCGCGGAGCCTGGGCGCCAACCTGATCGCCTTGCTGCCCGATTTCTGGACCTGCAATACACGGCTGTGGCGCGACCGGTTGGGGCAGATCTCGCTGGCGACGACCACCCTCTTCTGGGGCGTATCCGGCAATCTGCGCTACATCGTGCTTGCCTGGGCAGCTGCCGCTTTGGGTTACAGCGTGACCCAGGCGTCCAGCCTTGTCGGGGTCGTGGCAATCGGAACAGCGGTCGGCGCGGTCGTTGCGTCGGTACGGATGAAACTGGATCAGGCGACCCGTGTCATTCCACTCGGAATCGGCATGGGTCTACTGGTCATTGTTCTTAACTTCATCGACAACGTCTGGGTCGCAGCGCCTTTCCTCATCCTTCTGGGGGGGCTAGGCGGCTTTCTGGTGGTGCCGATGAATGCACTGCTGCAGCACCGGGGCCACAACCTGATGGGTGCGGGCCGTTCGATCGCGGTTCAGAACTTCAATGAACAAGCCTGCATTCTCGGACTGGGCGCTTTGTACGCCTTTTCTACGGGTATGGGGCTGTCCGCCTTCGGCGCCATTACCGGTTTCGGCCTGATCGTCGCGGGATTCATGTGGCTGATCCAGCGCTGGCACCGGAACAACCTGATCCACCATCGGGCCGATGTCGAACGTCTCCTGGAACACGCGCGGCACGACCATTCGCACTGATCCGGATCGCTTGCGCTTTGCGGCTTGATCCGCCGTACCCGGGTTGTGCGCCGACACGGCGCAAATTCACAGCGAACAGCCTCTACGCTTCCTGACCGGATCGGGCAGGCAAACCCAAGGTTTCCATCAGTTCGTGTTTGCGCAGCGGCACCGCCAGCCAGGCGTCACAGCCGGCGAATCGGGCGCGAATCCGGTCGATCCAGCCCGCCGGTGGCGACAAAATGATGATCCGTCCGGGAATTCTGGACGATGATGCCTGCGCGTGACGCACGCCGGTACAGATACCAAACGTGTCGTCACCCAGGTAAAGGCGATCAAGGATGACCGCACGGTAGGTTCGTTCGATCAGAAACTTGCGGGCGAGGGAGTGCTCGGCAACCAGGTCCAGTTCGCATCCCCGATCCCGCAATGCCTTTCGCATCGGCGCCCAATCGGCCTTCTTGTCACAGATCAGGAGAACCCGGACCACGGATTCATCAACACCGGGCAACGTCTCCTGAACCGGCACGGTTTCGGGTGCATCGGAGCCAGCAGAGGGCACCTCCGCTTCCGGTCCAGAAGATGAGACGGACGAGAAAAACGTCGGGTGAGAATCGGCAGGGGCGCGTTCAGGCGCCTGCGGGCCAGGCGCCGCAGTCGCCGCACCGACGAGGGGTCGCGCCGGTTCCTGGATCACCGACTCGGTATCGACGACCCGCCGCATCGGAAGCGTTGCTTCCATCGGATTGCCGGCGTTCGGCGATGAGACATCCAGCGTCGCATACACCGGACCCTGCGCAGGCTTGCGGGCCTGTGGTGAGGAGCCGCCAGCGAGCGACTGCAATTCTTCCCGCGACATCGGCACGGTCGCCTGCGGATCGAACGCCGGTGGCGATGTTGCCTGTACAACGGGTTGCAGAAACTCGGAGGGGGAAAACGGTCGGGTCGCGGCAAACCCGGTGGCCTGCTGGGCGGGGTCATCCCACTCATCGAACAACGACGCTCTGGCCGATTCTTTACTCGCATCCTTATCGGGCGGCGCGGTCGCTTGCCGAACGGTATCCTGGGCGCGCAGGGCCTCCAGCAGAGAGGGCAAACGCACGGGGCGCGGTACAACAGGCCAACCGGTTCCAGGCAAATCTTTGCCGATGAGGACGACGCCCCGCCCGTTGGCCATCGTTCGAATCGATTCGGGCGACACCATCCCCAACGGGTCAACGATCAGGATGTCAGCGAGCGACTCGCTCAAGGCGATCCCATACCCGTGCCCACCCCCGGAGCCCAGTGCTATCAGGGCTTGCAGAAGTGTTCGATCAGCGGCAGGCAGCCCAACCAGAGCAACGGAGCGCGTTTTTGCCAAAAGTCCATACTCCCAAAGAAAGCCGACAAAACGCCAGTATTTACCGCTTTGACCATACTATCCACCGAAACGCGGGTTTTCTGTTCGAGACTGTGGCTATTGAGCATCGTAACCGCGCCGGGTCATCGCCGTGGCTGGCGAAACCGGACCCCATCTGCCACCGTTTACCGCCCATACCCCCTTTCCAGGTACCACCATGCACCCGCTCGACCAGATTTCCGTGATGCGAATCGACGGCACCCCGCTGCCCCTTGCCCAGTTGCAGGGCAAAGTCCTTCTGGTTGTGAACACCGCAAGTGCCTGCGGCTTCACGCCTCAGTTTGAAGCGCTGCAGACGCTGCATGAGGAATACGGACCGCAAGGACTGGCCGTTCTCGGATTTCCCTGCAACCAGTTTGGCGCACAAGACCCTGGCAGCAACGAGGAGATTGCCGATTTCTGCCAGGTGAACTACGGCGTGAGCTTTCCGATGATGGCCAAGGTCGATGTGAACGGTCCCCAGGCCCATCCTCTGTTCCAGTGGTTGTGCACACAGGCGCCCGGCTTGCTCGGAAGCACCGGCATCAAGTGGAACTTTACGAAGTTTCTGGTTTCCCGAGACCGCGAAACCGTCAGCCGTCACGCACCTCAGGTTGCGCCAGACAGCTTGCGTGATGCCATCGAGTCGGCACTGGCCGAACCTTAAGTCTCCTGTCGCGCGACGGGGGCGCTTACCTGCGGATAGCCGGTCAGGCGAGCAGCTCGTCCAGTACTTCCACCCAGTGGCGCACCGGCGTCGCGGTGCCACCTTGCAGATGGGTGATGCAGCCGATGTTGGCGCTGACGATCTGGTCACACCCCAAAGGCGCCAGTTGCTGCAGTTTCCGGTCGCGCAGTTGCTCGCTCAGTGCGGGCTGTAGCACGCTGTAGGTTCCGGCGGAGCCGCAACAGAGATGGGACTCCACGGGAGCCAGGCGGACCCCGATACCCAACTCGGTGAGGCCGGCCTCGACCAGCCCTTTGAGCTGCTGACCATGTTGCAGCGTGCAGGGTGGATGAAAACCGACTGAAGTCTGCTTTTCCTGGTTGCTTGCGATCCATTCGGGCCGGTTGGCCTTCAAGACGGACACCACATCGGGCAACAGCTCCGAGAGGTCTTTCGCCAGCCCACTGACAACTTCCGCTTTGCTTGCCCACACCGGGTCGTCCTTGAGGATATGGCCGTACTCCTTGACCGTGACACCACAACCGGATGCATTCACGACAATGGCCTCAACAGCGCCCGATTGAATGTGAGGCCACCAGGCGTCGATGTTGGCACGCATCTCGGCCTTGCCGCCGTCCTGGTCATTGAGGTGGAACTTGACGGCACCACAGCAGCCCGCCTTGGAGACAAGGATGGTCTGTATGCCGGCACAGTCGAGCACGCGCGCTGTCGCGGCATTGATATTGGGCATCATGGCCGGCTGGACACAACCCGCCAACATCAGGACTTTTCGGGGGTGTTGGGCCGTGGGCCAGACCCCTGCGGCCTGAGCAGCGGGCACTTTGGCCTTCAGAGTCGCCGGCAACATGCCGCGCACCGCCTGACCCACTTTCATGGCTGGCCCAAACAGCGGTGAAGTCAGGCCTTCTTTCAGAGCCCAGCGCAGCACCTTTTCACCGGCCGGGCGGGGAACCCGCTCATCCACCAGTTTGCGACCGATGTCGACCAGATGACCGTACTGCACACCACTGGGACAGGTGCTTTCACAGTTGCGACACGTCAGGCAGCGGTCCAGGTGAAGTTGCGTCTTGCGGGTGGGTGCGTGGCCTTCGAGCACCTGCTTGATCAGATAGATGCGACCGCGCGGGCCGTCAAGCTCGTCGCCAAGCAACTGGTATGTGGGGCAGGTGGCGGTACAAAAACCACAGTGCACGCATTTGCGCAGAATGGCCTCGGCCTCGCGACCCTCGGAGGTGTCCCGGAATTCGGGTGCCAGTTGGGTTTGCATGGAATCCGCCGCTTCGAGATCAAAGGCCCGCGACCAGGCGGCCGGGGTTGAGGATGCCGGCGGGGTCGAACTCCGCCTTCAAACGCCGGTGGATACGGTCCAACGGCGGCTTCAAAGGTTCAAAACGCGACATAGCCAGCACGGAAAGGTCGTTTTCAGCTATGAATAGTGAAGCACTCCCGCCGGCTGCGGCTGCCGCTCGCCGGAGCGCTTGGCCGTGGGCTGCAGCCGCGATCACCCAGCGCTGGGCCCCATGCCACTCTACCAGCGGCGGCGCGACACCCGGGGGCAGTTCCAGCACCGGTGCCGTCTTCGGCACCGACAGACGCCACAGCGACAGGGTCGGATCCCGACCGGTGAACCAGGGCATGCGCTGGTCGCGGCAGGCACTCCAGTCGACGGACGGGGCATTGCCGGGTTGGCGCTCCCCGCCCATGGTGCGGCAGGCCGCGTCCACGGCAGCCACGGCACCACGCAGGCGCACCGAGAGGGTGCCATGGCCTGCGGGCTCATCGACCCAGTAGCTGGCATTCAGCGGCAGCGGCTGGCCGCCCCAGGCGGCAAGGCGCCTCAAAGCCTCCGCCTGGCTCGCCTCGAACCGCAGCGTCGCCTCCGCGGGTGCGACTGGCAGCACCTTGAGGCTGACCTCGACCAGCACACCCAAGGTGCCCATGGCACCGGCCATCAGACGGGATAGGTCGTAACCGGCCACATTTTTCATGACCTGGCCGCCGAACGTCAGCAGCTCGCCACGGCCATTGACCAGTGTCACGCCCAGCACATAGTCCCGCACCGCGCCGACACTCGCCCGCGCCGGCCCCGACAGGCCGGACGCCACCATCCCCCCCACGGTGCCGTCAGCGCCAAAGCGCGGCGGCTCGAACGCAAGGCACTGGCCCTGCGCCGCCAGTGTGGCTTCCAGTTCTGACAAGGGTGTGCCGGCGCGCACCGTCACCACCAGTTCGCTGGGTTCATAGGACACGATGCCGGCCAGCGCACCCATGTGCAGCAGCTCGCCCACCGGGAGTTGGCCCAGAAAGTCCTTGGTGCCACCGCCACGGATGCGCAACGGCGTCCCGCGTCCGGCGGCTGCGCGGACGGTGTCAATCAATTGGAGTAGGACAGCATCGTGCATGGGGCGCATCGTAAACCGCCACTGCATTTCCGATACTGAATTTTTTGCAGGCCCGGTATGCGGGTTTTTTCGCCCATGCCCGGGTCGGTCGGCAATCGGCGGTGATCGGTGCGGCCCGAGATCGTTTGAAAACAATAGCAGAAAGTGACCTTTTAACGCTGGGTATCGTCACTTTTTGTTCAAATTTCCACCGCGCTGCAGGTCTGCCGCGGTGATGGCGAAAAAAATGGCCCACCGAGGTGGGCCAAAGATCCAAGGAAAAGACACGCAATGAAAAGAAGCAGGTCGCGGCGGTGCTCGCCGCGACCGGTGGGTCAACGACCGTAGGCCGTTTCGCCGTGGGAAGTGATGTCCAGGCCTTCGCGCTCGTCTTCTTCCGAGACACGCAGGCCGATGGTCAGGTCGACGATCTTGTAGGCCACGAAGGACACGACGCCAGACCACACGATGGTGATCAGCACGCCCTTGAACTGGACCCAGACCTGGTTGGCGATCGAATAGTCGGCCGCACTCACCATGGAGGCGGTGACCCAGTCGCCCACCAGGCTCGGACCACCCAGCGCCGGGCTGTTGAACACGCCAGTCAGCAGCGCGCCGACGATGCCGCCGACACCGTGGACGCCAAACACGTCGAGCGAGTCGTCCGCGCCCAGCATCTTCTTGAGCCCATTCACACCCCAGAGGCAGGCGAAGCCGGCGATGAAACCGATCACCAATGCGCCGCCGATGCCGACGTTGCCGGCGGCCGGCGTAATGGCCACCAGGCCCGCCACCGCACCGGAAGCCGCACCCAGCATCGAGGCCTTGCCCCGCATCAGCGCTTCGCCGATACACCAGGCCAGCACGGCGGCAGCCGTAGCGCCAAAGGTGTTGACAAAAGCCAGGGCGGCAAAACCGTTCGCTTCGAGCGCTGAGCCGGCATTGAAACCGAACCAGCCCACCCACAGCAGTGAGGCGCCCACCATGGTCAGGGTCAGGCTGTGCGGCGCCATGGCTTCGCGGCCGTAACCGATGCGTTTGCCCACCATGAAGGCACCCACCAGACCGGCGACTGCCGCGTTGATGTGCACCACGGTTCCACCGGCGAAGTCCAGCGCGCCGTGCTGCCAGATCAGGCCGGCCTTGGCGTTCATGGCGTCAACCACTTCCTTGCCCGTGTAGGCATCCGGGCCCATCCAGAACCAGACCATGTGCGCCATCGGCAGGTAGCTGAAGGTGAACCAGATCACCATGAAGAGAAGCACGGCGGAGAACTTGATGCGCTCGGCGAAAGCCCCGACGATCAGCGCGCAAGTGATACCGGCAAACGTGGCCTGGAAGGCGGCGAAGACGATCTCGGGAATCACTACGCCTTTGCTGAAAGTTGCCGCGTTGGCAAAGGTGCCCGCCGCGTTGTCCCAGATGCCGTTCATGAACAGCCGGTCAAAACCGCCGATGAACTGATTGCCTTCGGTAAACGCCAGGCTGTAGCCATAAATGAACCACAGCACAACGATCAGCGAGAAGGTCACCATCACCTGCATCAGCACCGACAGCATGTTCTTGCTGCGGACCAGACCGCCATAGAACAGCGCCAGTCCGGGGACGGTCATCAAGATCACCAACAATGTGGCGACCATCATCCAGGCGGTATCGCCCTTGTTCGGCACCGGTGCGGGGGCCGCTGCAGCAGCCGGGGCAGGAGCTGCGGCTGCGGCAGCGGCGGGCGCCGCAGCGACCGCAGCCGCCGGGGCAGCAGCGTCAGCCGGTTTGGCCTCGGCAGGCGCGGCGGCGGCGGCTGGCGCGGAGGCCGGTGTCTGGGCCATGACGGCGTGAGCGCCCATCAAGAGACCCAGTCCCAGCGCAAAGGAAGCAAGTAGTTTTTTCATTTCGGTTTCCTCTTACGGGTTGCGGGCGCTCACAGCGCCTCCTTGCCGGTCTCGCCGGTACGGATGCGAACAACCTGCTCGACGTCGTAAACAAAGATCTTTCCGTCACCGATCTTGCCGGTACGAGCGGCCCCTTCGATGGCTTCGATCACCCGTTCGACGAGGTCGTCGGCAATGGCCGCTTCGATCTTGACCTTGGGCAAGAAGTCGACAACATACTCGGCTCCTCGGTAGAGCTCGGTGTGGCCTTTCTGGCGACCGAAACCCTTGACCTCAGTGACCGTGATGCCCTGCACGCCGATCGCCGACAATGCCTCGCGGACCTCGTCGAGCTTGAACGGCTTGATGATGGCTGTTACCAGTTTCATGATTTCTCCTCAGGAGCATCCGGTCTTCAGAAGCTGTACTTCACGCCGAGAACCAGGCCCGCTTTGCCAGTGAATTTGCCGGCCGGCGTGACATACAGGGTCTTGGAGGCGTCGGTCCCAACCACCATGGCACTGGCGGACAGGCCATTACCCAGGTCTTTGCCCACCGTCACCGAGTAGTCGGTGTAGGAGAAGGCGCCGTTGTTCTTGACTTTCTGGTGCCCGATATGGGGCGTCACCGTCCAACCGTCGCCCATGTCGAAGGTCGCGCTCAGGTCAAGATAGGAGCTGTTCTTGCTGTTGGCAAAACCGAACAGGTTGGTTGTCGCATGCGAATACTTCAGCGTCGCGGGACCGAAAGTCACGGCGCCATACAGTTCGGTGGTATTAGGGCTCACCGCCAGCTTGTGGCTGGGGTACTGGTAGCGCAGCAAACCCACGTCATAGCCGATGTCACCCACCGAGCCTTTGTATCCGCCGTAGAGATCCAGTTCCAGGTTGGCGTCGCCACCACCGTCCTTGATCCACTTGATCGTGGAGCCCCACGCACCGAGGTAGACGCCGCTCTTGTGCGAGAAATCCACGCCACCCTGCAAGGCCGGCTTGAGACGGGACTGGGAAATGCCGCGATACCGGTAGTCGGTGACTGCACCGGCGTTGAAAGAAACCGTGTAGTCCGGCTCGGGTGCTTTCGCCTGGGCGAATGCCGACGTGCCGAACGCTGCGGCAACAAGGATCAATGCAGATTGCGCGAATGGTTTCATGATGAACTCCGGTCTGGTGAAAAGGACACCCGCTTCAAGCACAGACCGTGCCAAGAAGTTCACCCTGCTTTCACCCCGCGCGGGCAACATGCCCTTGCCTTCCCTGCGGAAGATCCGCTACGATATCTGTATGAAAAACCAGTATGCACCTGAGTGGTGCACGCCAGAAGGAATACGCGACCCCCGTGTGCACCACAACGGGAGGATCCTTCGATGAGCATTGCATTGGTGCAAAGCCGTGCCATGGTCGGCCTGGAGGCGGTTGCCGTCACGGTGGAGGTGCATCTGGCCAACGGACTTCCCAGTTTCACCCTGGTCGGGTTGGCCGACATCGAAGTTCGTGAGGCCCGTGAGAGGGTGCGATCGGCGGTTCTGAACAGCGGACTGGAGTTTCCGAGCAATCGACGGATCACGGTCAACCTGGCGCCGGCCGACCTGCCCAAAGATTCCGGTCGCTTTGACTTGCCCATCGCCCTCGGGATACTCGCGGCATCGGGCCAGATTGATGTGTCGCGCCTGCCTGGCCTGGAGTTCGCAGGCGAGCTTTCCCTGACTGGGGCCTTGCGGCCCATCCGCGGTGCGCTGGCCATGAGTCTGGACCTGGCACGGCGCCAATGCCCGTCAAAACTCGTCTTGCCGCCGATCAGCGCCGAGGAGGCCGCCATCGCGCCCGGCGCAACGGTCTTTCGCGCCAACCACCTGCTGGATGTGGTCGCCAGCCTCAGCCCTGTTGCCACGACAGATTCGGCTGCGATGACGTCGTCGACCGGATGGTCTGCCGTCACCGCGCCTGCCGCTGCCTCGGAGCCGCAATACCCCGACATGGCCGACGTCAAAGGCCAGGCGGCCGCCAAACGTGCGCTGGAGATCGCTGCTGCGGGCGGACACAGTGTGCTGCTGGTCGGCCCGCCCGGTTCGGGAAAATCGATGTTGGCCCAGCGCTTCAATGGCCTGCTCCCGCCGATGACCACGGACGAAGCCATGGAGTGTGCCGCCATCGCCAGTGTCAGCGGGCGCTTTGATGTCCGCCGATGGGCCCACCGACCACTGGCCGCACCCCATCACACGGCCAGCGCAGTCGCCCTGGTCGGTGGTGGCTCACCCCCGAGGCCCGGGGAAATCTCGATGGCCCATCAGGGCGTACTTTTTCTGGACGAACTGCCGGAGTTCCCGCGATCGGCATTGGAGGCACTTCGCGAACCCCTGGAGACCGGCGTCATTTCCATCTCCCGGGCTGCCCGCCGCAGCGAGTTTCCCGCGCGTTTCCAGCTGATCGCCGCGATGAATCCCTGTCCATGCGGCTATCTGGGGTCGAACCTTCGGGTTTGCCGCTGCACACCGGATCAGGTGGTCCGATACCAGGGTCGCCTTTCTGGTCCGTTGATGGATCGCATCGATCTCCATGTCGAAGTCCCCTCCGTCGCAGCTGCCGACCTGCTGCACACCGCCAGTGGTGATGGCACCGCGGCGCTCAGGGCCCGCTGTGCGCAAGCCCGATCCCATGCGATCGAGCGCCAGGGAAAACCCAACCAGGCGTTGCAGGGGCTCGAAATCGACCACCAGGTCAAGCTGGCCGCCCCGGCCGCAGATTTCCTTCGCGCAGCAGCCGACCGACTGGGCTGGAGCAGCCGCGGAACCCATCGAGCGCTCAAAGTCGCGCGCACCATTGCCGATCTGGCCGGCAGCAACACCACTGAAGTGGTTCACCTTGCTGAAGCCATTCAATACCGGCGCGCGCTGAAACAAGTCAACTGAGCCGCTCCGTTTGCCGCTTTTGCCCGTTCACAGGCTCGGCGCCAACTTTCGCCGCAGGTCATCCGCAGAGAGCCCCTGACGCTTTGCCAGATCGTCCACCTGATCGTCCCCGATCTTGCCCACATTGAAGTAGGTACTCTGCGGGTGGCTCAGCATGAAACCGCTGACGCTTGCAGCAGGCGTCATGGCCAGGCTTTCGGTCAGCCCCATGCCGATGTCGCCGCACTGCAGCAATTCGAACATCGCGCGTTTCACGCTGTGGTCCGGGCAGGCGGGGTAGCCCGGCGCTGGGCGGATGCCGGTGTACTTTTCCGCAATCATCTCGGTGTTCGAGAGTGCCTCCTGTGGCGCATAGCCCCACAGATCCGTGCGAACGCGGTGGTGCAGGCATTCGGCAAAGGCCTCGGCCAGCCGGTCGGCCAGCGCCTTGAGCATGATCGCGGAGTAGTCGTCGTGCGCATCAATGAAGGCCTGCTCCCTCTTCTCCACGCCCAGCCCCGCCGTCACGGCGAACACGCCGACGTAGTCGTCGGCGACGCCCTTCGGCGCCACAAAGTCGGCCAGGCAGCGGCTCGGGCGCATCACGCCGTCGATCTCGTGCTTTTCGGTCTGCTGGCGCAGGCCGTGCCAGGTCAGCGCTACCTGGCTGCGTGTCTCGTCGGTGTACAACTCGATGTCGTCGTCGCTTACCGTGTTGGCCGGATACAGGCCGATCACCGCGCTGGCGCTGAGCCACCGGCCCTCGATCAGGCGCTGCAGCATCGCCTGACCGTCGGCAAACACCCTGCGGGCCTGTTCGCCGACCACCTCATCCTGCAGGATCTCCGGGTAGGGGCCGGCCAGGTCCCAGGTCTGGAAGAACGGGCTCCAGTCGATGTATTTCGCCAGTTCCGCCAGATCGAAGTTCCTGAAAACGCGTTTGCCGGTGAACTTCGGCTTCGGCGGCTGGTAACCGGTCCAGTCGATCGGCGTCTTGTTGGCACGGGCTTTTTCCAGCGGCCACAACACGACCGGTTTCTTGTTGGCATGCTGGGTGCGCACGCGTTCGTAATCGGCGTTGAGCTCGGCGATGTAGCTTGCCGCCTGATCGGACAACAGCCCCTGCGCCACACCCACGCTGCGCGAGGCGTCCGGGACGTAAACCACCGGGCCATCGTAGTGCGGCGCGATCTTGACGGCGGTATGCACGCGGCTGGTGGTGGCGCCACCGATCAGCAGCGGCATCTGGCGGGCGCGGAAATACTCGTCTTTCTGCATTTCGCCGGCCACATATTGCATCTCCTCCAGGCTGGGCGTGATCAGGCCGGACAGGCCGATGATGTCCGCACCTTCTTCTTTCGCCTTGGCCAGGATCTCATGGGCCGGCACCATGACCCCCATGTTCACCACCTCGAAGTTGTTGCACTGCAACACCACGGTGACAATGTTCTTGCCGATGTCGTGTACGTCGCCCTTGACGGTGGCCATCACGATCTTGCCCTTGGCCTTGACGTCTTCTCCGGCGCTGGCTTGCTGGCGCTTTTCTTCTTCGATGTAGGGCAGCAGGTGCGCCACGGCCTGCTTCATCACGCGGGCCGACTTGACGACCTGTGGCAGGAACATCTTGCCTTGGCCGAACAGGTCACCGACGACGTTCATGCCGTCCATCAGCGGGCCTTCGATGACGTGCAGCGGTCGCCCGCCTTTCGCCAGAATGGCGCGGTAAGCCTCTTCGGTGTCGTCGTTGATGAAGTCCGTGATGCCATGCACCAGGGCATGGGAAAGTCGCTCGGCCACGGTCCGGGGAGATTCGGGCGTGCCACGCCACTCGAGCTTCTTGCTCTCATCCTTGGCGCCACTGCGGGCGGTTTCGGCAATCTCGACCAGACGTTCGCCCGCATCCGGGCGGCGGTTCAGCACCACGTCTTCGACGCGCTCGCGCAGTGTCGGCTCCAGATCGTCATACACACCGACCATGCCCGCGTTGACGATGCCCATGTCCATGCCGGCCGCAATTGCGTGGTACAGGAACACGGTGTGGATGGCCTCGCGCACCGGGTCATTGCCGCGGAAGGAAAAGCTCACATTCGACACGCCACCCGACACCTTGGCGCCCGGCAGGTGCTGCTTGATCCAGCGCGTGGCCTCGATGAAGTCCACCGCATAGTTGTTGTGTTCCTCGATGCCGGTGGCAATGGCGAAGATGTTGGGGTCGAAGATGATGTCTTCCGGCGGGAAGTCCAACTCGTCCACCAGGATGCGGTACGCACGCTCGCAGATCTCGATCTTGCGGGCAAAGGTGTCGGCCTGCCCTTTTTCGTCGAAGGCCATCACGACGGCGGCGGCCCCGTAGCGTTTGACCAGCCGGGCCTGGCGCTTGAACTCCGCCACCCCCTCTTTCATGCTGATCGAGTTGACGATGCCCTTGCCCTGGATGCAGCGCAGGCCGGCTTCAATGACGCTCCACTTGGAGCTGTCCACCATGATCGGTACGCGGGCCACGTCGGGCTCACCGGCGATCAGGTTCAGGAATCGCACCATGGCCGCCTGGCTGTCGAGCATGGCCTCGTCCATGTTGATGTCGATCACCTGCGCGCCGTTCTCCACTTGCTGGCGTGCCACGGCCAGCGCCTGCTCGAACTCGCCGTTGAGGATCATGCGGGCAAAAGCCTTGGAGCCGGTGACATTGGTGCGTTCGCCGACGTTGACGAACAGGCTACCGTCGCCGATGCGCACCGGCTCCAGGCCGGACAGTTTCATGGGCGGGATGGCCGGCGTGGCAACAGCCCCGCCAAGGGCAAAGGGATCGGGCATGGGTCTCACCTGGGAAAAGGCCGAACAGGTGAGCGTCGTTGCATCCCGGAAACGGGGTCCAAGCCTGACACCGTCCCGGGGCCGGGCTGGTGCTGCAACGCTCCTTGGAAACGCGAAATTTTAGCTGACCCCGCGTTGGCTGGCAGCCAGTCGGGCCGGTTTCCGTTCTGTTGCGATTTTGAACCGAAGAGTAACGCATTGACCGCTTCGGATTTTGCCGTCAGAATAAAGGACCACTTTTTTATCTATTTCGCTTCAGGTCGCCCGCGACGCCATGGAACGAGCACAATCCGACGTCGGAAACGATAGCCGCATGGAGCTGCGCCGCCGCATTGACGCCGAGCTGGCTGAAATGAGTGACATCCCGGTCAGCTCCTACCTGATGGCTGAGAAGCCAGTCGAAGAAATTTCGGTGCCTCACGGGCCTGTCGCGTCGGAGATTGAAGTGGATTCGGCGATCGGACGGCTGCTGTGGCACGCTGGCGAGCGTCTGGATCAATCGCCTTGCTTTCACGTCAACGGTCCCGATAGCACTCTGATCGCTGTGGCCTGTGTGCCCACGGGACGCCTCAGTGTGCGCCCGGGCTGTGCCTGGGAGCATCTGGAACACCTCAAGCTCACACCCCGCCCCGCCGCCGCCGCGGCCGCACCGCCGGGCTACCGCACCATTCACCGCGATGTGGCTTTGTGGCGGTTCGCCCTGTTCGGACGCCAGGGTGCCGAAACCTTACCGCGTCACTACCGGCTGCTGCCACTGCGCTTGCGGGCCAAGCCCGAACTTGACCGTGCCCATGTGGCCGGCCGGCATGGCAAGCTGATGCGCCTGCTGACGGGTCAGTCACGCACCTTCCGGGAGCTGCGTGAGCTGACCGGGCTGAGCGATGCGCAGCTCAGTCGCGATCTCGGCGCGCTCGCGCTGTTGCGCTGCATCGGTCCCGCCTGATCCGCAGCCTTCACCGTGATGGCATTCCCAGCCGCCAGGGCCTCAGGGCTCCGCGCTCAGGCTGCGGTCGCCTCCCTGTAGAAAACCCCTGACCCCAGGCCCCGGGCGGCCAATGGCCGCACCGCGTCATGAATCGCCCCGATGTGCGCCGGCGTGGTGCCGCAGCAGCCGCCCACGATGTTCACCAGCCCCTCGGCGGCGAATTCGCGGATCAGCCGGCTGGTGACGTCCGGCGTTTCGTCAAAGCCGGTGTCGCTCATCGGGTTGGGCAGCCCGGCGTTGGGGTAGCAGCTGATGAAGGTGTCGGGCGCCGCCTTGGCCAGCTCCTGGATGTAGGGGCGCATCAGCGTGGCGCCCAGGGCGCAGTTCAGCCCCACCGCCAGCGGGCGGGCGTGGCGCACGCTGTGCCAGAAGGCCGTCACGGTCTGGCCGCTGAGGATGCGGCCCGACGCGTCGGTCACGGTGCCGCTGATCAGGATGGGCAGGCATTCGCCGGACTGCTCGAAGTATTCGTCGATGGCAAACAGGGCCGCCTTGGCGTTGAGCGTGTCGAAAATCGTCTCCACCAGCAGCACGTCGGCGCCGCCTTCCACCAGCGCCTGCACCTGTTCAAAATAGGCGGCACGCAGCTCCTCGAAGCTCACGTTGCGCGCACCGGGGTCGTTCACGTCCGGGCTGATGCTGGCGGTCTTGGGTGTCGGGCCCAGCGCCCCGGCCACAAAGCGCGGGTGATCCGGGGTGCTGAACTTGTCGCAAGCCTGGCGCGCCAGCCGGGCGGACGCCAGGTTCATCTCGCGCGCCAGGTGCGCCATGTCGTAGTCGGCCTGGGCGATGGTGGTGGCGCCGAAGGTGTTGGTCTCGATCAGGTCGGCGCCCGCCGCCAGATAGGCCTCGTGGATGTCGCGGATCACGTCCGGGCGCGTCAGCGACAGCAGCTCGTTGTTGCCCTTGACATCTTTCGGGAAGTCCCTGAACCGGTCGCCGGCGCCGTCCGGGCCGTGGTAGCCCTCGCCCCGGTACTGGGCTTCATTGAGTTTGAAGCGCTGGATCATCGTGCCCATGGCGCCGTCCAGGATGACGATGCGGCGTTGCAGGAGGTCGGGCAGCGCCCGGGCGCGGGTGTAGACAAGCGGCTTCATGGGCTCCGATTGTAGGAAGCGGCGCCCGGCGGGCACCGGCCCGGGTCTTTGCCGCGCCGCTTTGGCCGGACAATAGCCCCCCATGAAGAACCTGCTCCCCCAAGAAGCCTGGGACCTGCTGCAGCGCCAGCCCGATACCCTGTTTGTCGACGTGCGCATGGAAATCGAGTCGCTGTACGTCGGCCGCCCGCCCGGCGTGGAAAACATCGCCTGGTACGAATACCCGGACCTCACCCCCAACCCGCAGGCCTTCGCCGCCGCCGTGCTGCGCGAGGCCGGCACCCCCACGCGCCCGGTCTTGCTGATCTGCCGCAGCGGCAAACGCACCGTAGACGCGGGCCTGGCGCTGGAGGCCGCCGGGTTCACCGACGTGGCCCATGTGGTGCATGGCTTTGAGGGCGACCTGGACGACCGGTTTCAGCGCTCCACGCTCAACGGCTGGCGCCACGACGGCCTGCCGTGGGAGCAGATGTAGGCGGCGACGGCTTTTTCATGCCTTTTTGGCCGTTACCCATCGCCAAAAGGTGATTGTCTGCTCTCTTTTTCGTAGTGTCCGACCTGATGCCCCTGTCCATCCTGCGTGACGTTTTCGGCTACGCCGCCTTTCGCGGCCCGCAGGAAGCCATCATCGACCATGTCACCGGCGGCGGCGACGCGCTGGTGCTGATGCCCACCGGCGGCGGCAAGAGCCTGTGCTACCAGATCCCGGCCATTGCCCGCCAGCGGGCGGGGCACGGCGTCACCGTGGTGGTTTCGCCGCTGATCGCGCTGATGCACGACCAGGTCGGCGCGCTGCACGAGGCCGGTGTGGACGCCGCCTTCCTCAACTCCACCCTGGACGCCGAGGCCGCCGCGCAGGTGGAGCGCCGCCTGCTGCAGGGCAGTGTCACGCTGCTGTACGCCGCCCCCGAGCGGGTGACCACGCCGCGCTTCCTGGCCCAGCTCGATTCGCTGCACGAACGCGGCCTGCTGTCGCTGTTCGCCATCGACGAGGCGCATTGCGTCAGCCAGTGGGGCCACGACTTCCGGCCCGAGTACCGCGGCCTGACGGTGCTGCACGAGCGCTACGCCGGTGTGCCCCGCATCGCGCTCACGGCCACGGCGGACGCGCTCACGCGGGCCGACATTGTCGAGCGCCTGCAGCTGGAGGACGCCCGCCCCTTTGTCAGCAGCTTCGACCGGCCCAACATCCGCTACGCCATCGTCGAGAAAAAAGACGCCACCACCCAGCTGCTGCGCTTCATCCAGCGCGAGCACCCGGGCGAGGCCGGCATCGTCTACTGCCAGTCGCGCCGCAAGGTGGAAGACCTGGCGCAGGCGCTGTGCGAGGCCGGCGTGCCCGCGCTGCCCTACCACGCCGGGCTGGACGCCGCTGTGCGCCAGACCCACCAGGACCGCTTCCTGCGCGAAGACGGCCTGGTGATGGTGGCCACCATCGCTTTCGGCATGGGCATCGACAAGCCCGACGTGCGTTTTGTCGCCCACGTGGACATGCCCAAGAACATCGAGGGCTATTACCAGGAGACCGGCCGCGCCGGCCGCGACGGCCTTCCTGCCGACGCCTGGATGGCCTACGGCCTGCAGGACGTGGTAAACCAGCGCCGCATGATCGACGAAAGCCCGGCCGCCGACGAATTCAAGCAGGTGATGCGCGGCAAGCTCGAAGCCCTGCTGGCACTGGCCGAAGCCACCGACTGCCGGCGGGTGCGGCTGCTGGGCTACTTCGGCGAAGCCTATCGGGAGCCGTCGGGCGCCACCGGACCCGGCCGGGACGCGGGCACCCCGGCGCGGGACCACGACGACACGCCCCTGCCGGGCCTGGCGACCCGCTGCCACAACTGCGACAACTGCCTCTCGCCACCCCAGACCTGGGACGGCACCGAGGCCGCGCGCATGCTGCTGTCCACCATCTACCGGGTGCAGCAGGCCAGCGGCATCAGCTTCGGCGCCGGCCACATCATGGACATCCTGCGCGGCAAGACGACCGAGAAAGTGACGCAGTTCGGCCACGACAGCCTGTCCACTTTCGGCATCGGCGCGGCGTTCAGCGAAACCCAGCTGCGCGCCGTGCTGCGCCAGCTGCTGGCCACCGGCGCGCTGGGCCTGCACAAGGTGCTGCTGTCCAGCGGCCAGGGCTTCGACACCCTGGTGCTGACCGACGCCTCCCGCGCCGTGCTGCGCGGCGAGCAGCCGGTGCGGCTGCGCGAATCGGTGTCGGCCCCGGCACCGGCCGCCGGTGCGGCGCGCGGTCGCACCAGCCGCGGCAGCCGCGCCGCCCCGGTGGCCGCCGCCGAGCTCGACGCCGCCGGCCAGGCCCGCTTTGCCGCGCTGAAAGACTGGCGCGCCGCCGTGGCCCGCGAACACAACCTGCCCGCCTACGTGATCTTCCATGACGCCACCCTGGCCGCCGTCGCCGCCCGGCAGCCCGCCACGCTGGACGACCTGCAGGGCATCAGCGGCATCGGCACCGCCAAGCTCGAACGCTACGGCAGCGACGTGCTGCGGGTGTGCGGGGCGGGAAGCGGTCTTCTGCCGGCCGTCGAAGAACTTCCAGATTCATAGCAAATAATGACCATTTCACGCTGGGTAATGGCCATTTTCATTGCAAAAAGCCGATCGAACGCTCTTCCCGCACCTCGGGTTTGATGCGGTGCTCGGCTTCGAGCTGCTCCAGGAATTCTTCGGGGCTGAAATCGACGGCCAGGATGTCGGTCTGGCGTTTCACGGCGGCGAAGTCGCCGGGGCAGAGTTGCTCCAGCCGGGCCAGGCGCGCCTGCCAGGCGGCCGTGAGGGCCGTTGCCTCACCGCCAAGGGCCTCGGTGACGAACATCCGCTCGCGCTGAACTGCCGTCAGCGGCCGGAACCTGATCTTGAACGCAAAGCGCCGCAACGCCGCCTGGTCGATACGGTCAAGCAGGTTGGTGGTGCAGATGAAGATACCGGCAAAGCGCTCCATCTGCTGCAGCATTTCATTGACCTCGGTGACTTCATAGGTCCGCTGGGCGCCCCGGCGGTCCTGCAGGTAACTGTCGGCTTCGTCGAGCAACAGCACCGCTTTTTCAGCTTCTGCGTCGCGGAACATTGCGGCCAGATTCTGTTCGGTCTCCCCGACAAACTTGCTGACCAGATCGCTGGCCTTGCGCACCATCAGCGGTCGCCCCAGCGCGCGGGCAATGTGCTCACCCAGCGCGGTCTTGCCCGTGCCAGGCGGCCCGTAGAAACACAGGGTTCCGTGACCCCGCGCCCGCAAAGCTTCCACGACCCGTGGCAACTCGAAACGGGTTTCCACGTTCAGCATGGATAGGTCCCAGGTGGTCACGGTGGGGCGGCCGGCGGCTTGCTCCACGGCCGTACCCAGCGCCGCGTCGGCGTTGCGCAGTTGCCGCTCGATCAGCGACTCGAATGCTTCGCCGTCCGGTTCGGCCGCTGCCGTGGCCAGCCCCGCGAAGCGCACCGCAGTGCGAATCTGGGCCGGGGTCAACCCCTTGCGTGCCGTCAGGCGGGCGACAAAGGGCTCGCTGACGACGACGCCCTCCAGCGTTCGGCGCACCAGGGCCTCCCGAGCGCCCGGTGGCGGCGAGCGCAGTTCCAGGTGATAGGCAAAGCGGCGGCGGAAAGCCGGGTCAATCTGTTCGATGCGGTTGGTGACCCACAGGGTGGGCACCGGATTGTTCTCCAGGATCTGGTTGACCCAGGCTTTGCCGTTGACCGAATGGCTGACCGCCGCGGCCAGCGCCTGCTGTTCGTGGCGGGCCATCAGGCCGGCGGCATCCACGCTGACCGGCGGAAACACGTCTTCGACTTCGTCGAAAAGCAGTGCGGCCTGATGGGTGCCGCGCAGAAACACCTGTGCGATCTGCATGGACCGATAGCGGTCACGGCCCGAGAGGCTGTTGCCGTCCCGGTCGGCATACTCGACCTCGAACAGCGCCACCCCCGCCGCCTGGGCAAGCACCTTGGCCAACTCGGTCTTGCCGGTTCCCGGCGGACCGTAGAGCAACACGTTGACGCCCTGCGCCTGTTCGGCGATGGCCCGGCGCAACAGGGTCACCAGCACCGCGACGTCCTCGCCGATGAAATCGAAGTCGGTGGTTGACAGATGGGTGGTCGCTGCGGGCCGGGTAAACACGGCCATCAGTTCGCTGCGGTCCCGGTATTCGCGCATCAGCACCGGCGGCAGCTTTTCGCTCACCTTCATCAGGTCAGCCAGATCGGTGATGTTGTGCTCGGAAATCAGGTTTTCGACCAGCCCGATCCGTTCCAGTCGTGAGCCCGCCCGCAGCGCATCGCCGACTTCGTCAGCGCTGACCCCAGCCACTTCGGCCAGCGCGGCGTAGGCTTCGGGGGCGTTGCTGACCTTGAACTCGACCAGCATGCTGCGCAGGTCGCGCTGGTAACGTGCCAGCGTGCCGTACAGCAACAAGGCACGTTCGGCCTTGTTCAGCTGCAGCAGTTTGGCCAGTTCGTCGATGTTCTTTTCCACCAGGGTGGAGTGCTTTTTCAGGTTGTGTGTCAGCCAGCGTCCCGTGGCGGTCAACACCGCCAGCAGGTCCCGGGGACTGTCCTTGGCGTATTCGTCCAGATAAAAGAACAGCGTGCCCTCTTCGTAGGGACCGCGCCAGGCGCCATAACGGTCAAGAAACTCCCCCATGGGCATCTGTTCATGATGGCGCCAGAAGTCGTTGTCGCGGCAGCGCCGGCCCAGGAAGTCGCGCAGCCGTTGCAATACCGGTTCCGGCCAGACGAGGTGCCGGGCGGTGAGCGCCATCAGGCTGTTGAGGTCGCGGCGAACGTTGAATTTCGAGCCCTGTTTGCCGGCCAGGGTCAGCACAAATTGCGAACACATGAGGTCCATGACCGGGGCTTGTGCCAGACCCGGCGATAGCCAGACGGCGCCACCGAGCTCTCGCGAGACGACGGGCGCTGAAACGGATACCGAGCGCTTGACCATTGTGAAGCCTCCAGCTGCAACATTTGCGGCTTCACCATAACGCAGACTTGCGGTCGATGGAATACGGTGATGCGGGAAAAACACAGGCCGTTCAGGGGATTTCCTCACGACAATCAGCTCATGATTGATCTTCAAACCATTCGCGCTGCGGCGCAGCGCTTGAGCGGCCAGGTTCTGGAGACACCGTTCGTCGAATCACGAACGCTGTCCGAAATCACCGGCGCACAGGTCTTCCTCAAATTCGAGAACCTGCAATTCACCGCATCCTTCAAGGAACGCGGTGCCTGCAACCGGCTTGCCCAGCTGACGGCGGCAGAGCGCACTGCCGGGGTGATTGCCATGTCGGCCGGCAACCACGCGCAAGGGGTTGCCTATCATGCCCAGAAGCTGGGTGTACGCGCGGTCATTGTGATGCCACAGTTCACGCCCGCCGTAAAAGTGGAGCGGACCCGGGGTTTCGGCGCCGAAGTGGTGCTGACCGGCGAAACCCTGGAAGACGCGCGCTCCCACGCGTTGGCCATGGCCCGGGAGCAAGGCCTGACCTTCGTTCACCCCTACGACGACCCCGATGTGATCTCCGGGCAAGGCACGATAGGGCTGGAAATGCTGCAGGCGGTCCCCGATCTGGACTGTCTGGTCATTGCGGTCGGTGGCGGTGGCTTGTTGGCGGGCGTGGCTACGGTGGCGCGCGCGCTGCGACCGGATATCGACATCGTCGGGGTGCAGACCCGGCGCTACCCGGCCATGTTCGATGCTTTCAAGGGTACCCATCATGACGGTGGCGGCAGCACCATTGCCGAGGGTATCGCGGTGGGCACTCCGGGCACCCTGACCGAGGCAATCATCCGCCGTACCGTCAACGACATGTTGCTGGTCGACGAAGGCGATATCGAGCAGGCCATCGTCATGTTGCTCGAAATCGAAAAGACCTTGGTGGAAGGTGCCGGGGCGGCTTCGCTGGCTGCGGTCTTGCGCGAGCCTGCCCGGTTTCAGGGCCGCAAATTGGGCCTCGTGCTGTGTGGTGGCAACATTGATCCTTTGCTACTGGCTTCGATCATCGAACGGGGGATGGTTCGGGCCGGGCGGCTGGCCCGGGTTCGGGTCAGCGCCCGTGACGTCCCGGGCGTGCTGGCGACCATCACCCGGGTGGTTGCCGATGCCGGGGCCAACATCGATGAGGTGCATCACCAACGGGCGTTCACCACCTTGGCCGCGCAGAATGTCGAGATCCAGCTCGTGCTGCAGACCCGCGGGCGCGCGCACATCGAAACCGTGCTGTCGGCGCTGCGGGCCGCCGGCCTCCATGCCGAGGAACAGAAGTGAACACCCCATCAGCACACTCGCCCGAATTGATCAGTCGGGAGGCACTGCAGCAGGCCCTGGCCGAGCTGTTTGCACCGTGGGTTCAGGCACTGGAGCTTCGTGTCGACGCGGTCGCGCCCGCGTCGGTCTCGGTGGTCCTGCCGGTGGGCGAACATCTCGCCCGGGTCGGCGGCACACTGTGCGGACAGGCCATGATGGCAGCGGCCGACACCGCGATGGTGCTGGCCCTGATGGCGCACTTCGGCGCCTTCCGGCCATGCACGACGGTGCAGATGAATACCAGCTTTCTGCGCCCTCTGGTGGGCCAACCGGCGCGGGTGACGGCCACCGTGATTCGTGCCGGCAAGTCTCTGGCCTTTGGCGAAATCGACATCTGCGGTGCCAGCGACGGCAAGAGCGTGTGCCGTGCCAGCGTGACCTACGCCCTGCTGTAGATGGCCGAGTGCATCGGTGCGGGAAGACCATTAGAATCGCGCCGATTCACTTGTGAGGTTATCCCCATGTCCGCACCCGCGTCCCACTCCGATCACACCACCGAACAGGACCCCGTTGAGGCGGTGGTCAAACATATCCCGGTGGTTCTGCCGGTACTGGGCGGGGTGCTGATTTTCCTGCTGGCTTTCATTGCCGTTTTCATGGGCTGATACCGGCTACGGGATCGTCTTCGGCGATCTCGCCGACGCCGGCCTGGCACCTTCCCTTGAGTTCGTTTTCACCTGGCTCCGGCAGGACTTTGGCCGTCCTGCGGCTGCGGTGGACCCGCCGGCCCCCTCCCTGACAGACTTCCTGATTGCGCGCCGCCCCGGTTTCCGGAGGCCGGGCGCTCCTTGTCGTCTTCCATCCGGGAATGGCAGGTGCGCCGTCACGGCCGTGTTGCACCGGTTCAACACGCGCTGCGTCTGAAGCAGGGGTTTTGCGACCGATGGGAACGAACCGGCGCCTGCTCCTTCGCGCATAACCCTATGCACCTTTTGCATAAGTTTCGGCGATTTCACCCGGATTTCGTCAGGCGCGTCGGCGCGGTACTTCATAAAATCGGCATCCCGCTGAGTCCAGCTACCGGCCGGTTACGAGCTGGTTACGACGTGGTTCGGTTCAGGGCGCATCGGTTGACGTCGCCCGGTGAGTCGTCATTCCCCAAGTTCTTGCCTCAGGCGTGGCTTGCGGAACGACGATTTTTTTACTTAGGAGCTGTTCATGAATTCTCCCGTCCTGCAAGGCCTCGGTACCGGTGCGCCGGCCTACGTCAAGCATGCGCGTCTGATTGCCTGGGTTGCCGACATGGTGGCGCTGTGTAAGCCCGCTGCCGTGGTCTGGTGCGATGGCAGCCAGGAAGAGTACGACCGGCTGTGTCGGCAGCTGGTGGACGCGGGTACCTTCCGCAAACTCGATGAGGCCAAGCGCCCGGGCAGCTTTCTGGCCTGGTCCGACCCGTCGGACGTGGCCCGGGTGGAAGACCGCACCTACATCTGTTCGGAAAAGAAGGAAGACGCCGGCCCCACCAACAACTGGATGGCGCCGGCCGACATGCGCGCCACGCTGCAGCCGCTGTTCGACGGCTGCATGGCCGGACGCACCATGTATGTGGTGCCGTTCTCCATGGGTCCGCTGGGCAGCCACATCGCCCATATTGGTGTCGAACTGACGGACAGCGCCTATGTGGTCGTCAACCAGAAGCTCATGACCCGCATGGGCAAGGCCGTCTACGACGTGCTGGGCAACGACGGTGATTTTGTGCCGTGCATGCACACCGTGGGGGCGCCCCTGGCCGCAGGCCAGAAGGACACCACCAGCTGGCCGTGCAATCCCAAGGTCAAGTACATCGTCCATTACCCTGAGACCCGCGAGATCTGGTCTTACGGTTCCGGCTACGGCGGAAACGCCTTGCTGGGCAAAAAGTGCCTGGCGTTACGCATCGCCTCCACCATGGGCCGCGACCAGGGCTGGCTGGCCGAGCACATGCTGATCCTCGGCGTGACCAACCCCGCTGGCAAGAAATACCACGTGGCCGCGGCCTTCCCGAGCGCCTGCGGCAAGACCAATTTCTCCATGCTGGTGCCGCCGGCCGGCTTCGAGGGCTGGAAAGTCACCACCATCGGTGACGACATCGCCTGGATCAAGCCCCATGCCGACGGCAAGATGTACGCCATCAACCCCGAGGCCGGCTACTTCGGCGTGGCCCCGGGCACCAACACACTCACCAATCCCAACTGCATGGCGAGTCTGGACAAGAACGTGATCTTCACCAATGTCGCGCTGACCGACGACGGCGACGTATGGTGGGAGGGCATGGAAAAGGACCAGGGAAAACTCCCCGAGCACCTGATCGACTGGCAGGGCAAGGACTGGACTCCGGAGATCGCCAAGGCAACCGGCGCCAAGGCCGCGCACCCCAATGCCCGTTTCACCGTGGCCGCCACCAACAACCCGGCGCTGGATGCCCAGTGGGACGACCCCAATGGCGTGGCCATCGACGCCTTCATCTTCGGCGGCCGGCGCTCCACCACCGTGCCGCTGGTGACCGAGGCGCGCAGCTGGATGGAGGGCGTCTACATGGCCGCCACCATGGGCTCGGAGACCACGGCTGCCGCCTTCGGCGCGCAAGGCGTGGTGCGGCGCGATCCGTTCGCCATGCTGCCGTTCTGTGGCTACAACATGAGCGACTATTTCCAGCATTGGCTGGACATGGAACACAAGCTGGAGGAGATGGGCCACACGCTGCCCAAGATCTTCTGTGTGAACTGGTTCCGCAAGGATGAAGCGGGCAAGTTTGTCTGGCCCGGCTACGGCGAAAACATGCGCGTGCTCAAGTGGATGATCGACCGCATCGAAGGCCAGGCCACCGGTGAAGAGACCCTGTTCGGCGTCGCCCCGGCGTATGGCGAACTGAACTGGACCGGCCTGGCCTTCAGCGCCGAACAGTTCAAAACGGTGACCACCATCGACAAGGCCGCCTGGATCGAAGAACTCAAGCTGCATACCGCGCATTTCGAGCAGCTGGCCTACCACCTGCCCCAGGAGTTGGTCGAGACCAAATCGGCACTTGAACAACGCCTGGCGGAACTGGCCTGAGTCTCCGAGCCCCGTCTGCGCCGGGCGCAGCGGTCCTGTCCTCAGGGCTGCCGTCCCGGCTGCTTGCCCGCCCTGCGCCCTGGCCAGGGCTTTGTTTTTTGGGGAATTTGGAATGAAATGTGGCAATACCCAGCGTAATAAGGTCGTTTTGTACTATCGTTTTTGACATGACCGACCCAATTCGGACTCGCGCCAATGCCTGGCCGGGGGGTGCGCTGGTGTTGCTCTGGCTGACGCCCGCCCTGTGGGCCGTGAACTACATCGTGGCCCGCAAGGCGCCCGGGGTGATCGAACCGCACTTGCTGGCTGCCGGACGCTGGGCCTTGGCGGCGCTGGTATTGACCGCCGTGGCGCACCGCGAACTGTGGAATCACAGGCGACTGGTCGCCGCGGCGTGGCGGGAACATCTGGTCCTGGGCGCACTGGGCATGCTGATTTGCGGCGCCTGGGTCTATCTGGGTGCACGGACGACCTCGGCGATGAACATCGCGCTGATTTACGCGGCGTCGCCGGTGCTGATCGCGCTGGGCGCCGTGCTTTGGCTGGGTGAGCGTTTCAGCCTCCGGCAGGCCTGCGGCGTCGTACTGGCCCTCGCGGGCGTGATCCATGTCATCGTCCAAGGCCGTTGGACCGCCTTGGGCGAGGTGCAGTGGGTCGCCGGCGACGGCTGGATTGTGGCCTGCATGGTGTCCTGGGCCGCCTATGCGCTGCTGCTCAAACACTGGCCCAGTCCCTTGTCGTCGACCGCCAGGCTGGCAGTTACCGCCTGGGGTGGCGTCGTCACCTTGCTCCCCGGCGCATTCTGGGAACTGAGCTCACGAGCCGGTGGCGCCTGGTCCATCGATGCGCTGGCATTGGTGGTCGCCGCGGCGCTGATTCCGGGGGTCGGTGCTTATTGGGCCTACAGCCATGTGCAAAAGGCTCTGGGCGCCAGTCGCGTCGCGGCCACGCTCTACATGGGACCGTTATGGGGTGCGCTTGCGGCCTGGGGGGTCTTGGGCGAAGCCCTGGGCTGGCATCATGCGATGGGTGCCGCGCTGATCATTCCCGGCATCGCCCTGGTGACGCGACGCCCGCGCTGACCGGCCGCCACGCCGGCCGGTCACCTCACAAGACGGGTTGACCCTTGACCGATACCCCTTCGGTGGGGCGGTGACTGGCCACAAAAACCGTTGCATCGTCGCGGCGCAGTGCCGCCTGCAGTTCCGACATGACCCGCGCGTCGGCACGGGCAATGGCCCACAGCCGCTCGCTGGCCCGACGCTCGGCACGCCGGGCCGCCCAGGCGTCCATCTCGGCCATCAGCTTTTCGGAGAACCGGCGGACCGTACCCGCCAGCAATGCCAGGCCGGCAAAAGCCACAATCCACAGCGAGACCCAGGCGAGCAGCAGGTGTCCATCTGCCCAGGCGTCAACCAGCATGTCGGCCACGACCAGGACCGAGGACACGATGGCAGCCAGCAACAAAGCGGCCAGCGCACGCACCGATGCCGTTTCGCGGCGGACCGATGCGCCGACCGACGGCGCGGCGCCAGGACCGGCCGTCGCAACGGCAGGTCGGGATACCAGACGAGGCAGGTTCATGGTTTTCCTCCTTGCGGGACTGTGGGGATCACGAAGACTTGTCCACACCGCCATCCTAGGGTAAACCCGTATTTCGGTCTACTTTTGATCTATGATGATTCATATTCACAACGTGAATGACTAGACCCGTGGTTTCGACGCCCAACTTTCGCACCCTGGACCTGAACCTGCTGCGGGTTTTTGATGAAATCATGGCCGAACGCAGCCTCACCCGGGCGGCACGCAACCTCGCATTGACCCAGCCTGCGGTGAGCAATGCGTTGCGGCGGCTGAGGGAAAGTCTGGGCGACGATCTGGTACGACGGCATGGACAGGGCCTGGAGCCCACGCCGCGGGCGCTGGCCATGTGGCCGGGGGTGCGCGACGCCCTGGCGCAACTGCAGGCCGTGGTCGCGCCGCATCAGGAGTCGCCAGCGCAACTGCAGACAACATTCGTGCTGGCGATGGCCGATGCCACGGCCGCCGAGCTGATTCCCGATCTGGTCGAAACCATGGAGGCGGTCGCGCCGGGCGTTGCCTTGCGGGTCCTCCCGCTCACCACCCGTGACCCGCGGTCCTGGCTTGAGGAGGGCCATGCAGACCTGGCGATCGGCTACTTTCCTGCCGTCCTGGCGGACCTGACCGCACGGGAGCAAGGGGGTGAAGCCGTGGCGTTCGAACACCAGCGTCTGTATGAGGGCGAGTATGTCTGTGTCATGCGCGAAGACCATCCGCTGGCCCGCGAACCATTGACGCTGGACGCCTATTGCGAGGCGCGGCACCTGCTGGTCAGTTTCTCGGGCCGGCCCTGGGGGTTTGTCGACGAAGCGCTGGCGGCCATCGACCGCCGGCGTCGGGTGGTCCTCACGGTCAACCAGTTTTTTACCGCCGGGCAGGTGGTTGCCCGGACCCGTCTGCTGACCGTGTTGCCCCGACACTTCGTGCAGACCCTGGCCGCGTCATCCCGGCTGTGCCTGCGGGAATTGCCCCTGAACGTGCCCCCGGTTCATGTCGAAGCCCTGTGGCACCGGCGGGTCCGCCATGCGGCCGGCCACGCCTGGCTGCACCAGATGATTCTGGAGTCGGGGCGCCGCGCTTTCAAAAACAATAGCAATTAAGTACTAAATCTGACGAATTACCGCACAGTCAAGACGGTGAACATCGGGTTCATTTGTCTATCTGATGACGAAAAATCCCTAGAATCGGGAGCATGCATATCCTGCTCGCCGTTGACGGTAGTTCCTTCACCCGCAAGATGCTGGCTTATGTGTCGTCCAACGAGTTGTGGTTCCGCCATGACTTCAATTACACCTTGCTGCATGTGACTGCCAAGGTCACCGGCCCCATGTACACCGAGGCAGGCCGTGTCATCAACGAAGCCGCCAACGACCTCGCCCGCCACTTCGGAACTTCGCCGGTACGGGCCATGCGGGTGGGCAAGCCGGCCGAAGTCATCACCGATTTTGCCCGCCGTGAACAATGCAATGTGATTGTCATGGGTACCCATGGCTACAACAGCCTGCAATCGGTGATGCTGGGCTCGGTCACGCAGGCGGTACTCTCATCCAGCCATGTGCCGGTACTGGTCGTTCGCTGACCGGCCGTTGCGCCCGTGGCGCTGACGATCCAGTTGCTGTCGGATCTGCACCTGGAGTGTCAGCCCGACTGGAAACCCGAGCCGGCACCCGGCGCCGATCTGCTGGTGCTCGCCGGTGACATCGGCTCCTACCAGCAAGGATCGGCGCTGGCCACCCTCGGCGATCCCCATTTCGGACTGGGCCGTTTTTCACCCGCCGAGGGCTGGCCGTGCCCCGTGCTGTTTGTTCCCGGCAACCATGAATACGATGGACTGGACTTCGACGAGGCACACCAGCGGCTTCAGGACAGCTGCCACACCCTGGGAATCCATTGGCTGGAGCAGCAAACCCTGAATTTCGGCGGGGTGCGTTTCATCGGCACCACGCTATGGAGCGACTTCGACGCGCTCGACAATCGTCCGGATCACGGCCGCGCCCCCGGCAAGAGCGGGCGCGACAAAGCCATGCGCGCCGCCAACTACTACCTGCAAACGACGGGAACGCACCGCCAGGGCAAACCCTTTCTGGCCGAGCAGGTCCGCGAACAGGCACTGCGCAGCCAGTCCTGGCTGCGGCACGCACTGGCTGTCCCGGCTGCAGAACCTACGGTAGTAGTCACTCACTTCGCGCCCAGCCTCCACAGCGCTGACCCGCGCTACGGCATGACTCCAGGAACGGCGGGATTCTGCAACAGCCTGGACGCCCTGACACAGGACGCCGACCTGTGGCTGCATGGCCACCTCCATTGCACGTCGGACTATCGGCTCGGCCGGTGCCGGGTCGTCGCCAATCCGCTCGGTTACGCCGAAAAAGGCGAGCAGGCTGCCTTTCGCCCTCAGCGGACGGTACAGATCGGTTGAGGCTCAGGCGTCCGCCTGCCAGGCGGTGCGGGCGCCCGGCGTTGGCGGCCCGTTTCGCCGCGCCAGGCAATTCCCCATGCGGTCTGTACGTATCGCAATTCGGGTCAAGCCGGATAGACTAGGCTGGAAATCTCTTTTCACACACGGAGCATGCGATGAAGATTCTTCTGGCTGTCGATGGCAGCAAGTACTCCAAGAAGATGCTGGCCTATCTGACCACCCACGAGGCCTTGATGAGCCCTGGCAATGAATACACCGCGCTGTCGGTGCAATTGCCACTGCCCCCCCGCGCCCGGGCGGCGGTCGGCAAGGATATTGCCGACGGCTACCACGCCGAAGAAGCAGAAAAGGTCCTCGGCCCGGTCTGCAAGTTTCTTGCCCGCCATGACATGACGGTCAAGAGCCAATGGAAGGTTGGTCATGCCGGCGAGACCATCGCCAAGGTGGCCGACAGTGGTGGCTATGACCTGGTCGTGATGGGCTCCCATGGACACAGCGCCCTGGGCAACCTCGTCATGGGTTCCGTGGCAACGCAGGTTCTGGCCCACTGCCAAGTCCCTGTCCTGCTGGTACGCTGACCACAGAGCCTGGCGGCGCCCGCGCAGTGCGCCCACCCTGGGCGTGGACACCGGCCATTGGCCGGTTTTTTTTCCTCAGCCTCCGGCAGCCTTCACCTCCGGACTCACGGGCCGGCCGCGCAACCGCCGCAGCAGCCGCAGGCAGAGTTGGGCGAAATCATCGACATAGGTGAACACCGCCGGTATCACCAGCAGACTCAGGAATGTCGAAGTTATCAGGCCGCCGATGACCGCCACCGCCATCGGCGAGCGGAAGCTGGCGTCGGCCGCCCCCCAACCGATGGCAATCGGCAGCATGCCCGCACCCATGGCCAGTGTGGTCATGATGATGGGACGGGCGCGCTTGTGGCAGGCGTCCAGCAGCGCGTCGCGCCTGCTCATCGGCGCCACGGCGGGCTGGCCATCGTGGCCGTCGTGCCCGCGCCGGGCGACGATCGCGTATTCCACCAGCAAGATCGAATTCTTGGTGGCCACCCCCATCAGCATGATCAGACCGATCAACGAAGGCATGGAGAAGCTCTTGCCCGCGAGCAGCAGTCCCACAAAAGCGCCGCCCAGTGACAATGGCAGCGCCATCAGGATGGTGACCGGTTGCAGGAAAGCCTTGAACAGCAGCACCAGCACGATGTAGATACACAGCACCCCGGTCAGCATGGCCAGGCCGAAACTGGCAAACAGCTCGCCCATCACCTCGGCATCGCCCACTTCGACCACTTTTACGCCGGGCGGCAGGTTGCGGATCGAGGGCAATTCCTGGGTGGCCTTGACCACATCGCCCAGCGGCAAACCGGACAATTCGATCTCGAAGTTGATGTTGCGCGAGCGGTCGTAGCGGTCGATGACGGCCGGCCCGCCGGTCATCTCCAGTGTCGCCACCTGGCCCAGCATCACCGGGCCACGCGCGCCGGGCACGGCCAGGCGCTCCAGTACCGACAAATCCTTGCGGGCGGAATCCTCCAGTCGCACCACCACCGGCACCTGCCGCTGCGACAGGTTCAGTTTTGCCAGGGCCACGTCATAGTCACCCAGCGTGGCCACACGCAGCGTCTCGCCGATGGCGGCACTGGTCACCCCCAGGTCGGCGGCGCGGGCAAAGTCGGGGCGCACGGCGATTTCCGGCCGGATCAGACTGGCCGTGGAGGCCACACTGCCCAGGCCGGGAATGGTGCGCAGGTCTTTTTCCACCGCCAGCGCGGCGGTCTGCAGCGCCTGGGGGTCTTCGCCGGTCAGCACCAGAACGTATTTTTCGCCCGAACCCCCCAGGCCCACCTTGCTGCGCACTCCGGCCAGCGGCTCCAGCGCGGTGCGGATCTGGTTTTCGATGCCTTGCTTGCGCGGCCGTTCACCCCGCGCATCCAGCAGGATGGTCAGCGTCGCCTTGCGCACCTCGGCGGCGCCGGACATCGCAAACGGATCGCCCCCGGCGCTGCCGCCTCCGACGGTGGTGTACACGCTTCGGACATGCGGCACCTTCACGATCAACTGGCGGGCCTGTTCGGCCGTGTCCACCGTCTGGCGCAGCGAGCTGCCCGGCGGCAGTTCCAGATAGACCTGGGTCTGCGAGTTGTCGTCCGGCGGGATGAAGCCGGTGGGCAGCAGCGGAATCAGCGCCAACGAGCCGACAAAGAACGCCAGCGACAGCACAATGGTTGCGAGCCGGTGGCGGGTGCACCAGCCCGCCATGCGCATGTACCAGCGCATCCAGCGCGGATCGGCATGCTGGCCGACGATGGGCTTGAGCAGATAGGCAGCCATCATGGGTGTCAGCATGCGGGCGACGACCAGCGACGCAAACACCGCCAGCGACGCGGTCCAGCCGAACTGCTTGAAAAACTTGCCCGCCACGCCGCTCATGAAGGCCGTGGGCAGAAACACGGCAATCAGGGTGAAGGTGGTCGCAATCACCGCCAGGCCGATCTCGTCTGCCGCCTCCATGGCCGCCTGGTAGGGCGTCTTGCCCATGCGCAGGTGCCGCACGATGTTTTCCACCTCGACGATGGCGTCGTCCACCAGAATGCCGACCACCAGCGACAGCGCCAGCAGCGTGACCACGTTGACGGAGAACCCGAGCAGATACATGCCGATGAAGGCCGGAATCACGGACATCGGCAGCGCCACCGCCGACACCAGGGTGGCACGCCAGTCGCGCAGGAACAGCCACACCACCAGGACGGCCAAAATGGCGCCTTCGTAGAGCATCAGCAAGGAACCGTCGTACTCTTCCTGCACGGGCGTGACAAAGTCGAACGCCTGGGTCAGTTCGATGTCCGGATAACGGGCCTTGAGCTCTTCGAGCGCCGCCCGGACCGCCGCCCCCACCGCGACTTCGCTCTCGCCGCGGCTGCGCGCGACTTCAAAGCCAACAACCGATCGGCCATCCAGATAGGCGGCAGCGCGGGCTTCGGCCACCGTATCACTGACGGTCGCCACCTGATCCAGCCGGACCCGGCGCCCCTGTCCCTCGGCGCCTGCGCCGGAAAGGGCCAGTTCGAGTCCCGCGATTTCGTCCGCCGTCCCCACGGTACCCAGGGTGCGCACCGCCTGCTCGCTCCCCCCGAGGTCGGTGCGCCCGCCGGCAGCCTCCTGCTGCACTTGACGCAGCTGACGCGACACTTCCGCCGCGGTCACGCCCAGCGCCTGCAAGCGCTGCGGGTCAAGCGCCACCCGGATTTCGCGGTTGACGCCGCCCACGCGGTTGACCGCACCGACGCCTTTGACCGCCAGCAGACGGCGCGCCACCTCGTTGTCGACGAACCAGGACAAGGCCTCGTCATCCATGCGGGGCGAGCGCACGGTATAGGCCAGCACCGGTTGTCCGGCCAGATCCATCTTCTGCACGATCGGGTCGCGCAAATCGGAGGGCAGATCGGCCCGGATGCGCTGCACGGCCGAGCGGACATCATCGACCGCTTCCTGCACCGGCTTTTCCAGGCGGAACTCGGCGGTCACCGTGACCACGCCGTCCTGCACTTTGGTGTAGATGTGTTTGAGCCCCTGCAGGCTGGCAACGGTGTTCTCCAGCTTGCGGGCGACATCGTTTTCAAGCTGCGCCGGTGCAGCGCCGGGCAAAGCCGCCGACACCGTGACGGTGGGCAGATCGATGTCGGGAAAGTTCTGTACCTTCATGGCCTTGAAGGACAGCAAGCCGGCAAAGGTCAGCATGACAAACACCATCACCGCCGGGATGGGGTTGCGGATCGACCAGGACGAGACGTTGATCATGGCGCGTCTTTCAACGGTTCGCAGCGGACGCCGGCGCGGCCGGCGCCACGGTGCTGATACGCACCAGGTCACCGTCGTTGAGGAATCCGGCGCCGACCACCACCACCCGGGTGTCGGCCGCCAGCCCGCTGTGGATTTCCACCCGGTCCCCTTCGATCCGTCCGGTGCGCACCTTGGTCATGGCGACCCGGTTGCCCTCGATCATCCGGAATACATAAGAAAAGCCATCGCGCACCACCACGGCCGCCTGCGGCAGCGTCAGCGCCGCGCCCTCGCCGAGCAGGAATTCGCCGCGCGCGAACATGCCCGGCAACGCCGGCAACGGCGCCGAGCCCGGCGCGCGGTTCAGGTCCACATAGACCAGCGCCTGCCGGGTCTGGGCATCGACCGTCGGCGCCACCTGCCGCACCCGGCCCACAAGTACGGCACCACTGGCCGCCGTGACCGTGGCAGCGGTTCCCGGGGCGAGTCGGCCGAGTTCGGCCGCGGTGACTTCGGCCCGCCATTCCAGACGGCCCTTGCGGATCAGGCGAAACAGCTCGGCACCGGGATTGACCACGGCACCCAGTGTGGCGCTGCGGGCGGAGATGATGCCGTCGTCCGGGGCACGGACCTGCGCCTGCGCCAGGCGGGTCTGCTGCACCTCCAGCAGGGCCTGCGCCGCCTGCACCCGGGCTTGACTGGTCTGCTCGGCGGTCAGGTACTGGGCAATCTGGGCCTCGCTGAGCGCGCCGGTGCCCCGCAGCTCACGCGCTCGCACGGCATTGGCCTGCGCTTCGGCGGCCATCGCCTGCGCCTCGGCCAGACTGGCACGTGTTTGCGCCAGCTCGGCCCGCAAGGTGTCGGCATTGAGCTCCGCGAGGATCTGCCCGCGGGTCACCCGATCGCCCACCTGCGCGCGCACTTCAATCAGGCGCAGTCCCGCTGTTTCCGCGCCAATACTCGCTTCCTGCCACGCGGCCAGGCTGCCGTTGGCGCTGAGTCGGCGGGGCCACTGGCGGCTCTGCGGCGTATCGACCGCCACCGTCAGGGCCGGGCGTGCCTTGGCCGCAGACGCGGCCGGAGCCGGGGTCGGTGCGGCAGTCGGGGTGGCGTTCTGCGCCTGCGCAACAAATGCCGCCAGCGACAACAGGGCGGTCAGGGCGAGGGAAATCCGGGTGAACGGTGCAATCGGTTTCATGGCGGTGGTGGAGTTCGGGGTCAACGGGAACAGTCGGTTACGGGCGCACTGGCAGCGCGGGGCTGGGCTCGGCGGGCGTCCAGCCGCCACCCATGGCGCGATAGAGCGCGATCCAGGCCAGCTTTTGCTCCAGTTCCCATGTCAGGACACTTTGTTGGGCGGCGAGCGCGGCGCGGCGCGCCTCTTCGAGTTCCTGGGCACTGGCCAGGCCGGCACGGTGGCGTGATTCGGTGGCGGCCAATGCCCGGCGAAAGCCATCGGCGGCCTCGCGGACATCGGCCTGCCGGGCACTTGCGCCGTCATGGGCAAGCAAGGCTTGTTCGACTTCCCGCACAGCCTGTCGGGCGGTCGCCTCATACCGCGCGGCCGCCGCCGCGAGTCGAACCCGCGCCGCCTGCGCTTCGGCGTCACGTCGGCCACCATCGACCAGTGGCAAGCTCAGTTGCAGCGGCCCCAGTGACCAGGTTGTGGCATCGCCGCCGGTGCCGCGTTGGCCCACCCGGCCGATCTGGCCACTGAGCGTCAGGCGGGGGTAACGGGCAGCGTCGGCGACACCGACATCGGCACGGGCGGCCAGCCATTCCCTGTCGGCGGCGCGCAGATCCGGGCGCTGCTGCAGTTGTTCTGCCGGTAGCCGTTGCGGAATCGGAGGATCGGCCGGTTGCGGCGCGTCTTCCTGCCCCGCAAGGCGCTGGTCAAGGCGGGCCAGACTCCAGCCCGTCAAGGCCGCCAGACCCTGGCGTTCACTCGCGCAGCGGGTCTGCTGGTCGCGCTGCTCGGCGCGGCCCTGGGCGGCGCTGGCCGTCAGCAAGGCGGTGGCCGCCGGTGCCTCCAGCCCAGCTTGCGCGCGCAGCGTCGAAAGGCGTGCCAGCGCGCCCCGTGCTTCGACATCCGCACGGGTAAGCGCCAGACTGCGCTCGCAGTGGCGCAGGCTGACCCGCGCCCGCGCGACCTCGGCCGCCACGGCAACCCGGGCATCATGCCAGCGCGCCGCACTGGCATCGACGCGTGCGTCGGCCGCATCGCGGCCGGCCTGCTGCCCGCCCCAGAGGTCCAGTTCCCAGTTCATGAGCAGGCTCGCCGCCGCCTGGGTTGCCGGCGGACCGCCGGGGCCGGCGGGTCCCGAGGTGGTGGCGCGGGCTGCCTGCAAACTGCCATCGACCTGGGGCCGACCGGCCGCGGTGGCAGCAATCTGCGCCGCCTGGGCCTGGGCCAGCCGGGCCCGCGCTTCGGTCAGGTCGGCGCTGACGGCCTGGGCATCGACGATCAGCTCCAGCAGAACCGGGTCGTTCCATTGGCGCCACCAGTCCTGCAGGCGGGCAGGGTCGCCGTGGTGGGGCAAGGGTGCGGACCAGGCGGCCGGGACCACCGTTGGCGGCGCCGGGGGCGGGGGCGGCGCACTGGCGCAGGCGGACAGCACTGCGCCCACCAGCAGGGGGAGCAGCATTCGGTGCGGAAGGGGCGGTTTGCGGTTCATGGGGTGTCGGTAGGCAGGGGCAGGCCACGGCGGCGGGCCTCGGCCTGCACCATGGCCAGGGCATGCTCGGCCATGCGCTCGGCCCAGCGATGGATTGCGGGGGCGTCGGCCATCAGGGACGGGCACAGGTCGTCGATCAAGTCCTGGCCCACGTACAGGTAGACCCCGAGGCTGACGATGGCAAAGGCCAATCGATACAGGTCGTCATCGGGTCGGGGCAGCCCCAGGTGCCGGCGCAGGACCTCGGTCAACGCCTGGTGATAGGGACGCAGGTCCATCTGAATATGGGTCTGCCAGGCGCCGGTCGGCTCGACCATTTCGCGCAGATGCAGCCGGGTGCACAGGCGCGGCAGCTCTCCCTGTTCGAAGGGTTCGGCGAAGCCGCGATAGACGGCCAGCAGCGCCTGGTGCAGGTTCAGCGCCGGGTCGGCAAATGCGGCGATGTCGTCGCGGGGATTGCCGGTGACCTCGGTGAAGGCGGCGCGGTACAGCCCCTGCTTGTCGCCGAAATAGTAGGCAATGGCGCCCACGTTGGCATGGGCGGACTGGGCAATCTCGCGCGTGGACGTGCGCTCGTAGCCTTTTTCGGCAAACAGGCGCAGGGCACTCAGCAGCAAGCGTTCACGGGTCTGGGCACCGTCGCTGCGCCGCATGCGATCAGCAGGTTCGCCGGGGAGTTCGGAAGGTGCCATCGCTGGGATTCTACAGTTAAATCAAACGTTTGATCTAAGTATGACCGGGAGCAAGGTCACCCCTATTTTCGGGAATTGAAACACTGATTTTTGCTTTGTTTTCGATAGCATCGGCAGACCCTTTTACGCTGGGTATCGATGCTTTTCTTCCCTTTTTCAGGGATTGGCCGTGATTTTGTCCCCGGCGACGCTAGCGGGCGCGCAGTCCGTCAAAACAGGTGCTCATCACCAGATCGACAATGGCTTCGTCACTGTGCTGACCGCCCATTTTGAGGAACTCCACCACCGGATCGCACGCGCGGGCGAACAGGGTGTAGAGGATGGCGATCGCAGGCAGGCCGGGGTTGAGTTGGCCACTGGCCTGCGCGGCTTCGATCCAGACACCCAGGGTGTCGCTGATCTCCACCAGGCCGTCCATGTATTCGCGACTGGACATGAGCGCCGCACGCAGGCTGGAGTTCTGGCTGGGAAGGGATGGCATTTCGCCGCTGAGCAGCACCTGCAGTGTCCAGCGGGTCACCGCCTGAATGTTCGCCAGGGGATCGCCGGAGGCTGGTATGGAGCGGACAAAGTCCTGGGCCCGCTTCATCACCCGGACCATGGCGGCGCAGGCCAGATCTTCCTTGCTGGGGAAGTGTTTGTACAAGCTGGCCTTGGCGATGCCGACGTCGGCCGCGACTTCATCGACGGTCATGGCGTCGAAGCCTTTTTCGGCCAGCAGCCGGTTCACCGAGCGGATGATGGCATCTTCCCGGGCCAGCAGCATGCGCGCCTTGAACGACAGCCGGGCGGTAGGCGCAACAGGGGTGTCAAGTGTCTCCATCGCTCGATTGTAGATGCGGGAGATTTTTTTTGCACGCCGCGTATGAAAGCTTACTGATGAGTATGCGTTCGCACAGCCTCGCGTCGGTGGGGTGCCGCGAAATCCTAACCGCGCTCGACCTGCGGCCGGCCGCGCTGCACGACAAAGCTGGCCTGTCGCTGCAGCCGACTGTCGGGCAGGACGGGGTGGGCGGTGGTGCGAAACTGCGCTTCCAGCCGCTCGGCGCGCAGGTCCAGCAGGGTGTAACCGCGTTCATCGGCCCGCGCATGATGGATGTCGGCGTTGGACTGTCGGATGCCGTCCACCACGGTGTCGGACAGCCCCCGCGAGCTGATGGAGGTGGTGACCAGCTCGCTGGCAATGACCGGCGAGGCGGTATCGCCCGCGTGGCGGCGCAGATCGGCGGCGACGGCCATGTGAACGTCGCCCCCCAGGGTGACCACGTTGGCCCCTGCAGCGGCGGCCAGCGCGGTCATCAACCGTTCGCGCGCCTGCGGATAACCATCCCAGCCGTCGCTGTAGGCGCTGCGGCCCAGCGGGGTCACCACGCCCCACGGATTGATCAGGGTCGACTGCGCGACAAATTTCCAGCCTCGGGCGGACCGGGCCAGGCCGTCGGCCAGCCATTGCTCCTGCTCGGCGCCCAGCAGGGTGCGCGCCGGGTCGGCCAATTCGGCACAGCCAAGCAGGATGCGCCCGCCGCCGCGCAGCGGGTCGGGGCAGGCGTGGGGACTGCGGTACTGCCGACAGTCGAGCATCCACAGGTCCGCCAGTTGCCCCCAGGACAGTTGCTGGTGAATGCGCATCGGCACGCCCGGCTGCTGGCCCGCCGGCAGCTCGACGGGCATGTGTTCGAACCACGCCCGATAGGCTGCCACCCGGCGCTGCAGGAAAAGCTGGGGGTCGCCGCCTTTGGGGTCCAGCCCGCCCGCGTAGTCGTTGACCACCTCGTGGTCGTCCCAGGTGACCAGCCAGGGATGGGCGGCGTGGGCAGCCTGCAAGTCGGGATCGCGCCGGTACAGCGCGTAGCGCGCCCGGTACTCGGCCAGGCTGCGCGGAATGCCCCCGGTATGCCGCCGCTGCGCCGGCGCGACCATGCGGCGCGGGTTGCTGCCTTCGTAGATGTAGTCACCGACAAAAAGCACCAGGTCGATGTCCTGTGCGGCCAGATCCCGGTGCGCGGTGAACCAGCCCTGCTCGTAGTGCTGGCAGGAGGCCAGCGCCAGCCGCAGCCGACCGACCGCGGCCTGTGGCGCCGGGGCGGTGCGCGTGCGCCCGGTGGCGCTGACTGCGTCACCGCTGGTAAAGCGGTACCAGTAGGGCCGATCCGGCGCCAGCCCGCTCAGGGGAACATGGACGCTGTAGCCGCGCTGTGCGTCGGTCAGCACATCGCCACGGGTCACCGGCCGGCGCAGGGCATCATCGCTATACACTTCATAGCTGACCGCGACCGTTTTGCGCTGGGTATCGGTAAAAAAGTCTTCATCGTCGGGTGCCAGCCGGGTCCAGAGCACGGCGCCATCGGGTCGGGGTTGTCCGCTGGCCACCCCCAGGGTGAAGGGCTGCGATCGCCATGGCGCAGCCGCCACTCCGGCGGCAAGCGGCGTGCGCAGCCAGGGCATCAGCGCCATCGAAACGGCCAGCCGGCCCAGCGCACGGCGGTGCATCATGGTGTGGGTACTCCCGGCAGAGTGAAGGTGAAGGTGGCGCCTTCACCCACCGCAGCGTCGGCCCAGATCCGCCCGCCGTGGCGGGCCACCACCCGCTGCACGGTGGCCAGACCGATACCGGTGCCGGGAAAGTCGTCTTCGGCATGGAAGCGCTCGAATGGCTCAAAAAGGCGGGCGGCAAACTTCATGTCGAAGCCCGCGCCGTTGTCGGCGACAAAGAATTCGGCCAGCCCGGGCTCGGTGCCGGCATGGGTGCCGAAGTGAATATGGGCGTCGGCTTTGCGCAAGGTGAACTTCCATGCATTGCCCAGCAGGTTGACCAGCAGCTGGCGCACCAGCGCCCGGTCACCCTCGCAGGCCAGGCCTGGCTCGATCAGGATCTGGGGACTGCGGCCGGGCTCGGCCGCCCGCAGTTCGTCAACCACCTCGGCCGCCAAGGCGCTCAGATCGATCGGTTCCGGCTGCAAGGTCACCCGGGAAACCCGGGCCAGCGCCATGATCTGGTCAATCAGCTCTTGCATGGAGCCCAGGCCCTGCTCCATCCGCATCAGGCATTGCGCCACGTCCGGGTCCGCGGTCACCGGCGCCGGCAGTTGTTCCTGCAGCATCTGGCGGAACATGTCGACCGCGCGCAGCGGATTGCGCAGGTCGTGCGACACCGACCAGGCGAAGGCTTCAAGTTCGCGGTTGGACAGCTCCAGATCCCGGGTGCGTTCGGCCACCCGTTGCTCCAGGCGTTCGGTGGCCAAGCGGGCGCGTTCTTCGGCCAGCAGGCGCGCGGTGATGTCGGTCACCATCACCAACTGGGCAGGCTGCCCGTTGAAGTCCACCGGGTGGGTGGCGATTTCGACCTGACGCAGTTCGCCCGAGCGCAGACGGTGGGTCCAGTTGGCCGAGTCGGGGTCGGGTTTGCCGGAAATCAGGTCGGAGAGCAGCCGGGCGTGCTCCGACGCCGGGCGGATATCGAGCAAGTTGCGCTGCAGGAACTCGCCTTCGGCATAACCGTAGAAGCGCACCGCCGCCTGATTGACCGCCAGAAAGCGCAGGGTACGGCGGTCAAACACATACATGATCTGCGGACTGCCTTCGAATAGTTCGCGGTAGCGGTTTTCCCGCTCCTGCAGCGCTGCCAGGGCTTCGTCGCGCTCGAAGCGCTGGTTTTCGAGACTGAGAACCAGACTGTTGACGGAGCGTTGCAGGCCGGCGAGTTCGGCAATGCGGGGTTCCGTGGCATCGAGCGCCTTGGCATGTTCGCCGCGCTCGATCTGGATCAGGCTGCGACGCAAGCGGCGCACCGGCGCCGCCAGCAGGCGCAAGCCGGCCACCCAGATCAGCAGCGCCATGGCCAGTGCGCCGGCGGCCGTCAATGCGGTGGCGGTCAGCGTTTCACCGGCTGGTCTGCGGGTGGCGCCGTCCGACACAGACCGCAGCACCAGCAGACGGTTGCCGTCACCGAGGTCGGCGCTGGCCAGCGCCTTCAGCAGCCCGCCCGGTGACGGTTCAGGGACCGGGACACCGGCCCGGTAGGCCTGCACGGCTGCATTCCAGTCCGGGTCCGCCAGTCGCTGGCCGGGGGGGTCGGGCAAGCGGGGGCGGGAGAAGACCACCCGCTGATCACTGTCCAGGACGATCAGCGCTGCGGCGGGACTGGGCTCTCCCGGGCCGCGGTGCGGCACGACGACGTCCAGGTCCAAGGTGACTACCAGGGCGGCCGGCCCAGCCTGTGAGGTGGCCGGAACCGCCCGAGCCAGCACCAGCGCGGTTCTGTCACTGAGGGTGCCCGCCGGGAACACGGTCAGCACCAGTTCGCCGGGCCGGGCCTGGGCCTGGCGCACGAGGCTGGCTGCCATCGGGCGGGTCGCGTATTCCGTGGCTTCGCACAGGCGTCGTCCGTCGGCTTGCAAGATGGCAAAGCGGACGCCAGGTACGGACTGCGCGGGAAGGGGTTTCATCCAGGCGTTGCAGGCCCGGGCGTCCCGGTAGGCTACGAACGCGGCCTGGGCAGCGGCGACCAGCATCTTGTCCAGGGTGCGCAATTGCGCCTCCAGCGCGCCCGCAGCCAGACGGGTTTCAGCTTCCAGGGTCTGAACGTTCCGGGCGCGCTCGAACTGGCGCTCCTGACGCGCGCGCAACAACTCGGAGACGGTCCACGGCAAAGTGGCCAGGGCGGCAAACAGCAACAACAAGGTCCCCAGACGGGTGCCGCGCCGCCTGGCGGTCCCTGGACGCGCCTGCAGCGGCTGGGCCACGGTGGGTTCGAACTGCGCCTCTGTCATGCCCGGTCAGTTCAGGTGGCGCTCTGCGGCCTGCGTGAGTGCGTCGGTCAAGGCCTCCAGCACGTCGGACTGGAGATTCCAGCAATGCCAGAACAACTGGATGGACAGCTGGTGTCCGGGCGCCACATTGACGAGAGCGCCCGATCGCAGATCCTCGCGGGCGATCTGCTCGGGCACCACGGCAATTCCCCAACCCGCCCGGATGGCACGCACCTGCCCCTCGCTGGACGGAACGTACAGCTGGGTCAGGCTGACCTGCTTGAGGCCGAAACATTGCGACACGAACTCGGTCTGCATGTCGTCCTTGCGGTTGAAGGCGACGAAAGGGAAATGGCGAAAGTTGTAGGGCGTCAGCCCGTCCGGCAGATGTTCGGCGGCCCAGGCGGGACTGGCCACCGCCACATAGTGCATGGCGCCGAGGGTTACCAGCTTGCAGCCGCGCAGGGGCTGATGCTGGGTGGTGACACAGCCCAGCACCTGGCCCGATCGCAGCCATTCGTGGGTGAAGTCCTGGTCGTCGGTAATGACCTCCAGCGGCACGCCGCGGCGGGCCAGGTCGCCCAGCGCATCCAGCGCCCAGCTGGCAATGCTGTCGGCGTTGATGGCGATGCTGATCCGTTCGTCTTCGCGACTGCCGCCCCCCAGTCGGGGCGCAAACTCGCGCAGGTCACGCTCCAGGTCAGCCCGCAACAGGCGCAGCTGCTGGGTGTGTTTGAGCAGCAGTTGCCCGGCGGGCGTCACTTTCAGCGGCCGGCTGCGCACCACCAGTACGGTACCCACCTGGGCCTCCAGCCCGCGCAGGCGCTGCGATACCGCCGACTGCGTGATGTGAAGACGCCGGGCCGCCCGCTCGAAGCCGCCCTCTTCGACAATGGCAGCAAGACACTCCAGAGCTTCGGGATCAAAGGGGTTCATGGCGAAATCACAGGATGGGGTTGTCGTTAAATTAGTCTAACTGATGATTTTCGCTTTTAGTTAATTCGTCTTTTAATTTGACCGGGTTTGCCGGACACTGCGGCCCATCGATTGTTCACCGAGTACACATCATGCACATCATCGTTCTGGGAGCCGGCATCATCGGCGTGAGCACTGCCTGGCATCTGGCCGAGCGCGGCCACACCGTGACCGTGGTCGACCGGCAGGCCGATGCTGCCCTGGAAACCAGTTTTGCCAACGCCGCCCAGATTTCCGTGAGCTATTGTGAACCCTGGGCCAACCGCGAAGCGCCGCTGAAAGCGCTGAAATGGATGTTCAGCAAGGAGGCGCCCCTGCTGTTCCGCCCCACCTTCGACATCCAGCAGTGGCTGTGGGGCCTGCGCTTTCTCGGCCAGTGCCATGACGCCGCCTTCGAGCGCAACGTGCGCCAGCTGGTGGCCCTGGGCGCCTACAGCCACGCGGCGCTCAAGGACGTGGTGGCCAGCACCGGCATCGAATACCAGCGCCTGACCCGCGGCATTGCCCACTACTACACCGACCAGAAGTCGTTTGACGGCGCGGCCGACGCCGCCGCGCTGATGCGCCGCCATGGCGTGCAGCGCCGCGTGGTGGACCGCGACGAGCTGCTGCGCATCGAGCCGGCGCTGGCGGCCTACGGCGAGCGCATCGTCGGCGGCACCTACACCCCGTCGGACGAATCGGGCGACGCCCGCGTCTTCACCCAGGAACTGGCCCGTCGCTGCGCGGCGCGCGGCGTGCGTTTCCTGTGGAACCACGACGTGCTGCGGCTGATCCGCACCGGCGGCCAGGTCACCGCCACCGCACTGCGCGACCGCGCCAGCGGCGAGGTGGTGACCGAGCGCGCCGACGCCACCGTGGTGGCCTGCGGCAGCTACAGCGCGCCACTGCTGCGCACCGTGGGCGTGAACCTGCCGATCTACCCCGGCAAGGGCTACAGCGCCACGCTGCGCCTGCGCCGGCCCGAGGCCGCGCCCAGCGTCAGCCTGCTGGACGACAGCGTCAAATGCGCCATGAGCCGCCTGGGCGACACGCTGCGCATCGCCGGCACCATCGAAGTCGGCGGCTGGGACCTGACCCTGGACACGCCGCTGGCGCGCGCCCGCTGCGCCATGCTGGTGCGCCGGGTGGAAGAAGTCTTCCCCGGCGTCTGCGAACTGGACGAACCCAACTTCTGGGCCGGCCTGCGCCCCGCCACCCCCACCAACATTCCGTTCATCGGCGCCACCCGCGTCGGGCGGCTGTGGGTGAACGCCGGCCACGGCACGCTGGGCTGGACGCACGGCGCCGGCTCCGGCAAGGCGCTGGCCGAGCTGATCAGCGGCACACAGCCCGCGCTGGACTTCGGCTTCACCGGGCCGCGCGCGCCCGGCCTGCGTGCCGCCCCGCCGCTACCATCGGCGGCATGAGTACCACGCCCACCCGACACGTCCTGTTCCTGGTCGCCTCCGCCCGCGAAGACGGCCACCCCGGCAACACCGAATGGCTGGCCCGCCAGGCCGCGGCCGCCCTGCCACCCGGCACCCCCCAGACCTGGCTGCACCTGGCGCGGCTGGATCTGCCGCCGTTTGTGGACCAGCGCCACACCACCGGCCAGTACCCGATGCCCGAGGGCAATCTGCGCCGCCTGCTGGACGCCACCCTGGCGGCCACCGACCTGGTTTTTGTGGCACCGGTGTACTGGTTCAGCATTCCCGCGCACCTGAAAACCTATCTGGACCACTGGAGCGCCTGGCTGCGGGTCCCCGGCCTGGGCTTCAAGGAGGCGATGGGCGCCAAGACGCTGCGCCTGATCACCACCAGCGGCGACCGCACCAAGGCCCAGCCGATGATCGACAGCGTCAAGCTGTGTGGCGCCTTTCTGGCCATGCCCTGGGGCGGTGAACTCTGGGGCAAAGGCGGCGCACCCGGTGCGGTGGCGGCCGATGCGGCGGCGGTGGCGGCGGCAGCGGAGTTTCTGCGGAATCCCGTTTAGCTATCTGAACAATAGCTGGAAACGACGTTTTCAAGCCGGGTATCGGCACTTTTCATGCCAAAACGGTCGTTCCGACGCCACCCGGCCGGCCCGGGCCTCACTTGCCGATACAAAAGCGGCTGAAGATCACCCCCAGCAGGTCGTCCGGGGTGAATTCGCCGGTGATGTCGTTCAGCGCGTTCTGTGCCAGCCGCAGCTCTTCGGCCAGCAGATCCAGCAGCGGCACCCGGGCCGACAGCTGCGCCTGCGCCTGATCCAGGTGCGCGCGCACCCGGCGCAGCGCCTGCACGTGGCGCTCGCGGGCGATGTACAGCCCCTCGGTCGCGCCCTGCCAGCCGGCCAGTTCCAGCAGACGGCGGCGCAGCGCCTCCAGCCCGGTGCCGGCTTTGGCCGACAGCACCAGCCCATCGGCGGGCGCTGGAGCGGCACCGGCGGCATCGCATTTGTTCCAGACATGGACCACCGGCACGTTTTTGGCCACTTTTCCGGCCAGACCCAGCGTGATCCGGTCATCTTCTGCTCTGTAATCAGGAGCAATCAGACGCGTCAGGTCGTGCAGGAACAGCACCGCATCGGCCGATTCGATCTGGCCCCAGGCCCGTTCGATGCCGATCTGCTCGACCGCGTCCACGCCGGGCAGGTGGCTTTCGCGCAGCCCGGCGGTGTCCACCACATGCAGCGGCACACCGTCGATCTGGATCGTCTGCTGCACCACGTCGCGGGTGGTGCCGGCGATCGGCGTGACGATGGCCAGCTCGGCACCGGCCAAGGCATTGAGCAGCGAGCTTTTGCCGGCATTGGGCTGGCCGGCAATCACCACCTTGATGCCTTCGCGCAGCAGCGCGCCCTGGCGCGCGTGGCCCAGCACCGCGGCCAGCGTGGCCTGCAGGCGGTCCAGCTGGCCCTGCGCGTCGGCCTGACGCAGGAAGTCGATCTCTTCTTCCGGAAAGTCCAGCGTGGCTTCGACCAGCATGCGCAGGTGGATCAGGGCGTCGCGCAGGCCGTGGATCTCGGCGGAAAAGGCCCCTGACAGCGAGCGGCTGGCGCTGCGCGCCGCCGCTTCGGTGCTGGCGTCGATCAGGTCGGCGATGGCTTCGGCCTGGGCCAGGTCGATCTTGTCGTTCAGAAAGGCGCGCTCGGAGAACTCGCCCGGCTGCGCCACCCGCAGCCCCGGCAGCCGCGGGGCACCGCGGGTCGGGTCGGTTTCGGCGGCGGCGGCCAGGCAGCGCGCCAGCAGCAGCTGCAGCACCACCGGCCCGCCGTGGGCCTGCAGTTCCAGCACATCTTCGCCGGTGAAGGAATGCGGCGCCGGAAAGTACAGCGCCAGGCCGTGGTCGATGGCCGAGCCGTCGGCATCGCGGAACGGCAGGTAGGTGGCCTCCCGGGGCTTCAGGTCACGCCCGCACAGGGCCTGCACCAGCGCGCCCAGGCCCCGTCCGGACACCCGCACGATGCCCACCGCGCCGCGACCCGGTGCGGTGGCAATGGCGGCAATGGGATCTTGGTTCTTGGAGAGCATTGGAAGGAGGGGCTGTGAACCAGAGACACCGTGGAACTGGCTTTGCCAGGCCACCGGTGTCGCCCCCCTTCCCAAGGGGGGAGGCGCGCAGCGCCTCGGGGGGTTATTTGAATTTGGGCAGGTTGAACTGTGGTGGCACGCCCATGCGGGTATTGATCACCCACTGCTGTGCAATCGACAGGATGTTGTTGGTAATCCAGTACAGCACCAGACCGGCCGGGAAGAAGAAGAACATCACGCTGAAGATCAGCGGCATGAACCACATCAGCTTGGCCTGCATCGGGTCCGGCGGCGCGGGGTTCAGCGCGGTCTGCAGCAGCGAGCTGGCGGTCATCAACAGCGGCAGGATGAAGAACGGGTCGGGTGCGGAGAGGTCGTGGATCCAGCCGATCCAGGGCGCGTTGCGCATCTCCACGCTGGACAGCAGCACCCAG
>ERZ761607.704-NODE-704-length-52073-cov-41.258660_pt1 | contig 52073 bp, 43 predicted proteins | sample MGYA00511164_ERZ761607 | MGnify/ENA primary metagenome ERZ761607 (study PRJEB28899, sample SAMN02445080) | bioreactor sludge metagenome | biome: EBPR sludge | place: Australia: Brisbane, Thorneside Wastewater Treatment Plant | collected 2011-06-22 ...
AAGGCGGCCAAGAAGGTCGCCAAGAAGCCGGCAGCGAAGAAGGCGGCCAAGAAGGTCGCCAAGAAGCCGGCAGCGAAGAAGGCGGCCAAGAAGGCCGTCAAGAAGCCGGCGGCCAAGAAGGCCGCCCCGAAGAAGGCTGCCAAGAAGCCGGCAGCGAAGAAGGCTGCTGCCAAGAAGCCGGCAGCGAAGAAGGCTGCTCCCAAGAAGGCCGCGGCCAAGAAGCCGGCCGCCAAGAAGAAGCCTGCCCCGCGCAAGGCGGCGGTGACCCCGGTCCCGCAGCCGATCGCGCAGCCGCCGAGCACCAACCTGCAGTAAAAGGCGAGCCGGCGCAACGCCGGCCCGCGCCCATTGCCACCCTCCCCGCGACAGCCCAGCGCGGGGAGGGCATTCAAGCAAGCCCCCCCCTCGATATCCGGCGCAAGCGCCGACCGGCGGTCCTTCCCCCGCACCCGGACCGGCGCCGCACCCGGCTGCCCCGTGCCCGCCGCACGCGTCGGCCACTCCGTCCCCGGGGACCGCGGCCGCGTGCCGGCCGGCGCCCGCGGATCGGTTTCCGGCTCCGCCGGGGTGGCCGGGATCCGGGCTAGACTTGCCGCACCTTCGGGAGGTGTCGGATGAGGATGCTCAAGTGGCTGCTGGCCATCGTGCTGGCCCTGGTGGTGGTGTTCCTGGCCGGGGGCATGCTGCTTCCGGATCACGTCGAGGTCGAGCGCAGCATCGACGTCGATCGCCCGCCCGCCCAGGTCCACGCCCTGGTCAACGATCTCTCGCGGTTCAACGAATGGTCGCCCTGGGCGGCGCGCGATCCGCAGGCGAGCTACCGGTTCGAGGGCCCGGCCGCCGGCATCGGCGCGCGCATGCACTGGCAAGGCAACGCCGAGGTCGGCGTCGGCAACCTCAGCATCCTGGAAAGCGAGGCGCCCGGCTCGGTGCTGACCGCCGTCGCCTTCGAGGGTTTCGACGAGCCGGCCCTGGCCCGCTTCGACATCGCCGCGCGGGACGGCGGCAGCACCGTGTCCTGGCGCTTCCGCAGCGATCTTCGCGGGCCGACGATGCGCTGGCTGGGGCTGTTCATCGGCCGCGGCGTCGGCGCCGACTACGAGCGCGGCCTGGCCTCCCTGAAGGCCCTGCTCGAATCCACCCCGCTGGTCGACGTCTCCGACCTGGCGGTGCGCGAGGAACAGATGCGCGGGCTGGAGGTGATCGCGCTGGCCGGCAGCGCCCCGGTCGACGATCTTGCCCTGACCGCGGCGACGCTCGGCGGCCTGTACGGGCGCCTGCTCGAACATGCCGCCGCGCAGTCGCTCGACATCGCCGGCCAGCCGCTGACGCTGACGGCGGCGCCGGACCCCGACACCTGGCGCTTCCAGGCGGCGCTTCCGGTCCGGCTCGGCGCCGGCTGGCGGCCCGACGACAGCGGGATCGAGCTGCTCCAGCTGCCTGCGGGGCCGGCCCTGGTCGGCGAGCACGTCGGCGCCTATGCGGGATTGGCGGACGCCGTCGCCCGGCTGGAGGCGCACGCCCGGGCGATCGGGCGCGAACGCAGCGGTGCGATCCGCCAGACCTATGTCAGCGATCCCGCCGACACCCCGGAGGAGGACCTGGTGACCCGCATCGAGCTGCCGCTGGCGGAACGCTGAGGCCGGCCGTGGGCGGTCCCGGCGCCGCGGCGCGGCACCGCCCGGAAGGCCCCGGCGCGCCCGTCGCCGCGCCACCCGGGGCTTCCGGCGGTGCGCGTGTCAGCCCCGGGGCAGGCGTCTCCCGCCGGGGCTGCCGGTTCGCCGGCGCCGGCCGGGATCGCCACGGCGGCGGGCGCCGTCACAGTTGTTTTCTTGCCGTTGCCGGGGCGAGCAGGTAAAAGGCTGGGCAGACCAGGGAGGAACCCGCCATGGCCCAGCAACAACGGGATGTCGTCGACCGCGTGCAGCGCGGCATGCTGATCGCGCTGATCGCCATCGTCGCCATCCTTGCCGTCGCCCTTGCCCTTCGCTACATCGTCACCGGCCGCACCGAGCTCACCAGCCTGGTCGAGACCCGGGGCGCCGGCACGGGCGCCGAGACCGGCAGTACCGTCGACGCCCTGCTGGCGCAGGCGCGTACCGCCATGGCCGACAGCCGGCTGGTGGCGCCGGCCGGCAACAACGCCTACGAGAACTATCTTGCCGTGCTCGACCAGCAGTCCGGCAACATCTCGGCCAGGGAAGCGCTGAACGATCTCTATGGCATCGCCGTGAGCAGCGCCGACCAGGCGGTTGGCGCCGGCGACCTCGACGAGGCCGAGCGCCTCGCCGGCATGCTGGCGCGCACCAATCCGGATTCCTTCACCGTCGTCAACCTGCGCCAGCGCATCGAGCGCGCCCGTGCCGCGGTCGCGGCAGCCGAACTGGCGGAGCAGCAGCGGCAGGCCCAGGCCGCCGCCGCGGGCGCCCAGCCGGCGCCGGCGCCGGAGCCGGCCGCGCCGGTCACCGAGGTGGCCTCCGATCTCGCCAGCACGATCTCGCCGACCGCCGGTGCCACGCCGGCGCCCGAGCCGGCAGCTGCGACCCCGCCGCCGCCCAGCCCGCCGCCCCCAGCCACAACGACCACCACCACCACGGCGGCCGCGCCGGCGTCGCGGCCGGCGGTACCTGCGGTGCGCGAGGCGCGCCTGCTCAGCCGCGTCGACCCGGTGTACCCGCGCGAGGCCGCTCGCAGCCGGCAGAACGGCTGGGTCGAGGTCGAGTTCACCATCGGCCGCGACGGCAGCGTCAGCGACGTCCGTGTGGTCGACGCCCGTCCCGCCCGGGTATTCAACCAGGCGGCGCAGCGGGCGATCCAGGAGTGGCGCTTCGAGCCGCGACTGGAGAACGGCGAGCCGGTCGCCTCGCGGATGCGCCAGCGCTTCGACTTCCGCCTCGACTGAAGTCGGCCTTCCCGCTTCGCCGGCGCCGGACCCGGGTCGGCACGCGCACCCCTGGCGCCGGGCGCCGCGGCGTCTTCCGTCGACGGCGCCCTGGTCCAGACCCTGCTGTTCCCGGCGTCCGGGGCCGGCGTCGCAGTCCGGCCATGTCCATGAGCCAGGCAGCGCACAACTCGGCGGGAGGCGCGGCGGATGCGACGGCACGTCACCCGTCCCGTCCACCGCTTTCGGGACAAGGTCGGCGGATGGGGGCGGCAGCCGCCGGGCCGGCAACGATGCAGATCATGGCAAGTGCCGGCCCGCTCCCCCGGCCCCTCTCCCACAGGGAGAGGGGAGCACAGCGCGGTCCGCTCACCGAACACCGCCTGGCCCTTGGTCCCCGATCCTGAGCTGAGACACGCCGCTACGGGCCTCAGGGAGACCTGATTGGCGTCGTGTCTCAGCCCGCTGCCACGCGGCGTTTCGCCCTAGCGGCGGCACCGCACTTCTCCCCTCCCCCGCCTGCGGGGGAGGGGCGGGGGAGAGGGCCGCCCCGGCCAGCGCGCGCCGCCGGGCCGGCAACGAGGCGGATCATGGCCAGCCCCGGCCCTCTCCCCCGGTCCCTCTCCCACAGGGAGAGGGGAGTACAGCGCGCTCCGCTCGTCCAACGCCGAATCCTGGCCTCTGGTTCCCCATCCTGGGCTCAGACACGACGCCAATCAGGTCTCCCGGAGGAAGAGGGGAGCACGGCGCGCTCCGCCAACCCAAGCCCGGTCCCCGGTTCCCGGCCTTCGGTCCCGGAGGTCCGGAAGCCGACCCCGTCCGAGCGGCCCGGTCAGTCCGAGCCGGAGGCGGTGGCCTGTGCGCTTGGCGGCAGCCGCACGTTCAGGCGGTTGAGCTCCAGCCAATCCACCTCGGGCAGTCCGAGGAAGCGGTCGAGCGCCACCGGCAGCAGGCCGGCCGGCTGGCCGGCCTCGCTGTTCCAGACCACCGCGAAACCGAAGCCGTGGTCCGGCAGGAAGCCGAGCATCGCCCGGTAGCCCTGCACCGCCCCGGCGTGGAACACCAGGCGCTCGCCGGCGTAGTCCATGATCCGCCAGCCCAGGCCGTAGGCGGCGGCGTTGAGGCGCTGCCGGCGCCAGCCGGTGCCGCGGATCTCCCCGGGCGTCTCGACGATCGGCGCGTGCAGCTCGTCGAGCAGCTCCCTGGGCAGCGCGTCCGGGAAGCCGCCCATCTGCGCGAGCAGCCACTGGCCCAGGTCGCGGGGGCTGGCATTGACGCCGGCAGCGGGGGCCACCCGGTAGTAGGTCTCCTTGGCGGTCACCGGCTGCAGCCGGTTCTGCACGCGGATGTGCGGCCGCGCCCAGTTGCCCGAACCCTCCAGTCCCTCGCGGCCATAGGTGGCGGTGTCCATGCCGAGCGGCGCGAACAGCCGCTTCTCGACCTGGAACGAGTAGAACTCGCCGGTGGTCGCGAAGACCATGTCGCCGACCAGGCTGAAGGCGATGTTCTGGTAGCCGTAGCAGTCGCCGACCGGGCAGCGCAGCGGGATGTCCTGCAGCGCCTGGACCAGCAGCGGGTAGGGTTCGTCGGCCTCCAGGCGGCGGTCCAGGGTGTTGTACGGCAGGCCGACGCGGTGGCTGAGGATGTCGCGCAGCGTCACCCGCTGGCTGTCGTCGGGGTTGGCGAGCTGGAATCCCGGCAGCCAGGGCTGCACCAGCATGTCCCAGCGCAGCGCGCCCTCGCGGACCAGCAGGCCGGCGACCGCGGCGGCGAAGCCCTTGGACAGGGAGGCGACGCGGAACACGGTCCCGCCGTCGACGGCGTCGCCGCTGCCGATGTCGCGGACGCCGGATCCGTGGGCGAGGACGGTGCGGCCGTCGTGGACGACGACCAGGCCGATGCCGGCGACCTGCGGCAGGGTGGCGAGGGCGTCGGCGCTGCGGGCCAGGTCGGCGGCGAGGAGGTCGACACGCTCGCGGTCGGCGGTCGCCGGCCGGGCCGGCTGCGCCGCCGACAGGGCGGCCAGGGCGACGAGGAGGGCGGTCAGGCGCATGCTATTCTTCGGCCGGCGCGAACATGCGCCCCATCATAGCCAAAAGCCGTCGGGTCCACGTCTAGGGAGTACGCCCATGTCCTGGTTGATCCTGATCCTGCTGGTCGGTCTGGTCCTGTGGGCCGTCGGCATCTACAACGGCCTGGTGATGGCGCGCAACGCGTACAAGAACGCGTTCGCCCAGATCGACGTGCAGCTGACCCGCCGCCACGACCTGATCCCGAACCTGGTCGAGGTCGCCAAGCGCTACATGGCGCACGAGAAGGACGCGCTGGAAGCGGTGATCATGGCCCGCAACTCGGCGGTCGGCGGCCTCGACCGCGCCAAGGCCAACCCCGGCGACCCGGGCGCCATGCAGGCGCTGTCCGGCGCCGAGAACCAGCTCACCGGCGCGCTCGGCCGGCTGTTCGCGCTGTCCGAGGCCTACCCGGACCTGAAGGCCAACCAGACCATGATGCAGCTCAGCGAGGAACTGACCTCGACCGAGAACAAGGTGGCGTTCGCCCGGCAGGCCTACAACGACGCGGTGATGAACTACAACAACCGCCGCGAGATGTTCCCGAGCAGCGTGGTCGCCAACATGTTCGCGTTCACCCCGGCCAGCCTGCTCGAGGTCGAGTCGGCCGAGGTGCGCAAGGCGGTCCGGGTCGACTTCGGCGCGCCCTGAGGCGGCCGCCGGTCCGCCTGAGCGCGTCCGGTCGTGGACTTCTTCGAGCGCCAGCGGCAGGCGCGCACCGACTCGCGCCGCCTGGTCGCGCTGTTCGTGGCGGCGGTGGTCGGCATCGTCCTGGTCATCGAGGCGGCCCTGCTGGCCGTGCTGCACGGCCAGGCGATGCAGCGCCCGCGCGGCCAGCAGGCCTGGACCGCGACCGCCGCCGAGCACGCCGGCCTGCTGCTGCTGGTCGCGGCCGTCGTGCTCGGCGTCATCTTCATCGGCAGCCTGGTGCGCGCCGCGCAGTTGCGCGAGGGCGGCGCCGCGGTGGCGCGCTCGCTGGGCGGCACCCAGATCCCGCCGTCCAGCCGCGACCTCGCCCACCAGCGCCTGCGCAACGTCGTCGAGGAGGTGGCGATCGCCTCCGGCGTGCCGGTGCCCCAGGTGTTCGTGCTGGAAAAGGAGTCCGGCATCAACGCCTTCGCGGCCGGCTTCAGCACCGCCGACGCCGCGATCGCGGTGACCCGCGGCGCGCTGGACACCCTGGACCGCGACGAGCTGCAGGGCGTGATCGCCCATGAGTTCAGCCACGTGCTGAACGGCGACATGCGGCTCAACCTGCGCCTGGTCGGCTGGCTGGCCGGCATCACCGTGCTGTCGATGATCGGCCGGATCCTGATGCGCGCGCGCGGCCGCAACGCCGGCGGCGTGGTGATGGCCGGCGTGGTGCTGGCGGTGGTCGGCTCGGTCGGCCTGTTCTGCGCGCGCATGATCAAGGCGGCGATCTCGCGCCAGCGCGAGTACCTGGCCGACGCCTCGGCGGTGCAGTTCACCCGCCAGACCCGCGGCATCGCCGACGCGCTCAAGGCGATCGCCGCCAGCAGCCAGGGTTCGCGCCTGTCCGCCACCGACGGCGAGGAGGTCAGCCACCTGCTGTTCGGCGATGGCGTCGGCTATTCCCGCCTGTTCGCCACCCATCCGCCGCTGGAGCAGCGCATCCAGGCGCTGGAGCCGCGCTTCCGGATGGCCGAGCTCAAGGACTGGGCGCGCCAGCGGACCGTCCTGCGCGCCGCGGCCGGCGAGCGCGAGCGCGCCGCCGCTGCGGAGGCCGCCTCGCGCTCGCGCTCGGGGGCGCCGCTCGGCGTGCTCGGCGACGCCCTGCCGCTGCCGGTGGTGCTGGCCGGCCTGGCCCCGGGCGCCTCGACCGCCCTGGAGCCCAAGCACGTGGTCGGCCAGGTCGCCAATCCCGGCAGCGAGGACATCGATACCGCCCACCTGCTGCACGAGGCGATCCCGCCGGCCCTCGAGGATGCCGCACACGATCCCGACCGGTCGGTGGCGGTGATCGCCGGGCTGCTGATCGCCGCGGATGCGGCCACCCGCGAGCGCCAGCTCGGCGCGATCCAGCGCCTGTTCGGGCTGGACACCGGGAGCGCCGCCCTGGTCCAGGCGCAGCGCATCGCCGCCCTGCACCCGATGCAGCACCTGCCGCTGGCCGAGATCGCCTTCGCTTCGCTGCGCAGGCTGCCGGCGGCCGACATGCGCAAGGCGGCCGAGCTGGTCGACCTGCTGATCGCCGCCGACGGTGCCGTCGCCCTGTTCGAGTTCTGCCTGGGCCACCTGCTGCGCCAGCACATCCGCGAGGCGCTCGACCCGACCGCCGTGCGCCTGTCCGGCCGGCGCTCGCTGAAGGATGTCGAGGCCGAGGCCGGCCTGCTGCTCTCGCTGCTGGCCCGCGGCGGTGGCGCCGACGCCGCGCGCGCCTTCGCCGCGGGCGTCGCCGAACTGGGCCAGGCGGTGACGCCGCGGTTCGCGGTGCCGGCCGACTGGCCGCAGCGCCTGGACGCGGCGCTCGACGCCCTGGACCGGCTCAAGCCCGCCGCCAAATCGATGCTGGTGGCGGCGATGACCCGCACGGTCATGCACGACGGCCGCGTCGACGTCGCCGAGGCCGAGCTGCTGCGCACCGCCTGCGCGGCCCTGCACTGTCCGCTGCCGCCGCTGCTGCACCAGGCGCGGACCCGGCTGGCCGGCCCGCCCACCGTCGAATGAGCGCCACCGCCCAGGACCTGGCCGGCGCGCCGCCGCCGCGCCAGCCCTGGTGGTCGGTCTGGGTCGGCGCGCGGCCGGGCGAATGGACGGCGCTGGCCTGGTCGTTCGCCTACTTCTTCTGCCTGCTGTGCGCCTACTACCTGATCCGTCCGATGCGCGACGAGATGGTGGTGCGCTTCGGCGCCGACCGCATGCAGTGGATCTACACCGTGGTGTTCGTGATCATGCTGGCGATCACACCCGCCTACGGCTGGCTGGTCTCGCGCTGGCCGCGGCGGCGCTTCCTGCCCTTCGTCTACCTGTTCTTCATCGCCTGCCTGGCCGGCTTCTGGCTGCTGTTCCGCCACAACGCCGCGCTCGCCGGCCTGGCCGGCGCCGATCCCGGCGCGTTCGGCCGCGGCTCGGCGGCGGTGCTGGCGATCTGGATCACCGTGTTCAACCTGTTCGTGGTGTCGGTGTTCTGGAGTTTCATGTCGGACATCTACGCCCCGGACCAGTCGCGCCGGCTGTTCGCGACCATCGCCACCGGCGGCACCGCCGGCGCGATCGCCGGGCCCCTGCTGGCCCAGACCCTGGCGCCCACGCTCGGCGTCGAGCGCCTGCTGCTGATCTCCGCCGCGCTGCTGGTGCTGTGCGTGTTCTGCATCGCCCGCCTGATCCCCTGGGCAAGGGCGCGCGAGCGCGCGCACGCCGGGCAGGATGCCGGGCAGGACGCCGACGCGCCGATCGGCGGCGGCCTGCTGGCCGGTGCCCGCCTGGTGTTCCAGGTGCCGATCCTGCGCCGGCTGGCCCTGCTGATGCTGCTCGGCGTGGTCGTCGGCACCATCCTCTACAACCGGCAGCTGCACCTGCAGAGCGCCAACCCGGACAGCATCGGCCGCTTCGTCTTCTTCGCCCGGCTCGACCTGTGGATCAACCTGCTGGCGGTGGCCATCCAGCTGGGCGCCACCCGCTGGCTGCTGCCGCGCCTGGGCGCCGGCTGGCTGCTGATGGCGCCGGCGGTGGCGGTGATCGTCTGCTTCGCGGCGATCCACGGCCACCCGACGGTGCTGGCCGTGGCGATCGCGCAGCTGGTCAGCCGGGGGATCGGCTTCGGCATGCTGACCCCGGCGCGCGAGACGCTGTACACGCGCGTCGACCGGGAGTCGCGCTACAAGGCCAAGAACTTCATCGACACCGCGGTCTGGCGGGGCGGCGACCTGGTCGCGCAATGGGGCATCGTGGCGCTGGCCGGCATCGGACTGGCGACGCCGGGCTTCGCCCTGGTCGGCATCGGCGTGGCGCTGGGCTGGCTGGCGGTCGGCTGGCGCATCCGGCGCTGGGAGCGCGCCCAGGAGGGGGTGGCCGGCACCGTCGCGGCCAGCGGACCCGGCACCACGCCGGGGCGAACCGGGGCCCGATAGACGACGGCTATGATGCCGCCATGGTCGCCGTCCCCGACACCCCCGAGTCCCGCGCGGTTTCCGTGCTCCCCGGCATCCGGCCGGAGTTCTGGCTGCTGCACAGCCTGGGCTGGACCGGCTACGGCGCCCTTCATTACCTGTCGGCGCTGAGCTACGGCAAGCACTGGGCCTATTTCGTGGTCAGCTTCGGCTCGGCGGCGATGGGCTTCGTGCTGACCCTGGGCCTGCGTTTCCTGCTCAAGCGCTTCTGGGGCATCGCGCCGCCGCGCTTCGCGGTGGTGGTGGCGATCGGCGTGCTGGCCGTGGCGACGGTATGGGCCCTGCTCTACGTCGAGATGGCGGTGCCGTACTGCCTGTGGCTGCATCCGCCCAGCGAATGCACCATGAAGATGCCCTGGGGCTACATCGGCTACATCGGCTCGCTGCTGTACGTGTGCCTGAGCTGGACCGGCCTGTACCTGGGCATCAAGTACTACCGGCAGATGCGCGCGCAGACCGAGAGCGCGCTCAAGGCCAACGCGATGGCCCACCAGGCGCAGCTCAAGATGCTGCGCTACCAGCTCAACCCGCATTTCCTGTTCAACACCCTGAACGCGATCTCGACCCTGGTGCTGGAGAAGGACACCGGCACCGCCAACCGCATGGTCACCAGCCTGAGCGCCTTCCTGCGCCACTCCCTGGACAGCGACCCGATGCAGCGGGTGACGCTGAAGCAGGAGCTGGATGCGCTCAACCTGTACCTCGGCATCGAGAAGGTCCGCTTCGCCGAGCGCCTGGGCCTGCGCTCGAGCATCGACGAGCAGGCCTACCGGGCGCTGGTGCCCAGCCTGCTGCTGCAGCCGCTGGCGGAGAATTCGATCAAGCATGCGATCTCGCAGCGCATCGAGGGCGGCGTGATCGAGATCGAGGCGCGGGTCGTCGACGGCCGCCTGGAGATCGCCGTGTCCGATTCCGGGCCGGGCTGCGACGGCCTGCCCAGCGGCGGCGGCCTGCCGCAGGGCAGCGGCGTCGGCCTGGCCAACATCAGCGAGCGGCTGCGGGTACTCTATGGCGAGCGCAGCAGCTTCAGCCTGGGCAACCGCCCCGGCGGCGGCTGCCAGGCCCGAATCGTCCTGCCCTTCGAAACCGCCTTGTCGAACTGAACCGATGGAGCCTTCCGCCGAGCCGTCCGTCCTGCGCACCGTGATCGTCGACGACGAGCCCCTGGCCCGCCGTGGCCTGCGCCTGCGCCTGGCCGGCGAGAGCGACATCGAGATCGTCGGCGAGTGCAGCAATGGCGACGAGGCGGTGCGGGTGATCGCCGCCGAGCGCCCGGACCTGGTGTTCCTCGACGTCCAGATGCCGGGCACCGACGGCTTCGGCGTGCTGCGCAGGCTGCCGCTGTCGTCTTTGCCCATGGTGGTGTTCGTCACCGCCTACGACCACTACGCGATCAGCGCCTTCGAGACCAACGCGGTCGACTACCTGCTCAAGCCGGTCGAGGAGGCGCGCCTGCGCCAGGCGCTGTTCCGGATCCGCGAGACCGCGCGTGCGCGCGCGGCGGCGCGCCAGCGCGACCACCTGCTGAACCTCCTGGGTACGGTGACCGGCCAGCCCGAGCTGACCCTGGAGCAGGCGCTGGCCGACGGTGCCGCCCTGCCCGACCCGCGCCGTCCGGTGCGCCTTGCGATCCGCGACGGCGGCCGGACGGTGCTGGTCGAGGAATCCGACATCGACTGGATCGACGCCGCCGGGGACTACATGTGCATCCATGCCGGCGGCGCCACCCACATCCTGCGCGGCACCCTGCGCGAGCTGGAGGCGAAGCTCGACGGCAACCGCTTCGCGCGCATCCACCGCTCGACCATCGTCAACGTCGACCGCGTGCGCGAGCTGCGCCCGCACATCAACGGCGAGTACTTCCTGACCCTGGACGGCGGCCACGAGGTCAAGCTCAGCCGCAGCTACCGCGAGCAGCTCAAGCGCTTCCGCACCTGAGCGCCCGGTCGCGGTCCCGCCCCGGGTGACTTCTCACCGTTGCGCGAACCGCCGCGGCTTCAGCCGCCGAAGGTCGTCGCCAGCAGGATGTCGGTGCCGACCGTGAACTCGTGGCGGGCGACCTGGTCGCCGTACTGTGCCTCGAACACCCAGGCGCCGTGCGCGGTCGCGGCCGGCAGGGGCTGCCAGGACCACGACCACCAGGAGGCGTTCCAGGTCTGCGGGCTGGCGTGCTGCCACTGGCTGGCGACGTTGCCGCGCCGGCGCAGGCGGTAGGTGGCGGCCACCCCCTGCACCTGGTCGCGGTAGTAGGGCACCACGAACAGGTTGTCGATGCCGGGCCGGAAGTGGTCGCGGAAGTTCGTGGTTTCCTGTCCGGGGTTGGGGCAGCCGGCATTGTGGTTGGGCACCGCGGAATGGGTGGCGAGCTTGTTGATTCCGCTGTCGCGGTAGGGGCGCTGGGCGGCCCACAGGGTCGGGCCGGTCCGGCAGGCGCCGGCATGCGGCTCGATGATGCCGGCGCCGGCGCCGGCGTCGCTGCGCAGCTCCAGGTGCAGGTGCGGTCCGGACGAGCGGCCCGAGCTGCCGACCAGGCCCAGGTACTCGCCGGCCACCACCGGCTGGCCGACCGCCTTGGTGGTGGTGCTGCCGTTCTTCATGTGGCCGTACCAGGCGACGGTGCCGTCGGCATGCTGGACGTAGACCGCGTTCCAGGGGGTGGCGGTGCCGGCGTCGCAGCTGCGGTCCGGGTGGCCGTCCTGCTTGTGCAGGATCACGCCGGGCGCCACCGCGACGATCTCGATCAGCGCGGCGTCCATCATCCGCCACGGGAACGGCCACAGGAAGTAGTCGACCCCGGCATGGTTGTAGCCGTTGGCCAGGTCGTAGGTGCGCGTCCCGCAGTTCCAGTCCAGCAGCTGGTCGGGAAACGCCGGGTTCAGGTCGACGTAGTTGGAGATGCCGTGGTAGTCCGGATCCCGGTGGCCGGGCCGGGCGCGCAGCGGCCAGACCAGGGCGTCGAGGGCGCTGGTCGACGAGGGCGCGGGCAGCCGCCCCAGCGCGCGCAGCAGCGCCTGGCTCTGCGCCAGCTCGCGCTCGATGTTGGCGCGCTCGAACGGCGACATCTCGTCGTGCGGCAGCGATCGGGCATCGAGGCCGCCGCCGCCGGCCAGGGTCGGGGGCGGCAGCCGGTCGCCGGCCAGGGCGGCGGCGGGCACCGCGAGGGTGGCCAGCAGGGCCGTCAGCAGGGGTCGGGGGCAGGGGTACATGGCAGGGCTCCGCGGGTCGTTTGCCAGGCCAGGCGCAGGAAGTGCCGGAACCGGCTCACGACCGGCGGCGCTCAGGGGTGGCGTCGATAGTAGACCCAGCCGGCCAGCCCCAGCAGCAGCAGGGGCAGGGCGTTGACCAGCGGCAGGCTGTAGCCGTAGACGTCGGCCAGGTTGATCAGTGCCCGCTGCAGGAAGTAGAAGCTCACCGCGATCACGATGCCCAGGAACAGGCGCTTCCCGAAGCCGCCCGAGCGCAGCGCGCCGAACGCGAACGGCGTCACCGCGAACACCAGGGCGAGGGTGGTCAGGGGCGAGAACAGGCGCATCCAGAAGGCCGCCTCGATGTCCTGGGTGTGCAGGCGGTTGGCCTTGCGGTACTGCCAGCTTTCCCACAACGAGGCGAGGTCGAGGTAGCGCGCGCGGATGGCGCCCTGGCCGAGCACCGCGGGGTCGAGGCTGGACTGCCAGGCATCGCTGGCCAGGGCCTGCGATTCGACGCGGTCGTCGTGGAAGCGGAAGCGCTGGACCTCGTCGAGACGCCACTGGCCCTCCTCGTGCACGGCGCGGCCGGCCCGGGTGACCTCGGCGAGGCGGCCGCCGGGCTCGAAGGCGAACAGCCGGACCTCGCGCATCTCCAGGCGGCCTGCATCGCTGAGCACGCGCTTGGCGTTGACCACGGTGTCGGCGTCGCGCGCCCAAAGGCCCAGCCCGGACAGCGCGTAATCGCGGTTCTTGGCCTGCAGCGCCAGGGCCTGGGCCCAGCGCTCGCCCTGCGGCGCCAGGCTCTCGCCGAGCGCGGTCACCGCCAGGGTCATCGCCGCGACCGTGGCGACCGCCGCCAGGGCGATGCGGCGCTTCGCCAGGCCGGCGGCGCGCAGGGCGGTGAGTTCGCCCTGGCTGGCCAGCAGGCCCAGGCCCACCAGGGTGCCGATCAGCGCGCAATAGGCGAAGTTCTCGTGGATGCGGCGCGGCACCGTATAGGCGACGTAGACCAGCGCCTTGACCAGGGTGTAGTCGCCCTCGCCGATGTCCTCGAACTCCTCGACCAGGGCCAGCAGGATGTCGAAGCCGATCAGCACGGCCATCACCACCAGGGTGCTGGCGGCGACGGTCGAGGCCAGCAGGCGGTCGACCCGGCGCACCGGCAGCAGCGCCATCAGCCGGCTCCGCCGCCGGGCAGGCGGCTGTCGCGGCGGTACAGCCAGCCGGCCAGCAGCAGGCCGCCGGCGTAGATCCACCACAGGCCGAGGTAGGGCGGCAGCACGCCCTGCTGCAGCCAGGCGCGGCCGAGGCCGAGCAGGTTGGTCAGCACCAGGTAGGCCAGCAGGGCCAGCAGGATCTTGCCGTAGCGCGTGCGTCGCGGCGGCGAGCGCGCCATCGGCAGCGCCAGCCAGGCCAGCAGCAGGGGCGCCAGCACCGCCGACAGCCGCCAGTGCAGCTCCGCCCGCGCCGCCGGAGACTCGTCCTCGAGCAGGCTGAGGGTGTCGATCTCGGCGGTCGGGTGCTTGAGCTGGGTCTCGGGCGCGTCGGGGATGCGCAGGCTGTTGCGCGAGAAGCGCATGGTGCGGAAGGCGGCGCTGTCCAGGGTGCCCTCGACGCGGAAGCCGTCCTCGAGCTGCAGGTAGCGCTCCTCGACGGCGTCCCGGAAGAATTCGCCGGCGTCGGCGCTGATGATGTCGAGGCCGTCCTCGCGCTCGTTGTAGACGAACAGCTGGCCGAAGCGGGTGCCCTCGGCGTTCATCTCGCCGATGTAGAGCACGGCGTCGCGGCCGGGGATCTCGACGAAGCGCCCCGGTTCCAGGCCGGCGACCAGCATCGACCGGCTGGCCTCCTGGATCATCCGGTTGCCGGCGGCGGCGGCGTTCGGCGCCAGCCAGAACGACAGCGCCGCCAGCACCGCGGCCACCGGCAGGGCGATGCAGGCGATCGGCAGCAGCAGTTGCCGGGGGCCGTAGCCGGAAGCCGCCAGCACCGCCATCTCGCCGTCGCGGTAGAGCCGGCCCAGGCCCAGCAGGATGCCCAGGAACAGCGCCAGCGGGAGGATCAGCACCAGCGCCTCCAGCGAGCGCAGGCCGATCTGCGAGAGCAGCAGGGCGGCCGCGACCTTGCCGCGCGCGATCTTGCTGAGGGTGTCCGCCATGACCCCGCCCAGCACGACGATCAGCATCACCGCCATCACCGCCAGCAGGGCCTGCAGCAGCTCGGTCAGGACATAGCGGTCCAGCCTGCCCAGCATCAGGCGCTCCGGACCGGGCTGCTAGACTTGCCCGCTGCCGGGGCGCCCGCGGGCGCGCCAGCCCGGCTCATCCCGGATCACCTTCACGGACCGGTGCGCCAGCGGCGCCGCGGTTCCATTGCTGCAGGAATGCCATGTCGATCGAATTCGCTCTGAGCCAGGCCCGTCCCGCTTCGGCGGCGGTGGGCGCCCTTGTCGTCGGTCTCTACGAGGACCGCGTGATGACCTCGGCGGCGGCGGCCGTGGACGAAGCCAGCGGCGGCCGCCTCAAGGCGCTGGTCGACGCCGAGGATATCAGCGGCAAGTCGGGCAAGGTAGGCGTGCTGCACCGCCTGGACGGCGTCGATTCACCGCGCGTGCTGGTGGTCGGCCTGGGCGACCGTCGCAAGTTCGACGCCGCCGGCTACCGCAAGGCGGTGGCGGCCGCGGTGCGGGCGCTGCGCGAGACGCCGGCCGCCGACGCCCTGCTGACGCTGCCCGAGGTCGACGTGCCCGGCCGCGACCGCGCCTGGCGCATCCGGCATGCCGCCCAGGTCGCGGCCGCCGAGACCTACCGGTACGCCGCCACCCGCAAGCCGAAGCCGATGGCGCTGCAGCGCATCGACCTGCCCGGCACCGACGCCGACGCGCCCGCGCTCGAGCGCGGACGCGCCACCGCCGCCGGCGTCGCCGCCGCCCGCGAGCTCGGCAACCTGCCGCCCAACATCTGCACGCCCGAGTACATGGCCAGGCACGCCCAGGCGCTGGCCGGCAGCCTCGAGGGCGTCGAATGCCAGGTGCTCGAGGAGGCCGAGATGGAGGCCCTGGGCATGGGCTCGCTGCTGGCGGTGGCGCGCGGCAGCGCCAACCGGCCGCGCCTGATCGCGCTGAGCTGGCGCGGCGGCGCCGAAGGCGACAAGCCCTACGTGCTGGTCGGCAAGGGCATCACCTTCGACACCGGCGGCATCTCGCTCAAGCCCGGCCCGGGCATGGAGGAGATGAAGTTCGACATGTGCGGCGCGGCGACCGTGCTCGGCACCTTCGAGGCGGTGGTGCGGGCCCGGCTGCCGGTCAACCTGAGCGTGGTCGCGGCGGCGGTCGAGAACATGCCCGACGGCGCCGCCTACCGGCCCGGCGACGTGCTGACCTCGATGTCGGGCAAGACCATCGAGGTGCTCAACACCGACGCGGAAGGGCGGCTGATCCTGTGCGACGCCCTGACCTGGGCGCAGAAGACCTTCGAGCCCAAGGTGCTGGTCGACTGCGCGACCCTGACCGGCGCCTGCGTGGTCGCCCTGGGCAAGCACCCGCACGGCCTGTTCAGCGCCGACGACGCGCTGGCGCGCGAGCTGCTCGAGGCCGGCGAGGCCGAGCACGACCGCGCCTGGCGGATGCCGCTGTGGAGCGACTACCAGGAGCAGCTCGACTCGGTGGTCGCCGACGTCGCCAACCTCGGCGGCAAGTGGGGCGGCGCGATCACCGCCGCCTGCTTCCTCTGGCGCTTCACCGAGGGTCAGCGCTGGGCGCACCTGGACATCGCCGGCACCGCCTGGGACGAGGGCCGGAAGGGCCTGGCCACCGGCCGTCCGGTGCCGCTTCTGGTCGAATACCTGACCCGCCAGGCGGCCGCCTGAGGCACGGGCGGGCGACGTGCCGGACGCCGTCGAGTTCCACCGCGCCACGGGTTTCCCGGACGGCGACCGGCTGGCCCCGGCCCTGGCCCTGCTCGCGCGGCTCGCCACCGCCGCAGGCGCCGCCCGGCCGGTCCTGGCGGTGGCCGGCAACGCCACCCAGGCGCGGGTACTGGACGATCGCCTGTGGGGCATCGACCCGGCGCTGTTCCTGCCCCACGCGCTGGCCGGGGATGCCGATGCCGGCGCCGCCTGGATCCTGATCGCGGCGCCCGGCGAGGACCTGCCCGGGGCGCCGGTCCGGCTCAACCTCGGCGAGGCGGCCCTGGTCGCCGCGCCCGGGCGGGTCGTCGAGCTCATTCCCCAGGACGAGCGCGGCCGCGCGGCCGCCCGGCAGCGCTGGCGCGACTACCAGGCCGCCGGGCTGACGCCGGTCCTGCTTGAACTGGTGCCCTGAGGGGGCAGGGAAGCGGGGACCAGGGACAAGGGACCAGGGACAAGGGAGCAGGGAGCAGGGAGCAGGGGACCGAGGGGGACCCTCCCGCTGCGCGCGATGAGGTTGCGCCGGTCCCCAGCTTTGCCGTTGCCCCTGGCCCGGCAAGCGCAGGACGCGCCGCTGTGTTGCCCGGGGACGACTCAGCCGGCCGGCAGCAGGGCCATGCGGGTGCCGGCGGCGAGATCGTGCGGCGCCCGCCGGTCGCGGTCGACCAGGGTCCACAGCAGGCCGGCGCCGGCCGGCAGGGCCACCAGGCAGCCGACGAGGTAGCGCAACCAGGCCTGGCCCCAGCCGATCCGGCCGCCGGCGCGGCTGCGTACCACCAGGCGCCAGGGCCGCATGCCCAGGGTCTGGCCGCCGAAGCGCCAGGACAGCGTGTAGTAGAGCCCGGTCGCCAGCCACAGGGCGCCATACAGCGCGATCTGCGCCGGCCAGTCGCGCACCCGCACGGCGCCGTCCTCGATCGCCGAGCCGACCGGTCCGCCGCTGACCGCCACCGCCACCAGGGCGATGAAGAACCACAGCCCGATCAGGGCCATCAGGTCGTAGACGAAGGCGATCAGGCGACGCCAGGGGGCGGCAGGCGGCTCGGCGGACATGGCGGGGCTTGGCAGGGCAGGGCGGGGGACGGACCATACCAGCATGCCGCGCGCCCGCCCCCAGCCGGAACTGGCCGACCTGCCGCCGTTGCCGGCGGCGACCGCCGCCGTGGTCGACGCCTTCCTCGATCACCACTGGTCGGAGACCGGCGCCAGCCGCAACACCCTCTCCGCCTACCGCCAGGACCTCGCCGGCCTCGGCCGCTGGCTGGCCGGCCGCGGCCTCGGCCTCGACCAGCTCGACCGCGCCGGCCTGTACGACTACCTGGCGGCGCGACTGACCGCCGGCTACCAGCCGCGCAGCAACGCCCGCCTGCTGTCGTGCCTGCGCCGGTTCAGCCGGTGGCAGCTGCGCCAGGGCCGGATCCAGGCCGACCCCACCGCCCTGGTCGAGGCGCCGAAACCGGCGCGCGGGCTGCCCAGGGCGCCCGGCGAGGCCGATGTCGAGGCCCTGCTCGCCGCCCCCGACGTCGACACGCCGCTCGGCCTGCGCGACCGCGCGATGCTCGAGCTGATGTACGGCACCGGCCTGCGCGTCTCGGAACTGGTCGGCCTGCGCCTGGACCAGGCGAACCTGCGCCAGGGCGTGCTGCGGGTGGTCGGCAAGGGCGACAAGGAACGCCTGCTGCCCATCGGCGAGGAGGCCGCGCACTGGCTGCAGCGCTACCTGTCCGGGTCCCGGCCGGTCCTGGCCCGTCATCCCGGCGAGCCGGCGCTGTTCCTGAACGCGCGCGGCGGCGGCCTCACCCGGCAGGCGTTCTGGCAGTTCGTCAAGCGCCATGCCCTGGCGGCCGGCATCGATACCGCCCTGTCGCCGCACGGCCTGCGCCATGCTTTCGCCACCCACCTGCTCAACCACGGCGCCGACCTGCGTGTCCTGCAGCTCCTGCTCGGCCACGCCAGCCTGTCGACCACGCAGATCTACACCCTGGTCGCGCGCGAGGGCCTCAAGCGCCTGCATGCCGCGCACCATCCGCGCGGCTGACCGGACCGGACCGGGCCGGGCCGGGCCGGGCGGCCCTCGACCCCGTGCTAACCTTGCCGGCGGTCCACGCCGGGACCGCCCATCGCCGATGCCCGCACCATGCCCGATTCCCCGTCCCTGCCGCTGCGCGTCGTCCTGGCCGCCGCCCTCCTGGCCCTGCTGGCCGCCTGCGCCGAGCGCCGCGGCGGCAGCACCGCGCAGGCGCCGGTCGCGCCGGTGGCCGGCAACCTGATGGCCAACGCGAGCTTCGAGGAGGACCACCCGCGCTTCTCGCCGTGGACCCTGAACGTGCACGCCGACCCCGACGCGTTCTCCTTCGAGCCGGATCCGCAGGTCTTCCGCAGCGGCGGCCACAGCCTGCGCGTGCGCATGGTCAGCGAGGAGCCGTTCGCCAGCGCCGTCCAGTACTTCGACGTCGGCATCCTGCCGGCGCGCCGGCTCACGGTGCGCGCCTGGGTGCGCGGCGAAGCGCTGGAGCGGCCCGTCTACATGCACACCGCCTTCTTCGCCTTCGGCGGCCAGTCGGGCCTGGTCGACACCCGCGAGCAGGGCCTCACCGGCACCTTCGACTGGACCCGCCTGGAAATGACCTTCGAGATCCCCGCGCACACCGACCGCATCGAGACCGGGGTCACCACCACCGGTGCCGGCACCCTGTGGATCGATGACGTCGAGCTGGTCCCGGCCGCACCCTGAGCGCGCCGGGCGCCGTCCGGTCCGCCGGGAACCTGGCGCCCGACCCGCTGTCGTAGCCCCCACGCCCTGCCCCTGACGGATGACCCGATGAACAAGTCCCTTGCCGCCGCCGGCCTGCTGCTGGCCGTTTCCTTCCACGCCGGCGCCGACGACAAGGTGGTCCGCGACGCCATCCAGGGCCTGGTGCCCGGCGCCAGCATCGACACCATCGCCGAGTCGGCGCTGCCCGGCTTCTACGAGGTCACGCTCGGCGGCCAGGTCGTGTACGTCACCGCCGACGGCCGCTACCTGGTCCAGGGCGCGGTGTTCGACATCGTCAACCGCGTCGACCTGACCGAGCAGAAGCGCGCCGGTGCCCGCCGCGAGGCCCTGGCCGGCGTGCCCGCCGACAGGCGCATCGTGTTCGCGCCGGCCGAGGTCAAGCATCGGCTCACCGTGTTCACCGACATCGACTGCGGCTACTGCCGGCGCCTGCACCAGGAGATGGCCGACTACAACGCCCGCGGCATCGCCATCGAATACCTGTGGTTCCCGCGCGCCGGCGTCGGCAGCGAGTCCTTCCAGAAGGCGGTCAACGTCTGGTGCGCTGCGGATCGCCGCGAGGCGATGACCCGCGCCAAGGCCGGCCAGGAGGTCGAGCAGCGGACCTGCGACAACCCGGTCGGCGCCGACTACGCGCTGGGCCAGCAGATCGGCATCTCCGGCACCCCGGCGCTGATCACCGAGGACGGCTCGCTGCTGCCCGGCTACATGCCCGCCGACCAGCTGCTGATGCGCCTGGACGGCATGAAGCAGGCGGCCGCCGGCGACTGACGGCACGCCTTCCCGGTACCGGTGACGGGCCCGCCCTGCGCGGGCCCGTCGCGTTTTCGCAGGGGGCGCCCGATCGGCGATGTCGCGCGCCCGCCGGGACCGAGCCGCCTCGCCTTCCTGCGCGCCCGAGCCGCGCGAGGCGCCCTCCAGACCCGCCGCCCGCGCGGCGTCCATGGCCGCCGCAGGTGCCCGGCGTCGTCGGCGAAACCTGAACGCGACGCCACCCCCGGTTTGACGAGGGGATGCTCCTCGCTTACGGTGCAAAGGCCACAATGCCGGAGGCGACATGTCCCTCCTCACTCTCGCTGCGCGCTGTCGCCGCTGGCGCCTTTCCGCGGCCCTGCTGGTCTTGCTGTCGCCGCTGGCGGCCTGGGCGACCGCCCTGCAGCCCGGCCATGCCGGCCACTGGACCGCGCCGGAGCGCGACGGCGAGGGCTGGGTGCTGGAGCTGCTCGATGCCGACACCGCCCTGCTGTACTGGTTCACCTACGACGAGTCCGGCAACCAGCGCTGGCTGACGGCGGTCGGCGAACTGCGCGCGGACGACGAGGGCGAGTACCTGGCCTTCCCCGAGCTGGTGGTCACGCGCGGTGCCCGCTTCGGCGCCGCCTTCGACCCGGACGACGTGATACGCGAGGCGGTCGGCAGCGGTTGGTTGCGGTTCCAGGACTGCGAGCGCGCGACCTTCGGTTTCCAGGCCTACGGGCAGACGCTTTCGATCCCGCTGAGCCGCCTGGCCCACCTGATGGGCAGCGCCTGCGAGCGGCCGCACGGGATGACCGGCCGGCCGTCGGCGGCGCACGCGGGGCTGAGCGGCTCCTGGTACGACCCCTTGCGCAGTGGCGAGGGCTATGCCCTGCAGTGGATCAACCCAGAGCAGGCGATCGTCACCTGGTACACCTACGACACCGCGGGCCGGCAGTACTGGCTGATCGGCGAGGGCCGCTTCGACGGCCAGGGCCGGATCGTCGCGCAGGTGCACGCCACTCGCGGCGGCCGCTTCGGCGCGGCCTTCGATCCAGACCGGGTGGAGCGGTTCTTCTGGGGATCCGTTGCCCTGGAAATCGACTGCGAGGGCGGCCCCGCGGTCTATGCCTCCGACCTGCCCGGCTTCGGCGACGGCCTGATCGAGTTGCAGCGGCTCACCGCCAACCACCGCGTCGGCTGCCCATGGCAGGCACCAACGCTTGCCGAGCTCTACACGCTTGAGCTGGACGAACTGGACAGCGCCGTGTCTGCCCTGCCCGGGGCGGTTGCGTCGGGCAGTCTGGCCAGCCTCGGCGATTCGGGCGCGATCTGGACGACGACCAGCGGACCGGGCGGGACGGGCCAGCGGGCGGTCACGCTGCAGTCGGGGGCCTCGCAGTGGCAGACGCTGGGATCCATCGGGCATGCCGGGCGGCTCTGGGTGGCGGCGCAAGGCGAGGTGCTGGTGTCGACCTGGGCGGCGTCGGATGGGTCCACGGTACCGGTTCGCTGGTCCGGTGACGCGTGGTCGCCCATCGATCCGGGCCTGGGCGAGCAAGCGCGTGTCACAGGGGTATCGAGCGATGGCGAGGTCGTCCTGCTCCAGTCCCGGCCCGAGTCGCCGGGTACGGAGCTGGCCTGGCGCTGGCGTGCCGACACGGGGGCCCTGGAGCTGCCCATGCAGGAGCACAGTTCCCAACGGGTCACGGCGTTGTTCGCCGGCATCGACGACGGTCCGGTGATCGGCCTTGTCGACCCGGTACGACCGCCCGGCGCATCCACGACGCGGCGGGCGCTGTTGTGGACCGGTCCCATGCAGTCGCCCGAGACCCTGTGGGGTCCCCCGGTCTTCGCCGGCCAGCCCTGGCCCTGGATGCTGCTGGAACCGGCGGCCTGCGCCGGCGACTGTTCCGTGGTGTTCGGCAATGCGACGATGTGGACCCAGCCATCGCCACCGGCCCTGAACTTCGAGCCCTGGTACCGGCTGGCCGACGGACGCAGCGCCTTCCTCGGCCGGCTGGCGACCGAGGATCCCCGCATCCGCTACCGGATCAATGGTGCCGCTCTTGACGGCAGCATCGTGGCGGGGTGGACCGGCGTGCCCCCCGGCTTTTCGTTCGGGGTCGAGGGACTGGCCGGTCAGGACGACTGGGCCTGGGACGGCTTCGTGTGGACCCAGCACATCGGCATGGTGTCCCTGCGGGCGCTGCTCGACGGGGCCGGGCTGGCGCTCGACGGCTGGCGGGACGCCGAGGTCGCCGCGGTATCGCCCAACGGCCTGCGCCTGCTGATTTCCGGCAACCGCCAGGGACCCGGTGCGCCCGGGGTGATGACCCAGGGCCTGGCCGTGCTGACCCTGGTGCCGCGCGACGGCACACAGCCGTTGCGCTGAGGCGGGCAGGGCGGGGCGGGTCCGCGCCCTGCCGGCAAGTTCGCTTCCGGCGTCGGCCACCGCGCCGGCCCGGGGACGGCGGCGGGCAGGGCCGCAGGCCGCTCCGGTATCCTAGGCGCCCCCCGATGCCCCCGCCGCCGCATGATCGTCCTCCACGGCGCCGCCGCGCTGTCCCCTTTCCGGCTCGACCGGCTGAACCAGGCCCTGGCCGCGGCCGGCCTGGGCCAGCGCGTCCGGGCGGCGCACTGGCGCTACTACGTCGACCCCGAGGGTGGCGTCGATGCCGATGCCCTGGTCGCGCGCCTGGCGCCGATCGTCGAGGGACGGCCGGTCGTCGCCGGCGACGTGGCGCCGGCGCACGTGGTGCCGCGCCTGGGCACGATCTCGCCGTGGTCGTCCAAGGCCACCGAGATCCTGCGCGGCTGCGCGCTGCCGGTGCGCCGCATCGAGCGCGGCCGCAGCCTGGTGCTGGACGGCCCGGCGCCGGACGACGCGCAGGCGGCGCGCCTGGCCGGGCTGCTGCACGACGCCATGACCGAGAGCTGGCTGCGGCGCGAGCCGTCCGCGGCCGACCTGTTCGGTGCCGGCGCGCCGCGGCCGCTGGTGCGGATCGACGCGGCCGCCCTGGCGCAGGCCAACCAGTCCCTGGGCCTTGCGCTCAGCGACGACGAGATCGCCTACCTGCGCGACAGCTACGCCGACCTGGGCCGGGCGCCCACCGACGCCGAGCTGATGATGTTCGCGCAGGCCAACTCCGAGCACTGCCGGCACAAGGTGTTCAACGCCACCTGGACCCTGGACGGCGTCGACCAGCCGCGCTCGCTGTTCGCGATGATCCGCAACACCCATGCGGTCACGCCCGACGGCACCCTGTCGGCCTACAGCGACAACGCCGCGGTGATCGAGGGCCATGACGCCGCCCGCCTGCGCGCCGACCCCGCCACGGGCGTCTTCGTGCGCCAGGCCGAACCGGCGCCCTACGCGATCAAGGTCGAGACCCACAACCACCCGACCGCGATCGCGCCCTTCCCCGGCGCCGCCACCGGCGCCGGCGGCGAGATCCGCGACGAGGGCGCGGTCGGCCGCGGCGGCAAGCCCAAGGCCGGCCTGGTCGGCTTCTCGGTCTCGCACCTTCGCATTCCCGGCCAGCCGGAACCCTGGGAGCGGGAACGGCCGCTGCCGCCGGGTTATGCCACGGCCTTCGAGATCATGCGCGACGGCCCGATCGGCGCCGCCGCCTTCAACAACGAGTTCGGCCGGCCCTGCCTGGCCGGCTACTTCCGCAGCTTCGAGCAGAACGAGGGCGGCGGCCGCGTGCGCGGCTACGACAAGCCGATCATGATCGCCGGCGGCCTGGGCGCGGTGCGTCCCGACCATGTCGCCAAGCGCCGCGTCGAGCCGGGCGACCCGGTGATCGTCCTGGGCGGTCCGGCCATGCTGATCGGCCTGGGCGGCGGCGCCGCCTCCTCGAAGGCGGCCGGCGACAGCGCCGAGCTGGACTTCGCCTCGGTGCAGCGCGACAACCCGGAGATGCAGCGCCGCTGCCAGGAAGTGATCGACGCCTGCATGGCGCTCGGCGCCGCCAACCCGATCGTCGCCGTCCACGACGTCGGCGCCGGCGGCCTCAGCAACGCGGTGCCCGAGCTGCTCCACGACGCCGGCGTCGGCGGCGACCTGGCGCTGGACGCCATCCCCTGCGCCGACCCGGCGCTGAGCCCTATGGAGCGCTGGTGCAACGAGTCGCAGGAGCGCTACGTGCTGGCGGTGCGGCCGGCCGACCTGGCCGGCTTCGCGGCGCTGTGCGCGCGCGAGCGCGCGCCGTTCGCGGTGCTCGGCCACGCCACCGCCGAGGAACACCTGCTGTTGCGCGGCGGCGATGGCGAGGCGGTCATCGACCTGCCGATGTCGGTGCTGTTCGGCAAGCCGCCGCGCATGCACCGGCAGGCCGACACGGCGCCCGCCGGCGACGCCGCGATCGACCTGTCCGGCATCGAGCTGGCGCAGGCGCTGCCGCGCGTGCTCTCCCACCCCAGCGTCGGCGACAAGGGCTTTTTGGTCACCATCGGCGACCGCAGCGTCGGCGGGCTGTGCGCACGCGACCAGATGGCCGGTCCCTGGCAGGTGCCGCTGGCCGACTGCGCCGCCACCCTGGCCGACTTCGACGGCCACGCCGGTGAGGCGATGGCGATCGGCGAGCGCACGCCGCTGGCCCTGCTCGACGCCGCCGCCAGCGCCCGGATGGCGGTCGCCGAGGCGCTGACCAACCTGCTGGCCGCGCCGGTGGCGCGCCTCGAGGACGTCAAGCTGTCGGCGAACTGGATGGCCGCGGTCGGCCAGCCCGGCGAGGACGCCGCCCTGTACGCGGCGGTGCGCGCGGTCGGCATGGAACTGTGTCCGGCGCTGGGCGTGGCCATCCCGGTCGGCAAGGACTCCATGTCGATGCAGGTGCGCTGGCGCGACGCCGCCGGCGGCGAGCGCGCCACGGTCGCGCCGGTCTCCCTGGTCGCCAGCGCCTTCGCGCGCATCGACGATGTCCGCCAGGTCTGGACGCCGGTGCTGGCGCGCGGCAGCGCCAGCGAGATCTGGCACGTCGACCTGGCGGCCGGTCGTGCGCGCCTGGGCGGCTCGATCCTGGCCCAGGCGTTCGGCCGGCGCGGCGGCACGGCGCCGGATCTCGACGATCCGGCCCGGCTGCGCGCCCTCGCGGCCCTGCTGCGCGAGGCCCGCGGCGCCGGCCTGGTGCTGGCCTACCACGACGTCTCCGATGGCGGCGTGCTGACCGCCCTGGCCGAGATGGCGCTGGCCAGCCGCTGCGGACTCGACATCGGGCTGGCTGCGCGTCCGGCGGATGCGACGCTGGCCGCGCTGTTCGCCGAGGAACCGGGCGTACTGGTGCAGGTGGCGCAGGCCGACCGCGCCGCCTTCCAGGCCCTGCTCGACGCTGCCGGCCTGGACGCCTGCGCGCGGGTGCTGGCCACGGTCCGCGCCGAGCCGCTGCTGCGCGTCGTGGCCGGCGACGAAACCCTGGCGCGCTGGGACTGGCAGGACCTGATGGCGGCGTGGAGCCGCACCAGCCATGCCATGGCCCGGCTGCGCGACGATCCGGCCTGCGCCGACGAGGAACAGGCGGCGCGCCTGGACTTCGCGGCGCCTGGCCTGGTGCCGCTGCTCACCTTCGATCCGGCGCAGGACGTCGCGGCGCCGTTCGTCGGCACCGGCGCCCGGCCGCGCGTCGCCATCCTGCGCGAGCAGGGCGTCAACGGCCAGGTCGAGATGGCCGCCGCCTTCGACCGTGCCGGCTTCGAGGCGGTCGACGTGCACATGAGCGACCTGGCCGCCGGCCGCCACGACCTGGCCGCGTTCGCCGGGCTGGCCGCCTGCGGTGGCTTCTCCTACGGCGACGTGCTCGGCGCCGGTCGCGGCTGGGCCACCTCGATCCTGGAGAACCCGGCGCTGCGCGACCGCTTCGCCGCCTTCTTCGCCCGTCCGGACAGCTTCGCCCTGGGCGTGTGCAACGGCTGCCAGATGCTGGCCCGCCTGCGCGACATCATCCCCGGCACCGGCCACTGGCCGGTGTTCGTGCGCAACCGCTCCGAGCAGTACGAGGCGCGCCTGAGCCTGGTCGAGGTGGTCGACTCGCCCTCGATCCTGCTGGCCGGCATGGCCGGCAGCCGGATCCCGGTGGCGGTCGCGCACGGCGAGGGCCGCGCCGACTTCGCCGCCACCGGCGCCGACCCGGGCCAGGCGCGGGTGTGCCTGCGCTACGTCGACGGCGATGGCGCGGTCGCCTCGCGCTATCCGGCCAACCCGAACGGCTCGCCCGCCGGCATCACCGGCCTGGCCAGCGACGACGGCCGGGTGACCATCGCCATGCCGCATCCGGAACGGGTCTTCCGCACCGCGCAGATGAGCTGGGCGCCGGCCGGCTGGGGCGAGGCCTCGCCCTGGCTGCGGATGTTCCGCAATGCCCGCGCGGCGCTGGGTTGAGCCGATGAACGGTCCCGCCGCCCGCCCCGGTCGCCGGTTCCGCCCTGCGGGAGCCGCGCCATGAGCGCGGTGCCGATGCGGCGCTTCTTCCTGGCCGCCGTGCTGTGGCTGCCGGCGATGTTCTTCATCTGGGTGTACTGGTCGAGCGTGTTCATGCTGCCGTCCAGCCTCGCCGCGCAGTCGGTGCTGCGCGGCCAGCCGGCCCTGTTCGCCGATGTCTGGCGCGGCTTTCCGCGGCACCTCATCGATCCGGGCGCGACCCTGCCGACCGGGCCGGGCGCGCCGACCGAGGGACGCACCGCGCGCGACGACCACCTTCTGGTGCTGCGCTTTTCCGAGCAGGCGATGCCGGCGCCGATGCGTGCCGAGAAGCAGGCCACCGGCGAGGAGCCGCTGCCGGTGGTCAACACCATGAAGTACGGCTACGGCCTGGCGCTGATCTGGGGCCTGGTCATGGCGACGCCGCTGACCACCCGGCGACGGCTGGCGCAGATGCTGGCCGGCTGGCTGGCGGTCAGCGTGGTGCAGGCGTTCGGCGCGGTCACCGGCGCCTGGGTGGTCGCCCTGCAGTTCCTGGGCGCCGACGCCCTGCGCGGCGCCGGGCTCGCGCCCGAGCTGGTCGCGCTGGCCTACCAGCTCGGCTACCTGATCCTGCCGGCGGTGGTGCCGGTGGTACTGTGGATGCTGATGAACCGGCGCCTGGTCGAGGACCTGGCGCGGCCGGCCGCGGCGGAACCTGCGGCCGCCTCGCCGGTCCCAGCGCCACCCGCCCCGGCCGCGTCCGGTCCGGAGGCAACCAGGAATGAACCCGATGGACGTGGCTGATCCGCAGGCACCGGTGGCGACGCTGGACGAGAACGAGGTGCGCATCTGCGCCGCCCTGGTCGAGCGCGGCCGCCTCAAGGAGGCCGACCTCGGCCGCGCCCGGCGCCTGCACGAGGAATCCGGCGGCAGCCTGGTCGCCCTGCTGACCAAGCTGGGCCTGGCCTCCGAGCGCGACGTCGCCGAGGCGATCGCCGCGGTCATGGGCCTGGACGTGCTGGCCGGCAAGGACGCCCCGGAGGCGCCGCCGGAGAACATCCAGCTGCCGGTGCGCTTCCTCAAGCAGTACCACGTGGTGCCGATCGCCGAGACCGAGGCCAGCGTGCGCCTGCTGGTCGCCGATCCGCAGGAGGACTACCCGGTGCAGGCCACCGCCCTGGCCACCGGCCGGCGGGTCGAGGTCGCGGTCGGCCTGCGCTCGGAGATCGACGATCTGATCGAGCGCTACTACGGCCAGGGCCGCTCGGCGCTGGGCACCATCGTCGAGAGCCTGTCCGAGGACGGCGGCCGCGGCGAGGACGACGTCGAGCACCTGCGCGACCTGGCCTCCGAGGCGCCGGTGATCCGGCTGGTCAACCTGGTCATCCAGCGCGCCGTCGAGGGCCGCGCCAGCGACATCCACATCGAGCCCTTCGAGAACCGCCTGAAGGTGCGCTACCGCGTCGACGGCGTGCTGCACGAGGTCGAGTCGCCGCCCGCCTCCAGCACCGCGGCGGTGATCTCGCGCATCAAGATCATGGCCAAGCTCAACATCGCCGAGCGGCGCCTGCCGCAGGACGGCCGCATCATGCTGCGCGTGCAGGGCAAGGAGCTGGACCTGCGCGTCTCCACCGTGCCGACCGCGCACGGCGAGAGCGTGGTGATGCGCATCCTCGACCGCGAGAGCGTGGTCTTCGACTTCCACCGGCTGGGCTTCACCGACGAGTTCCTGCCGCGCTTCCTGAAGGTGCTGGAGCTGCCGCACGGCATCATGCTGGTGACCGGCCCGACCGGCTCGGGCAAGACCACCACGCTGTACACGGCGCTGTCCCAGCTCAACACCCCGGACGTGAAGATCATCACGGTCGAGGACCCGGTCGAGTACCAGATCGAGGGCATCAACCAGATCCAGGCCAAGCCGCAGATCGGCCTGGACTTCGCGCACGCGCTGCGCTCGATCGTCCGCCAGGACCCGGACATCATCATGATCGGCGAGATGCGCGACCTGGAGACGGCGAAGATCGCCATCCAGTCGGCGCTGACCGGCCACCTGGTGCTGTCCACCCTGCACACCAACTCGGCGGCCGGCGGCATCACCCGCCTGCTCGACATGGGCGTCGAGGACTACCTGCTGTGCTCGACCATCAACGGCATCCTGGCGCAGCGCCTCGTTCGGCGCATGGAGCCGACCCACGCCGAGACCTACATCGCCCTGCCCGAGGTGGTCGCCGAGTACCGCCTGGAGCGCTACACCAGCGAGCGTCCGGTGAAGCTGTTCCGTCCGATGCCCTCGGCGATCACCCCGACCGGCTACTTCGGGCGCACCACGATCATGGAATTCCTGACCATGAGCGAGCCGCTGCGCCGCCTGATCATGCAGCACGCCGACGAGCTGAAGCTGCAGGCCCAGGCCCAGGAAGAGGGCATGCGCATCATGTTCGAGGACGGCCTGGCCAAGTCGGTCGCCGGCGTCACGACCGTCGAGGAGGTGCTGCGTGTCACGCAGGAAGGCTGAGAGAGCCGGGACCCGGGACCCGGGACCCGGGACTCGGGGCCATGAAGCCGGGTCCCGGCTCCCATGACCCTCTACCGCTACAAGGCCGTCACCCCCGCCGGCGACACGCTCGAGGGGCAGATGGACGCCGGCAGCGCCGACGAGGTGATCGTCAAGGTGCAGGAGGCCGGCAACATCCCGCTGTCGGCGGAGGAGGCCGATGCCGCGATGGCCGGCGGGCTGTTCGGCGGGCTGATGCGCAAGAGCGCGATGAACGCCAAGCAGGTCACCGCGTTCACCGACCAGCTCGCGACCCTGATGGGCGCCGGCCAGCCGCTCGACCGCGCCCTGCAGATCCTGCTCGACATGCCCGAGAGCGAGAAGGCGCGGGCCATGATCGGCCGGATCCGCGACCAGGTGCGCGAGGGCAGCACGCTGTCCGACGCGCTCGAGGCCCAGCACGGCTCGTTCAGCCGCCTGTACGTGAACATGGTCCGCGCCGGCGAGATCGGCGGCACCCTGGAGCGCACCCTGCGCCGCCTGGCCGAGTACATGGACCGCAGCCAGAAGCTGAAGTCCTCGGTGGTCAGCGCCCTGATCTACCCGGCGATCCTGGTGGTGGCGGTGCTCGCCACCATCGTCCTGCTGCTGATGTTCGTGGTGCCGCAGTTCGTGCCGATGTTCGAGGACCTGGGCACCGACCTGCCCCTGGTGACGCGCGTGGTGCTGGCGTTCGGCAACCTGCTGACCGGCTGGTGGTGGCTGCTGCTGGGCGGCGCCGTGGTGCTCGCCGCCTGGTTCCGGCGCCAGCTCGCCCAGGCCGACAGCCGGCGCGCCTGGGACGAGCGCTTCCTGCGCATGGGCCTGTTCGGCACCCTGATGCTGCGCCTGGATACCGCGCGCCTGGCGCGCACCCTGGGAACTTTGCTGCAGAGCGGCGTTCCATTGCTGGCGGCCCTGTCGATCGCCCGCAACGTGCTCAGCAATTCGGTGCTGGCCGAGGCGGTCGACGAGGCCGCCGGCCTGGTCAAGACCGGCGACGGCCTGGCGTACGCGCTGGGTCAGCAGAAGCGCTTTCCCAAGCTGGCGCTGCAGATGGTCGCGGTGGGCGAGGAGTCGGGCGAGCTGGACACCATGCTGCTCAAGGTCGCCGACGCCTTCGACAACGAGACCAAGGCCACCATCGACCGCCTGCTGGCGGCCCTGACCCCGGTGCTCACCCTGGTCATGGCGCTGGTGGTCGGCCTTATCATGATGGCGCTGCTGATGCCGATCATGACCATCATGTCCACCGTAGGAGGCTGACCCCATGTTCCACGCCCTTCCCCGCAGCCGCGCCGCCGGCTTCAGCCTGATCGAGATGGTCGCCGTGCTGGTGCTGATCGGCATCGTCGCGACCCTGGTCGTGCGTGGCGTCGCGCCGCAGTTCGGCCGTGGCCAGGTCAACGCCGCCAAGTCGCAGGTGAAGATCGTCGCCGCCGCGGTGGAGAACTACTACATGGACGTCGGCAGCTACCCGAACGGCCTGCAGGAGCTGGTCAGCCGTCCGTCCGGCGCCGGCAACGACTGGGGCGGCCCGTACATCCGCGAGGCCCAGCTCAAGGATCCCTGGGGCACCGACCTGGTCTACCGCAACCCCGGCCAGCACGGCGACTTCGACATCGTCTCCCTGGGCCGCGACAAGCAGCCCGGCGGCGACGGCAACAACGCCGACATCGGCAGCTGGCAGTAGCCGCCGCCGGCCCCCGGGCCGGCCACGGCGCCCGGCGGCCGGGCGCTCCCCGCCCGCCCGAGCCGGCCGGACATTCCAGATGACGCCCACCTGCCGCCCGCGCCGTCGAGAAGACCAGCCCGCCGCGACGCCCGCTGGCCGGCGCTCCGCTTCCGGCTTCTCGCTGATCGAACTGGTCGCGGTGCTGGCGCTCAGCGTCATCGTGGTCAGCGCCATGGCGTTCAGCCTCAGCCGCGGCCTGGCCTCGACCAAGGTCAAGGCGGCCAGCCGCGATATCGCATCCGCGCTGCGCTACACCCGCGGCCAGGCCATCCTGCAGCGCGAGGAGCGCGCCCTCGAGGTCGACGTCGAGGCGCGCACCTACACCGCGCCGGGCAAGGCCACGGTCAAGCTGCCCGACGACATGCGGCTGGTGCTGCGCACCGCCCGCCAGGAGCTCACCCAGGAGACCGCCGGCCGCATCCGCTTCTTCCCGGACGGCAGCTCCACCGGCGGTTTCGTGCGCCTGCTCGCCGGCCAGCGCGAGTGGCTGGTCAACGTGACCTGGCTGACCGGCGAGATCTCGCTCGAGGAGGTCCGGCAGTGACGGCCCGCCCGGCATGGCGGCGCGGGCCGCGCGGCCCGGGCGGCGTCGTCCCCGGCGCGGCCGGCCAGCAGCGCGGCTTCACCCTGATCGAGGCGATCGCCGCCTTCGTCCTGCTCGCGACCTTCCTGGGCGTGCTGATGTCGGCGCTGAGCACCTCGATGCGGCAGACCGTGCGCGCCGAGCAGGAGTCGCTGGCGGCGCAGTGGGCGCAGAGCAAGCTGGACCTGGTCGGGATCGGCGAGAAGCTGGAGGAGGGCGAGACCCGCGACCGCTTCGACGACGACTTCCGCTGGGAGATGCGGGTCGAGGAGTACGTTCCCGAGCGCGAGGAGCCGGTCGATCCGGATACCGTCGGCCTGCGCCTGTACCGGGTCGACCTCGATGTCTTCTGGGGACGGCCGCCACGCGAGCGCAGCACCCGGTTCACCACGCTGCGCGCCTACGCGCCGGACCAGGCGGTGCTGTTCGACACGCCGCCCGGCGAATCGGGCGGCGAGCGCAGCGCCGCGCCCGGCGAGCGCGCCGGACAGCGCGCCGGCCAGCGCGGCCGCGCCGGCAGCGGTCGCGAGGTCGACGCCGGCGGCCAGGACGGCAAGCGATGAGGCGCGCCGGCGCCCGCCGCGGCGGCCGCGGCTTCACCCTGATCGAGGTCGTCCTGGCGATGATCCTGGTCGCCATGATCATGGCGATCGCGGTCGGCGCCATCCGCATGAGCCGCAAGGCGGCCGAGCGCGGCGAGCACCGCATCGAGGCGGTCAACTCGATCCGGGTCACCCAGGAATTCGTGCGCCGGCAGCTGTCGCGGGCGGTGCCCCTGGCGTTCGCCGCCGACCGCCGCGAGGGCCGCAACCACGTGTTCGCGGGCGACGACCGCGAGATCACCTTCGTCGCGCCGATGCCCGGCTACCTGAGCAGCGGCGGGCCCTACGTGCAGTCGCTGGCGATCGAGCGCGGCCGCCTGGTGTTCAACCACCGGATGCTGCTCGGCGACGAGGACGATGCCGCCGAGCCGGTGTTCCTGCTCGACCGCATCCGGCGCGCCCGCTTCGAGTTCCGCGGCATCGACGAGCGCGGCCGCCTGGGCGACTGGCGCGACGACTGGGAGGACCCGTCGCGGACGCCGATGATGGTCCGCCTGAGCATCGAGTTCGAGCGCGACAGCGGCCTGACCTGGCCGGTGCTGGAGGTGCCCCTGCTGATCGACGTCGGCGGCGTCAACAACGCCTACCGCTTCTTCGGCGGCGACGACCAGGCGGGCATGGAGGCCTCCGGCATCATCCAGCCGATGACGCCGGAGGGCCAGCCCGTGCAGCAGCCCCCGACCGGGAACAACCCCAATGCCGAACGCTGACCGCCGCCCGCGGCGCCGGCCCCGCGGCGCCGCCCTGCTGTTCACGGTCTGGGCCACCGCCATGCTGACCCTGATCATCGGCGGCTACGCCCTCGTCGCCCACGTCGAGCACCTGCAGGCGCGCAACCTGTTCGACACCACCCGGGCCCGCTACCTGGCCGAGGCCGGCCTGCACCGGGTGGTCCTGGAGATGCGCCTGCCGGACCCGGCCCTGCGCTGGATCCCGGACGGCCGCCCCTACACCTTCGAGATCGACGGCGTCGCGATCGAGGTCGCGATCACCGACGAGAGCGGCAAGCTCGACCTCAACATCTCCGACGAGGCGACCCTGGTGAACTTCCTGCGCGGCAAGGGGGTCGAGGAGCTTCAGGCCCAGGAACTCGCCCACGCGATCATGGATTGGCGCGACCCCGACGATACCCCGATGCCGCTCGGCGCCGAGTCGGCGGACTACCGGTCCGCCGGCTATCCCTATGGCGCCAAGAACGCCTACTTCGACACCGTCGCCGAGCTGCAGCAGGTGATGGGCGTCACCTACGAGCTGTACCGCGAACTCGAGCCTGCGGTCACGGTCTACGCCGGCCGCATGCAGCCGAACGCCGCCTACGCCTCCGCCGACGCCCTGCTGGCCCTGCCCGGGATGACCCCGGAGATGGCCGCGGAATTCGTGGCCCAGCGGCGCGAGATGCCGCTCGGCGACCCGGCCATGGCCGGCCTGCTGACCCTGCCCGACGGCACCCCCGTCATGGCGGGCGGCGGCGGTTTCACCTACAGTGTGCGGTCCAAGGCCACGCTGGCCAACGGCGCGACCGGGCTGCTCGAGGCCACCATCCGCATCGGCGGTGCCGCGGCGAACGGCCGCCCGTTCGTCATCCTGCGCTGGCGCGACAACGAAAACGCCTGATGCCCCTGCTCGACGCCCTCAAACCGACGGTCGCCCCCTGGGTGGCGCGCTACCGGCGCTCCCCGGTGCCGGCCTTCCTTTCCTGGTGGCGGGCCGAACTGGTCCGCCTGCTGCCGCCGCGCTGGCAGGACTGGCTCCAGGACCGGCGGGTGGCCTGGCTGGTCGAGCTGGACGGCACCGAGCTGCGCCTCCGCCGCGGCGGCGAGACCGAGCCGTTCGCCCGGCTGGCGCTGGACGGCGACCTCGACGTCCTGCGCGCCGACCTCCAGCGCCTGCTCGGCCGCGAGCCCGATCCCGACCGCCGGCTCCTGCTGGTGATGCCGGCCGGCCAGGCGCTGCTGCGCAACCTGCAGTTCCCGGCCGCGGTCGAAGCCAACCTGCGCCAGGTGCTGGCCTTCGAGATGGACCGGCAGACGCCGTTCAAGGCCGACCAGGTCTACTACGACCAGCAGGTCGAGCCGGCCCCGGCCGGCCGCCAGATCAGGGTGCGGCTGGCGATCGTGCCGCGCCCGGTGCTCGATGGCCTGCTCGAGCGCGCGCGCGCGCTCGAGCTGCCGCTCGACGGCGCCGACCTGCTGGTCGAGCCGGGCCGTGTGCCGGCCGGCTTCAACCTGCTGCCGGAGCCGCAGCGCGCCCGCCGCAGCGATCCGCAGCGGCGCATGAACTGGATCCTGGCCGCCGCCGCGGTGCTGCTCGCCGTGCTCGCCATGCAGCAGTCGCTGGCGAACCGGGCGCAGGCCCTGGAGGCGCTGCGCGCCAACGTCGAGCAGGCGCGCACCGAGGCGCGCGCGGTGACCGCGCTGCGCAACCAGCTGGACAGCGCCGTCGAGGGCGCCGGCTACCTGACCGAGCGCAAGCGGCAGACGCCGTCGGTGCTGCGGGTGCTGGCCGACGTCAGCGCCCGCCTGCCCGACCACACCTGGCTGGAGCGCATGAGCTTCCGCGAGGGCGCCCTGGAGATCGCCGGGCAGAGCGACGAGGCGACCCGCCTGATCGCCCTGCTGCAGGACTCCAGGACCCTGGCCAACCCGGCCTTCATCGGCCAGATCTCGCCGGATGCACGCACCCGCAAGGAGCGCTTCACCCTGAGCGCCCGCTACCGCCTGCAGCCCGGCGCCGACGATCCGGTCGCCGCGCCCGCGCAGGCGCCGGACAAGCCCGACGACGCGGCTGCCGGCAGCGAGCCCGAATCCGGACCCCGACCCGAGGAGGATGCCGCCGATGCGGATGCTGCCGCCGCCGGGTGAGGGCCGCCTGCTGGCCGTGGTGCTGGCGCTGATCGTGGTGCTCGGCGGCTACCTGCTGCTGGTGCACTGGTGGTTCGTCGCCCCGCACCTGGCCATGGCCGGGGAGATCTCCGACCTGCGCCAGCAGGAAGCGCGCTTCCGCGCCGCGGTCGCCGCCCGTGCCGACATCGAGGCGCGCCTGGCCCAGGTGCGCGCGTTCGAGTCCGGCAGCCCCTCGTTCCTGCCGGAGGCCGACTTCGACTCCGCCGCCGCCGCCCTGTTCCTGCGCCTGAAGGACGTCGTCACCCAGCACGCGGAGGTGCCCGAGCGGTGCGAGGTGGCCAGCCACAACCCCAAGCGCTCGATGGCCGAGGAGCGCTACGAGCGGGTCACCATCTCGGTCCACCTGCGCTGCGACATCGACGACTTCGGCGAGATCCTGCACGCCCTGGAAGGCGGCAAGCCGCTGCTGTTCGCCGACGAGCTCAACATCTACCGGCAGCAGACCGCGGCGCGGCCGTCGGCGTTCAGCGCGCCGACCTCGGCGGTGCCCGGCGGCAGCTACCGGCTGGACATCCGTTTCGATCTCTACGGCTACCTGCGCGCGCCCGGTCCGGGCGCCGGTGGCGGGCGGTCCGGCCGATGACCCGCCCGCAGCGACAGCGCCTGGGGCGCGTGCTGATGGTCGCCGCCGGCGCCTTCGGCGTGCTCTACCTGCTGATGCTGGCCGGCTTCGGCCGCGGCGTCCCGGGCGCGCGCGAACAGGCGCCCGAGCCGGTGCCCGAGCTGGCCCTGACCGAGGTCCAGGTCGACCTGCCGCCGCTGGCCCGCTTCCCCGACCTGGCGCAGCGGCCGCTGTTCGCCGAGGACCGCCGGCCCGAGCCCAAGCAGGCTCCGCAGGCCGAGGAGCCGGTCGCCGAACAGCCGCCCACGGCGCCGCTGAACGCGGTGCTCACCGGCGTCATCCACACGCCGCGCGCCCGCATCGCCCTGCTTCGCGACAACAGCACCGGCCAGAACCTCCGCCTGGTCGAGGGCATGCCGATGCCCGGCGACCAGGGCGGCTGGGTGGTCAGGACGGTCGAACCGCGGCGGGTCGTGTTCGAGGACGCCGCCACCAGCACCGAGGCGACCCTGGAGCTCGCGATCGGCGCCGGCGCCGCGATTCCCTCGGGGCCGCCGCCGGTGGCGCAGCCGGCACCCGTGCCGGGCGGGGTGCAGCAGGCCCAGGCCCAGCCCCAGGCGGCGAGCGAGGAGGACGAGGTCGCCCGCCGCGCCGCCGAGATCCGCCGCCGCATCGAGGAGCGCCGCGCCCAGTTGCGCCGCGAAGCCGAGCAGAACAAGCAATGACGAGCCCATCCATGACCCCGATCCCGACCCCCTTCCGCGTCGCCGCGGCGTTCGCCCTGCTCGCGGTGCTGGCCGGTTGCGCGACCGCGCCCAAGCCGGCACCGGTGCAGCCGCCGGCGCGTGACTGGAACCAGCCCAGCCGGGCCCTGTCCTACGTCGGCGGCGACGAGCGCGTCGCGGCGGATCCGGCCGACGACGCCGGCATCACCCTGGAGGAGGGCACCGGGGCGGACGACGACGACGCCATCCGCGAGGAGATCATCCAGATCGGCAGCCGCGACCTGGTCAACGTGCAGGCGGCGTCGCGGCCGCTGCCGGTGCCGCCGACCGACGGCGAGGTCAACTTCAACTTCCAGGACCAGCCGATCCAGGCGGTGGTCCAGGCGATCATCGGCGAGGTCTACGGCGAGAACTACCTGATCGCGCCGGGCGTCGGCGGCAACGTCACCTACGTCACCCAGAAGCCGATCCGCGCCGAGCAGGCGATGGCCGTGCTCGAGTACCTGCTGGCCCTCAACAACGCCAGCATCGTCTTCAAGGAAGGCCGCTACGAGATCCTGCCGGTGGCCGGCGCGGTTCCCGGCAACCTGAGCCCGCGCATGGGGCCGATCCCGGCCGGCCGCGGCTACCAGGTCCAGATCGTGCCGCTGACCTACATCTCGCCCAGCGAGATGCAGCGCCTGCTGGCGCCGTTCGCCCGGCCCAACGCCGTGGTCAGCGCCGACAACTCGCGCGGCATCCTGGTGCTGGCCGGCACCCGCGAGGAGCTGCAGAACTACCTGCGCACCATCGAGATCTTCGACGTCGACTGGCTCAAGGGCATGTCGATCGCGTTCTACCCGCTGGAGAACGCCGAGGTCTCAGAGATCATGCCGGAGCTGGAGAAGCTGTTCATGGACCCGAACGGCTCGCCGCTGGCCGGCATGTTCCGGTTCCTGCCGGTCGAGCGCCTGGGCGGCCTGTTCGTGATCACCCAGAACCCCGACTACCTGGAGGAGGCGCGCCGCTGGCTGCGCCGCCTGGACCGCAACAACGCCTCGGTGGCCGGCACCCAGCTGTTCGTCTACGACGTCAAGAACATCAAGGCGGTCGACCTGGCCGACTACCTGGGCGCGATCTTCACCGGCGGCGGCACCCCGGCCGGCCCCAGCGAGCGCCGCGCGCCGCGCGCCAACGTCGCGCCCGGCCTGGAGGCCGCCGAGATCGGCAGCGCCGGCACCGCGACCGCCCCGCAGTCCCGGCGCCGCCAGCAGGCGGCGGGCGAGGGCGGCGGCATCGCCGTGTCCGGCAGCGACGAGATCAGCTTCACCGCGGTCGAGGAGAACAACCAGTTGCTGGTGCGCGCCACCACCGGCCAGTACCAGGCGGTGCTGGCGGCGATCCGCAAGCTCGACATCGAGCCGCTGCAGGTGCACGTCGAGATGCAGATCATCGAGGTCAGCCTGACCGGCGACCTGCAGTACGGCGTGCAGTGGTTCCTCGAGGGCCTGCTCGGCGGCGACACCAACCTGCAGCCGGGCAACCGCCAGCAGTGGGCGATCGGCTCCGGCGGCGCCAACTTCGGCGGCGAGCCGTTCTTCTACCGGTTCCTCAACAACGAGCTGAACGTCGCGGTGCGGGCCCTGCAGTCGCGCAGCGAGGTGAGGATCCTGTCGGCACCCTCGCTGACCGTGCTGAACAACCAGGAGGCGAAGATCAATGTCGGCGACCAGATCCCGGTGGTCTCCACGTTCATCAGCCCCGGGATCGGCGGCGGCCCCGGCTTCAACACCAACACGGTGCAGTTCCGTGACACCGGCGTGATCCTTTCGGTCAAGCCCAGGGTGAATCCCGGCGGGCTGGTCTACCTCGAACTGTCGCAGGAGGTCAGCAAGCCCGGCGAGCGGGACGAGGTGTCGGGCAACGTCGCCATCAACCGGCGCACCGTGGACACCCAGGTGGCGGTGCAGGGCGGCGAGTCCGTCCTGATCGGCGGATTGATCGACGAGGAGAATACCGGGGGACGTCGCGGCGTGCCCGGGCTGTCGAACATCCCGGTGGTGGGCAAGCTCTTCGGCTCCACCACCCGCCGCGAGGTCCGGCGCGAACTGATCGTGCTGATCCGGCCGACGGTCCTGCGCGATGTCCGCGACGCGAGGGGAATCACCGAGGAGTATCAGCAGAACTTCCGGCAGCTCAGTCCCCTCGACCTGCGCACCGGCCAGCCGCTGGGCGCGGGAACTCGCGCGCCGGACGACAGTCAGTTCGAGCCCCTGCCGGAAGACTGATCGCCCGGTGCCCGACCGCCGGGCGCCGGACCCGGCCCCTTGCCCCGCCCTGGAGAGTCCCATGACCGCACCTTCCCGCCGCCTGTCGATGGCGGCCCCGTTCCTGGCCCTGGTCGCCGTCCTGGCCGGCTGCGCCAGCGCCCCGGCCAGCCGCGCCCCGGCCGACCCGATGGCCGCGCTCGAGCAGCGCGCCAGCCAGCGCTGGCAGCACCTGGTCGCCGGCGAGTTCGCCCAGGCCTACGCCTTCCTGAGTCCCGGCCAGCGCTCCACCGAGTCCGAGCAACAGTACGTGGCGCGCATGCAGGGCCAGCCCTTCAAGTGGCAGCGCGCCGACTGGCGCGGCGCCGACTGCGCCAGCGAGGAGGCCTGCACGGTGCGCATGGGCATCAGCTACTCGGTGGCGATGCCCTCCGCCGGCGATGTCCCGGCGATCACCCAGTTCAACGAGGGCTGGGTCCGCCTCGACGGCGTCTGGTACTTCGTCCAGGCCGAGTGATCCCGGCCTCTGGTCCGGCAAGACATTGATGCAAAAGTCTTTTTCTGCGATCGGCCGGGTCCGGGCACGGCCCGCGGCCGGGGTCGGAGCGCCGTGAAAGCGCGCTTGCAATGGTCTGGCGACTTGCCCTATCCTTGCGGCGCTGTTGCCCTCCGGGGGCGCCGTACCTGCTTGCAGGTGGCGGCCAACCTGCCAGGCGGGCCAAGCAAAAAAAGCCCTGTGGTCGATTAGGAGTGTCTGTAATGAGAAAGAATGCTTTGACGAGCGCCGTCATCGCCGGTGTCGCCGGCCTGGCGGGCGTCGGCAGCATCGCCGACGCGGTGAACCTCAACCCGGATGGTCTGGGCCAGGTTCTGATCTACCCGTACTACACCACTCAGGGTGGCAACAACACCCTGATCTCCGTGGTCAACACCGCCAGCGTGGGCAAGGCCGTCAAGGTCCGCTTCCTGGAAGGCCGTAACAGCCGCGAAGTCCTCGACTTCCACCTGTACCTGTCGCGCTTCGACGTGTGGACCGGCGCCATCGCCACCACCGAAGAGGCTGGCATCGGCGGCGCCGGCGCCGGCATCCTGACCACCGACCGTTCCTGCACCGTGCCGGACATCGCCCGTGGCGGCCTCGGCTTCGCCGCTGGCGGCGTCGTGCAGCTGGCCGACGGCCGCTACTTCGCGCCGTTCGTCAACTTCGCGTACTCCGACACCTACGGTGTCAGCGACCTCGGCCCGGGTGGCCTGGGCCGTACCCGCGAGGGCTACATCGAAATCCTCGAGATGGCCAACATCGAGCGTCCGAGCACGGTCAACACCTGGATCGAGCACGTCAACGGCGAGCCGGGCAACTGCCTGCGCGTCAACCAGGCGTGGTTCGGCCCGGGCAACGAGTTCGTCGCCAACCCGAACTTCAACATGGTGGCCCCGAACGGTGCCGGCCAGCTGTTCGGCAACGCGATGATCGTGAATCCGGCCCGCGGTACCGTCGCCGGCTACGGCGCCGATGCCCTCGAGGGCTTCAGCTACGCCATCCTGCACCAGCCGCCGGGCGACACCAACCCGGGCCTGGACGCGGTCAACGACCCGGGCAACCTGCTGGCCGCCACGGCCAACGTGTTCCGCCGCGGCCAGCTGATCTCGGCCCAGTACGACGACTCCGTGCCGTTCGGCAAGGTTGACGCCGTCACCGCGCTGTACATGTCGCCGCGCGTGATCAACGAGTTCTACGTCGAGGCCGGCGCCACCAGCGTCGTCACCGGCACCTCGGAGTGGGTGATCAACTTCCCGACCAAGCGTTACTACGTCGACCAGCGCCCGGCCCTGCCGAGCCCGCCGGCGGCCAACTTCATCCCGGCCCCGCGTGCCCCGTTCGTCGAGCGTTTCGGCGCCAACGGCTCGTGCATGGACGTCTCGGTCACGATCTACGATCGTGAAGAGCGCACCGCGACCTCGACCGGCGGCGGCTTCTCGCCGCGTCCGCCGGGACCGCGTCCGGACGCCCTGTGCTGGGAAGTCCAGGTCGTGACCTTCAACCAGGCGGCCAACTTCACCGCCGGTGCGGGTTCCGACATCCTGGGCGCCACCTACTACAAGAACGTCGAGACCAACTACCAGAACGGTTGGGCGTTCGTGCAGTTCGCTGGCACCCCGGCGCTGCGTGCCGCCACCGGCGGCATCAACGCGGGCGTGGTCTTCCAGGGCCTGCCGGTCACCGGCTTCTTCGTTGCCAACTACGACAACGCGGCGGCTGCCTCCGGCACCCTGGCCAACTACACCTCGCTGTTCCGCCACCGCACCGAGCGCCAGTGCACCGGCGGCGCCGCGGCGGCCTGCTCCTGATCTCCTGAGATCAGCGGCAAGGTTGTTTAGTTGACTGGCCGGCCCCATGCGTGCAGCATGGGGCCGGCTTTTTTGTTTTTCCCAGTCTTGGTAGGCAAACCCATGAACACCCGTAGCGTCGTCGTCGCCGTCGCCACCGTCCTCGCCCTGTCCGCCACAACGGCACAGGCCTCGGTCGTCCTCCGCTGTGGCGGGGGCACCGTGCAGACGGATGGTTTCATCATCAATGCCCAGGGCGAGGTCGTCTTCGCCGAGAACTCCATCGCCTGCAACGTCCAGCAGACCGGCCTGCCGAATCCACTGGCACTGAGCATCGTCGATCCGGTCGCGGGCACCACCATCAATGTCGGCGATGCCGCGCAGAACGTGCAGTTCTCCGCCAGCATCACCAACTACACGCCCGGAGTGGATGTCTGCCGGGTCACGGTGCAGCCGCCGGCACCTGCCGCCGCCTGGCCCGCGGTCACCCTCAATCCGGTGGCCGGCGTGGCTACCGCCAACCTGCAGTTTCCGCAGGGCATCGTGGCTGGCCAGTACAACCTGCAGCTTGCCTGCGACCGCGTATCCAACAACCAGCAGGTGCTGGTGCCGTCGGTCAACCGTCCGATCACCGTACAGAGCACCACGGCACCGATCGCCTGTACCGACTTCCCGATTCCGGCCATCTTCACACCGGTATCGCAGGCCACGTTCACCGACGCCTACGTCGGGGTTTGGGACCAGCCCGGGTCGGGCGGTTTCGGCGTGCAGCCCAACCAGCCCTCCGTGTGGCGCTACTGGGGCTTCGAGAACCGCTTCGTCAACAACCAGCTCGCCAGTCTCGAGCTGAAGACCTGGGTCTTCCGGCCCACCGCCAACACCCGGGCCACCATCCTGCGCGGCAACACCGGCACCTCCCAGGTGGCGGTCTCGTTGAGCAACTGTCCCGGCAAGTACACCGACATTCCGGCTACCTGCCGGAGTGGTGGTGGCAGCATCCAGTGGTCCACCTTCCCGGGCGACAACCCCAACGAGCGTTGCGTCCTCGAGGCGGGGCGCGATTACATCCTCAGTGCGTCCACCTTCGTGCTCAGCACCTTCATCAACTCGGGTGTCTACCAAGCGGTTTCCGCGTGCGCCGGCAGCCCCTGCACCACGAACGACCTCTATCAGGTCCAGAACACCGTGCAGACGGGTCAGTAACCGGGGAGCCGCCATGAATCTACCGACGACACCGACCTGCGCCCTCGCAGTGGTCCTGGCCGCCCTCTCCGGGGCCGCAGGTGCCCAGGTTCCGTTCGAGCTGCTGACGACCAATGGCCAGCAACTCGGCTCGCAACTGGCGCCGCCTCTGCTGCAGGGCACACTTCCCGCGCTGCGATATACCGGAAACGGAGAGCTGGTGCTGCAGATCCGTCCGCAGCGGCCGGTCCTGTGCGCAGGCCAGGGCGTGGCCGCGCCCGGTCAGCAGCGCATCACCTTCGACCAGACCGGCTACTTCGCTGCCGTACCCCTGGCGGCGAGTGCCGTCGTGGGTGAGGAGCGGACCGTGATGAACTACGGGGAGAATGCCTTCCTGCGCGGCTCCGATGCTCCACTGTTCGCGAGCTCCGGCTTCGGCGTGCTCGGCAACCCGCCGCAACTGGTGTTCGATATCGATGGCGTCTCCGCGTACTGCATGCTCGGCGCCGTGGTCGACACGCCGCCCACCAGCGCGCAGTGCGAGCCGGGCGGCACCGACGACCGGGTGTTCGGAGGCGTCTTCGAGCCTGCCGGCCAGGGCAGCCTCGAGGTCGGCTTCCGCAGCCAGGTCAGTTCCCCGCTACCCAACCTGGTGAGCTACGAGTACGTCGTGCGCGCCGTCGGCGGCCCGGTCTACGATGTTCAGTTCCGCGAGCAGTTCCCCTGGTTCAATGGCTTCAGCGCCGCCCCGCCGCTGTTCCAGACCTCGATGCGCCTGGACAGCAACTGGAGCTGCCGGTCCTCGGCGGACGGTCGCTGCGACCAGCGCGGCAAGGACCTGGACGGCGCCGGTTACGTGCACCTCGAGGCGGCGTCGCTGGAGGAGGGCCAGTGCCTGACCATCACGGCCGTGCGCAGCCTTCGGCAGGACGGCAGCGAGGCCGTGGCGGGCATCAGCGGCAAGGTGCAGGCCGGCGTCGTCTGGCGCACCGCGCCGGGCACTACCAGCGGCAGCGTCCGCAGCCACCTGGTCCACCGCCACGCCATCATTCCCGGCGGCAACTGAGTCCCGACCTGTGTGAACCCGGCGCCGCGCGGTCCATGGCCGCGCGGCGCCGGCCGTTTCGGCATCGCAAATCCCCAGGCCGTGCCTGCCATCGATCCTGGGAGCGGGCGCCTGGAATTGACAGGTCGCCGCCTTGCACCGAAGATGTTCGCCGGACGACCCTTTCCCGTATTGGAATCAGGAACATGACCCTGCACGCCCGGATCGGCCTGCTGGCCGCGCTGGTGCTTCTGGCACCCTTCCCGCTGCATGCGACTGTCCTGCTCCGATGCGGCGGCGGCAGCGTCGCCACCGACGGTTTCGTCATCAATGGCCTGGGTGAGGTGGTCTTCTCGGAGGACTCCATCCTCTGCAACCCGCCACAACCGGCATTTCCCGAGCCCCTTGCGCTCAGCATCCTGTCGCCGGAACCAGGGACCACGATCGTGGTCGGCGGGACTTCGTACAGCCTCGAGGTCCAGGCCGGGATCGCGAACTTCGATCCACGCTTCGACACCTGCCAGCTGCTGGTCCAGCCACCCGCGCCCAATCCTTCCAGCGCGCCCGTGGCGATGGAGCCCCTCGATGGCATCGCCACCACCACCGTGGACTTCACGGCCTGGTCCTGGACCGGTGTCCACACGCTGCAGCTCTTCTGCACCCGCGAAGTGGCTGGCCAGCAGGTCCTCATTCCACCGCTATCCCGGCACGTGAACCTGGTCACTGCCGTGGCGCCGCCCTTCTGCAGCGCCGCTTCCGCTCCAACGATCTTCAGTCCGGTGACCCAGTACGACTTCACCGCCCCGTACGGCGGGTCGTGGGCGGATCCGGGCGCCGGAGGATTCGGCGGACCGCCCGACCAGCCGCTGCCCTGGCGCTACTGGTACTTCCAGAACCGATTCAGTCACGGTGCGCTGTCCGGCCTGGAGCTGAAGGCCTGGGTGTTCCGGCCGCCTGCCGATGCCCGGGCCGCACTGCTGCGCGGACCAACGGGGACACCCGGCATCGCGGTCGCGCTCAGCGACTGTCCTGGCAAGTACCTGGACGTTCCCGCCGCATGCCGAAGCGGTTCGGGCAACCTGCGCTGGTCCACGCGGGCCGGCGACGATCCTGCTACCTACTGCCTACTGGAGGCCGGGCGCGACTACATTCTCAGCGCCGCGGCATTCGACCTGGCGGCCCTGATCGCCTCTGGAGGAACCCTCTATCAGGCTGGCCCCGCCTGCGTCGGCCAGCCGTGCAGCGTCGTCGAGCTGTATCAGGTGGGCAACTGGGTCGAGTGAGCCAGCAGCGGCTTCGGGCAATTCGCCGGACGGTGGGACCGGCTGTCGGATCGCTAGGCAGCCGTTGAGCTGCCCGGCAGGGTGAGGCGGCTTCGCCACGCCTGTCCCGGCTTGCCGGTGCCGGGACCGGATCAATGGGCGATGGCATGAGTTGCCCGTTACTGTGGAGGGCGTGCCCGGATTCGACGCCTGCCCGGCCCCAGGGACGAGACCGTCCGGCATCGACGACCCCCGGGACACGATCGCGTATGGTCAGCCGGATGCCAGACAGCCGGGTTAGACTGGCGGCCTGCGACAGGGCTGCCGCCCCGCGACCCTCGCCCTACGCCCGCCGGGAACCCGGCGGCCGCTGCGGCGGTCTGACCGGCCCGCTGCCGACCTGGCCAGCGTTCCGCCCGAAGGCCGCCCTGTTTTCCGATCGACTTCCGGAGATCCTCCGTGCCATTGCCTACCCTGCTGTTCCGTTCCCTCGCGCTCTCCGGCCTCCTGCAGGTCCTCGCCGCGCCGGCGCTCGCCGAGGAGGGCGACGCCTTCCTGATCGAGCGCGGCGAGGCGCGGCTGACGGTGGCCGACATGGACGGCCGCATGAGCCGCCTGGCCGCCTCCACGCGCGCCGAGTTCGCGTTCCGTCCCGAGAACCTGGCCCAGATGATGGACCGCCTGCTGCTGAACCGGCAGCTCTCGATCCAGGCGCGCGCCGAGGGCCTGGACCAGGACCCGGCGGTGCGCCGCGACCTCGAGCTGGCGGTCGAGGAGGTGCTGGCCGCGCACCGGCTCAACCAGGTGACCGAGGCGGCGATCGCCGCCGCCGATATCGAGCAGCTCGCCCGCGAGCGCTTCCTCACCCAGCAGGACACCTTCAAGGTGCCCGCCCAGCGCGTCGTCCAGCACCTGCTGATCGGCACCGAGCAGCGCAGCGAGGAGGAGGCGCTGGCCCGGGCCAGCGAACTCCTGCTCCAGGCGCGCTCGCCCGGCAGCGACTTCGACGCCATGGTCATGGAGTATTCCGAGGACCCGGGCAAGGGCAGCAACCAGGGCCGCTACACGATGGTGCAGCCCGGCCAGTACGTGCCCGAGTTCGAGGCGGCGGGCCTGGCGTTGCAGCGGCCCGGCGAGTTCGCCGAGCCGGTCAAGACCCAGTTCGGCTACCACCTGATGCGCCTGGTCGAGGTCACGCCCGAGCGCACGCGCAGTTTCGAGGAGGTTCGCGACGAACTGGTCCTCAAGGTCGAGGAGGAAGTGGCGCAGGGCGCGCGGGAGCGCCTGGTGCAGGAACTCAAGTCGCTGCCGGACCGCGGCGACGACGAGCGCCTGGTCGGCCTGCGCGCCCGCTACGGCGGCGAACCGGCCAAGCCCGCGCAGTGACGAGGCCCCGCCCCCCGGCCATCGGCCGGGGGGCCGGGGAGCGGCCGGCCCGGACGGGGCGCTATCATGTCGCCGTTCGCGGCGACCGCGGGTGACGCCGGACTCGGCCGCGCCGGCCCGCCGCCGGGCCGACCCTCTCCTTCCGGGGCTTTCGATGCCGCAGCAGCGCCTGGGCGTCCTGGCTGAACTGCTCAGGCGCGATCTCAAACACCGCTACCTGGGCACCTTCAGCGGCGGCCTGTGGGCATTGCTGCAGCCGCTGCTGCAGCTGGCCATCTACGGCTACGTGTTCGGCACCATTTTCCGCGCGCGCCTGCCCGAGGCCGAATTCGGCGAGCTGGGCTTCATCACCTTCCTGGCGATCGGCCTGTGGCCCTGGACGGCCTTCGCCGAGGCGCTCAACCGCGCCAGCACCGCGATCGTCGACAACGCCGGCCTGCTCGGCAAAGTGGCCCTGCCCCGGCCGCTGCTGGTGGTGGCGCCAGTCCTGGCCGGCTTCCTGCTGCACCTGGCCGGCTTCGTCGCCGTGCTCCTGGTCCTGCTCGGCCTGGGCTGGCTGGAGCCGCGCTGGTCGCTGCTCTGGCTGCCGCCGCTGTTCGTGCTGCTGGCCGGCTTCAGCCTCGGGCTGGCCTGGCTGTTCGCGGCGGTCAGCGTTTTCGTCCGCGACTTCACCCATGTCCTGGCGCAGGCCCTGGTCCTGCTGTTCTTCCTGACCCCGGTGCTGTACCCGCGCAGCCTGATCCCGGCCGGCCTGCAGGGCCTGGCCGATGCCAACCCGATGGCGCTGTTCGTGGCCCTGTTCCGGCAGGCGGCCCTGGGCGTCGGCGACGCCGGCCCGGCCCAGGTCGTGGCGGCCCTGGCGCTGACCGCCGCCAGCCTGGCGCTGGGGCTGTTCGTGTTCCGTCGCCTGGCGCCGCACTTCGAGGACTTCCTGTGAGCGCGGTGCTGGTCGAGGCGCGCGGCATCTCCAAGCGCTATCCCCTGGTCAGCCGCCGCGACGCCCGCCTGCGCGCCCTGGCGGGCCTGTTGCTGCGGCGGCCGGGCGGGGCCGCCCACGAGGTGCTCAAGCCGCTCGACCTCGAGATCCGGCGCGGCGAGTCGACCGGCATCGTCGGCGCCAACGGTGCCGGCAAGTCGACCCTGCTCAAGCTGCTGACCGGCGTGCTGACGCCCTCGACCGGCACCCTGGCGGTGCACGGCAGCGTCGGGGCCCTGCTGGAGCTGGGCGCCGGCTTCCATCCCGAGTACAGCGGCCGCGAGAACCTGCGCATGGCGGCGGCCCTCGCCGGGCTGTCGCCGGAGGAGATCCGCGAGCGCATGCCCGGCATCGTCGCCTTCGCCGACATCGGCGACTACCTCGACGAGCCGGTCAAGCACTACTCCAGCGGCATGGTGGTGCGCCTGGGCTTCGCCCTGGTCTCCGCGCTCAAGCCCGACCTGCTGATCACCGACGAGGTGCTGGCGGTCGGCGACGAGTCGTTCCAGAAGAAGTGCATCGCCTGGATGGAACGCTACCTGGGCGATGGCGGCACCCTGCTGCTGGTCTCGCACGGCATGTACCACGTGCAGAAGCTGTGCAGCCGCGCCCTGTGGCTGCACCAGGGCCGGGTCGAGGCCAGCGGCGATGCCTTCACCGTCACCCAGGCCTACCTGGCCTGGCACGAGCGTCAGGGCCGGGCCGCCGCGCAGTCGGCCGCGACGGAGGGCGCCGCGGCCGAGTACCGGATCGCCGGCTGGCGCGTCGATGGCGAGGCCGGCACCGGCCATGTCCTGGTCGACGGCGCCGACCGGGCGCTGGACATCGAGGTGGAGCTGGTCGGCGCCGACGACCGTCCGCCGGTGCTGCTGGTCGGCCTGGCCCAGGCGGCCGGCCTGCCGGTGTACGGCATCAGCAGCGAGATGGCGGGCGTCGTTCCCGAGCGCCTCGCACCCGGCCGCTACCGCCACGCCCTGTCGCTGGACCTGGCTGCGCTGCTGCCCGGCGAGTACCTGTTGCGCCTGCATCCGATGGATCCGGAAGGCCTGCGCCTGTTCGGGACCACCGAGGTCCAGGTGATGGTGCGCGGCGCCACCCGCGAGATGGGCACGGTGCGCCTGGCGCACCGCTGGCGGACGTGAGCGTCGGGCAGGGCAGGGCGGTGCCGCCGCAGGTGGTGGTGCCGGTCCACAACGCCCCGGGCCTGGTCGCCGACTGCCTCGACGCCCTGGCCCGCACCCTGCCGCCGGAAGGCACCGTGCAGGTGGTCGACGACGCCAGCAGCGACCCCGCGGTCGCCGCGCTGCTGGCCGGCCACCCGCTGCTGCGCCGGGACGGCGTGAGGGTGCACCGGCAGACGGCCAACCTGGGCTTCGTCGGCACCGTCAACGCCGCCGTCGCGCGCGCACCGGGCGACGTCGTGCTGCTCAACTCCGACACCCGGGTCACCGCGGGCTGGCTGCAGCGCCTGGTGGCCTGCGCCGGCAGCGATCCCGCCATCGCCTCGGCGACGCCCTGGTCGAACAACGCCGAGATCTGCTCGCTGCCGGACTGGTGCCGCGGCAACCCCGCGCCCGCCGACGCCGACGCGGTGGCCGCCGCGCTCGCCGCCGCCGGCCCGCCCGCCTATCCGGCGCTGCCCACCGCGGTGGGCTTCTGCATGTACCTGCGCCGCGCCGCCTGGGACCAGGTCGGCGGCTTCGACGCCGCCACCTTCGGGCGCGGCTACGGCGAGGAGAACGACTGGTGCCTGCGCGCCAGCGCCTTCGGCTGGCGCCACGTCCTGTGCGACGACGCCTATGTGGTGCACGTCGGCGGCGCCTCGTTCGCCGGCACCGGGCACCGTCCCGGCGGCGCCCAGCTCGAGCGCCTGTGCGCCCGCTATCCGCACTACAATGCCCTGATCGCGGACTTCATCCGGTCCGATCCCCTTGCCGCCCGCCGCCAGGCCCTGCTGGCCGACCCCGCGCTGGCGGCCGCACTGCGTCCATGACCGAAACCGACAGCCCCGGCATCCTCGACTTCACCGGTGAGCGCTTCACCCCCGAGTGCGTGCGCGAGATCTGGTACGAGCACTGGCACCGCTACGCCCTGGCGCAGCCGCTGGTGGCCGGCCGCCGGGTGCTCGACGCCGCCTGCGGCGAGGGCTATGGCAGCGCCTTCCTGGCCGCGGCCGGCGCCCGCGCGGTGACCGGGGTCGACCTCGATGCCCAGACCATCGGCCATGCCCGGCGACGCTACGGCGACCGCCCGGGCCTGGACTTCCGGGAGGGCAGCGTCGCGGCCCTGCCGCTGGCCGATGCCAGCGTCGACGTCGTTGTCTCGTTCGAGACCGTCGAGCACCTGCTGGAACAGGAGGAGATGGTCGCCGAGTTCGACCGCGTGCTCGCCCCCGACGGCTGCCTGCTGGTGTCCTCGCCCGACCGCCACGTCTACAACGCGCTCGGCGGCGGCGTCGCCAACCCCTACCATGTGCGCGAGCTGGACCGCGACGAGTTCACCGCGCTGCTGCGGCCGCGGTTCCCGGCGATGCGCCTGTACGGGCAGCGCCTGGCCTTCCATTCCACGGTCTGGGCGGTCGAGCCGGCGGCTTCCGGGGGCGGCGAGCAGCTGCGCATGGATGCCGCCGATGGCGCCCTCCGGCGCGGCGGCGATCCGGCACCGGTGTACTGGCTGGCGCTGTGCGCGCGCAGCGAGGCCGCACTGCCGGCGCTGCCGGCGCTGTCGGTGTTCAGCGACACCGCGCAGTCCATCTACGCGCACTACAACCAGGAGATCCGCCGGGTCATCGCCGGTGGCCAGCGCATCCTGGAACTCGAACGCGAACTGGCGGCGCTGCGGGCCCGGCTCGCCTCCGCCCGCGACCCCGGACCGACCTGACATGGAATTCGACATCAACTTCGGCGCCATCAACCTGCCGCAGCAGACGCCGCCGGCGCCGCGCGGCCCGCTGTACGCGGCCGTCGACGGCCGCGCCGCCTCGCTGTCGAACAGCGAGTGCATCTTCCAGGCGCGCGACGGCGGCGAGCTGCACGTGATGACGCACCAGGTGCTGCAGGCGCTCGACCAGTGCCGCGAGTTCCGCACCCTCGACGAGCACGTCGCCCGGGTCACCTCGGTGCTGCCCGGCCTGGGCGGCCAGGCCGAGGCCGTCCGCCACGTGCTGTCCGGACTCGCCGAGCGCGGCGTGCTGCGCACCGACAGCCAGTTCCTGGACGCCCTGACGCGCGCCGGCGACGACCGGCCGGCGGCCCTGGCGGCGGTCGCGGTCCGCGCCTGCGACCGGCCGGCGCAGCTCGAGCGGCTGCTGGCCAGCCTGGCCGGTCACGGCCGGCGGCATGGCCGCAACGATCCGGTCTGGATCCTCGACGACTCCCGGGACGACGAGGCCCGCAGCCGCCACCAGGCACTGGCGCGCGAGCACGCCGGCGCCGCCGGCGTCGCCGTGCGCCACCTCGGGGCGGCGCAGGCGGCGGCGCTGTGCGAGCGCCTGGGGCGCGAGCTGCCGCAGGCGCGCGAGCAGCTGCGCCACCTGCTGCTGCGCGAGGGCGACGGTGCCGGGTTCGGCGGCGGCCGCGGCTACAACCTTGCCCTGCTGCTGTCCGCCGGCCGTCGCCTGTCGCTGCTGGACGACGACTACCTGCTGCCGTTCCACCAGGCCAGCGTCGCCCGCCCGGGCCTGGAACCGACGCCGGGGACCGCCTTCGAGGCGCGCTTCCAGGACGGCCTGCCGGCGTCGCTGGCGACCGGCGAGGACCTGGCGCAGGACGGCTTCGCCCTGCAGCAGGACCTGGTGGGCAGCCCGCTGGGCGCCGCCATCGCCCGGCATCCCGACCTGCTCGGTCTCGACCGTGAGCGCCTGCGCGGCCAGACCCTGGCCCGGCTGGCGCACCTGACCGGCCAGGCCCGGGTGCTGGCCACCTACACCGGCACCCGGGGCGCCTCGTTCACCGGCGACAGCCTGTGGCTGTACCGGCTGGCCGATGCCTCGCGCGAGGCCTTCTGGGCCAGCCGCGAGGGTTACCTCGCCAACGTCCACGCCGAGTCGCTGGAGTTCGCGCCGGCGCGAGCGATCGCCCGGCCCTATGGCCTGTTCACCCCGTTCATGCTGGACAACAGCCGGTTGCTGCCGTGCACGGCCGTGCACGGCCGCGGCGAGGACGGGCTGTTCGGCGTGGCCGCGAACTACCTGTATCCCGACGCCCTGACCCTGCACCTGCCGATCACCATCGGCCATGTCCAGGAGGGCCGGCGCGACCGCCATGCCCGGGCCATGGCGCCGTTGACGCCGGGCATCAACCGCTTCCTGCGCGAGTGGATCGTCAACCAGGCGCAGCCGGCGCGCAGTGCCGATCCGGGCGAGCGGCTGGCCCTGCTCGCCGCCCAGCTCGAGGACCTGGCCGGCGCCCCGGAGGCGGTGCGGATCGAGATGCTGGAGGAATACCTGCGCTACGTGCGGGCCGACCTCATCGAGCACCTGCAGCAGCAGATCCTGGACAACCCCAAGGCGCCGGTGTACTGGCTGGCCGACGTCCGCCAGATCGTCGAGGTCAACGGCCGCGCCCTGCTGGCCGGCGAGCCGCCGCGGCTCGACGAATGGCCGGCCGGTCTGGACGCCGCCGGGTGCGCCGACCGCCTGTCCCGGGCCTGCCGCGACCTGGCCGCATCGTGGCGGCACTGGCCGGCGATCTGGCGGCGCGCCGCCGAGCTGGGCGGGCGCCTGCTCGAGGACTGAGCGCCCGTGCGCCGGTCGCCAGATGCCGGCCCGGCCGCGGCGCTCGCCGGCACGGCCCCCGCGTCGCCGCAGCCCGGCGTCCCGCCTGCGGTCGCCGGCCTGACCTCGGTGGTGGTGGTCAGCCACCGCTCGGCGGCAACCCTGGAGCGCTGTCTGGAAGCCGTGCTGTCGTCCTCGGCGGCGGTCGAGGTGATCGTCGTCGACAACGGCTCGGACGACGGCTCCGCGGCGCTGGCCGGCGAGTTGCTGGCGCGCGAGCCCTGCCTGCAGCTGGTGCGCAACCCCGACAACCGCGGCTTCGCGGCCGCCTGCAACCAGGGCGCGGCGATCGCCCGCGGCGACGCCCTGCTGCTGCTCAACCCCGATGCCTTCCTGCCCGCCGATGCCATCGCCCGCCTGCGCCGTCACCTCGGGCACGATCCGCGAATCGGCCTGCTCGGTTGCGCCGTGCTGGACGCCACCGGCCGCGAACACGGGCCGCAGCGGCGCCGGGAGCCGACCCTGGCGCGCAGCCTGGTCAGCCTGCTTCGCCTGCACCGCTGGGCCGGCTGCGAGGGCATCGAGGCGCCGGCCGCGGCCGGCGACGATGGCCGGCCGGAGACGGTCGATGCCGTCAACGGCTCGGTCATGCTGGTCGACCTCGCCCTGTACCGTCGCCTCGGCGGCATGGACGAGCGCTTCCTGCTGCATGCCGAGGACCTCGACCTGTGCCGGCGCGTCCGGGAGGCCGGCCGCACCGTCGCCCGCGCCGGCGATGTCGCCGTGGTCCACCTGGGCGGCGTGTCGGGCCGGCGCCGTCCGTTCTGGGTCGAGTGGCAGAAATCCCGCTCGCTGTGGCGGTATTTCCGCAAGCACTATCCCGACGCCGGCGCCGCGCTGGGCATCGCAGTCGGCACCGGGCTGGCCCTGCGCCTGGCGGCGCGGGTGCCGTTCCTTGTGGCGCGCCGCCTGCTGGCCAGGCGCTAGCCCCGCGCGCCCGCTGAAGTCGCCGGGTGCAGCCGGCAGGGCGAAGTGGGCAGGGCAAAAGCGCACGGCGAAACGCACAGGGCGAAACGCTCAGGGCGATACACACAAGGCGAAACGCCCAGGGCGAAACGCCCAGGGCGAAACGCCCAGGGCGAAACGCTCAGGGCGAAACGCTCAGGGCGAAACGCTCAGGGCGAAACGCTCAGGGCGAAACGC
>ERZ761607.706-NODE-706-length-51984-cov-5.594292_pt1 | contig 51984 bp, 47 predicted proteins | sample MGYA00511164_ERZ761607 | MGnify/ENA primary metagenome ERZ761607 (study PRJEB28899, sample SAMN02445080) | bioreactor sludge metagenome | biome: EBPR sludge | place: Australia: Brisbane, Thorneside Wastewater Treatment Plant | collected 2011-06-22 ...
CTCAACCACCGTGCGGTGGTTGAGCCGCGAGCGCAGCGAGCGTGTCGAAACCTCCCACGCCGAGGCACGGACCTGACCGACGCCGCTACGGCTGCAGCGAGAGAAAGATGAACGCCGCCAGTAGGACCAGATGGACGCCGCCGTTGAGCGGTTTCGAGCGCCCGGGGACCACGGTCAGCACCGAGACGACGGAGGTGATGGCGAGCAGGACGATCTGCATCGGCTCCAGGCCGAGCAGGAGCGGGTCGTCGAGGAAGATCGTGGCGACCGCGATGGTCGGGATGGTGAGGCCGATCGAGGCCATGGCGGAGCCGTAGGCGAGGTTGAGCGAGATCTGTACGTCGTCGCGGGCCGCGGCCCGGACCGCGGCGATCGACTCGGGGAGCAGGACCAGCAACGCGATCACGACGCCGACCGAGGCTGCGGGGAAGCCGGCCGCCTTCACGCCCTGCTCGATGGAGGGCGACTCGACCTTGGCCAGGCCGACGACGGCGACCAGGCCGACGACCAGGAGTCCGATGGAGATCCACGCGTCGCGCGCCGACGGCGGGTCGGCGTGCCCGTCGCCGTCGTCGTCGTGCGGACCGGGAAGGTCGGGGGAGACCGGTAGGAAGAAGTCGCGGTGCCGCACCGTCTGGGTGAAGACGAAGAGGCAGTAGAGCGCAAGTGATGCCGTCGCCGCGAAGGCCAGCTGCGAGGAGGAGAACTCCGGCCCGGGTGCCGAGGTCGTGAAGCGGGGGAGGACCAGGGTCACCGAGGCGAGGGTGATGACGGTGGCCAGCGCGGACCCGGTGCCCTCCGGGTTGAAGTTCGCGAGATGGTGGCGCAGCGCGCAGACCAGCAGGGCCAGGCCGACGATGCCGTTGCAGCTGATCATCACCGCCGCGAACACCGTGTCCCGCGCGTACGTCGACGCGCCGGAGCCCCCGGACACCATGAGCGTGACGATCAGCGCCACCTCGATCACCGTCACGGCGACCGCGAGGACGAGTGACCCGTAGGGCTCGCCGACCCGGTGCGCGACCACCTCGGCGTGGTGGACCGCGGCGAGCACGGCACCGATGAGGGGGATCGCGATCAGCGCGGCGACCCAGGCGTCCGGGTGCCGCCCCCACGAGACCAGGAGCACGAGCAGGCCGACGATCGGCGCGACGAAGGTCCACGACATCCGGCCCCGGGTCGCTGCGCTCATGACTGCACCCTAGGGACCCAAGGCACATTGCTACGTCACCGGACAACGGATCGGTGCCCCGAGCGGCACCACTCGGGACACGTCCTAGACTCGTTGTCGATGGCAACCAGTCAGGCGAGCCCGGCCGAGACCGGGGAGTACACCCACCGGCAGATCCTCACGATCTTCTCCGGGCTGATGCTCGGGATGTTCCTCGGCGCGCTCGACCAGACGATCGTCAGCACCTCGATCCGCACGATCGCCGACGACCTGCAGGGGCTGAGCGTCCAGGCGTGGGTCACCACGGCGTACCTCATCACCGCCACCGTGACGACGCCCATCTACGGCAAGCTCGGCGACCTGTACGGGCGCAAGAAGCTGTTCATGTTCGCGATCTCGGTCTTCATCGTCGGCTCGGCGCTGTGCTCGATGGCGTCGTCGATGTACCAGTTGGCCGCGTTCCGCGCCGTCCAGGGCATCGGCGCGGGCGGGCTCTTCACGCTCGTGCTCGCGATCATCGGCGACATCGTGAGCCCCCGCGAGCGGGCTCGGTACAGCGGCTACTTCATGGCCATGTTCGGCACCTCGAGCGTGCTCGGCCCGGTGATCGGCGGCTTCCTGGCGGGTCAGACCGTGCTGCTCGGGATCTCTGGCTGGCGTTGGGTCTTCCTGGTCAACGTGCCGATCGGGATCGTGGCCCTGATCGTGGTCTACCGCACGCTGCACATCCACCCGGTGCGACACGGCGTGATCCGCATCGACTGGTGGGGCGCGGTCGCGCTCGTGGTCGGCCTGGTGCCGCTGCTCATCGTGGCCGAGGAGGGCCGTGAGTGGGGCTGGGATTCAACGCGGTCGATGACGGCGTACGTCGTGGGCGTGGTCGGGCTGGTCGCGTTCGTGCTGATCGAACGCGCCATGGGCGAGGCTGCGCTGATCCCGCTGAAGCTGTTCCGGATCCGCGCCGCCGCCATCACCATCGTCGCGAGCGTGGTCGTCGGCACCGCGATGTTCGGCGGCATCATGATCCTGCCGCTGTACATGCAGATCGTGCACGGCGCGAGCCCGACCGAGTCGGGGTTCCTGATGCTCCCGATGGTGGTCGGGATGATGACCGGCTCGATCGTCTCGGGCCGGATCATCTCCAAGACCGGCCGGATCCGCGGGTTCCCGATCTTCGGCTCCGCGCTGATCGTGATCGGACTGTTCGCGTTGTCGTTCACGTCCGCCGACACCGCGCTCAAGGTGGTGGCGGTGCCGATGGTCGTGCTGGGCCTCGGACTCGGCAACTGCATGCAACCGCTGCTGCTGATCGTGCAGAGCGCCGTACCCGCCTCCAACATCGGGGTGGCCACCAGCTCCGCGACGTTCTTCCGGCAGATCGGCGGCACCCTTGGTGTTGCGGTCTTCCTGTCCGTGCTGTTCAGCACTGTCGGCGCCAACATCGCCGACCACATCCGCGAGGACGCCCAGACCGCTGCCTGGCAGCAGGTCGCGCGCGATGCCGATCCGAACTCGGTCGACGGCCAGGTGCTCGCCTCGCTGGCCGGCCAGGTCGGACCCGACGGCGGTGTGCTGGCCAAGGTCCAGAACGACTCCTCGATCATCGACCAGATGCACCCGGTCCTCGCCCACCCGTTCAAGGCGGGCTTCGCCGACTCGATGGACCTGGTCTTCCGGCTCGCCGCCCTGGTCGGGCTGCTGGCGTTCCTGGTGCTGCTCTGGATGCCCAAGGTCGAGCTCCGGGCCACGTCGGCCAGCGTGGCGGCGCGCGCCCAGGCTGGCGGTACGCCGGTCGCTCCGGCCGCGCCCGCCGATCAGGCTGGTTGAGCGCCGCAACCCGTGACGCTGGGCCGCGCTTGCCGGATGTGCGCTCACAGGCCATTCTCGACGGGACCGTGTCCGTAGTCTCGAGGGATGTTCAACCTCGGCCTTCCGGAGACGTTTCTCATCCTCCTGTCAGTAGCGTTCTTCGTAGCGTTTTTCGCATGGGTGATCCGGGCTCTGACTCGTCCTTAAAAGACGACCGGACCTGGAGAAGGGGCCTTGGGCTTGCTGAACGCGCTCAAAGGCATGTTCCTGTTCAGCTTCAACGTGCTGGAGGGCGCTCCGCCACTGAATCCTCAACAGAAGCGCGGCCTCGCATTGGGGGCCATTTACTCCGCGGAAGCGCACCTGCCCATCAACGCCCTGGCAGTGGAGGGTGATCGCGAGTCGACGCGCAGCGTCATCGCAGAGGCTTGGGACGTGACCGGGCCATCGGACGTCGAGGGTGCCTACGAGTATCTGGAGACTTCGGGTCATCGCACGCTCTACGCGCTTGTCGCGCCCAAAGTCGAACTGTTGCTCACGACGGAGGACCAGTACAACGACTTGGAACTGGCCAGGGCGCATGAACGGGAAATCACTGAGCAAGCCCCGCACAGCGGGCTGAGTATCGAAACAGCTCACCACTATTACCATTGCTGGCGCGCTGCGGCCCAACTCGGCCGCCTTGACGCACTGGACAAACCATTACCGACTTCTATTGTCGCGTGGGATGCCGCGCGCATGGTTAACCTGACCCGCCTCATGTTGCTACCCGAGTACATCTCTGAGGCCCAAGCGTGGGCCGCCATCGAGCGGGCAACAGACCTGTGCCGCCAGGCGTACTATTCGTCTTGGCAGGATTTCGGCGATGCCTTTGTCGTGGGCCGCGCCTTTTGGATGGCCGGCATCTCCAACGGTTCCGGGGATTCCGAGATCGAGGTATTCCAGCGGGCCTGCAGGCGCCTGCGCGATATCGAGGGCTCGCCCTGGCGAGACATTCCCTATAGGTACGGCGTATAGGAGCGCTATCCGGCCGTTCCTGGTCCTGGCTCCTGATGCCCAAGGTCGAGCTGCAGGCCCCGGTCGATCAGACTGTTTGATCCCCGCGTACCCACACCGACACTGGCCGGTGCAGCGCACTCGGATCTGCGGCGAGGTCGCCGTCGACGACCAGCAGGTCGGCAGCAAGCCCCGCGCGGAGGGAGCCGGTCCGGTCGGCCAACCCGCACGACGCGGCCGCGCCCGAGGTGGCGGTCGCCAGTGCCTCGGCGATCGCGTAGCCCGCGGTGACCAGGTCGAGGACGGCGAACGCGACGTTTCCGTGCGCCTTGGGTGGACTGATCCCGGCGTCGGTGCCGCTGACCAGCCGCAGGCCGTGTGCTCGCATCCGGGTCAGGTGACCAATCCGGGTGGCGGTAAAGGTCGAGAAGTCGAAGCCGAGCCGTTCGAACGTGGCGCGCAGCCCCGGCGACAGCTTGTCGATGGGAGGCACCCGCTCGGGGTCGGTCCCGACCGTCGGGCAGACCTGGATGGCCGCCGCGGCCACCTCCTCGAGGAGATCGTCGGGCAGTTGCAACCCCTCGGCGGTGATGCCGGTGAAGTGCTCGATCCCGTCGACCCGGGCGGCGACGGCGTGCCGGATCCCGGCCAGCGAGTGCGCGTGTGCCAGCACCTGGAGTCCGGCCTCGTGGGCCGCCTCGACCACGGCCCGAAGTTCGTCGTCGGCGAACTGGACCCCGAACGAGTCGCTGCCCGGGGTCAGCATCCCGCCGCTGGCCATCAACTTCACGACATCGACGCCGTGCTCGGCATGCTCGGCGACTGCGCGCCGCAGGCCCGCCACGCCGGCCGCGCCGCCGCCGAGGAAGTGGCAGTGCCCGTCGGGCGTCGTGACCGGCGGCCCGGCAGCGACCACCCGCGGCAGACCGGGCAGCGCCCGAGCCTCCAGGGTCCGGTAGCGCCGGTCGCCGAGGTCGCGCACCGCAGTCACCCCGGAAGCCACCTCTGCCGCGAGGCTCGCGCGGATCCGCTCGTCCAACGCCTCGTCGTCCAGTTCGCCGGCCTCCTCGAGGCTGCCGACCACCGAGGTCGCGACCAGGTGCACATGACAGTCGATGAGTCCGGGCAGCACCGTGCCGTCGTACGTCGCGCGGCAGGTGCCGTCGGGCAGCTCCGGGTGCCCCGGCTCGACGCCGACGATGGTGTCGCCCTCGACGACGACCGTCGCCGGCCCCAGGAACGCCGTACCGTCGAAGGCCTGCGCAACCCGCAAGGCGTGCATAGACAGCCAGTCTGGCCCCAGACTCGCACGATGACGACCCGGATGGCGGCCGAGCTCGCGGACGAGCGCGTCGCGCGGGTCGTCGACGATCCGGAGGGCAGGTTGGCGCTGCTGCGCGACCTCTACCGGGTGCCGCCCGCGGTCGACCGCGGCTATCTGCCCTACCGCAACGCTGCGTCGGCGTTCCTCCGCTGGCAGCTGCGCCGCGGAGTCCTGCACCCCGTGCACGGCAGCCCCTGGTGGCGAGCGGTCAACCTGGGGCTGCTCCGGGACACGTGCGAGGCGTCCGCGCTCGCCTTCGGACATCGGGGTGCACCGCGTACGCCCGGAGCCGCGGCGACGCTTGCGTTCATCCGCGCCCCGAGCGCCCGCAGCTGGTACCTCGCCCACAACCTCTCGATCGCCTCGGCGTACCTCGACCACCGCGAGCTGGCCGAGGCCGAGGACCGGGTCGAGCGGTTCTTCCTCAACCTGGTGCTGCTGCGGGTGCTGTTCGCACACGCGCTCGTGTCCGAGCCCAGGCTCGCGCTCGGGCGGCTCGCCCCTCTCGGCCGGGTCGTGGGCGACCCGAGGCTGGGCATGACCGGGATCTTCCTGTCGCTGTCCCGGGTGCTCCCCGACCGCTATCCGCTCGGCGACGACGTCGAGGCGTACGTCGTGGCCGAGCACGGGTTCGGGCACGCGCTCGACGTCGGCGTGATCCTGCCGCGGGCGCCGCAGCTCTATGCGTGGTCGGCGGAGGTGCTCGACCTCGCCGGGCTGCGGGACCTGCTCGATCCGGCCGGGACTACGCCGACCTATGCCTGGGATCCCGTCGACGACCGGCCGTGGCGGCCGCCGGCATCGCGGTGGGCGAGGGCCGCCCGGCATTGGGTCGGACCGGCGCGCGCGCCGTACTCTTGAGGGTCGATTCGTCGCCGATTCCTGGAGTCCCCGCATGTCCGCCCCCGAGTCGCTCTTCGCCCGTCTCGAGCCCCTGCTGCCGACGGTCTCGAAGCCGATCCAGTACGTCGGCGGCGAGCTCAACTCCACCCTCAAGGACTGGGAGTCCGCCGAGGTCAGCTGGGCGTTGATGTACCCCGACGCCTACGAGGTCGGGCTGCCCAACCAGGGCGTGCAGATCCTCTACGAGGTGCTCAACGAGCGCGACTGGATCGTCGCCGAGCGCACCTACTCGGTGTGGCCGGACATGGAGCAGGTGTTGCGGGAGCACGGGATCCCGCAGTTCACCGTCGACGGGCACCGACCCGTGCGTGCGTTCGACGTGTTCGGGCTGTCGTTCTCCACCGAGCTCGGCTACACCAACATGCTCACGGCCCTCGACCTGGCCGGCATCCCGCTGCACGCGGTCGACCGGAGCGACGACGACCCGATCGTGCTGGCAGGCGGCCACGCGGCGTTCAACCCCGAGCCGATCGCGGACTTCCTCGACGCCGCCGTCCTCGGCGACGGCGAGGAGGTCGTGCTCGCCATCTCCGAGGTGATCCGCGAGTTCCGCGGGGAGGGGTCGCCGGGTGGGCGCGACGAGCTGCTGCGCCGGCTCGCGGTGAGCGGTGGGGTCTACGTCCCGCGCTTCTACGACGTCACCTACGCCGCAGACGGCACGATCGAGGCGGTCGTGCCCAACCGTCCCGGCATCCCGTTCCGAGTCCGCAAGCACACCTTGATGGACCTCGACGCCTGGCCCTATCCCGCCAAGCCGCTGGTGCCGCTCGCCGAGACGGTGCACGAACGGTTCTCGGTCGAGATCTTCCGGGGCTGCACCCGCGGCTGCCGGTTCTGCCAGGCCGGGATGATCACCCGGCCGGTCCGCGAGCGCTCCATCGAGACCATCGGCGCGATGGTCGAGAACGGCATCCGGAAGTCCGGCTTCGAGGAAGTCGGGCTGCTCTCGCTATCCTCGGCCGACCACACCGAGATCGCCGAGGTCGCGAAGGGGCTCGCCGACCGCTACGAGGGTTCGAACGTCTCGCTCTCGCTGCCCTCGACCCGGGTCGATGCCTTCAACATCACCCTCGCCAACGAGTTCTCCCGCAACGGCCGGCGCTCCGGGCTGACCTTCGCGCCCGAGGGCGGCTCCGAGCGGATGCGCAAGGTGATCAACAAGATGGTCACCGAGGAAGACCTCATCCGCACCGTCGCGACGGCGTACGGCAACGGCTGGCGCCAGGTGAAGCTCTACTTCATGTGCGGCCTGCCCACCGAGACCGACGACGACGTGCTGGCGATCGCCGACCTGGCCCGCGAGGTGATCGCGAAGGGTCGCGAGGTCTCCGGCCGCAACGACATCCGGTGCACAGTCTCGATCGGCGGCTTCGTGCCCAAGCCGCACACGCCCTTCCAGTGGGCCGCGCAGCTCGACCACGACACCACCGACGAGCGGCTGCGCAAGCTGCGCGAGGTGGTCCGCGCCGACAAGCGGTACGGCCGCGCCATCGGCTTCCGCTACCACGACGGCAAGCCCGGCACCATCGAGGGACTGCTCTCGCGCGGCGACCGGCGGGTCGGTGCGGTCATCGAGGAGGTATGGCGCGACGGCGGCCGGTTCGACGGCTGGAGCGAGCATTTCTCCTACGAGCGCTGGGTCGAGGCCTGCGAGCGGGCGCTCGAGGGCGTCGACCTCGACTGGTACACCACCCGCGAGCGCGACTACGACGAGGTGCTGCCCTGGGACCACCTCGACTCCGGCCTCGACAAGGACTGGCTCTGGGCCGACTGGGAGGACGCCCTCGCGGTTGCCGACGGCAGCGCCGACGTCGAGGTCGAGGACTGCCGCTGGACGCCGTGCTACGACTGCGGTGTCTGTCCGGAGATGAACACCGAGATCCAGATCGGCCCGACCGGTCGGCAACTGCTGCCGTTGTCGGTGGTCTGAGAGGCTGGAGCTTGCCTCGTAGCAGCCGATGGGTCGGCAGCGGGCTGGATCGCTGTCCCGAGAAGGGGCGATCGGGACGACGAGCACGCGCCCGCCGACTTCGGCCACCATCAGCCAGTGTGCTGGTTGGCTTGGCCGGGTAGAACAGGGGATCATTCGCCCAGACGTCGTACACATCCTCCAGGCCCAAGTGCGGGTGCTTGAAGAGGTGCGCTGCCTGGTCATCGACGTCGGCATCGCTGCCAGGACGTCATGCGAGCTCGCGCCTCCCGCTCGCGGGACGTATGACGTCCCGTGGGAGGTCATACGGCTCGAGACCCTGGGCGCCGACGTCGTATGACGCCCTCGCCGTCAGCGGGGCCGGACGTGGCCCTCCAGCCGGGTGCCGTCGGCGGCGAAGCCGAAGCAGGCGAGCTGGTCGCCGGCCGCCGGCTTCCTCGAGTCGGCCACACCGGCCACCAGGAGCCGCTGGTCGTCGACGGCGACGTCGGCGCGACCGTCGAGTGCGTCGAGGCAGACCAGGTCGGGCACGACCGGCCGGTACGCCGCGGCCTGGTCGTCGTCGAGGTCGAGCATGAGCAGCACCTCGGCGTCGTGTGGGTCGTCGCAGTCGGCACGGGTGAGCTGGGACAGGGCGGGCTGTTTGCCCTGGAGGAAGGCGCGCCCGTCGACGCAGTCACCGCGGTCCAGGGCTCCGACCGAGTCGAGGTCGGAGTCCTGTCGCATGACGGCGAACACCGCGACGGCCACGGCGGCCAGAGCCACCGCGACCGCCACTACGACGGCCCGGCGCAACGGTCAGCTACCGAGCCGGGAGGTCAGGTCGGACCCGTCGGCGTGATAGGCCACGCACGCCGCAGTATCGCCCGCCTCGGGATCGGCCACGGTGAGCGCGGTGTAGGTCACGGTGTCGGACAGCAGGTCGGTCTTCCCTTCCGCGGCGATCGCCGGGTCGCAGATGGTGTTGAACGGAGTGGAGGCGTAGTTGGCGGCCTGGTCCGCGGTCAGCTCCACGGTGGCGAGCACCTCGCCGTCGTGCGCGTCGGAGCAGGAGACGGTCTTGATGTCGGTGACGCTGTCGGCGTTGGGGTCGGTCAGCCCCGTCGCGGTGATGCAGTCGCCGGGCTCGAGGTCGTTGACGTCGGTGAGCGAGCCGAGGTAGGTGACGCCGACCGCGATCAGGATGACCGGGAGCGCCAACGTGAGCACGCTGATCACGATGGCGGAGATCGCCAGCCCCTTGCCGTGGTTGCGGCCGTCGCGGGCGCTGCGGACCAGCACCACGATCGCCAGCGGAATGGCGATCAGCGCGCCGAGGATCACGCAGCCGAAGAACGAGAGGATCAGAGCCGCGATCGCCATGCCCTTGCCGGGCTCGTTGGTGGGTGTGGCGGGGAACGGCGGCTGGCCGTAGGCGGGCTGGGCCGGCTGGGGCTGGCCGTACGCAGGCTGGTCGTACGTCGGCTCGCCGTACGGCGGTGCCCCCGTCGGCTCGGTCCCGTAGACGGGCGCTGCGGGCGGGATGGGCGTGGCCGGCGGCTGGCCGTACGTCGGTTGGCCGTACGGCGGCTGCTCGGATGGCGCGGCGCTGGGAGGCGGCGGCGGGGGCGGCGGCGCCGGAGGGGTGCCGTAGGGATTCTGCGGATCGGTCGGGTCCTGGGGCGTGTCGCCGCTGCCCGGGTCGTGCGGTGTGCTCATCGATTCCCCCTGGGGTGCCGCCGTCGTCGGTGCGCGACTGCAGCGTTCCACATCACGTGGTGCCCAGGGGCGGCGGCGCGTCACTCGACTGGTCGATCCGACGCTCCCGACGGGCGAACTCGTCCTCGATGTGCGCCGGTCTGCCGACGTACATCCCCACGAGGAAGAGCGGGACCGAGAGCACGAGCAGCCCTACCAGCGGAACCGTCCAGCCATCGGTCGCCTCGTGGGCCACGCCGATGCCGAACGGGCCGATGACCGCCAGCAGGTAGCCGGTCGACTGGGTCCAGCCCGACAGCGCGGCGGTGGCTCCCGCCGTACGGGTGCGCAGGCCGATGTAGGTGAGCACGATCGGGAACGTCGTCAGGGCGGCGCCGAGCACCACGGCCCACAGGACGGCGAGCGCCTGCGGAGCGATCAGCAATCCGAGGTAGGCGATCGGGTAGCACGCCATCACCGCCACGAGTACGCCGCGCCGGTCGCCGGGGCGGGCCACGGCCTGGGGCAGGACCAGCGAGAGCGGGATGGACATCGCCGCCACGATGCCGACGAGCGCCGAGGCGGTCCCGGCTCCGAAGCCGGCGTCACGCCACAACGTCGCGAACCAGCCGAAGACGGCGTAGGCCATCAACGACTGCAGTCCGAAGAACAGGGTCATCGCCCACCCCAGCCGGGTCCGGGCGATGTCCCCGAAGCCGATGTCGCGCGCCGGCGCCACCAAAGCCTCGTCGCGACGGACCAGCCCGATCCACGGCACGGCCGCCACCGCGGCGAGCACCGCCCAGACGCCGATGCCGTAGCGCCAACCGCCCAGTGCGTCCGCCACCGGCACCGTGAGCAGGAACGCCGCAGTCAGGCCCACGGCCAGGGCGGTGGTGTAGAGCCCGGTCACCAGTCCGATGCGGTCGGGGAAGTGCAGCCGGACCAGCGACGGGATCAGCACGTTGGCCATCGCCATACCTGCGGTCGCGAGGAGCGACAGGGCCAGGAACGCCCCCTCCTGCCGGACGGCGGCCCGCGCCGACAACCCCACGACGACGGCGAGGAGGGCCAGGAGGGTCACCCGGTGCGGACCGAGCCGACGCGCCACGGACGGGGCCAGGGCGCCGAAGATCGCGAAGGACAGCACCGGCAACGACGTCAGCAGTCCGGCTGAGGCCGGGCCCATGTCGAGTCCCGCGCGGAGTTCGTCGAGGACCGGGCCGACACTCACCGCCGCCGGACGGAGGTTGAGCGAGAGCAGCAGGATCGCCCCGAGCACGAGGACGACGGAACGGCGCGACACTCCCAGCACACTATGCGGGAGAGACTGGCCGACATGAGGCACGTCCCTGACCGCGAACGGCGAGCTCGGCTCGCGCGCCGCCACGCGCTCGCCCCCGGCCACCGCGCCGCTGGTCCGGAGGCGGCCACCCGGGCGGTCGCCGTACTCCACTCCACCGAGCCCGCGAGCGTCTACCTCTCGATCCGGGCGCGCGTCGACGGCGTGGAGATCGCGGACATCGACCGCGCCCTCTACGAGGACCGCAGCCTCGTCAAGCAGTTGGCGATGCGCCGGACACTCTTCGTCTTCCCGCGCGACCTGCTGCCGGCGGCGTGGGGGAGCGCCTCCGCGCGCGTCGCCGACCAGCTCGCGGCGCGGCTGGCCAAGGAGGTCGAGGCGGCCGGCCATGCGGCGGACGGTGCCGCGTGGCTCGCGGAGGCCCGGGCCGGGGTGTTGGCCGCCCTGGGTGACGGTCGGGCGCTCACGGCCCAGGAGATCCGGCAAGCGGTGCCCGCCCTCGAGGCCCGACTCGACCTCGCCCCCGGCAAGAAGTACGCCGCCAACGTCTCGATCGCGCCACGGGTGCTCACCCAGCTCGGGGTGGAGGGGCTGCTGGTCCGCGGCGAGAACGCCGGTCACTGGCGGATCTCCAAGCCGCGCTGGACGCTGATGTCGGACTGGCTCGGCGACGTACCACCGCGCGCGAAAGCCGACGAGGGGTACGCCGAGTTGGTGGGTCGGTGGCTGGGCTCCTTCGGCCCGGGCACCGAGGACGACATCGTCTGGTGGTTGGGGTCGACCAAGGGCGCCGTACGCGCGGCGCTCGCTGCGCTGGGAGCGGTCGAGGTGTCGCTGGACGGCGGCGGCACCGGCTGGGTGCTGCCCGACGACCCGCTGCTCGACGGCGGGCCCGAGGAGGAGGTCGACCCGTGGGCCGCGTTGCTGCCCGTGCTCGACCCGACGGTGATGGGCTGGAAGCAGCGCGGCTGGTACCTCGGCGAGCACGCGCCGCACCTGTTCGACACCAACGGCAACGCGGGGACGACCGCGTGGTGGGACGGGCGCATCGTCGGGTGCTGGGTGCAGGACGACGCGGGCGTCGTCGAGGTCCGGCTGCTGGAGAAGCTGCCCCGGGCTGCGAAGGCTGCCTTCCGGGCCGAGGCCGAGCGGCTGACCGACTGGCTGGCCGGGGTCAAGGTCGGGACCGTCTACCCTTCTGCGGCGATGAAGGTCGTCGACTGGGTCCACCCGTGACCCGCGAACAGCCCAAGCAGGCGCCGCCGCCGGTGCAGCGGCTGCGGATCCGCTACGCCAAGCGCGGCCGGCTCCGGTTCACCAGCCACCGCGACTTCAGCCGAGCCTTCGAGCGGGCGGTCTTCCGGGCCCGGCTGCCGATGGCGTACTCCTCGGGGTTCAACCCGCACCCCCGGATCTCCTACGCCGGCGCCGCGCCGACCGGGTCGGCGAGCGAGGCGGAGTACCTCGAGCTCGCGATGGCCGAGGTGGTCGACCCCGCCGCCGTCCACGCCGCACTCGACGAGGCGCTGCCCGACGGGCTCGACATCGTCGAGGTGGTCGAGTCGCCCGGTGGCGGCTTCGCGGACCTGCTCCAGGCGAGCCGCTGGGAGATCGAGCTTCCCGTGGACGGCGAGGCAGCGGCCGCCTGCGTCGCGGCGTTCCTGGCGCTCGAGACGGTGCCCGTCCAGCGGATGACCAAGAAGGGGCTGCGGGAGTTCGACAGCCGGTCCGCGGTGCTGGACCTGAGCGCCGCGCCGATCGAGGGGGGCGGGGCCCGGGTCGACCTGCTGCTACGGCACCTCGAACCGGCTGTCCGGCCCGACGACGTGCTCACCGGTATGGCCTCCGTCGGCGACCTGGAGCTGGTCGGCGTACCCCGACTCACCCGGCTGGCCCAGGGCCCGTACGACGAGGTGACCGGGGAGATCGGCGACCCGCTGAGGCACGGGAAATGAGTTGCTCCCCAGGGTGCTGTGCGATACTCGCCACAGGTCGAGCAGTTCGACCCGACGACGTTCTCATGAGCGAGGCTCGTCGACGCCAGACCGCGACGCGGCCCGGCCGGTCGGTGACAGCGACCAGAGCCAGGTAGGCGACCGCGGCAGGTGTCGGTCGGACTCGGTGTGACACCACGAGGTGTCGTCTCCATGCAGGCTTGACGCCTCGCGCCGGGAGACCGGACGACGGCGATGACCACCCGGGTGCGGCGCAGCCGGGTCGAGGAGCAGTCCATGCCCGACGAGACCACCACTCCAGCAGAAGCCACCACCGAACCATCGGCGGTCGCCGATGCACCGGTGAAGAAGGCCGCCGCGAAGAAGGCTGCGGCCAAGAAGACTCCCGCGAAGAAGACGGCGGCCAAGAAGACGGCCGCGAAGAAGACCACGGCCAAGAAGGCGGCCGCCAAGCAGGCCGTGACGGCCGAGCCGGCGGTGGAGCAGGCTCCCGCGGAGCAGGAGCCGTCCCCGACCGCGATGCTCTTCCAGGTCCCCGAGGCGACCGTGGTGCCCAAGAAGCGGGCCGCCGCCAAGAAGACCGCCGCGAAGAAGGCGGCGACCAAGCCCCCGGCGGCCACCGAGGAGGCCTCGGACGAGGCATCGGAGGAGGCTGCGGCGGAGCAGCCCGACCAGAAGCCGGCGAAGAAGACGGCCAAGAAGGCCGCGAAGAAGCCGGCCGATAAGACCACCAAGAAGACCGCCAAGAAGGCCGCGAAGACGGCCGAGGCGGAGCCTGCTCCCGACGCGGCGAGTGCCGAGGAAGACGACGAGGTGGCCGGCGCCGAGGCCCCCGTCGAGGAGCCGACCGAGCAGGACGCCGCAGACGCCGCGGACGCCGACCAGGGTGACGGCGACGGCGCCGGCTCCGGCCGCCGCCGGCGCCGCCGGGGCGGCCGTCGTCGCCGCAAGTCCTCCGACTCCACCGGAGACGGCGACCGGGCCGAGGAAAGCACCGACGGGGGAGAACAAGCCGAGCAGGCCGAGAGCGACGACGACGAGTCCGGAGAGGGCACCTCGCGCCGCCGGCGGCGCCGCCGCCGGGCCGGTGACGAGGGTGGTGGCGGCAGTTCCGACGACCCCGAGAACACCGTCACCCGGGTACGCCGCGGCCGCTCGGCCGAGGACCAGATCACCGCCGTGTCCGGCTCCACCCGGCTGGAGGCCAAGAAGCAGCGCCGCCGCGAAGGCCGCGAGGCGGGCCGTCGCCGGGCACCGATCGTGAGCGAGGCAGAGTTCCTCGCCCGCCGGGAGGCGGTCGACCGGGTCATGGTGATCCGCCAGCGCGACGAGCTCACCCAGATCGGCGTGCTGGAGGACAAGGTCCTCGTCGAGCACTACGTCGCCCGCGAGTCGCAGACCTCGCTGATCGGCAACGTCTACCTGGGCCGGGTCCAGAACGTGCTGCCCTCCATGGAGGCGGCGTTCATCGACATCGGTCGGGGTCGCAACGCCGTCCTCTACGCCGGTGAGGTGAACTGGTCGGCGCTGGGCCACAAGGACGGTCAGCCCCGCAAGATCGAGTCGGTGCTCTCCTCGGGCCAGTCGGTGCTCGTGCAGGTCACCAAGGACCCGATCGGCCACAAGGGCGCCCGACTCACGAGCCAGGTCAGCCTCGCCGGCCGGTTCCTGGTCTACGTCCCCGACGGCACGACCTCGGGCATCTCCCGCAAACTGCCCGACACCGAGCGCAACCGGCTCAAGACGCTGCTCAAGGAGCTCGTCCCCGACACCGCCGGCGTGATCGTCCGCACCGCCGCCGAGGGCGCCAGCGAGGCCGAGCTGACCAGCGACGTCGAACGGCTCAAGGCGCGCTGGGAGGACATCGAGAAGAAGGCCAAGGGCAGCGGCCCGCAGCTGCTCTACGGCGAGCCGGACCTCACCCTCAAGGTGGTCCGCGACCTGTTCACCGAAGACTTCAGCAAGCTGGTCATCCAGGGCCCCGACGCCTGGGAGACCGTGCAGAGCTACGTCCAGCATGTCGCGCCCGACCTCGAGGAGCGGCTGGAGCGGTACGACGCCGACGAGCACGGTGGCGCTGACCTGTTCTCGACGTACCGGCTCGATGAGCAGATCGCCAAGGGCCTGGACCGCAAGGTCTGGCTGCCCTCCGGCGGGTCGCTGATCATCGACCGCACCGAGGCGATGACCGTGGTCGACGTCAACACCGGCAAGTTCACCGGCTCGGGCGGCAACCTCGAGGAGACCGTCACCAAGAACAACCTCGAGGCCGCCGAGGAGATCGTCCGCCAGCTCCGGCTGCGCGACATCGGCGGCATCATCGTGGTCGACTTCATCGACATGGTGCTGGAGTCCAACCGCGACCTCGTGCTGCGCCGGCTGGTCGAGTGCCTGGGCCGCGACCGCACCCGGCACCAGGTCGCCGAGGTCACCTCGCTCGGCCTGGTGCAGATGACCCGCAAGCGGATCGGTACCGGTCTGCTCGAAGCGTTCAGCGAGACCTGTGACCACTGCCAGGGCCGGGGGCTGGTGATCCACGAGCACCCCGTGGAGCACAAGCGCGCCGACGACGAGGGTGGTCGCGGTCGCACCGGCGGGCGGCGCAGCCGCGGGGGTCGCGGCCGCGGCTCGGATGGCGCCGGGTCCGGCAACAACGACGGCAGCGGCAACGGCAACGGCAACGGCAACGGCAACGGCAACGGCAACGGCAACGGCGGTCGGACACCCTCACCCCGAGACGTCGCTGCGATGGCCCGTCCGCCGGCCGAGGAGCAACTGGACGAATCGGTCGACGAGTCGGTCGACGAATCGGTCGACGAGTTGCTCGACGGGCCTGTCGCGGGCCAGATCCAGGACGATCTTGACGACCTGGTCTCGGAGTCGACGGAGACGGTCGAGCTGACCAGTTCCGACGAGGGCGCCGACGAGGAGCCCCAGGTCGTCGAGCCAGAGCCTGAGTTCGAGCCTGTCGCACCCGAGCCCGAACCCGCACCGGCGGCCGAACCCGAGCGGCCGACGGTGGTGACCCGGGTCCGGAGGCGGAGCGCCAGCCGCCCGGCGGGACCGCCCGCCGTACCCACCATGGACGAGGCGCCGGCCGCGCTCGGCGCCGAGCGGGACGGCTCGGTCGGCGCTCCGGCGACCGACGGCATCGTCGAGCCCGGGACCGCCGACGACGCCGACCCGGGTGCGGCCACGGACGAGGAGCCCGCCGCCGCGCCGCACGTCGAGCATGTGCCGATCAAGCGCAAGGGCTCGCGCAAGAGGTGATGGACAGCGGTCGTGGTTTTGCCGCTTGCCGCGTCGATCCGTAGTATTGATCCTCGGTGCGCTCACGCGCGCCCTCTCTGTGTGGCGACGCTCACGGCGCGCCCCAGACCCTGAATCCACGAACCAACCAAGGAGACCGCGGTGTACGCGATCGTGCGCGCAGGCGCCAAGCAGCAGAAGGTGGCCGTCGGCGACGTCATCGAGATCGACCTGGTCTCGACCGGCGTGGGCGAGACCGTCACGCTGCCCGTCGTGCTCGTGGTCGACGGCGACGCCGTGACCTCGGACGCTGCGAAGCTCGACAAGGCGTCGGTGACCGCCGAGGTGCTGGGCGGCACCAAGGGCCCCAAGATCGTGATCCAGAAGTTCAAGAACAAGACCGGTTACAAGAAGCGCCAGGGCCACCGCCAGAAGTACACCCAGGTCAAGATCACCGACATCAAGGCCTGACGGCCGCCCTCAGACGAGCCAGAAGACATCGGAGAACGAGATGGCACACAAGAAGGGCGCGGCGTCCACCAAGAACGGCCGCGACTCCAACTCCCAGCGCCTCGGCGTCAAGCGGTACGGCGGCCAGGTCGTCAACGCCGGCGAGATCATCGTGCGCCAGCGCGGCACCCACTTCCACCCCGGCGCCAACGTCGGCCGGGGCGGCGACGACACGCTGTTCGCGCTCTCCGCGGGCGCCGTGCAGTTCGGCACCCGTCGCGGCCGCCGGGTCGTGAACATCGTCCCGGGTGACGACGCCTGACGTCGTCCCACCTAGAGACTTCGACGAAGGGCGTCCCGGTCACCGGGGCGCCCTTCGTGATTTCTCGGCCCGCCGCTCGACCCGTGAGAGGAGCACCACCGCCATGGCCGTCCCGACCTTCGTCGACCGGGTGACGCTGCACGTCAGCGCGGGACGGGGCGGCAACGGCGTCGCCTCGGTGCACCGCGAGAAGTTCAAGCCCCTCGGCGGACCGGACGGCGGCAACGGCGGCCCGGGAGGCTCGGTGATCCTGCGGGTCGACCCCGACGTCACCACCCTGCTCGACTACCACCACAGCCCCAAGCGCAAGGCCGGCGTCGGCGGCCACGGCGCGGGTGCGCACCGCAACGGGGCGCACGGCGCCGACCTGGTGCTCCCCGTCCCGGACGGCACGGTCGTCACCGACCGGCGCGGCGACGTACTGGCCGATCTGGTCGGCCCCGGCACCGAACTGGTGGTGGCCCAGGGTGGCCGTGGCGGGCTCGGTAACGCGGCGTTGGCCTCGAGCAAGCGCAAGGCCCCTGGCTTCGCGCTACTCGGCGAGCCCGGCGACGAGCTGGAGATCGTGCTCGAGCTCAAGGTGGTCGCCGACATCGGACTGGTCGGGTTCCCGAGCGCCGGCAAGTCCAGCCTCATCGCGGCCATCTCGCGGGCTCGGCCCAAGATCGCCGACTACCCGTTCACCACGTTGGTGCCCAACCTCGGCGTCGTCACGGCCGGCGACACGACGTTCACGGTCGCAGATGTCCCCGGCCTCATCGAGGGCGCCAGCGAGGGACGCGGCCTCGGCCACGAGTTCCTGCGCCACGTCGAGCGCTGCGCCGCGCTCGTGCACGTGGTCGACACCGCGTCGATGGAGCCGGGCCGCAACCCGGTCGACGACTTGGACGTCATCGAGAACGAGCTGTCCCGGTACGGCGGTCTCGAGGACCGGCCGCGGCTGGTCGCGCTCAACAAGATCGACGTCCCGGACGGGCGCGACCTGTCCGACATCGTCCTCGACGACCTGATCGAAAAGGGGCTGCGGGCCTTCCCCGTCAGCGCCGCCTCGGGGGAGGGGTTGCGCGAGCTGACCTTTGCCATGGCCGAGATCGTCGCTGCCGCGCGCGCGGCCAGAACGGTCGTCGAGGCCACCCGGATCGTGCTTCGCCCGCCGTCGGCCGACGGCGGCGACGAGTTCACCGTGGTCGCGAGCGACGGGTCGGACGGCGTCAGCTGGCAGGTCCGTGGCGCCAAGCCCGAGCGGTGGGTACGCCAGACCGACTTCAGCAACGACGAGGCGGTCGGGTTCCTCGCCGACCGGCTCAACCGGCTCGGCGTCGAGGCGAAACTGCTCCAGCTCGGCGCCGTCGAGGGCGAGGCCGTAGCGATCGGCGACCCCGAGGACGCGGTGGTCTTCGACTTCCGGCCCGAACTCGACGCCGGCGCGGAGATCCTCAGCCGGCGCGGTGAGGACCAGCGCTTCGACGAGCGGCGCCCCGCGGCCCAGCGACGCCGAGCCATCGAGGAGGGCATGGACGACCGGGGCGAGGGCGAGACCCGAGCCGATGTCGCGCGCCGGCTCGACGAGCGCGAACGCCAGACGCCGGCCGGCCCCACGTCGTACGAGATCGGCTCCGACCAAGATCCGGACCGTGAGGACTGAGGTCACCGCGGCCCGCCGGGTCGTGGTGAAGGTCGGGTCGTCCTCCCTCACCACCGCCGAGGGCGGCATCGACCCGGGCCGGGTCCGCCACCTGGTCGACGTGCTCGTGGCCGCGCGCGCTCGCGGCGTCGAGGTCGTCCTGGTCTCCTCGGGTGCGATCGCCGCGGGACTCGCACCTCTGCGGCTCAAGCGTCGCCCCCGTGCGCTGTCGGCCCAGCAGGCGGCGGCCTCGGTGGGGCAGGGGTTGCTGGTGCACCGCTACACCGAGGAGCTTGCGCAGCACGGGGTCGTGGCCGGCCAGGTGCTGCTCACCGTCGACGACGTGACCCGCCGATCGCACTACCGCAACGCCTACCAGACCTTCGCGAAGCTGATCGAGCTGGGCGTCCTGCCGATCGTCAACGAGAACGACACGGTGGCCACCACCGAGATCCGGTTCGGCGACAACGATCGGCTCGCCGCGCTGGTCGCCCACCTCGTCCACGCCGACCTGCTGGTGCTGCTCTCCGACGTCGATGGGCTCTACGACGCCGACCCCACGAAGCCGGGCAGCACCCGCCTGGCCGACGTGCGCGACCCGGCCGACCTGGTCGGCGTACGCATCGGGAAGTCCGGTGCCGCGGGCGTCGGTACGGGCGGCATGCAGACCAAGCTCGAGGCGGCCCGGATCGCCACCGGTGCGGGCATTCCCGTGGTCCTCGCGGCCGCCGACCAGGCGGCCGAGGCGCTCGCGGGCGACGCGACCGGCACCCTGTTCCACGCCACCGGCCGCCGCCGACCGACCCGGCTGCTCTGGCTGGCGCACGCCACCGAACCGGTCGGCACGCTCGTGCTCGACGACGGTGCCGTGGCCGCGGTCTCCCAGCGGCGGGCCTCGCTGCTCGCCGCCGGCGTGACCGGGGTGCGTGGGACCTTCCATGCGGGCGATCCGGTCGACATCGCCGGCGCCGATGGCATCGCGTTCGCGCGCGGGCTGGTCAACTTCGACTCCGAGGAGCTGCCCGCCCTGCTCGGCCGCTCGTCGAAGGAGCTCAAGCGCGAGCTCGGCGCGGCCTACGAGCGCGAGGTCGTACACCGCGACGATCTCGTCCTGCTCTGAGCGGGGGCCGGGCGCGACGTCGGTCCAGGTGGCGGGCACGAGAGGGTTTGTCCGAATGAGCCTCGGACACCGGACTGTCATGACCGACCAGACGAGCATCACTGTCAGCCGCACGATCGACGCGCCAACCAAGGACGTCTTCGAGGTGTTGACGAACCCCGAGCGCCACGCCGAGTTGGACGGGTCGGGGTTCGTGATCGGCGATGAGAAGTCGGATCGGATCACCGGCGCGGGTCAGGTCTTCCGGATGAACATGACGGGCGACCACATGGGCGGCGATTACCAGACCGACAACACCGTCGTCGGCTACGACCCCAATCACCTGGTCGCCTGGCAGACGGCTCCCGCGGACACGGAGCCGCCCGGGTGGGAGTGGGTCTGGCGACTCGAAGCGCAGGGTGCCGAGGCGACCGACGTGTCCCTGACCTACGACTGGGCCAAGGTCACGGATCCGGCGATCCTCGAGAAGGTGTCGTTCCCGCTGGTCGACCGGGCCGCGCTCGAGGCGTCCCTGGACCATCTGGCCTCGGCGGTGTCCGGAACCTGAGGCGCGGGCCGTACTCTGGGAAGGCTATGGACCCTGCCCAGCGGACCGTCTACCTCGACCATGCCGCCACCACGCCGATGGTGCCCGCGGCTGTCGAGGCGATGACCGAGCACCTCTTCGAGGTGGGCAACCCCAGCTCGCTGCACGCCTCCGGTCGGTATGCGCGTCGGGTGGTGGAGGAGTCGCGGGAGACGATCGCGCAGGCGCTCGGCTGTCGTCCCGGCGAGGTGGTGTTCACCTCGGGAGGCACCGAGTCCGACAATCTCGCGATCAAGGGCATCCACTGGTCGCGTGCGGCCGAACTCGGCCCCCGACCCCGGCTGATCACGTCGTCGGTCGAGCACCACGCCGTCCTGGACCCGGTGAGTTGGCTCGAGGCCGGCGGCCAGGCGGAGGTTCGACTGGTCGGTGTCGACAGCAGCTGCCGGGTCGATCTCGACCAGCTGCGCGAGCTGGTGGCCGAGAGGCCGGTCTCGCTGATCTCGGTGATGTGGGCCAACAACGAGGTCGGCACGATCCAGCCGATCGACGAGATCGTGGCGATCGCCGCCCCGCACGGCATCCCGGTCCACACCGACGCCGTCCAGGCCGTGGGCGCCGTACCCGTGGACTTCGCCACCAGCGGCGTCGATGCGCTCACCCTCACCGGCCACAAGCTCGGTGGACCGTTCGGCGTGGGCGCCCTGATCGTGCGACGCGAGGTCGGTGTGACGCCGTTGGTGCACGGCGGAGGGCAGGAGCGCGACATCCGCAGCGGCACCATCGACACGCCGGCCATCGCCGGCTTCGCGGCCGCGGTCGAGCTCGCGGTCAAGGAGCAGGCAGCGTACGCCGCTCGCGTCGGCGCGCTCCGCGACGACCTCGTGCGCCGGGTGATCGAGGCGGTCCCCGACGCCCACCTGCACGGCGGTGCCCTCGACCCGCTCGGCGAGTTCCGGCTGCCCGGCAACGCACACCTCGGCTTCCCCGGCTGCGAGGGCGACTCCCTGCTGATGCTGCTCGACGCCAACGGCATCGAATGCTCCACTGGGTCGGCCTGCTCCGCCGGCGTACCCCAGCCCTCACACGTGCTGCTCGCCATGGGCTGCGACCCCGACCAGGCCCGGCACTCGCTGCGGTTCTCGCTCGGTCACACGTCGACCGCCGCCGACGTCGACGCCGTGGTCGAGGCGATCGTCCCCGCGGTCGAACGCGCCAGGGCGGCGAAGGCGCCACGATGAAGGTCCTCGCTGCCATGTCCGGCGGCGTGGACTCCGCGGTCGCCGCGGCCCGGGCCGCCGAGGCCGGTCACGACGTCACCGGCATCCACCTCGCACTCTCGCGCAACCCCGCGTCGTACCGCTCCGGCGCCCGCGGCTGCTGCACCATCGAGGACGCCAACGACGCGCGCCGCGCGGCCGACGTCATCGGGATCCCGTTCTATGTCTGGGACCTGTCCGACCGCTTCCACGAGGACGTGGTCGAGGACTTCATGGATGAGTACGCCGCGGGCCGGACGCCCAACCCGTGCCTGCGCTGCAACGAGCGGATCAAGTTCGCCGCGGTCCTGGACCGCGCGCTCGGGCTCGGCTTCGACGCGGTGGCGACCGGCCACTACGCACAGCTGCGCACCGGCGCCGACGGCAACGTCGAGATGCATCGCGCCGTGGACGACGGCAAGGACCAGTCCTACGTCCTCGGCGTGCTCGACCAGGATCAGCTGCGGCACGCGCTCTTCCCGCTCGGCGGGTCGACCAAGGCGGCGGTGCGCGAAGAGGCGGCCCGGCGCGGCCTGCTGGTCGCCGACAAGCCGGACAGCCACGACATCTGCTTCGTCGCGAACGGCGACACCGCCGGTTGGCTGCGCGAGAAGCTCGGCGACCGGGCGCCCAACCACGGCGGCGAGATCCGCGACGAGGACGGCGCGGTGCTGGGCACGCACTCCGGTTCCTACGCGTTCACGATCGGCCAGCGCCGCGGGCTTCGCCTCGGCCATCCCGCGCCGGACGGCAAGCCTCGGTTCGTGCTCGACATCGAGCCGGTCTCAGGCACCGTCACGGTCGGTGCTCGGGACCGGTTGGCCGTGCACAGCCTGACCGCGACGAGGCCGCGGTGGTGTGGCACTGCCCCCGCCCGCCTCGCCGGCCCCGGTGTCACCGTGCAGCTTCGCGCCCACGGCGCCGAGCACCGGGCCGTCGTGACGGTCGCGAACGACGCCGTCGCCGTCGAGCTCCTCGAGCCGGCGTACGGCATCGCGCCAGGCCAGGCCGCCGTCGTCTACGACGGCACGCGGGTGGTGGGCTCGGCGACGATCTCGTCGACGTCGCGAGACGCGTAGCCTCGCCACGTGCGTGACGTCGTCGGGGTCTGGCTGGGCGGCCTGGACGGCACCACCTGGTGGGAACAGGACGCCGACGAGCCGGTGCTCGCGGCGAGCCTGATGAAGGTGCCGGTCGCGATGGCGGCGATGGCCCTCGACCTCGACGCGCGGGTCGTGGTGCACGCGGATTTCGAGTCGGTCGTGGCGGGGGAGCGGTTCGAGCTCACGGAGGGTGGTGACCAGGATCCCGAGACCTGGGCCGAACTCGGGCAGCGCCAGACGCTGCGCGAACTGCGCCGACGTTCGATCGTCCTCTCCGGAAACCTCGCCACCAACCTGGTCATGGAGCAGGCCGGGGTCGCCGCGTGCACCGCGGTCATGCCGTTGGTATGCCGAATGATCAGCGACCAGCCCGCCACCGAGCGGGGCATCGTCAACGCCGCCTCGGCTCGGCAATGGGGTGAACTGCTGTCGCGGGTGCCCGAGGAGGTCGAGGACGTGATGCGCGGGCAGGTATACCGAAGCGGTATTCCAACGGGGCTGCCGCGCGGTATACCAACGGCCAACAAGACCGGGTGGATCGACGACCACACCCACGACATGGCGATCGTCCGGCCCCCGGGCGGTATACCTTTCGCGCTCGTGGTCCTGACCCGGCTCGCCGGTATACCAACCGAGATGGGATACCAAAGGATCGCCGAGGTGGCGGCCGAGGCCTGGCGGCGCCGGCGATGAGCACCATCGACCAGGTCGAGGTGGAGGTGGTCAGCGTGCCCCTGCACTCGCCGTTCGTCACGGCACTGCGCCGGGCGACCACGGTCGAGAGCGTCGTGGTGCGCGTGACCGACAGCGACGGCCGCGTCGGACTGGGTGAGGCGCCCCAGAACTGGCAGGTGCTCGGCTCCTCGGTGGCCGGATCGGTCGCCTGCCTGGAAGGACCGCTGCGCGCGGCGGTCCTCGGTCGCAGCGCCGACCCCGCCGAGACCTGGCCCATCATCGAGCGCTCCGTGGCCGGCAACGGCGCGGCCAAGTCGGCGCTGGACTGTGCACTTCACGATCTCGCCGGGACACCGGCTCTGTCCGTGCCGACACTGGTGACCGTGCCGGTGGGCACGCCCGAGGACATCGCCGAGGCGGCACGGGCCCGGGTGGCCGAAGGGTTCACGACACTCAAGCTCAAGGTCGGCGCCGACGCGGAGACCGATGTCGCCCGGGTGCGGGCCGCGCGCGCGGGTGCTGGACCGGACGTGGCGCTTCGGATCGACGCCAACCAGGGGTGGACCGCCTTCGACGCCGTACGCGTCGTCCGGGCCATCGAGGACGCCGGCCTCGATGTCGAACTCGTGGAGCAGCCGGTGCCGGCCGCCGACGTGCTGGGGCTCGCCCACGTGCGCCGCCACGTCGAGACGCCGGTGCTGGCCGACGAGTCGGTGTTCGGCCTCGATGATCTGGTGGAGGTGATCCGGTACGACGCCGCGGACCTGGTCAACCTCAAGCTGGCCAAGGCCGGCGGCCTCACGCCGGCCCTCGAGCTGGCGCGGGTGGCCCGCGCCCACGGCCTCGGCGTCACGGTCGGCTGCATGCTCGAGGCACACGTCGGCGTGGCCGCGGCGGCCGTCCTCGCCGATCGGGTCGGCTGCGACGTGGCACCCGATCTCGACGGCGCGTGGTGGCTGGCGGACGGAGCGCCGTACGCTGACCGGGTCCGGTATGCCGACGGCCAGGCCCTGATCGGCAAGATGGCGCCATGACCACGAGATCGGTGTGTGAGGCGGCGGTGCACCGCGACGCCCACGAGTCCTCTGAGCGCGTCACCTCGCTGACGCTCGGCGAGGAGGTCTTCGTCGTCGAGCAGCAGGGGGAGTGGACCAGGATCCTGGCCCCCGACCAGCCGAGCCACCTCGATGTGGCCGGCTACCCGGGCTGGGTACGCACCGCCGCACTCGCGAACGACGATCCGCTGGCGGTCGCGCGCGGCTTCCTCGGCACGCCGTACCTGTGGGGCGGACTCGGACGAGACGGCATCGACTGCTCCGGCCTGGTCCATCTCGCCTACCGCAGCGTCGGAGTGCGGGTGCCCCGGGATGCCGCCGACCAGGCAGCGCAGGCCGTGCCGGTCCAGGAGCCGCAGCCGGGCGACCTCTACCTCTTCGGTCGGGATGACGAGGCGGTCAGCCACGTCGGGTTCGTCACCGAGCGGGGCATCCTGCACGCCAGCGACGGGGTCGGCGTGGTCGAGGAGGAGATGCCCGAGGAGCGTCGCGCGACCCTCCTCGGTGCCGGCCGGCTTCCCGCATGACGCTCGCCACCGGAGTCGGCTCACATCCCGGCGACGACCAACACGCTTTCGACGAGGCCGTGCGGCTGGTCCTCGGTGAGCTCGGAGCGGCCGGGGTCGCCGACGGGCTGCCGTACCTGCCCGAGGTCCCGGGACGCGGTGCCACCGCGTCGATGACCGGGCGCGCCCTCGCCGTGGTCGCCGAGCTGGGCGCCGACCTGCAACCGGCCGGCTGGCGGCTCACGGGTCTTGGCGGTACGCCGGGCGTCGATCAGCGCCGGGCGCGCAGCCTGCTGGCCCAGGATCTCGACGGGTTGGAGGAGCAGGCCCAGGGGTACGCCGGCGGGTTCAAGGTCCAGGTCGCCGGTCCGTGGACGCTGGCGGCCACCGTCGAGCGGCCGCGCGGCGACAAGGTCCTGGCCGATCATGGCGCCCGCCGCGAGCTCGCCCAGGCGCTCGCCGAGGGCGTGGCCGCCCACGTCGCCGACGTACGGCGGCGGGTGCCCGGCGCCGGTCGGCTGATCGTCCAGGTCGACGAGCCGGCCCTGGCCGCCGTACTCGCCGGCTCGGTGCCGACCGCGTCCGGCTTCCACCGACACCGAACGGTCCAGCCTCCCGAGGCCTCGCAGGCGCTCGGCTGGGTCCTCGACGCGATCACGGCGGCCGGCGCCGAGCCCTGGGTGCATTCGTGCGCGAAGGACACCCCGCTCGACCTGCTCCGCGGAGCCGGCGCCCGCGGACTCTCCGTCGACCACGCCATGCTCTCGGCCCGCGACCACGACGAGCTCGCGGCCGCGCTGGAGTCGGGGCAGACCGTCGCGCTCGGTGTCGTACCGGCGATCGACCCCGGCTCTGCACCCACCGACGTCCAGGTCACCGAGTCGGTGCTCCGCTGGTTGGAGATGCTCGGCCTCGATCCCGATCAGGTCGGCGAGCGGCTGGTCCTCACCCCGGCGTGCGGGCTGGCCGGCGCCGCGCCCGCGTGGGCACGCACCGCGCTCGACCTGGTGCTCAAGGCCGCCCGACAGGTCAGCAGCTGATCAGCTGGGCACTCGGGACGGTGCGATCGGTCCGGTCCCACGTGACCGGTCGTCGTTGGTGACCGTGCACACCACCAGGCCGAAATGACGATTCGTCTGCGACCCCGCGGTGGCAAACCCACGCGAGGCCGCAGACGAATCGGTCTTGCGGACTGCTCAGACTCCGGCGTGCACGACCTCCGGGCCGTCGGTCGCCAGCTCCTCGTGCTTGACGTTGAGGAAGATCCAGGTGACCAGCGACGCCACGAGCATCAGCCCGGCGCCCAGGAGGAACGCGTCGCTCGCGCCCTCGGTGAACACCTGGAGTTGGGCGATCGGGTCGGCCATCGCCGCGCCGAGCTCGGTGCTCCGGTCGGTGATGGTCTGGGTGGCGAGCGTGGCCAGCAGGGAGAGGCCGAGTGCGCCGCCGACCTGCTGCATGGTGTTGAGCACGCCCGAGCCGATCCCGGTGTCCTCGTTGCGGAGGTGGTGCACCGCGGTGAGGGTGAGGGGTACGAACGTCAGCCCCATGCCGAACGACATCATCAAGATGAACGGCAGGAGGTCGGTGGCGTAGCTCGCCGAGACGTTGCTGATCGGAGCGGTGGTGTCGTAGGGGATCCGCGAGAACCCGTACAGCGCCGCCGCGGCCATCAGGGTGCCGACGCCGGCCAGGTAGCGCGGGTCGATCCGGTTGACCAGGTTGGACGACAGGCCCGCGGCCGCGACCAGACCGAAGCAGAACGGCAGGAAGGCGACGCCGGCCTTGAGCGGGCTGTAGCCCATGACCGTCTGGATGTACTGGCTGAGGTAGAAGAACATCGCGAACATCGCGGCCGGCGCGAAGAACATCGCCACGAAGCTCGCCGCTCGGGTGCGGTTGGTGAAGACCCGGACCGGGAGCAGCGGGTGCTTGACCCGCGACTCGATCAGTACGAAGGCGCCGAGCAGGACGACACCGGCAGCCAGGCTGAGCAGCGTCCAGGTGTCGGTCCAGCCGTCGGTGCCCGCGCGGCTGATGCCGTAGACGATGCCGAGCAGGCCCGCGGTGCCGGCGAAGGCGCCGGGCAGGTCGAGCTGACCCGGGTGGGACTCCGACTCGGCGAGGAAGCGCGGCGCGAGGATCGCGGTCGCGATGCCGATCGGGGTGTTGATCAGCAGGGTGAGCCGCCAGCCCTCGATCTGGTGGCCGAAGAGGCTCATGTCGGTGCCGGTGAGCCAGCCGCCGAGCAGCAGGCCGACGGCAGCGCCGACGCCCGACATCGCGGCGTACACGGCGAAGGCGCGGTTGCGGGCCGGGCCGGCCGGGAACGTCGTGGCGATCAGCGCCAGGGCGGCGGGGGAGGCGAGTGCGGCGCCGAGGCCTTGGAGGGCCCGCGCGGCCAGCAGCAGCCCCTCGCTGGTGGCCAGACCACCGAGCAGCGAGGCGACGCCGAAGATCACGAGGCCGGCCATGAAGACCCTGCGCCGGCCGTAGAGGTCACCGAGGCGGCCGCCGAGCAGCAGCAGGCTGCCGAAGGCGAGCGCGTAGCCGGTGACGACCCAGCGCAGGTTGGCGCTGGAGATGTCGAGGTCGCTCTGGATGTAGGGCAGGGCGATGTTCACGATCGTGCCGTCGAGCACGACCATGAGCTGGGCCACCGAGATCAGGACGAGCGCCCATCCGAGGTGCTTGCCCACCCCGGTGGTGCTGGCCTCCGCCTCGGCGGCGCTGCGAGTGTCGGTCATGGGTCTCTCTCCGTGGATTCGAGTGGGTGGTTCGGGTGGGTGGTTCGAGTGGGTGGTTCGGGTGGGTTCGTGCGTGGGTCAGGAACGTCCGACCATGGCGGCCGGCAGGATGATCTGGTCGATCACATTGGTGATGAGGTCCTGCGTGGGGGGTTCGCCGACGAGGACGAAGCGGTGCAGCACGATCGCGGCGAGGGCAGGCGCGAGGAGTTCGATGTCGACGTCCTCGGAGATCTCGCCGCGTGCCTTCGCACGCTCGAAGAGCGAGGTGGTGCCGGCCAGCTTGGGGGCGAGGACCTCGCGCCGGAACGCCTCCGCGAAGTCGGCGTCGCGGAGGATCGCGGTGAGGATCGCGCCGAAGGCAGCGACCTCGGGCTTGTCGGTCAGGCCGCCATGGCCGCAGAAGGCGCCGATCAGGTCGCCGCGGAGCGTGCCGGTGTCGACGGGCTCCTCGACGGCGGGGTGGTGGTGGCCCTGGTGGAGGGCGTCGATGACCAGGCTGACCTTGCCGTTCCAACGCCGGTAGAGCGTGGCCTTCGACGCCTTGGCCCGGGCGGCCACCGCGTCCATCGTGACGCGGTCGTACCCCACCTCGGCCAGCACGTCGAGCGTCGCCTCGAGGATCTCCGCCTCACGGTCGCCCTCGACCCGGGGACGGGTCTGGGTGGCATCTGGCTGCGGTGACATCGGCGGGTCGCTCCTCGTTCACATGAATGAAACGAAACGGTTTCGTTTCATCGCGAACAGAGTGGCACGGCGAGGCATTCCGACCAAATCGAGTTTCCCGAAGTGGTCTGGACCAGTGCCCTCGATGCCGCGTTGCCGGACGCCGTACGCCGCCGCGTCGACTGTCGGTGCCGCCGGGCAGAATGTCGCGGGTGGGTGACCCCAAGACCGCGACGCCCGATGCTCTCGACGAGCACCGCCTGCTCGCCGAGCAGATCGAAGAGGCGCGCTGGCGCTATTTCGTGCTTGACGACCCGACCCTCGACGACGCCGACTACGACCACCGGATGCGCCGGCTGCAGGAGCTCGAGGAGCAGTTTCCGGAGCTGCGGACGCCCGACTCGCCCACCCAGAAGGTCGGGGGCGCGGTCTCGACGGAGTTCACCGCCATCGACCACCTGCAGCGGATGGAGAGCCTCGACAACGTCTTCTCGGTCGAGGAGCTCCAGGGGTGGTACGCCCGCCTGGCCCGCGACGGCATCGACGACCCCGCGTTGCTCTGCGAGCTCAAGGTCGACGGCCTGGCCATCAACCTGCTCTACGAGGACGGCCGCCTGGTCCGGGCGCTGACCCGGGGCGACGGCCGCACCGGCGAGGACGTCACCCCCAACGTCAAGACGATCGACGCGATCCCACACCGGCTCGCGGGCAGCGAGGAGTTCCCGGTGCCGGGCCAGCTCGAGGTGCGGGGCGAAGTCTTCTTGCCCAAGGAGGCCTTCGAGCGGCTCAACGAGTCGATGACCGAGGCCGGCAAGCCGGTCTTCGCCAACCCGCGTAACGCCGCCGCCGGCTCGCTGCGCCAGAAGGACCCGCGGGTCACCGCCAGCCGCGCGCTCGGGATGGTCTGCCATGGCATCGGCGCCCGCCGTGGTTTCGAGCCGCAGGCGCAGTCGCACGCCTACGAGGCGTTGCGCACCTGGGGGCTGCCGATCTCCGAGCAGGTCAAGGTGCTTCCGAGCCTCGAGGAGGTCGAGGCCTACATCGCCAACGCCGGCGAACACCGGCACACGATCGTCCCCTATGAGATCGACGGCGTCGTGGTGAAGGTCGACGACGTGGCGTTGCAGCGTCGGCTCGGCTCGACCAGCCGCGCGCCGCGGTGGGCCATCGCGTTCAAATACCCTCCCGAGGAGGTCAACGCCAAGCTCCTCGACATCCGGGTCAACGTCGGGCGCACCGGCCGCGTGACGCCGTACGGCGTGATGGAGCCGACCAAGGTCGCCGGCTCCACCGTCGAAAACGCGACCCTCCACAACGCCCACGAGGTCAAGCGCAAGGACGTCCGCCCGGGAGACACCGTGATCCTGCGCAAGGCCGGAGACGTCATCCCCGAGATCCTCGGCCCGGTGCTCCCGCTGCGGCCCGACGGGCTCGCCGAGTGGGTGATGCCGACCGAGTGCCCGGCGTGCGGCACCACCCTGGCCCAGCAGAAGGAGGGCGACAAAGACCTGCGCTGCCCCAACCACGAACACTGCCCCGCGCAGGTGCGCGAGCGGGTCTTCCACGTCGCAGGCCGGGGTGCGTTCGACATCGAGGGGCTCGGCTACGAGGCCGCGGTGGCCCTGCTCGAGGCGGGCGCGATCCGCAACGAGGGCGACGTCTTCGACCTCGACGGGGCGTTGCTGCTCACAGCGCCGCTGTTCACCCGGGCGCCCAAGAAGGGCGAGGAGGGGCCACAGCTCTCCGCCAACGGCGAGCGGTTGCTGGTCAACCTCCGCAGCCGGATGGACGTGCCGCTCTGGCGGGTGCTCGTCGCCCTGTCGATCCGTCACGTCGGTCCCACGGCCGCGCGGGCGCTGGCCCAGGAGTTCGGCTCGATGGAGCGGATCCGGGCGGCCTCCGAGGAGGAGCTCGCCGCGGCCGAGGGCGTGGGCCCGACCATCGCCGAAGCGGTGATCGAGTGGTTCAAGGAGCCGTGGCACATCGCCATCGTCGACACCTGGGCGGCCGCCGGTGTGTCGATGGAGGACGAGCGCGACGAGTCGGTGGCACGGACCCTGGAGGGGCTCACCGTGGTGGTCACCGGCTCTCTGGTCGACTTCTCCCGCGACTCGGCCAAGGAGGCGATCCTGGCCCGCGGTGGCAAGGCGGCCGGCTCGGTGTCCAAGAACACCGACTATGTCGTGGTCGGCGACAATGCCGGCTCCAAGGCCGACAAGGCCGAGCAGCTCGGGGTGCCCGTCCTCGACGAAGACGGCTTCAAGACCCTGTTGGAGCACGGTCCGAGCTGAGCCTGACCGGATCTCGCGGGTTCGCGGCAGCCACCCCGGTGGTCCCGTCCTCGGGCTCTTCCTGACGTTCTGGGGCGTTGCAACGGGGCAGAGCGTCAGGAATCCCAACATATGTTGGGGTTCCTGCACCTGCGCCTACGACCCGTCGTCCAACGGCCGCGAGTGCAGCCGCGTGGTGAGCAGCCGACGCTCGGCGTCGTTGGTGGTCAGCCCGAGTGCGGTGCGGTTGGCCGCACGCGCCTCGTCGTGGCGGCCGAGGGTGGTCAGCAGCTCGCCGCGGGTGGCGTGGAAGAGGTGGTACGCCGCGAGCCGGTCACCAAGAGCATCGAGTTGGACCAGCGCGGCCTCCGGCTCGCCGTACTCCGCGCGCGCGACGGCCTGGTTGAGCAGCACCACGGGCGAGGGGTCGTGGCGGGCGAGTTCGTCGTACAGCAGCACGATCTGCAGCCAGTCGGTCTCCTCCCACGACGGGGCGGTCGCGTGGACGGCGGCGATCGCGGCCTGGAGTTGGTAGCGCCCGGGGCGCCGGAGCGCGGCCGCGCGCTCGATGAGCCGCTCGCCGTGGGCGATCGCCACGCGGTCCCAGAGCGCGCGATCCTGGTGGCGCAGCAGGACCAGCCCGCCGTCGTCGAAGCGCGCGGCGGCTCGCGCGTGCTGGATGGTCAGCAGCGCCGCAAGTCCCCAGGCTTCGGCATCGGCGGGTACGGCGGTCGCGACCACGCCGGCGAGCCAGACCGCGTCGGCGGCCAGATCGCGGTCCTGGCTGGGGCCGGTGGAGGAGACGAAGCCCTCGTTGAACATCACGTACACCACCGCCAGTACGTCGCCGAGCCGCTCCTGGACCTGGTCGGGTGGCGGTACGACGAGCGAGATGCCGGCGTCGACGATCTTGCGCTTGGCCCGGACGATGCGCTGGGCCAGCGTGCTCTCGTTGACCAGGAACGCCCGGGCGATCTGCGGGGTGGTGAGGCCGACCACCGCGCGGAGGGTGAGTGCCAGCCGCGCCTCGGGTGCCAGCGCGGGGTGGCAGCAGGCGAACAGCAGCGCAAGCCGTTCGTCGGTGCCCGGGCGCGCGGCAGCGGGCGCTTCCGCTCGGCCGGCCAGCGCGCGTTGGCGGGTGCTGCGGCGTACGGCGTCGACCGCGTTGCGCTGTGCGGCGACCTGGAGCCAGGCCGCGGGGTTGTCCGGCGCGCCGTCGCGGCGCCATGCGCTCAACGCTTCGACGACCGCCGACTGCACGGCCTCCTCGGCGAGGTCGAAGTCGCCGTACCGCCGGGAGAGCCGGGCCACGAGTGGACCGGCCTCCTCGCGCAGGACCTGCGCGAGGAGGCCGTCCGTGGTGACCACGCTCAGCGGATCAACCCTCCATGTGTGAGTAGTCCTCGACCATCGGCCGGATCTCGACGGCGACACCCGGCAGGTCGAGCAACGGCCAGGTCTTGGTCACGGCGATCGCGGTGTCCATGTCGGGTACCTCGATGACGCTGAACCCGCCGATGATCTCCTTGGCCTCGTTGAACGGGCCGTCGACCACGACGGCGGCGCCGCCGTCGCCGTGCTTGACGGTGGTGGCGGTCTCGACACCGAGCAGTTCGGCACCGGAGTCGGCCATCACGCTGGCGTTGTCCTGGAACCACTCGTAGACCCGCTTGTAGAGCGCTTGCGCCGCCTCGGGGTCGGTGCTTGCGGCGAGGTCGGGACGCGAGGTGTACATCAGCACGTACTTCACGGTTTCTGCCTTCCGTCGGCGCCCCGGGTTGGGGCGCGATCACGTCTTCGTCGCCGGTGGGTGGTGGAAATCGACATCTGTTCGGGAAGAGTTTCGTCGGCCAGCCGACGAAACTCGACCCTGGACGATGAAGCTTTGTCGTCCAAGCACGAGTTTTGTCGGCCAGCCGACGAAACTCGCGCCCCGCGGACCCCCACCTGGGCGCGCTCGCTGCCGATGAGGGTCTGCTCATTCGAGTACGGCTCTGAGGCTGGTGAGGACCCTGGGGAAGCTGTGGTGGTCACGGGCGACGACCCTCCGGGCGCGCCGGGGTACCGGGTAGCGCGCATGGGGGGCCCTGGATGAAAGAGTGGCCCCGACGCAAGGTCACCCGAGAGGAACTGGAATGAACAAGGGACAGCTCAAGGACGCCATCGCCGAGGCCGCGGGCCTCAGTGGAGCCGACGCGGAGCGGGCGCTCGACGCCGTGCTCGACACCATCACCAAGACGGTGGCGGCCGGCGACAAGGTGACGATCCCGGGCTTCGGCACGTTCGAGCGCCGCGAGCGTTCGGCGCGCACCGGCCGCAACCCGCAGACGGGCGCCGAGATTCAGATCGCCGCCAGCAAGGTGCCGGGCTTCAAGGCCGGCGCTGCGTTCAAGGCCGCCGTCGACTCCTGATACAGGCGAGGGGTCGAGGGGCGGTCCGCCGCCCCTCGACCTCTCGATCGTCGCCGCTAAGCGGTGTCGAACCAGCGTGACAGCGCGGGCACGCGGCGCAGCACCAGCTGGTCGAGCACCAGTACGGCCAGCAGCGAGATGCCGAACAGCGGCAGGAACACCCCGAGCGCCACCAACGCGATCGCCAAGACAGGCGTCGCACGGATCGGCATCCGGCCCCGCGGCGCCCCGAGACGCCCGGCTCCACCCGGTCGCCGCCGCCACCACATCAGTGGCCCCGAGATGCACATGAAGATCACCGCGGCACACATCGCCGCCGCACCCCAGAACGACCACAGCCCCAGGCTGCGGCCCTCGTGGAGGCCGATGCCCTGCGAGACCACCTTGGCCAGCAGCGGGTAGTCGTCGAAGCCGTACGTCGAGACCACCTCGCCGCCGTACCTCCCGACATGCACGGTCTTCTCATCCGACGGCGCATCGAACGCGTAGCCAATCACCGAGAATACGCCGGACGCGTCGTCCGGCGCCGGGAGCGCCACGGTCATCGGATGCCGCAGCCCCCGCTGGTCGGCCACTTCGATGGCGGTGTCGGCGTTCGCGACGCTCCGTTCACCGTCGTCGTCACCTTGGGTGGACTCCGGTGGCGCGGACTGCGGGACCTCGGAGTCGCCCTGGGCCCAGGGCACGTCCTGCTGGTGGCTGTGGGGGAGTGACTCGTCGAGCGTCGACGTCGGGTCGCTCTGCGCGCCCGGATCCAGGCTCCACATCGACGAGCCGTGCCCGGTGGCGAAGCTCTGCACCTTCTCGCCCCACAGGCCGGTCCACGGCAGCCCCGTGACCAGCAGGGTGAGCAGACCCATGCCGACGAAGGCGCCCACCAGGCCGTGCCGGTAGCGCAGCCTCGCGCCCGCCCGGCGCTTCTGCCGAGCGCGGCGACGCGCCCGCCAGCCGCGGACGAACAGGTAGTAGCCGGTCAGCGCCATCACCACGGCCCAGCAGGCGCCCAGTTCGATGACGTGGTCGCCCCACCTGCCGGCCATCAGCTCGCCGTGGAGCCGGATCGCGTACCCCGACAGCGTCCGATCGGGGTCCACCGAGCCGAGCACCTCGATCCGGTATGGGTCGACGAACACGTCGCGGCCAGCTCCGTCCGCGGTCGTGATCGACACGATGGTGGGGTCACCCACCTCCCGGGGCTCCGCCAGTGAGACGGCGGTCGAGCCGGGGTAGGCCTGCTCGACCGCGGAGAGCTGGCTCAGATAGGGCTGGGCGATCCCTCCGCTCGCACTGGTGTCGACGCGATAGAGGGCCGGGTGCAGCAGCGGCTCGAGCTGGAACCGGAACAGGTAGATCAGCCCGGTGGTCGCGAGCAGCAGCAGGACCGGGACGACCAGGAAGCTGGCGAAGAAGTGCCAGCGCCAGACAGCGCGGAACCAGCCGGAGCCGCGACCGACGGTACGGCGGCGGTCGGGTGGGTGTGCGGGCGCGCGCGCAGGCGAGAGTGAATCTGAAGACATGGTGGTGCTCTCCTCGAGCGAGATGTGGATGCGCAGCGTCGGAACGCAGGAACGCAGGACAGCCCGCCCGGGGGAAGCCGGGCGGGTCGGGGGGACGGATCAGGCCGCGAGGAGAGGCGGGCCGCGCCGGGAGAGGGCTTGTCCGAGGAGGAGATCGCGCAGCCGGTTGGCGGCGACCTCGGGCAGTGCGGGGCGGCTGGAGGCGGGTACGGCGACCGGGAGCACCGGTCGGACCAGCGTCAGGAGCAGCCGCGCGGTCATCGCGAGGACGGCGTACACGGTCGCCTCGCCGTGCGCCAGCCACAGCGCGACCAGCGCCGCGGCGACCAGGTGGGCCACCATCATCGGCGCGTGCGCCGACATGTCGGCGATCAGGTGGTGGATCGGCAGCGTCGGCGTCTGTGCGTGCTGGGCGTTCGTACCGACGAAGGCGTCCTGAAGCGAGCCGACCCGGCGGCCGTCGACCACGGGCAGTTGGCTGTAGCCCAGGTCTCGTGGCGCAGCGGCCCCGGCGCTGAGTCTCGGATCACCGACGTGGCCGGCCGAGAGCGTCAGGCACAGGTGGATGAACGTCTGCCCGCCCACGAGCAGCGCGAGCATGCGCAGCCGGGACGCGGGCCGAGCCAGCGTCGGTACGGCGAGCACGACCGTCAGCACATAGAGGATGACGAGGAAGGCCGGCCCCGGTAGCAGGCCGTCGGCCATCACGTGTCCGGCGAGGCCTAGGAAGTACGCGAACGTCCCGGCGTAGAGCGCACGCGACCACAGCACCGGTGCGGCGACGCGGGACTCCATGGCCCAGCAGTGTGGCACAGCGCGCCTAGGTCCTCCGCTGGTCGATCGGTCAGGGCGCGTGGCCCAGGTGGGCGTACGGCGCGCGCACCGGATAGCGCGAACGCTGCGCGCCGAGACCACCGTCGGCCGCGCCCGATCGCCAGGCTTGACCAAGCGCCTCAGGTCTCGGGATGGGCGGCGGATCTACCGGTGACCGGGAAGGAACACGGGCTTGTGACTCGACAGGGACGGGAGTGGCGCTGTGATGTCTCGACCTCGGACGCGGTTGAGGCGAGGATCCGCGCGACCCTGCGCCAGGCCGACGAGTTGCTCTGGTTCGGCTATGCGGGTGCACTTGCCTCCGCGCGCACGCACGGTGCGTCGCGCCGCCTCGTCCATCTGGTGATCGGACCGCTGCGTCATCTCTGCCAGCGGCAGCCCCCTCACGGAGCTGACACGGACTCGGAGGCCAGCTCGCTCCCGTGGGAGCACGGCTTCCTCACCCTTGCGATCGGCTTGAGCGGGCTCACCTGGTTCGAGAACCGCGCCTGGGACCGGCACGAGCCGGTCCGGGTGATGCATCACGTCCCGGTCTCCGACGTCGAGAGCATCGAGGAGTGTTCGCGGGGGGTGCGGACCACGCAGGTCCGGCTCCGGTTCACCGACGGCTCCCACCTCGACCTCGGGGTGGTCGCGCACCCCGACTGGGACGAGATCGACGCCCGGTTCCGGGCGGCGCGGGCCTGGCTCGATCAGGATCAGCGGGTACCTGCCTGACCACGATCGGTGCGCCCTGGATCGACCACGGGCCGAGTTGGCCCGCGAGGCTTGACCGCGCACCCAGGGCCCACGTCTCGGGTGTGTTTTGACATGCCCGAGAGAAGGAACTGCGCTTCGTGAACTACAAGACCCTGGTGGCCTCGGCCGCCCTCGCCACGGCTGCACTGACCGGCTCGCTGAGCGGCTGCGATTCCGTGAAGAACGCCGCCGAGGATGCCGCCGCCTCCGCTGACCCGGTCCTCGGTGCCGACATGGCCGACGACATCGAGAGCGACCTGCTCAGCAGGTTCGCCGCCCACGGCAAACCGACGGTGACCTGCCCCGACCTGAAGTCGAAGAAGGGTGAGACGGAGTCGTGCACGGTGAGCTTCGACGACTTCGAGACCACGGCCACGGTGAAGGTGACCGATGTCAGCAGCACCATGGTGGAGTGGGACTACGACCTCGACGAGAACCCGCCGAAGGCCGCGGGCGACGACACGAGCGACAGCAACTCGCTGTCCGGCGAGGACGTCGCCGACAAGATGCAGATGGACATGCTGGACCTCGGTTCGCCGACGATCACGTGTGAGGACCTGGAGGCGAAGGCCGGCGCGACTACGACCTGCGACGTCGAGATCGAGAACGTCTTCGACAAGCTCGGTGACGTCAAGGTCTTCAAGACCACGGCGACGGTCTCGGTGACCGACATCAAGAACGACACCGTGACGTGGGACTACGACCTCGACCCGAAGCTGCCGAAGGGTGGCCAGGGGTGAGCGGGCCGGAGTTGTCGCCGACGCCGCCGCCCTCACCCGAGATCGAGCCAGAGCCGGAAGCGGAAGGGAACGACTTCCTCGTCGGTTTCGGCGCGATCGTGGTGGGGATCGTTCTTGCCGTCGTGCCGCACACGCACTGGTGGAACCCCGATCCGGATGCGACGGGCCGCCGGTCGGGGCTGGAGCGGCTGGCGGCCAGCGTCGACCCGAACCTGATCAGCCTGGTGTGCGGGCTGCTCGTGCTGTTCGGGCTGTGGCTGGTCGTGGGGGAGCTCCGGGACGGGAGGAAGGGCGAAGATGGCTGAGTCCAAGCGACAGCTGCGCCAGGCCCAGAGGTGGGACGACATGTGGGCGCAGGTGCGGGGCAAGCTTCACGATGACGACGAGCTGCTCTGGTGCGGCTACATCACGCCAGCGGCCCCGATCTATGAGACCTCTGCCGCCCGTCCGACGAGCGCCGTGATCAACTCGGTCCTGGGCCTGATCAAGAAGGCCCGTCACATCGGTGGTGAGCCGGACTCGATCGCGCGCTCCCTTTCCCGCGATGGCACGAAGATCGTCGCGCTGTCGTTGAGCACGAGCGGGCTCACCTGGATGCAATACAGCTCATCCTCGCCACGCGTGGCCCACCACGTCAGAATGAGCGACATCGAGGCCATCGAGCTGCGGTCTCGAAGTCGCGCGGGTTCGAAGGAAAGGCTTCGCTTCGCCGACGGCTCCTTCTTCGATGTGGGCGTCACCTACAGTCCGCCCTGGGGCGACCTGCACGCCGCGTTCGAGAAGAGCCGAACCTAGGAGACTGCTGAACAATCGCGCGGCGCCCGCGCCGCGATAGCCGCACGCTGGCGGCGTTGCCGCCCCTCAAAAGGCGTAAAGCCTGCCATCGGGACGGGCGCCTTGCCATCGCACGACTCTCACGACGCGGGCATCCACGCCCTTGTTCAGCAGCCTCCTAGCGGGCGTACTCCGGAAGCCGCTCGCCGAGCTCGGCGAAGAGGGCGCGGTTGAGCCGGAAGGCTTCCTGGACCTCGCTGACGATCCTGGCCTTCTCTGCGGGCGTGGTGCCGAGGGCGTCGAGGCGCGCGCGGTAGGCGTCCTTGTAGGGCTTCGGCTTGGGGATCGAGGCGAAGGCGTAGAAGGCGATGCCGCGACCGCCCAGGTCGAAGTCGCGGTCGAGGATCCGGCCGATCGCCTGGCCCCCGGAGAGGTCGCCGAGGTAGCGCGTGTAGTGGTGCGCGACGTACAGGCCACCCCACTCCGCGGCGGCGGTGCGGATCCGGTCGGCGTACCGGTCGGCGGCGGGGGAGTCGACGCTGCGGTCGCCACCGGGCGCCCAGTGATCGAGGTCGGCGTCGAGCGCGGCGAGCCGCTCGAGGTCCTGGTCGTGGACGGCACCGACCAACGGGTCGTGGTGATGCGCGCGCCCGGCTGACTCGAGGGCGTCGTAGACGACCCGCAGCCGAAGCAGGTACGCCGCATAGCCGGCCTCGGCGACCCGGCCGGCGAGGAGCTCGGTCATGAAGACCGACCCCTCGGCCGCTTCGTGCTCCACCTTGGAGCCGTCGCGCATCGCGGTCGACAGCGGGCTGTCGAGGTGCTGGTCGTCGAGAAGGGTCACGGGGTCTGGGCTCCTTGGCTGTCCTGGGCGAGCTACGGGCTGGTGTTGGGCGGTCTGGTGGCGAGCGCCGTGGCCCCCGAGCGGACCATCCATGTCAGTAGGTTAGCCTATCCTTCATTAGGACAGGCTTACCTCTCGGGACTGACTTTAGGACGTGGCTCGTGCTCCAGGACAGGGGGGTCCGCCCGGCGCTCGTCGTACTGGTGACCCTGGTGCTCGGCCCGATATTCGCAGGGTGTGGGATCTCGGCACCCTCGGGTTCGGGGCAGGCCGACGCTGCTGATGGGACGACCACGCCCGCGGCGCCGGCACTCGCCGAGGCAGACGCGCTGTCCGACCCGCGGGCCTGGGACGGACCTAGCACCGCCGTCGTCCCGGACGCCGCCGTCCGGCCGGTCGAGACGGACGTGACGCCCCAGCTACCCGCAACCGTGACCGACGCGCAGGGCACGAAAGTCACGGTGACCGACGCCAGCCGGATCCTCGCGCTCGATGTCTACGGCACCCTCGCGCGGACGGTCTTCGAGCTCGGGCTGGGGGATCGGGTCGTGGGCCGCGATGTCTCGACCCAGTTCGCCGAGGCCGCTCAACTGCCGTTGGTCACCCCGACCGGGCACGACCTGTCGGCCGAGGCGATCCTCGAGCTCGACCCGACCGTGATCATCACCGACACGACGCTCGGCCCCTGGGACGTGGTCCTCCAACTGCGCGACTCCGGGATCCCCGTGCTGGTCGTCGACTCGCACCGCGGGCTCGACAACCTCAGGCAGCTCACCGAGCAGGTCGCGGCCGCACTCGGCGTACCCGAGCAGGGGCAGGCCCTGGCCGACCGGACCGACGCCGAGGTCGCCGCGGTCCAAGCCGAGGTCGCCGGGGTCGCCCCGGCCGAGGAGGGTCGCAAGCTGCGGATGGTCTTCCTCTACGTGCGCGGTCAGTCCGGCGTCTATTACATGTTCGGCGAGGGCTCCGGAGCCGACGGGCTGATCGACGCGCTCGGTGGGTACGACGTCGCGCAGGAGATCGGCTGGAACGGCATGAAGCCGGTCACCGACGAAGGCATCATCGACGCCCAACCCGACCTCGTCCTGATGATGACCAAGGGGCTGGAGTCCGCGGGCGGCGTCGACGGGCTGCTCGAACGACTCCCCGCGCTCGCCTCGACTCCCGCCGGTGAGCATCGCCGGTTCGTCGACATGGAGGACTCCCAGATCCTGGGCTACGGACCGCTGACCGCGGACGTGCTCAACGCGTTGGCGGTCGCCGTGTACGCCCCCGGGTCGGTGTCGTGACCATCGAAGCCGCGCGTGAGACCGCGAGGGGTCTCGATAACGACGACCAGTGGGGGCGGGCGAGGCGGGCCGGTGGCGCGGCGCGCCGGGTCGGGCTGCTCGGCGGCCTTGCGATCGCGCTGCTCGTGGCGATGGTGATCGCGGCCGGGCGCGGTCAGCTCGACGTACCCCCCTCCGAGGTGCTCGGGTCGGTGCTCCACCGGATCGGTCTCGACCTCGGGCCGCTGCCGCACCACCCGCAGGGCGAGAACACGCTGTGGCAAGTCCGGTTCCCGCGGGTCGTCACGGCGGCACTGGCCGGCGCCGCGCTGGCCACTGCGGGCGCGCTCATGCAGGGCGTCTTCGGCAACCCGCTGGCCGAGCCGGGCGTGGTCGGCGTCTCCTCGGGAGCGGCGGTGGGAGCCGCCTCGGTGATCGTGTTCGGCTGGACCTTCGCCGGCACGTGGAGTGCCGCGGTCGCGGCGTTCGTCGCGGGGCTGGTCACCACCCTGCTGGTCTACGTCCTCTCCCGCGACGCCGGCCGGACCGAGACGGTGACGCTGGTGCTGACCGGCATCGCGCTCACCGCGATGACCAGCGCCGGTCTGGCGTTCCTGATGTTCCTCGGCGACTCGCAGGCCCGCGAGGAGATCGTTTTCTGGACCCTGGGCAGCCTCAACGGCTCACGGTGGGAGCAGGTCGCGGTGATCGCGCCGCTTACCGCCGTCGGGATCGCCGCCGCACTGGTCCTCTCCCGCCAACTCGACCTGCTGGCCCTCGGGGACCGCGCGGCCCGCCATGTCGGTGTCGACGTCGAACGGCTGCGGCTCACCACGATCGCCGTGGTCGCCCTGCTCACGGCGGCCGCGGTCGCCTTCTGCGGGATCATCGCGTTCGTCGGGCTGGTGGTGCCGCACCTGGTCCGTCTGGTCAGCGGACCGGGCCATCGGGTGCTGGTGCCGGCGAGCGCGCTCGGTGGCGCCCTGCTCCTGGTGCTCGCCGATCTCTGGGCGCGCACCGCGATCGAGTACGCCGACCTGCCGATCGGCATGCTCACCTCGCTGGTCGGTGCCCCGGTCTTCTTCTGGCTGCTCCGCCGCGCCCGCCGTACGTCGGGAGGCTGGGCATGACCACCCTCAGCGCGCGCGGCGTCTCGATGCGCCTCGGCGGCGCGCAGGTGCTCACCGCCGTCGACCTCGCGATCGAGGGCGGCGAGGTCGTCGCGCTGGTCGGACCCAACGGGGCCGGCAAGTCCACGCTGCTCGGCGCGCTCTCCGGCGACCTCGAACCCGATGCCGGCGAGGTGACGCTGGACGGGCGGCCGCTCGGGGCGCGAACGGCGCGGGAGTTGGCCCGCGCCCGCGCCGTACTGCTGCAGCGGCAGGGGCTCGCCTTCGGCTTCCGGGTCGAGGAGGTGGTCCGGATGGGCCGCGCGCCGTGGTACCGCACCCCGGCCGCCGATGACGACGACCGCCTGGTCACCGAGTCGATGGCGCGGGCCGACGTGACCCCGCTCGCGCTCCGGCTCTACCCGACGTTGTCCGGTGGCGAGCAGGCTCGGGTCTCTTTCGCGCGGACCCTGGCGCAGGCCGCGCCGGTCCTGCTGCTCGACGAGCCGACGGCGGCGCTCGACATCCGGCACCAGGAAGCCGTGCTCGCGGTGGCCCGCGAGAGCGCCGTCCGGGGGGTGGCGGTCGTGGTCGTGCTGCACGACCTCGCCCTCGCGGCGGCGTACGCCGACCGGGTCTGCGTCCTGAGCGCGGGCACCGTGGCCGCCGACGGGCCGCCGACGCGAGTCCTCACCGACGAGCTGCTCACCCGGGTCTACGAGCACCCCGTGCGGGTGATCGAGGTGGAAGGGTCGCTCGTCGTGCTGCCGGTCCGCAGCCCGATCGCGCTCGGAGCGGAGGAGTCGACATGCGCACCGTCTTGACCGGGATCGCCGCAGCGCTCATGGCCGCCAGCGCGGTACTGGTCGCCGTACCGCCGGCCACCGCAGCCGCTCGGGTGAGCGTCGCCAACCAGGACGGCGCAGCCGCCATCGACCCGACGTACGCCACGACGGTGACCGTGCGCGGCCAGGGGTTCCAGTCGGTGCGCGGCGGGCACGGCGGCATCTACGTCTTCTTCGGCACCGTCCGCTCGGGGTGGAAGCCGAGCCAGGGCGGCCAGACCGGAAGCGACTACTTCTACGTCCCCGACAGCGAGTCGCGGAACAACCAGGGCTATCAGCGCTACATCGCTTTCCCGGGCTCCGACACCGCGGACTCCGCCGCCGGCACGATGTCCGCCGACGGCTCGTGGTCGACCACGCTCGTGGTGCCAGGGGCGATCTTCCAAGCCGTTGACCGCAACGGCCGCGCCACGAGCATCGACTGTCGCGAGGTCACCTGCGGCGTCATCACCGTCGGCGCGCACGGCGTGGTCAACTCCCACAACGAGAGCTTCACGCCGGTCCGGGTCGAGAGCCTGTACGACGGCGATGAGCCCACGACGTCCCCGAGCGCGACGGCTGCGCCCTCGGCCGGGGCGACCGAGGAATCGACCGAGGCCCCCGGTACCGGTGAGCCGGGCGAGCCCCCCGGTACGGCGCAGCCTGCGCCATCGGCCCCTGCCGCCCCCGCCGCCCTTGAGGTGGACCGTGCGTCCGCGCACCCCGGCAACGTGCTGGCCTTCGCGGCCTCCGGACTGCCGCCCGGGTCGCAGGTCTCGGCGGTCCTCGACGACGGCGCCGCTGGCGCCGGGCCGTTCCTGGTCGGCTCGGACGGAGGCGTGGCCGGTGTGCTCACGGTGCCGGCGGACATCGAGCCCGGCACGCACGAGCTGCGGCTGTTCGGCGTCGCCGACGCGCCCGCTGTGAGTTTCGCCGTGACCGAGCTGGAGGAGGAGACCGTCACCGTCGCCGCGGCGACCGAACCCGAGGGCGACGGGGACCGGTGGGCGATCGGGTTCGCGGTCGCCTCGGCGGTCGTGCTGCTGTTCGCGCTGCTCCGGCTGGTCCGGATGCGCCGCGGAGCGCGCCGTGGGTGAACGGCTGCGCCACGGCACCGTCGCGGTCCTGCTGGTCGCGGCGTTGGTCCTGTTGGGTGTCGGCGCGCTCGGCAGCGTGGCTCGGGCCGAGCCGGGGGTGTCGACGGCGGCGGCTGACGAGACCATCTCGGCCACACCGTCGGAGTCCGCGTCCGCGACGGAGTCCGGGACGCCGACCGAGTCGCAATCACCAACCGAGTCCGAGTCGCCGACCGAGTCGCCCACCGCGTCTCCGACGGAGTCGCCGACGGCCACGGAAAGCCCGACGGCGACTCCGACCGCGGGGCCGAGGTTGGTCACCGATGCGACCTTCCGGTGGGGGATGAGCAACGAGGCCAACAACCGCGCCTTCGCGCCCGACACCTACAACTTCTTCTCCGCGGGCGTGCTGCCCGACCCCGGCCGCGGCGGCGTACAGATCCGCCAGGATCAATGGCACCAGGAGGTCGGCGGCGTATCGGTCGAGAAGTGGGACGGGTCGGCGTACCGACCGGCCACGTGGGCCGGCCTCCGCACCGAAAGCAGCGGCGCACCCCTGGGTGGTCCGACCGCCGGGTCCTTCAGCAACCACACATTCCTCTTCGCCGGCGGCTCCGGCACCGTCGATGCCGCGGGCGGCACCGCACGCATCGCCTGGGACGGCGACGTCACGGTCCTCTTCTACTCCGGCATGTCGTTCTTCATCGTGTCCGATCCCGTGCTCGACGTCGCCGGTGGCCGCGGGACGGTGACCGCCACCCTCAGCGGCTACGCCTCCTCGCAGGAGAACCCCGACCTTTGGGCCGCCGTCGCGCCCGCGACCGTCACCCTGGCCACGCTGCCGCAGGTCGACCTCACCGACCCGCGCGGCTTCACCGGCGCTCCGGCGTACGCCGGCGTGCGGGTCACCGGAGTCCCGCAGGTGACGACCGGGGCGGCCAGCGGGTCGTTCCCGCAGAGCTTCATCGACTACCAGGTCCGACTCGGCTCGGCGCCGTTCTGGTTCTCGAGCGGGGCGTCCACCGACGCGTTCAAGGTTGCCCTACCGCTCACCGTCGACTTCGACGCCGCGGACGCGGTGGCCCCGGTCGCGCCCTCGACGGCGCCCGGTTCGAAGGGACCTGACGAGGTCGAGAACTCCGCGCCACCCCCACCGAGCTCGACGACCACCGCTCGCGCGGCGGCCGCGCCGCCACCGGTGCCGCCGCTCGCGGCAGCACCGCCACTGGTGGCCGCGCCGCCGCCGGCCGCACTACCCGAGGCCGCGGATGCCGCCCTGCTGGCCCGGCCGGCGACGGACGTACGCCTCCTGGCAGCGACCCCCTCCGGTGCCGCCGCGGCGACCGAGGCGGTGTGGCCCTGGTGGCTCGGCGGGGCCTGCCTGCTGCTCGCCGCGCTCTGCCTCCTGTTCCCCCCGGCCGCTCGGGCGGCGATCACCACCCGGTCCTGATCCGACCTCGTCACCATCGAAAGGAACTACATGTCCACCTCTCTGAGCCGGCGACGCACCCGCATCGCGGCGCTCCCCGTTCTCGCACTGGTGGGAGCCTCGCTCGCGTTGCTCCCCTCCGGTGCCGCCCAGGCGACGGTCACGGGCACCGTCACGGGCGGGTCCGCCGCCTGGGGCATGTCCACCTACCTCGGGTCGGCCAACCCGGGCCGGCCGAACCCGTACGCCGCGGGGTACGTCGCCCCGGCGACGTTCGACGCGACCTCCCGGGTCTCGACGTGGGGGCTGGCCACGGCCGCGCTCAACGGTGACGGGTCGGCGTCGCTCGCCTTCGACGGCGCGACGGTCAACTACACCGCGACGAGCGGCTCCTGGTTGAAGCTCGAGGACCCCCAGGTCGACCTCGACACCGACGGCAACGGCACCGTGACCGCGCTGGTGTCCTACGGGCTCGGCACCGGCGGTACGCCGGGCAACGTGCCCTACGACCCTGCTGCCGTCGTACGGGCGGCCGAGCGGATCGACGTGGTCAACCTGACCGGCAACACCGCTGCCGACCGGGCCACCACGCCGGCGGCGGTCACCTGGACCGGGCTCGACGGCAACTGGGACGCGGACTTCGTCGACTTCCTCGACGGGGACACCGCGCCCGACCCGGACATCCCGGCCTGGCCCTACGCCGTGACGTTCACCGGCGCCCCCGACCGGCTGCCGCTGCCGATGACTTTCACGGTCAACCGCGTGACCCCCACGGTCTCGGTCACGACGACGTCGACGGACCCGACCGCCGGGGTCACCCTCAAGGTCACCGGTGACGGCTTCCGCGGCGTCACCAACACCGCGCCGCCGCCGGCTGACAACGGCGTCTACGTCGGCCTGGCCCCGGCCGGCGGCCTGCCTGACGTCAGCAGCCAGGCGGCCATGGCGTCGTTCGCGGCGGCGGCGTACGTCCCCGCAGCGGCGATGACCAGCGGCGCCATCTCGGCCACGCTCACCGCGGCGCCGGAGACGCTCGACCCGACCAAGAGCTACGCCATCTACACCTGGCAGGCGCACACCCACTCCAACACCACCCAGGACACCGTCACCGCCGTGGCGATCGACTGGGAGGCGCTCAAGCACGCCTCGAGCGTCGGAGCCACGTGGAAGAAGAAGCCGAAGACCACCAAGAACGCCGGCAAGCTCACCGTCGCGGTCACAAGCGCGGGTGGTACGCCGACCGGCGACGTCACGCTCACTCTCAAGCGCAAGGGCCAGAAGAAGACCAAGACCATCAAGGCCACGCTGGTGGGCGGCGCGGTGGTCGTGAAGCTGCCCAAGCTCAAGGCCGGCAAGTGGACCGTCACGGTCGCCTACGCCGGTGACACCAAGGTCAAGGCCGGCACCGCCGAGGTGAAGGTCAAGGTCAAGCAGGCCGCCAAGAAGAAGAACAAGGGCAAGAAGTAGGACCTCAGCGCACACCCGACGCCGAGTCGGCGTTACTGCACATCAGTAGCGCCGACTCAGCGTGCTGCTTCCGCGCCGAGTCGTCGTTACTGCACGTCAGTAGCGCCGACTCGGCGTCCGGTGTGGCCCTCCGCCGGAAAAGAGCAGGACGAGCACTCCTAGGATTGAGCGCATGCCCGAATCGCTGTCCCGCGACGAGGTGGCGCACCTGGCCGACCTCGCCCGGATCGACCTCTCCGAGGCCGAGCTCGACCACCTGGCGCCCCAGCTGTCGGTGATCCTCGAGTCGGTCGCGTCGATCCAGGGCGTGGCGAGTGCCGACGTACCCCCCACCTCGCACGCCCTGCCCCTGACCAACGTCTTCCGTGAGGACGTCGTCGTGGACTGCCTGACCCCCGAGCAGGCGCTCTCCGGGGCTCCGGAGCAGGAGCAGCAGAGGTTCTCCGTGCCGCGAATCCTGGGGGACGAGCAGTGAGCGGCGGGACGGACACCACCGCGTCATGGCTCGCCGGCGAGCTCGCCGCGGGCAACCTCACCTCGGTCGAGATCACCCAGCGGCACCTCGACCGGATCGCCGAGATCGACGGCCGGGTGCACGCCTTCCTGCACGTCGACACCGAGGGGGCGCTGGAGCAGGCGGCCGCCTCCGACGCGCGCCGCGCGGAGGGCAAGCCGCTCTCCGCGCTCGACGGCGTGCCGATCGCGGTGAAGGACGTGCTCACCACCCAGGGGCTACCGACCACCTGTGGGTCCAAGATCCTCGAGGGCTGGGTGCCGCCGTACGACGCCACGGTCGTGGCGCGGCTGCGCGCCGGCGGCCTGCCGATCCTCGGCAAGACCAACATGGACGAGTTCGCGATGGGCTCGTCGACCGAGCACTCCGCCTACGGACCGACGCGCAACCCGTGGGACCTCGACCGGATCCCCGGCGGCTCCGGCGGTGGCTCGGCCGCGGCGGTGGCGGCCTACGAGGCGCCGTTGGCCATCGGCACCGACACCGGCGGGTCGATCCGCCAGCCGGCCGCGGTCACCGGGACGATCGGCGTCAAGCCGACATACGGCGGCGTGTCCCGCTACGGGCTCGTATCCCTGGCCAACTCCCTCGACCAGGCCGGTCCCGTCACCCGCACGGTCCTCGACGCCGCACTGCTGCACGAGCTGATCGGCGGGTACGACGCCAAGGACTCGACCTCGATCGACGAACCGCTCCCCGACCTGGTGGCGGCCACCGAGCAGGGCGCCGCCGGCGACCTGACCGGCGTCCGGATCGGCGTCATCACCGAACTGGCCGGCGACGGCTGGCAGGCCGGGGTGATGTCCCGCTTCCAGGAGTCGGTCGAGCTGCTGGTCAAGGCCGGCGCCGAGGTCGTCGAGGTCTCGTGCCCGAGCTTCGTGCACGCGCTGGCGACGTACTACCTGATCCTGCCCGCCGAGGCGTCCAGCAACCTGGCCCGCTTCGACGCCATGCGCTACGGCCTGCGGGTGCTCCCCGAGGGCGTGAGCTCGCCATCGGCCGAGGACGTCATGCGGGCGACCCGCGAGGTGGGCTTCGGCGACGAGGTGAAGCGGCGCATCATCCTCGGAACCTACGCCTTGTCCAGCGGCTACTACGACGCCTACTACGGGCAGGCCCAGAAGGTGCGCACGCTGATCACCCGCGACTTCGCGGCGGCGTTCGAGCGGGCCGACGTCCTGGTGTCGCCGACCGCGCCGACGACCGCGTTCAAGCTCGGCGAGAAGCTCGACGATCCGCTGGCGATGTACCTCAACGACTTGGCGACCATTCCCGCCAACCTGTCCGGGGTTCCGGGCATCTCGGTGCCCAGCGGGCTGGCCGACGAAGACGGGCTGCCGGCCGGCGTGCAGATCCTCGCCCCGGCGCTGGCCGACGACCGGGTCTACCGCGTAGGCGCGGCACTCGAGGCGGCGCTGATCGACCAGTGGGGCGGCCCGCTGCTGGACAAGGCCTCGGGCCTGGAGGGAGTGGCCTGATGGCGACCGAGACCCTGGTGCCCTTCGACGAGGTGCTCGAGCGCTACGACCCGGCGCTCGGGCTCGAGGTGCACGTCGAACTCAACACCAACACCAAGATGTTCTGCGGCTGCCCGGCGACGTTCGGCGGAGAGCCCAACAGCCAGGTCTGCCCGACCTGTCTCGGCCTCCCCGGCTCGATGCCGGTGGTCAACGGCAAGGCGGTGGAGTCGGCGATCCGGATCGGGTTGGCGCTCAACTGTTCGATCGCCGAGTGGTGCCGGTTCGCGCGGAAGAACTACTTCTACCCGGACATGCCGAAGAACTTCCAGATCTCGCAGTACGACGAACCGATCGCCTTCGACGGCTACATGGATGTCGACGTGGACGGCGAGACCTTCCGGGTCGGCATCGAGCGGGCACACATGGAGGAGGACACCGGCAAGTCGACCCACGTCGGCGGCACGACCGGCCGGATCCACGGCGCCGACTACTCCCTGGTCGACTACAACCGAGCCGGCATCCCGCTCATCGAGATCGTCACCAAGCCGATCACGGGCGCGGGGGAGAAGGCACCGGCGGTCGCGCGCGCGTACGTCAGCCAGCTGCGCGACCTGATCGTCGCGCTCGGGGTGTCCGAGGCCCGGATGGATCAGGGCAACCTGCGCGCCGACGTCAACCTCTCACTCGCCCCACGCGGCAGCGACGTGCTCGGCACCCGCACCGAGACCAAGAACGTCAACTCCTTCCGCTCGGTCGAGCGCGCGGTCCGCTACGAGATGCAGCGGCACGCGGGGGTGCTCGATGCCGGGGGGAAGATCCTCCAGGAGACCCGGCACTGGCACGAGGACACCGGCATCACCACCAGCGGCCGCGAGAAGTCTGACGCCGAGGACTACCGCTACTTCCCCGAGCCCGACCTGGTGCCGGTCGCACCGTCGCGCGAGTGGGTCGAGGAGTTGCGCGGCACGCTGCCCGAGAACCCCACCGAGAAGCGCACCCGGCTGCAGGCCGAGTGGGGGTTCAGCGACCTGGAGATGCGAGACACCGTCGGAGCCGGCGCGCTCGGGCTCGTCGAGGAGACGGTCGCGCTCGACACCGCCCCGCAGGCCGCGCGCAAGTGGTGGCTGGGCGAGCTCGCGCGGCGGGCCAACGACGAGGGCGTGGACCTGGTCGACCTCTCGGTCACGCCGGCCGACGTGGCCGCCGTACAGCAGTTGGTCGCCGACGGACAGATCAACGACAAGCTGGCCCGCCAGGTCTTCGACGGCCTGTTCGCCGGCGAGGGTACGCCGGCGGAGATCGTCACGGCCCGAGGGCTGGCCATCGTCTCCGACGAGGGCGCCCTGTCGGCCGCCGTCGACGTCGCGATCGCCGCCAACCCCGATGTCGCCGACAAGATCCGCGAGGGCAAGGTCGCCGCCGCCGGTGCCCTGATCGGCGCGGTGATGAAGGAGATGAAGGGCCAGGCCGACGCCGCCCGGGTCCGCGAGCTCATCCTCGAGAAGCTCTCCTGACGCGACCCGTACGCCGAGTCGGCGCTACTGCACGTCAGTAGCGCCGACTCGGCGTCGGACGGGGGTCGGGGTTAGGCTGCGCGCGCTACAACTTCACCCCATTCACGCCCGCAGCGGGGGAAGCCGGTCCGAGTCCGGCGCTGACCCGCAACCGTAGGCGCATCCCCGTCGGGAGGGATGTGCGAGCCGGAGCACCTGTTGCGTCGCGTCCTGACTTTCGCTGTCGAGGAACACCAGCGGGTCGGCCGGACGGCCTTCCCGGTGCAGCGGGAAGGAAACCGATGTTCACCTCCACACGCCGGCTGGCGGCCGTCCTGGTCGCCGGTGCCCTGGTCACAGGGCTGACTTTGACCGGTCCGGCCGCATCCGCGGCCCAACCGCGGGTCAAGCCGACCAAGTCCGCCTCCTGGTTGGCCGGCCAGCTGACTAACGGGCTCGTCCACAACGACCAGTTCGCCTTCGACGACTACGGGCTCACCGCCGACGTCGGCTTCGCACTGGCCGCCATCGATGGCAACAGCCGCGAGCTGCGCGCGCTCCGGGCGGCGCTGGGCAAGCACGTTGAAAGCTGGACCACCGGTGTCGACTTCGGGAGCTCCGACGTCTACGCAGGCTCGACGGCGAAGGCTCTCGTCTTCGCCCAGACCACCGGCGCCAACCCGAAGAAGTACGGCGGCATCAACCTCGTCAAGCAGTTGTCGGCCCTGGTGAGCACGGCCGGTCCGACCAAGGGCCGGATCCAGGACGCCTCGACGATGGGCGACTTCGCCAACACCATCGGTCAGTCCTTCGCGGCGACGGGCCTGTCGAACGCCGGGGCGACGCAGGGTCGGCAGGCGCTGAAGTACCTACTCAAGCAGCAGTGCCACAAGGGCTTCTTCCGCCTCGACTTCAGCGACAAGAGCGCCCCCGACCAGAGTTGCACCGGTGCCCCGGCCGCCGACCGCGTGCCCGACACGGACGCGACCGCGCTCGCGGTGCTCAACCTGCTGTCGCTGGAGCGTCCCTCGCCCAAGGCGCGCGACGCGGTGGGCAAGGCCGTGAAGTGGCTGCGCAAGACCCAGCAGGCCAACGGCAGCTGGGGCGGTGGCCCCTCGACCGAGGCCAGCAACGCCAACAGCACCGGGTTGGCCGGCTGGGCCCTGGCCTCGGCCGACTACTGCCCCAACGCCGCCCGCGCAGCTCGCTGGGTCCGCAAGCTCACGGTTGCGGGGGACGTCGCCGGTACGCCGCTGGCCGGTCAGAAGGGTGCCATCGCCTACGACCGTGCCGCACTCACTGCGGCGCAGGCGGCCGGGATCACCACCGACACCCAAGACCAGTTCCGCCGGGCCACGGCCCAGGCCGCGCCGGTCCTGCTGTACCAGTCCGGCACGGGCTGTCCGAGCTGAGCGTGCCCAGCCGCCTCGTCGCCACCCTCGCCGCCGCGACCCTCACGGTCGCGGCGGCAGGGGGCGTCGTCGCCGCGGCGAGCGCACCGGCGACGGCAGCCGCCTGCTCGACGGCGGACGGTGTGACGGTGGTCGTCGACCGTGGCTCGCTCGGCGGCGGGGTGACCGAGCTGTGCAACTCCGCGCCCGGGGGCAAGGCCTCGGCGCTGTTCAGCGGTTCGGGCTTCGACCTGGAGTACGTCCAGCGGCAGCCCGGTTTTGTATGCCGCATCGATGGCGTGCCCGAATCTGACCCCTGCGTCAACACGCCTCCCGCCGACGCCTACTGGGGGCTGTGGTGGTCCGACGGCCGGTCGGGTGCCTGGAGCTATGCGTCCGTCGCCGCCGGATCGCTCGCGATCCCGGAGGGCGGGTACGTCGCGTTCACCTGGCAGAGCGGCGCCAAGACCGCACCCGGGGTGCCGGCCACGGCGCACGCGCCGGCGGACCCACCGACCAGCAAGCCGACGACCAAACCGACGACCAAACCGACCACCAAGCCGTCGGACAAGCCGTCCACGAAGCCCACCTCCAAGCCGTCGCAGAAGCCGTCGAGCGAGCCCGCCTCCGTCTCGGCGATCCCCACGGCGACCGAAGCCGCATCCCCCACCGGCGAGCCGACGAGCGGCGCACCGGACCAGACCGGTACGGCGTCGGAGACCCCGTCCGACGAGGCCTCGGACAGCGACTCCGCGACCCCTTCGGAGTCGGAGGGGGAGTCGGCCGACCTGACCAGCGCCGACGCGTCGGATGCGTCCGACGCGGCCGAAACCGCTGCAGAGACGGGGGATGCGAAGCCGGCCGACGGGTCGAGTGCGCTCCCGACCTGGGTGGTCCCGGCGGTGCTCGTGCTGCTCGCGATCGGCGGCGCCGCGGCGTACCTGCTCAGGAGACGTCACCGGCCCACGCCATGAGCGGTTCCCCGATCCTGCGTTGTGCCCGTGCCAGGGAGTCGGTTCCGGTACCTTTCGAAATCGGACCGGACCCCATCTTCCGTCATGGGTATGCAGCAGGAGGACGTGGTGAGCAGGACCCGGACGAACCTCGTCCGCGTCGCCGTCGCAGCGATGCTGGCGGCATCCGCCTGCCTGGTCGCATGGTGGCCGCAGAGTGCGGCCGGATCCGACGAGGGCTCGACCATCGCCGGGCCATCCCGGGTGCTCGCCACCCAGAAGACGCCCACGGTCGGCAGCGATCCGACGGCCTCGGTGGCGCCACCTCCGCCTCCGCCGGCACCACCGCCGGCCTCGCCGACCAAGAAGCCGACCAAGCACCCCACTCACACCGGTGGCGGGGGAGGCGGCAACCACAACAGCGGCAGCAACAACAACGGCGGCAACAACAACGGCGGCAAGAACAACGGCGGCAAGAACAACGGCGGCAAGAACAACGGCG
>ERZ761607.707-NODE-707-length-51886-cov-14.628331_pt1 | contig 51886 bp, 60 predicted proteins | sample MGYA00511164_ERZ761607 | MGnify/ENA primary metagenome ERZ761607 (study PRJEB28899, sample SAMN02445080) | bioreactor sludge metagenome | biome: EBPR sludge | place: Australia: Brisbane, Thorneside Wastewater Treatment Plant | collected 2011-06-22 ...
GGATTGAGGCCAAATAAAGGATTTTCGGAGCTTTTTTTCAACCATTGATTCGCATTAAAAAGAAAATAGTTTTGTCAGGATTCAAATATTTTTGCAGCTTATAAGTGAAAAAATGCAGAATTAAAGCTCTTTTTTGCCGCTATTTTGAAAAATACCTTTTTTTACTATAATTGTTTTTTGCTAAAAAAATAAAAGCGTTATCTTTGCGGCTCAAAATTATTTTAGAAAAATGGCAAATCACAAATCAGCAGCTAAAAGAGCAAGACAGGCTTCAAAAAAAAGACTGGCAAACAGATATGTAAAAAAATCAACCCGTACAGCAATTAAAACGCTTCGTGAATTGGAAGTAAAAGCGGAAGCAGAGCAATTTCTGCCTAAAGTAATCAAATTAGTTGACGGTTTGGTTAAAAGGAATATCTGGCATCAAAACAAGGGCGCCAATCTGAAAAGCAGTTTGATGAAACACGTCAACTCACTTTCCTGATATTTCTTTTCATTAGGGATATTTCATTAAAAAACTATTCATGTCAATAATGACATTTATAAGGAATAAAAAAAGAGGCATTTCCTGTGAAATGCCTCTTTAATTTTTACCAGTTGATTAAAGCACAGCTAAGGCAGCTTCGTAATCAGGTTCTTCTGTTACCTCTGCAACTTGCTGAGAATGAATCACTTTGCGATTTTCATCTAAAACAATTACCACCCTGGAAAGCAATCCTGCCAATGGTCCGTCTGTAATGATCAAACCATTGTTTTTACCAAAAGTCCCTTCGCTGAAATCAGACAAAGTAACCACTTTATCCAAACCTTCAGCTCCACAGAACCTGTTTTGAGCAAAAGGCAGATCCCTTGAAATGCACAAAACCGTTGTATCCGGTCTTTGGGAAGCAATTTCATTGAATTTTCTCACGGATGCTGCGCAAGTACCGGTATCAAGACTTGGAAAAATATTCAAAACAAGTTTGCCCTGATAATCTCCCAATGATTTCTTAGTAAGATCTCCGGCAATCAATGTAAATTCTCCAAAAACTTCACCTGCTCCGGGTATGTTACCTGAAGTGTGAATGGTATTTCCTTTTAATGTAATTTCTGCCATTGTTAAATAGTTGGTTAAAAAAAAATTTAACAAGAATTCTGCAAAGAAGGTTTAGAAGTTAAGGTATTAATCATCTTTTTTTTTCGTCAATACCTGAAGCAAGTGGAATAAGTCCAAATATACCTTTCAAAATTGATAAACTACGTGAATACAATTGAAATCACGCAGTACTGTTTTCAAAAGCTGCACCTGTTCATAAGGTACAACATTTAAAAGTCAGACTCAACAACATTGACTTGTTGCTAGATTTGTCAGAAAAATAAATATGAAGAAACGTATGTTTTTTTGGATTGCTTTGTTTTTAAAAATGCAATTTCCCGGATTTTGCCAATCAACAGAATTTATAGACACAAACGCTTTAACTGAGACCAAAATCAAATTAAACGGCTATGTCAGAGGTGCTTCGTATTTTGGCGGAGAAATATATGAATTCACGAACATATTCAGCGAAGTCCGGTTCAATGCCGAAGCCAGGTTTGACCAAGGCAACCTGAAAGCAGACGTTAGAATGAGAACCGGATCTGAGTTCGAAGAACGTTTTAATGATTTTGAAATAAAAGAACTCTATGGAAGTTTTCAAAATGAAAGGGCCCATTTATCCATTGGAAACCAGATCATAGAATGGGGTCGTACAGACGGATATAATCCTACCAACTATCTTTCTCCAAAAAACTATTTTTTCCTGACCGATGATATGGATGACCAATTGCTTTCCAACTTTATGGTAAGGCTCAAATATTCGATAAATCCAGCTATCGATCTCGATTTTATATTATCTCCAGTTTACCGACCTTCTCAATATCGTTTTGATCTTATCCAGATAGGTCAAAATATACAATTTGCTGAGTTTGCCCAACCATCTCTCCAGTTCAAAAATATGGGCTTCGCCTGCAGATTGAATGCAGATTACCCCATTGCAGGCTTTTCCATTTCATACTTTAATGGATACAGTACTTTCCATGGTTTTAATAACAAAGAAACATTGTTTGAGCCAGCGAACGGATCCTTGTCCATACTGAATGAACCCAAACCGTTCAGAAAACAAGCCATTGGAATTGATTTTGCCATTCCTACCTCTTTTATGATCATCCGGGGAGAAACAGCATACAATTTGCCAACTGATAAGGAGAAAGGAATGTATATCCCAAATGAAGATATCTATTATGTGATGGGTGTTGAAAAGGAAATCATGGGATTTAGATGGATATTACAATATATAGGCCGATTTATACCACACTTTGAATCCCTTTCGGCTCCGAACGCCCTACATTATGACATGAATAACCCTATCGAACAAATAAAGTTTGTACTGGACATGACTGATTATGAAATGTCTGCATTCAATCGAAAATTATTTGGACAGCAATATGAATTTGGACATGCAGTTTCATTGTTTATCAGCAAATCGTTTGCTTTCGATCTTGTTAAAGCAGAGTTGGCTGGTATGTATGATTTTCAGACTGAAGAATGGATGCTGAGGCCAAAAGTATCCTGGCAAATCAATGACCGTATCCGGATTGGAATAGGCGGATGTTATCTAAATGGTCCAGAAAAGTCACTTTTCAACTATTCCAGTGGCATAATGAATGGATTATCCGTGGATTTCAGGGTCTACTTTTAATCATAGAAATGAAATACGAAAATTTCATAATTAAAAATGCGGGGAAGATCATCATTGCGACGTCCATCCTGATAGGATTAAGTATTATTCCATTGTTCTTCATCAGGATCAACCCGGACCTGGAATCATACATCCCGGATGATATTGATGCAAAGCTTAATATGAACAAAATTTCAGCTGTTTTTGGAGCTGAAGAAAATTTGTTGTTATTGGTCGGGAGTGAAGATATACTGGATCCTGCTACTCTTGAACAAGTTACAACGATTTGTTCAGGTCTTGAACAAATTGAAGGCATTTCACATATTTATTCCATTTGTCAAGCAAAAAATATAATGGGCCTTGATGGTAGTCTAATTGCTGACCAGGTTTTACCAGCCAACCTGAGTGAGCCGTTCAACAGGGATTCATTAAGAAATATTATCATGCAAAATGATCTGGTTTACAATATCTTGGTCTCTGAAGACTTTAAAGAAACACTGATCATTCTGACAATTGACAAATCCATAAATGATCATGATTTGATCCATTCCATCATGGAGATCATGCAATCTGTCAAAGGCAATGCCAAAGTCTCAATGACCGGAATGGCCTATTTGAGAGAGGAAGCAAATAAAAAAATCTCAGCTGACCTTATATTGTTACTGCCTCTAGGAATTATCGTGATGTTTTTATTCCTTTTGTTGGCTTTTAAAAATCTGAAGGGTGTATTGCTACCGATGTCTGTTGTGATGATCTCCATCCTTGTATCGATGGCATTGATTCCTCTTTTTGGTTGGGAACTTGGATTGATTGGTGTTTTGATACCGATCATGATGTTAGCCATATCCAACAATTATGGAGTCCATGTTTTCAGCAGATACCAGGAAGAAATCGACTCCAAAAATGGTAAAACCAACCGTGAGATTGTTGCAGATGTTATAAAATACCTTAAAAGACCAGTGTTTTTGACCGGATTGACAACTATGGCAGGTGTTTTGGGATTGGTGACACATATCCTTTTACCGGCAGCTCAAATGGGTGTAGTGGCTTCTATCAGCATAGGTTTGGCCTTGATATTAAGCGTCAGTTTCATCCCTGCCATTATGATTTATTTGAAGCCTGATCTCAAGATTGATCGCTCCAGTCAAGCACCAGGATTGATGCAAAAAATACTTGCCGTGACGGCAAGTTTTGTTACCCGTCATACCCGATGTACCATTGGCGTTTTTATAATATTTTTTCTCCTTTCAATGGCAGGATTAAGTTGGTTTAAGGTTGCTCCCGATTCAAATAATGTACTACCATCTGATCACCCATTCAATGTCGCTGCACAAACCATCGATCAAAAATTCGGTGGATCGAAAATGATCCAGATCATGTTCAAAGGAGATATCAGAGATCCTCAGCTGCTGAGAAAAATAGAGATTTCAGGTAATCACATTAAAAAAATAGAGGGCGTTGGTTCCGTGAATTCTATCACAACCATTATCAAAAAGATCAGTTCTGCGCTGAATGAACCCGGGACAACTGAATACAACAGCATTCCTGACAAATTTGAAACCATAGCTCAGTACATAGAGTTGTACAACATGAGCGGAGACCCGGGAGCGCTTGAACAATTTGCCGACTTTAATTACGAACACTCACTTTTAACCATACAATACAGCGCAACTGATATGAAAACCATTCAAAACATTGTAAAAAGCATCCGGGAATCTGTAAAAAACGACGACCGATGCGAAGCGATAGGCGGATACAGTTTGGTCGATCAGGCTCTGGGAGAAAGTGTATTCCTGGGGCAAAACTATTCATTATTATTTGCATTTATTGTGATTGCTTTCCTGCTAAGTTGGATTTTCAAAAGTATTTACGCGGGAATTTTGGGGAGTTTACCTTTAATATTTGCTGTTTTTGTCACATTTGGCTTGATGGGATGGCTGGGAATTGAATTAAATATTGTCACTGCGTTGTTGTCTTCCATATCTATAGGCTTAGGAGTTGACTTTACCATTCACATGTTTTGGCGTTTAAAATCTGAGATCCATTCAGGAAAGAATATTACGGGTGCAGTGATCACCAGTATTACAACAATCGGACGCGGGATAAGCATCAATGCCTTGTCAGTGATCGCTGGTTTTTCCGTACTTTTTTTCTCGGCTTTCCCTTTGATCCATTCATTTGCATTTCTGATCATCATTTCCATATTCATGTGTCTCCTTTGCTCGCTGCTACTGATCCCGGCAATATGCCTGATGATCAAACCTCGATTTTTATACTATTAAACCAATATTAACGAGCTGAACTGATCCAATTAAATTTAACCAATAAAAAAAAATACGATGAAATTAAAAATGTTTTTTGGCCTTTTGATCATGATGCACTTTATATCTTTATACAGCCAAAATGCTCAATCCATCATACAAAAATCAATGGATGCCATTAGTTTTGAAGGATTTGAGATGACCTCCACATTGTATATTTATGATCAAAAAGGCAATTCGCGCCAAAGAACCATTCAGACATCGAGCAAACAATTTGGCGATGTCACCAAAATGGTCTCCAGATTCCTTGCCCCTCCCGAAGTGAATGGCACTTCGATACTGATCCATGATTATGAGAACAAAACATCTGATATGTGGATCTATCTTCCCTCAACAAGAAAAGTCAGACGGATAGCAAGCAACGATAAGAAAGGAAGTTTTATGGGTACTGAATTCTCCAATGGTAATATGAGCAAACCCGAATTACAGGATTATATATTTAAGTTATCAGGAACAGAAATATACGAAGGAAAGGAATGCTTCAAGTTGGAAATATCCGGAAAGTCGCCTGAAATTGCCAAGATGGATGGATTTTCAATGCAATATAGCTGGATCGACAAATCAAACTTTCTTAACCTGAAAACAGTGTATTATGATCAAAAAGGAAAATTACTGAAAACACAAAAATTCAGCCAATACAAAAAGCAGCCCAACGGCAAGTATTTCTGTTTTTCAATGGAAATGAAAAACGAAGTCAACGGACGTAGGTCAGTGATTGAAACCAAAAGTTTTACTTTAGGTTCCGGTAAAAAGGAAAAATGCTTTATTCCTGCAAGCTTTATGGAATAAGAGTCAGACCAAAGCATGCGATCGCCATGAAATCCAATATTATTTTTTTACCGGCAATTATGCTTTATTGCCATTTGAATCTATTTAGTCAGCAATTTACAGTGATCATTCAGGCAGAAGGTGTTAAAGATCATGATGGAAAACTGATTGTAGCCGTTTTTTCATCCCAGACTGATTTTGACAACGAAAAAACATGCTATGAAGAAGAATTTGAAAAAACAGCTCTACAAAATGGTAAATTAACATTTCAAATTGACTTGCCTCCAGGAATTTATGGCATCACTATACTCGATGATGAAGATGGTGACAAGAAAATGAAATATAATGCCTTAGGCATTCCAAGAGAAGGTTTTGGTATTGTCAACCTTGAAACCACCGGATTGAGAAAGCCAAAGTTTTCTGATTTTTGTTTTAATCTAAGTAAAAATCAGGGTAGAAGAAAAGTAAAAATGAGGTATATTTTTTAAAAGATAGCCATGCATATCAAAGAATGCAACATTTCAATTGAAGTCAACTGAAAGAGATTTTTGTAACATTCAAATCAATCCGTCCGGTAAGTTCATATAGATCAGTTTCTGTTCTTCATCTATCTCTGAAATCCATTGTTCCACGATTGGAACCAGCACTGACAGACCGTCAGCTACAACAGTTGCCATCAATTGCTGAGGATATTCTTCAATATCAGTGATAAAAAAAGTTCTGTTAGTCGAATTATCCACCAAAGTAAAACCATTGATATGGTCAAATGTGGTTCTCCTAAATTGTTTTAAACTTTCAGCGGAGACATCCCTGATATTTAGAAAAATTTCCTCACCGTTCCAGGATTTTATTATTTCAGGCGAATTAAACTCTTCGAGTTTCATCAGACAACTTTCATCTTCATATTCAAAAGATTCAATAAAAAATGGGACATGAAGTCCATTGACTTTGAGGAAAACTGCTTTAGCTTTTGAAATGTCTTCCAAAAATGCAGTTTCTATCCGGGCCAGTAATAAACCGTTTTGCCTGAAAGGCTTCAGAATTTCTCCTATTGCCAGATAATTATTGATAAACTGCATAAATTATTTAGAATTGATTGTGGTTACATTTATTTTGCTTCGCCCTCGACAAAGCTCACAAGGCTCTTTTTCATTATAAAGCCTTCCTCTGCTTTGACTTCCCATGAAGCTGCAGATTCAGATTTCTGAGTATCCAAAATCCACATCTCCTTATAAACCAGACCAAAATCTTTTGCATACTTTTCAATACTGAATCGTTTGGAAATCTTGTTTTCAACATCAGCCTGGAGTACGGTGGTTACGTTTTGATAAACATTTCCTTCCAAAGTGAGGCTTTCATCCACTCCAGAATATTTATATTTCCCCCAGTTTTGATACATTTTTATGGGTTCACCCGCGATTCGGACTACGATATCACTTGGAAAAAAGATATTTCCTTCCCATGTTTTATTCAAGGTTACAGGAAAAGTGAGTTTCAGGAATTTCAGATTGTTTTCAGTTTTGTAAGCCACTTTATCGTTTTTAGAAGCGCTCCAGATTGAAATGACTTCCCAGCCGCCGCCATCGAGACCTCTGGTGGATCTTTCAATCCTGAATACATCATCGCCGGTTTCATCGGTGTATTTGTCCGTGATGGTTTCTTTGATAAATTGAGAAACTGAATCAATTACCAAACCCTGATTATCAAAAACAATTGAGTCCACACGATAAATCCAGGTATTGCCAACAGTAAGAGGAAAATATTTCGGGCCATCCAGATTTCCCTGATAATCTTCGAGTTCCGGAGTACACGAAACAAATAAAATCAGAAGAGAAAAAGAAAATAAAATAATTTTTTGCAAATTCAACATGATTTTCAAAAATTTATACTTTATAAAAATAACTAATTTTACGCTTTGGATCTCAATAAAACGCTTTATGTCAGCACTTTAAACAACATGACACATATCTTAACTTATATCATCATCAAATTTGTTCACAATTAAGATCCATTTCCAAAAAAACAAAGATGGCTTCTCTGAGGAACAAATTAAGACAAAAATAAACTAAATATCTCATTTTTAAAATTATAGAGATATTATTTTATTGTAATATATAATTTATATTGGAATTTTTAGCATTGAATTACTAAAAACACAGGTACAATGCCAAATTTCATTCCTTAGGAATCAGGGTTGTTTGTAAGGTGTTTGTAAATGAACGAAAAAGCAAATAATAAATTGTTTTACCATCCAAAAAACTTTACCAAAGGCAACCATACTCTATCTCCACACCAAAAATGATTTAGAAACTATATAAATCACATAAACAAAACATTTGTTATTCACTAAAAATACATCATTATTATTTGGAAATATTAGTTTTGCGCCCATGCTAAATTTTAATAAAACAACCGAGTACTCTTTTCGAATAATGAGCTATATTGCTTCTGATGTCAGCCGGCAATATAAATCTGATGATATATACAAAGATTTGAAAATCCCATTCAGATATCTTAGAAGATTGCTCACTAAATTGAGTAATGCCGGATTACTGGAAAGTATTCAGGGGAAATACGGTGGATTCAAGCTTACACGAAAAATTGAAGACATTACATTATATGATATATTGATGGCAACCGATGAAAACTCAAACGCAACTTCATGCTTTTTTGGTTTTCCGGAATGTCCTGCACAGGGTAACTGCCTATTGCACGAAGCATGGACGGAGATGAGAAAAAATCTGCATAATGTTTTGAAAAATACGACTTTAGCTGCTCTTAAATCTTCTGATACAGGGAATTTCATACTTACGAATTCACTTTCACAGCTTTCCAATGAGTTGGAGGCATAAAAAAAAAGGCGCAATTAGCGCCTGTGTGATCCGGACAGGATTCGAACCTGTGACCCACAGCTTAGAAGGCTGTTGCTCTATCCAGCTGAGCTACCGGACCTTTTCGGGGTGCAAATGTAAAATTAAAATTTGAATTTTCAAATTTCCACATTTGCTTTATTTAATTTGTTGAAGAATTATTACGTAATTCCCCTCAATTTGGATGCCGGAGTTTATACACTTCCTGCTTCACATACTGTGCCCAATCATAGTGCGATTTGCTATGATCAAATGTCTGCCAGGGAATTGGTTTTCCGATCTTAACCCGTATGGTTTTGTTTTGTTTGTTAAAAATTTCGTGTGGAAGTAAAGCCAATTCCAAATTTAATGAAATTCTCAGCATTTTTCTCAGGAGAAAAACGCCGTAAAAAAGCTTAGAATTTGTTCCAAAAAAATAAAACGGAACTATGTCCCTTTTGGATCTTACTGCCCTACTGATAAAGCTTTTATGCCATTCTGAGTCTTCAATCACCCCATTCTTCATTCTGGACACAACACCTGCAGGAAAATGTGTCACTGCAACTTCAGAGTCAAACACTTTTTCAAGTTCAATAATATATTGTCTTGGATTCGTACCAAAAACGTTCACTGCTGCAATGACAGGCCTCAATTGGGGTGCAAGCATAAACGCCTCATTTCCAATTGCTTTAAAATTACCATACTTTTCCCCGACTGTTTTGGTAAGGATGAGGCCATCAAGGAATCCAAACGGGTGGTTGGCTGCAAAAAAACAACGACCATTTTCGGGAAGGTTTTCCAATCCCGTATATTCAACTTTCACTTTAAATTCATCACTTAATCTCTGAATAAATTCAAGTCCCTCATAAGATTCATACTTATTCAGGATATGATTGATCTGGTCTTGTCTGATCAGGATTTTTAGCAGTTTTATCAGCTGGTAAGGCATTTTTTTCAAAAATCCTGAATTACCGGATGCAATAATTTCATCAAGGTCTATATATTTTTTTTCCATCTTTTACTCAGGCATTTTGTTCCGTTAAATAATGTGATATGGATTCATCACTTAATTTCTTTCCCAGCGAGATCAATTCATCCGCTTTAAAAAACTCAAAAGTTGAGGCACTGTCTCCCGGCACATTGATGACGATGTCAGGTTGATGAATACGAATACTCAATTGAGCAATTTTGGACAGCATCATCGTAGAGATGGTTGTCAACAAGCCAATATATCCCAGGCTTTTTTTATCGCTTGTCGAGATAATTCTTAGCAGCGAATTTAAAAATCCTGACCTATCGTTATCTTCATCATCTTCATTTTCTGACTCGGAACCCTGAGCGTATTTTCCTTCAATAGGACCATAAAGATTGACAACTACCAGTAACGATGATTCAACCGGTTTAATGTGATCAAACGGAATTGGGTTCAACACGCCGCCATCAACTAAAATAGTCTCCAAATGATGTACCGGAGTGATCAAAGCCGGTATGGCTATGGAAGCCCGGGCTGCATCGTAAAAACTTCCCTGATCAAAAACCATTTCTTTTCGGTTCAAAACATCAGTTGCCACAGCTACATAAGGAATTTCCATATCTTCGATGAGGACATCCGGAATAAAAGTTTTCATTTTATCAAATACTTTTTCGCCTTTGATCAATCCTTTTCCTGTCAGGGCAAAATCCATCAAACCCCAGACTGCACTTTTATCCAGTGTTTTGATCCATTTTGTGTAATCATCCAACTTGTCCATTGCATATAAACCACCGATCACCGCTCCGATAGAAGAACCGCAAACCGACTTTATGCGGAATCCATGCTGCTCCAAAGATTGAATAGCTCCGATCTGAGCTAAACCTCTTGCCCCACCGCTTGATAAAACCAATCTGATATCCTTTTCCATTTCAGATTCCTATAAATATTTGGCATTCAATAGATTCCAATTTAAAAAACAGGCCCAAAGCTGTTAGATCAGGTAGAAAAAAACAGGCTTCAACATAAAAAACCTGTTAGATGTCCAATTGAACGTATTTTTCCATAACTTATTTTGATGAGACCCAATTTTCGAATGACTGACGATCTTTTGTATTGAGACAACTGTCTTTGACCAAACCTCCTTTCCTCGCCATCCAAACTCCGTAGACCAGGTCCTTAATACCACGTATATGGTGGGCATCCGGTGATAAGCAAATCCCAACACCTCGCTCCATGGCATAAGGCAGCCAACGCCAATCTAAGTCAAGCCTGTGCGGATTGGCATTTATCTCAATAACCACCCTGTTGGCAGCACAGGCATCAATAATTTTCTTATGATCAACCGGATAACCTGATCTACTCAATAACAAGCGGCCTGTCAGGTGTCCCAAAATCCGGGTTGAAGGATGTTCTATCGCTTTGATCAGTCTCACAGTTGCAGTATTTTCATCCATTTTGAGCACTGAATGTACTGAGGCGATAACCACTTCAAATCCCGTGATGAAATCATCTCTGTAATCCAGCCTTCCATCAGTTAATATGTCTGATTCGATCCCTTTAAACACTTTAAAATCGGGCCAGCGCTCATTGATCTTATCAATTTCTCTCCATTGCTGTAGCACTCGATCTTCTGTCAGACCATTGGCATAAAAGGCAGATGCTGAATGATCCGTTAACAACAGATATTGGTATCCGGCTTCTTTACTGGCAACGGCCATCTCTTCTACAGTATTATTCCCATCACTCCAACTGCTATGGGCATGAATAACACCCTTAATATCATCAAAATCAAGCAAATTATCAATACAAGTCACTTTTTTCCCATTTGACATCGCGATCAAATCCAAACATTCAGCGGGAATGTTTTGAAGTTCAGCCATGCTATAAGGTTGGATGTCCGGATTGAAAGACTCAGGAAGTAATGATAATAAATAATTATCCTGGAAATCTTTTTGTTGAGAAAATTGGTAAGTCACCGGAATACTTTTATAATGAATCAAACCATCTTTCATGGAAAAGTCATCCAGATCATCGATTTTTTCATACAAATGCTCAGATTCTATGGTTCCGGCAATGTCTATCTGTCGGACTACTTCCATTTTTCTTTTAAGCGAACCAGTGATTTCAAACCGTGAATGAGGAAATAGTTGCCTGAATAGCTTCAACACATTTTCGCCATATTCCATCCCAACAGGTAATAACACGGCACCTTTTGAGTTTCTGAGAAAATCGATTTGATTTAAAATATCTGTTTGAGTCTTTTCACCAAAACCTTTCAAACCCACCAACCGGTTTTCCAAACAAGCGTATTCTAATTCACCCAGACTTTCCACAGCAAGTTCATTCCATATTTGGGCGATTTTTTTCGCGCCAAGTCCTTTGATTTTCAAAACATCCAAAATACCGGGAGGAGTCATCGCAATCAATTGATCCAACACTGTAATTGTGCCTTTCTCCTTCAGTTCAATGATATTCTGAGCCAGGGTTTTACCAATGCCCGGCACCGCAATCAAAGCTGCCAAATCCAATCCGATTAATTGTTGGTCACTTCGGGCAATCGACTGATAAGCATTCGCATACGTTCTGATCTTGAAGGGATTCTGCTGGTGCAGCTCCATCAGTTTTGCTATCTGGTCAAAGTATTTTGCGATCGTTTTATTGTCCATATCCTTAGAATTGCAAGCAATATATTAATTTTTTTGTTAATTTATGAAAACAGCTTAATTTTGTTTTACCAAATGAGCTTTAGTTTGTATGGCACCAGGTCAACTGATAGAAATACAACTCATTTGATTTGTCCTGGCTGTCCTTCTGAAACAGGCAGAAACTGATAATGATCTGTTTTCCGGCAAATAATTAATTACTAAAAGCCGAAAAACATTAAATATTTTGATTTAATTAAAAAAAACAACAAAAAGAAATTACAATGAAACATTTATGGGTATTCATTTTCGCACTATTGATCTTGGGATGTCAGAAAAAAGATGCACCAAAAGGAGGCACTGAATTTAGTCTGGATGGATTTGTCACTGAAAAAATCGAAGGAACCAACTTTATGAGCGCCACGAGGACGAATGCCGCGGGCATTTTAACGGATGAAGGAATTCTGAAAAATGGAAAGCAACATGGCCCCTGGAAAGCTTATGAACCCAACAGAGGCTACATGGAATCTATTACTTATTTTAGTGACGGAGAACAAATGGGACCGGTTTTGAAGTTTGATTCAAGAGGTACCGTCATCGAAGAGGCAAGTTATCTGGATGGAGAATTACATGGCAAAACTGTAAAGTACAGGTATGGCCTGAAAATCGCTGAAAGGAATTATAAAATGGGAAAACCTGATGGCAAGCAATATGATTTCTACGATAATGGAAAAATCATGCAAATCGCAGAGTTTAAAGATGGTGTTCAGGATGGATTATTCGAATACTACACATTTGAAGGCGAAAAACAAATGTCATATCAATATAAAAATGGTCAGAAAATAGCCGGGGGCCTGATAGACGAATCCAAAAAAGAGAAAAAATAATCCTCAGGCACATTAATTGAAGCCGATTTTCAAGCATTTTCCTGTTAAAACAGGTTGATTGGAAATGACGGCTTCCTTGTTATTTTACAGATGATTAAGGAGGCGATACAAATTGAACCTGGATGGTTGAAAGTACTGAAAGATGAATTCAGAAAGCCATACTTTTCTGAAATTAAATCCCAATTGCTTGCAGAATTTTCTTCTGGTCAGATAGTGTATCCTCCTGGAAAACTGATGTTCAATGCATTTAATAAAACACCTTTTGACAAGGTAAAAGTGGTCATTCTTGGTCAGGATCCGTATCATGGCCCGGGACAGGCAATGGGATTGAGTTTTTCTGTTCCAAAAGGGATTGAAATCCCAGGTTCACTGAGAAATATTTACAAGGAACTCAGACTGGATATTGGATTTGATGCTCCCGACCACGGTGATTTGACCTCCTGGGCTGAGCAGGGTGTTTTTCTGTTGAATGCTATGTTGTCAGTCAGACACAAATCGCCGGGATCTCATGCAAAAATGGGATGGCAATTCTTCACGGATGAAGTAATACGCCAGTTATCAGCAGGCAGGGAACATCTGGTTTTTCTATTGTGGGGAAATTTTGCCAGATCTAAAAAGACGCTGGTGGATGAGAAAAAGCATCTCGTTCTTGAATCTGCACATCCCTCACCATTGACCGGAAATCAGTTTTTCAATAATCACCATTTTTCTCAAACGAATGCGTTTTTGAAAAGTCACAACATTCTACCTATTAACTGGCAAATTCAATAATGAAGCGGTTTAAATGGGATAAATCTTTAAAAAAAAATGCCCGGTTTGCATCCGGGCATTTTTATTAGTTGGCAAGATCAGATTTTTTTACCAACGAAACCAGCAGCAATGGTAAAATTGTCATCAATGATATTATCCACAACATTCGGAAAAATCTTTTTTGAATTATAGTTTACACCAAACTCTGTTCTGTCAATGACTATATCCGTTGCCTGAAGCAATAAATTGTCCTCTTCAACCTGAACCATGCCCTTAAAGCTGGCAGATTTGGTTACACCTTTAATGGTAAGATCTCCGTAAACAATTGAATTTGCTTCCGGATCACCCGTATTAGGACTGATTTTTTCAATGGTAAAGCTGGCGGTGGGATACTTTCTCACATTGAAAAAATCATCAGCATTTTCTTCCTCCAATCCCTTGAGGTGCCGCTCAAGTTTATCTTTCCATTCACCTTCAAGATCAATGCAATCAATCGTATTCAGGTCAATGACAAAAGTACCTCCGGTAACCTGTCCTTCTTTGACATAGATAATTCCTTCCTTCAGTTGGACTGTACCTCTGTGTTCTCCACCAACCTTTGTTGCATGCCAGGCAATGGTAGACGTAGTTGAATCAAGTTGAAACTTGGTTCCTTCCATGGTGGCCTTTACTGCGTCATCAGCAATTTCACCGTCTTTAGAGCTTTTTTCATTTTTACAGGCATTAAAAAATACGACCATAGTCATTAAAAGCAAAATTGAAATTTTTTTCATTTTTAATCGAAAGTTAGTTAATCAAGAAAATTTTTTTGAAAATATGATATAAATTTTTTTTTAATGAGTGGGTGCAAAAGGTTGATATGCTATGCAATTGCAAATGCAATACCCTGATCACTGATTGTTATTATTTTTTATATTGATTAAATATTTTTCTGTAAAATTCAAATATAATAAAAAATCGACAAAAGGTGCAATGCAGATTGGATTTCCAACCTGGTGTTGATCATTATACTCATATTTTAATGATCAAAGATTAATGCCTTCCTTTACGATTGCCTTCCTACGTTTTAAAGCCAAATTTTATTCTATCCGATTTTTACCCGCAATTAATTATTTCAATCCCTGTTTCGGCTTTAAACCTTCCTGGTAACAACAGTTTTCAATCAAATGCCTATACAACGTATTCTTTGATAAAATGTTTTTGTTACCAATCAAAATAAATTGCTTTTTGGTCCTCGTTAAAGCAACATTCAGTTTTCTGTCCAGCCCGTCTTTATCCGTGTCGATGATTTGGCTCAAACGTTGAACCGAATTAACTACAGATGAAAAAATAATTATGTCCCTACCTCCACCCTGGAATCTTTCGACGGTATCAATTGTAAAATAGTCAGGATCCATTGATGCTTCTCTGAAAGCATTCCTGATCTGTGCAATTTGAGCCCTGAAAGGCGTAATGATACCGATCGTATCCTGTTTGATCACTTTTCCATGCTCTTCATAGATATTTTTTAGCTGTCGGACCAATTGCGTGACCAGAAATGATTCTTCAGGATTGTGTTTTGCTAACGCTAAGGTCAAATCTGATTGCACATGGTAAAACAACATCCTTTGTTCTTTCAATATTTCTCCTTCCGCATTTTCTCCAAAAAAATCCGATATCCGGGAAGTTAATTCCGAATGTCCAGGCAAACATTTCAGGTTTTGTTCATAAAAATAAATGTTTACAAACCGCATGATCTCTTCATGCATCCGCCCCTGTTCATTCAGTTGGCCAAAAGCCCAATCCCATTGCTGCTTCTTGCACCAGAGGTACAATCTTTCAAAAAGAGACACAGATGCATCAAAAAATCCTGTTGCTTGCAGCTTTTGATCCTGAATCTTTGAAAAAGTCTGATCCTGAACCACTACAGCCGGCAATTGCTTATGATCACCGATTAAAATAAATTTTTCGAATCCTGGTAAAATACCTGTAAGCATTGGCTCCAGAATTTGGGCAGCCTCGTCAATTATAGCGATGTCCAGGCGAACGAGAGAAAACAACTCCGTTTTCCCCATTACTGAGCTGTTCGTTCCAACAAATATCCTGGTTTCGGCCAGTTTATTTTTTAAAGTACTTCTGGTTGAGAATTGCGGAAGCAGGTTTTCGAGCAAGTGATGTCTGTACTTTTCACCGGTTGAGAATCTGGAACCGATCCTGATATAATCAGCTCCATTGAGTGCATTCAATGATTCCAGAACTTCACAAATCTCATCCACAGCCCGATTTGTATATGCCATCAGCAGGAGTTTTTTATCCGTTTTTTCCAGATAAAACCGGATCGCATGTTTAAGCAAAATCGAAGTTTTTCCCGTTCCAGGTGGACCCCACAGTAAGAAATAATCCTGGGCAACAAGCATGTTGTTGAGCACCACTTTCTGATTTTGCGTTAGCCCTTCATAGTCCGGTATTTCAATGTCAGCAACAGATGGAAGAGGTGGGACTCGTCCAAGGACCAAGTCTTTTTTCCTCTTTTCCGCTTTCAAAAAATCAAAAAGTGCATGGTACATTTTCCGAAAACCACTGTCCAGAAAATCTGGTTCAATGTTCCATAGTTCATTGGATGTGAAAAGTTGTTGGTTGTATTGCTTTGACCGTAGTCTGATGGTAAAGGTATTTTTGTTGATTTCTATCAGAGTCGATCGTAAAACCTGCCTGCCCTGCCTGGCTCCTCCGGGTTCGGATGCGGGAGTCAACACGACAATGTCACCTTGCCTGAATCCTGCCATATCATTGCTCAAGTTGGTTTTCTGAAGGGTGATGATTGGTTGATCACTGGAAGATTCATTACGGATAATTTCAAGATTGGTAAATATAGCGAAACTTTCTTTCTTCTTTTCAATATCGTTTAGCCATAAATTTGCCATTCCATTATTTTCCTTTAATCCGTTGATACCCGTTTTGGCAATGTGGTGCTCTACCGAAATAAACGAACAAAAATGATTGAAATACAATTTTTCCGTCTCATCTGAATCATGATAAACCTTTTCAAATAATCCGATGCTTTCCCTCAAAAACCCATTTACATTACCATGTCTTGCCAAACACATCCCTTCAAAAAGCTCAGCTGCCGCATTGCCGTCGAGCAATGCGTTTTCAATCCTGACAATATCATTCCTTATACTGACCGCTTCCATTTGAGCAGCCTGAATGGTCGGCGCAAAGCGTATGTTCTTTTCAGGCAATTTTGAATATAATATATAATTCAGTGGCTTAATCTTTCTGTCGTAACTTGCTGAGATCATCAGGTCGTATAATAAAGTCTGCGTATAATGACTTGGGCTGAGCCCGTAAAGATTTTCCCTGAATGGACTGCCGCTTTTCAACTCAATAATGGACGCTTCCTTATTGTTTTTATGATAAAATACATCCAATCGACCTTGTAGGCCGTATCCCGGAACATAATAACTTGGCTCTACTATACAATCCGAAGGTTTTAAAGCAAGAGGTGGGAAATCCTTTGAAAGCACTCTAACCAGATTCGCATGGTGCAATTTTGCATTGTTGATGGTAAAAAGGACTTCTTCATCTTTCAACAGACAAAACTCCAGTGGCGCTATATGAAAAACAGATTTAAGCAGCGTTTCGAATGTCACACCCGGATTGTGGATCAATTCATCCAGAATATAATTGACAATATGTCCCAAAATCAGGTGTTTGGAGCTTTCTGAAGGGACAAGTTTAGCAAGCAAATAATAATCTGCATTGGCTCCGTTGGGCAAAAAACATTCTGCTACTGAGGTTACATCCACCAGATAATCAGGTTCCAGTACAATGGCTTTAGGGTAGTAGCTTCCATCTGTTGCGACACCAATATCACGGATGACAACAGGTACCGGCCAGTTTTCCCTTTTCAGGATGTCCTTGATATAATTCAAAGTATTTTGAAACAAATCCAGTTTATCGGCAAATAACCTGACTGGTATTCCATCACCTTCATCGGGCAAAAAATCAAAATACTTGCCGGTTTCTGCATAGCTGACGATCAAGCCTTTGACATAAGGATAAAAAGACTCAAACTTCAACTCGTTTTTGGTATATGCTGGCTTTTTTAAGTGAGTTCTCAGTTTTGAGGGAATCGGAAGAAGATACACATCTGACAAAAGGCGGCCTATCAGATAAAGACCAAGATCAAAGACTTGTTGATTATCATTAAATATTTGTTTATCAGATACTTCCTTCCTGAATAAATGCAATTCAAAAACGAATTCTCCCGGCAACTTATGTTGTATACCTAAAAATGCGATCCTTGCAAAAAGGGTGTTGAATAAAAGTTTTTCCAAACTTGTCAGGTCGATGATCATGCTTTGAAATACATCAAAGCAATACTGCAAAGTTCTGGTGTCCGCTATATTTTTTTTACGGCTCAGTTTTTTTAAGGCATCCAGAAATACCGGCGCTTTTTCGGATTTAAGTTGTTTGATCAAAGGTGTTTGGTTTAATTAATGCCCAAGATATGAATTTTTATCAATAAACACAAAAAACTTTTATGCAAATTAAAAAATTCCATTTTTTTAAACTTGAAGTTAAAATAACGTTAAAAACTGTCGTTTATATTTTATGCAAAATTATTTATTTGAATTGGCATTGCAAAAATTAAAATGTTTTCCTTATCTTTCGACCAAACTAAAAACAGAGATATGTTAAGAACTAAAATAGCCGGTATGGGATATTATGTCCCTGAAAAAGTTGTAACGAATTTCGATTTAATGAAGCTGATGGACACTTCTGATGAATGGATCCAGGAAAGATCCGGGATCATTGAAAGACGTTATGCAAAGAAACATGAAGAAACCACTTCAACCATGGGTGCTGCAGCTGCCCGGATGGCCATGGATTCCTGTGGAGTAAACCCCGAGGAAATTGACTTTATCATATTCGCCACTTTGAGTCCTGATTATTTTTTTCCGGGATGCGGAGTTCTTGCCCAAAGGGCATTGGGCATTAGTAAAAAAGAAATTCCTGCTTTGGACATCAGAAATCAGTGTAGTGGATTTATTTATGGATTGGAAGTTGCTGATCAGTTCATAAAAACGGGAAAATATAAAAATATTCTATTGATAGCTTCTGAATTACAATCTCATGGCCTTGACTTTACGACCAGAGGAAGGAATGTATCAGTATTGTTTGGTGATGGTGCAGGCGCTGTCATCCTGCAACCGACGGAGGATGAAGATAAAGGGATCCTCACCACACATTTGCATTCAGATGGTACTGAAGCAGAAGTATTATCTTTGATCAATCCGGGATCACACTGTGGTTATCACCTTGGGAAAGAGCAATTTGGATACCCAGATATCGAATATGGCGGAGCATTCGTGACAGACAAAATGTTTAATGAACACATGCTGTTCCCTCAAATGGATGGCCAGGCGGTTTTCAAAAAGGCAGTGACAAAATTCCCCGAAGTGATCCATGAGGCACTAAAAACTGCCGGTTATTCCACTCAGGATGTAAAACTGGTCATTCCTCATCAGGCGAATCTACGGATCAGTCAGTTTGTTCAAAGACTACTGAGATTGACCGATGACCAAATGTATAATAACATACAAAAATACGGCAATACAACTGCGGCATCTATCCCGATAGCCATGTGTGAAGCAAAGCAGGAAGGTCGGTATGCGGAAGGAGATCTGGTTTGCCTGGCCGCATTTGGCAGCGGATTTACCTGGGCAAGCGCTTTGGTCAGATTCTGATTTTATGTCGTCAAAAAACACAGATGAAGCATCCAAAGTGTTTATTGGAATAATGACAAATAATCATTTGAATCCAGCGGTATTCTTGTTGTTTTTCTAAGGTATGATTAACTGTTATTCCCATTATATGACAACCATTTACTTTGTGTGGCTCAATTGGTTTTTAGTCAATGGCTAAATTGCCAAAATCTTTTTGAAGACTGTTAAATGCTTAGCTGGCTAGAGGGTGTTCTTTAATATTCTGAAATTAAAGATATCTTTGTACAAAATGCACTAAATTTGCAGTATTAATTGAAGGGTTACACCTTGCCTGGATTTTAGGCCAAATGATAAAATACAAAAGTTGATTTACTTTAACATATATTTGGTTATAACAATATATTCTTTGTTATTAAAATATTATATATGCAAATAAATATTAATATGAAAGCATACTGGTTCATTTCACTATTTTTGATATTTATCAGTTTGAATTATCGAGCGTATACACAAGAGGTTCAGGCTATTACAGGGGCCACTGTTTTGAATGGAAAAACGGGTAACAGTCTTTACCACAAAACTGATGAGAAAAGCCTGAAAGTTTCTGAGCTTTATATAGGTGGAGAAATAGAAAACGAGGGAAAAACAGATCTGACCAAATTCTATAAACATGAGATTATTATAAAGGAATCGGTGTTGACCTCAGAAAATAACGTTGAATTCATCGGCGCATTCAGATATAAGGGATATTCTCTTTTTGACTTGTTGAACCCTCATTTACTGAAGAAAAAAAATGTTGAGATATTCAGACCTCCAATTGATTTGTATGTTGTCATAGAAAATGATAAGGGCGAAAGTGTGGTTTTTAGCTGGTCAGAAATATTTCAAACTAATTTGATACATCAAATCATTCTGGCAACGGAAGTCGCTCCCATCAAATCGTACAAAAAAGATACAGAATATAAAACAGGTGAACAATGGAAGGTGATCTCTGCATCAGATCTTTATTCCAACAGGACGCTGGAAAATCCTGTTCGGATCATGGTGAAGTCATTCGACCAAAAAGAATATGTCATCAACCGGGACATCCAACCGCTGTATAGCCATGAAATCCGGGTCAATATCAATCAGGACAGCAGTTTTGTCATTCCTGCTGTCACTGAAACGAGCCAATTAAGCAGTTACAATACCAGTTTTTTTGGTATGGGTATGGGGTATCATGACAACAAAAGTTTTGAAGGCCTCGCTTTAAAATCCTTTTTGGAAAATTCGGGTTTTGAATATGAACAAAACTGGATCCGGAATGGACTGGTTTGTGTTGCATCTGTTGACGGATACAGGGCTATTTTTAGTTTTAGTGAATTATTCAACCGTTATGATCAGGTTGGGCCAATCCTTTCAGTTTCAGACAAGGATGAAAAAAGTGGCTTTTACAGGTTTTTCCTGCCCTCAGACTTTTATGCTGACCGGGCAGTCAAGGCTGTAAAGGAATTGTACTTTTTCAAAATTAATTGATTTTCACCCACTCTTTCCGGATTTTGCAAAAATAGAACAATATCATTAAGCGATTAGTTACAGTTTCAGCGTGCACCAAAATGTTATAATTGATTGACAGTCATATTTTTAGGATATATCATGCCCCAAATAATATTTGGTGACCTATGGGATGTCAGAACAGTTCAATTACTTGATATCATAGCAATGCAACACAGAAGGAATGGCTCCGTTCATTAAATTCAATTTCACATTGGCCTTCAGTCCGATTTTATGCATGGCCTCCAAATTGCCTGAAAAAACGCATACCCTTGCGCCACTGTAGTCCTGCTTTAATCTCATCCCTATCTGGTAATAAAATTCATCGATATCATCAGATTTTAACCGGATATCGTAAGGTGGATTCATGATCAAAAAATCAGGTCGGGGATTGAGGCTTTCTTTCAAAAAATCTTTTTTCGAAAACTGTACCTGGTCTCCGAATGGCAATTGGTATAGGTTTTTTCTGGCAGAAAACATATTCTGGCGATTGATATCTGAACCATAAAACTGTATTGTAGTAGGTCCGCATATTTTTGCATCGGCATTTTCCTTAACTGCATCCCATACAGACTGCCTGAAATTTTTCCATTTCATAAAAGCATATTCCTGCCTGAATTTTCCCGGAGGAATGTTGCAATGGATCATAAAGGCTTCAGAAATAAATGTACCTGAACCACACATTGGATCATGAAAAATCTTTGCTGTTTCAAATCCGGAGGATAGCAATATTCCTGAAGCAAGTACTTCGCTGAGAGGCGCCTCTACTGAAGCCACTTTGTAATCTCTTTTATGAAGTGATTCACCCGTACTATCCAAAGAAATAGTGCATTTATTTTCAAAAATATGAATATTGACTTCAACATCAGGATTATAGGTAGACACATCAGGACGTTTCCCATATTTGTCCCTGAATTGATCAACAATAGCATCTTTCGCTTTCAATGCCATGTATTTCGAATGAGTAAAATACTGTGAACTCACCACTGAATATACTGCAAAACGCTGGTTGACATTAAAATACTCAGACCAATTGATTTCCTGCATTTTACGGTAGAACATGTGTTCATTGATTGCTTCAAATTTATGTATCGGCAACAAAACACGCAGTGCAGTCCTTAATTCATAATTGGCACGATACATATCTTTGATGTCGCCTTCAAAAAGGACAGCGCGATTGAGCACCGTGGCCTCTTCAAAACCCAGGTTTTTAATCTCCTGTTCGAGAGCAGGCTCCAGGCCTTCCAGTGTTTTTACTAAAATTTCCATGGAGATCAGGTTTGGATAACGCCAACATTGAATTTTTCAATTTCACCATGATTGGCCGCTTCCAATGAAATAGAAATAAACTTTCGGGTTTCACGCGGGTCAATGATCTCATCCACCCAAAGTCTTGATGCAGCATAATACGGGCTGGTATGACTTTCATATTTCGCCTGAATTTTTCCAAATAGTTCTTTCTGACTCGCTTCATCCACCTCCTTCCCCTGTTTTTGAAGGGCAGAAACCTGGATCTGTGTCAGCACTTTGGCAGCTTGCGTTCCACCCATTACAGCAATTTTTGCCGTTGGCCAGGCAAAAATAAACCTGGGATCATAAGCTTTTCCGCACATCGCATAATTCCCTGCTCCGTAGGAATTGCCCAAAATGACAGAAATCTTAGGCACAGTCGAGTTTGAAACGGCATTGACCATTTTAGCTCCGTCTTTGATGATCCCACCATGTTCTGCCCGCTTCCCAACCATAAATCCTGTGACGTCATGTAAAAATATCAGTGGAATTTTCTTTTGATTACAAACCATGATAAATCTTGTCGCTTTATCAGCAGAATCAGAATAGATCACTCCTCCGAACTGAAGTTCGCCTTTGGCAGTTTTAACCACTTCACGATTGTTGGCAACGATGCCGACTGACCAGCCATCAATTCGTGCGTAGGCTGTTATGATGGTTTTGCCATAGTCTTCCTTATAGTATAAAAGACTGCCTTCGTCTACCAAACATTCCAGCAACTCTTTAGTATTGTATGGTTTGGTTGGATCCACAGGCATTTTCCTAAGCAAAATATCTGCTGAGAACCTGGGAGGAATAGTTTCTATTCTGTCGAGTCCTGCTTTAGGAAATGAACCAATGGATTTCATCATATCCCTGACCTTATTCAAGGCGTCTTTATCATCTTTGGCGATATAATCGGTAACTCCGGAAATATTACTTTGTGTATGGGCTCCTCCCAGCGTTTCCTGATCTACTTCTTCACCGATGGCAGCTTTTACCAGGTATGGTCCGGCCAAAAAAATGGAACCGGTTTTGTCTACAATAATAGCCTCATCAGACATGATAGGAAGGTAAGCACCACCAGCCACACAGCTACCCATGATCGCGGACAACTGAGGAATACCCAAAGAGGACATTTTAGCATTGTTGCGGAAAATCCTCCCAAAATGTTCTTTATCGGCAAATATTTCATCCTGCATGGGCAGGAAAATGCCAGCGGAGTCTACAAGATAAATCACGGGCAATCTGTTCTCCATTGCGATTTCCTGGGCTCTGAGGTTCTTCTTGCCAGTTAAAGGAAACCAGGCACCGGCTTTTACGGTTGCATCATTGGCAACGATCATACAAAGCCTTCCACTGACATATCCAAGACCAATGATCACACCCGCTGCCGGGCAACCTCCATGTTCTTCATACTGTCCATATGCAGTAAACAGGCCAAATTCAAAAAAATCCGTATCCTCATCGATCAGATAACTGACTCTTTCCCTGGCTGTGAGTTTACCCTGATCTGCCTGTTGCTGAAGTCTTTTCTTACCACCTCCGAGGCGTATTTCATCTCCTCTGTGTTTCATTTTACTGATCAGTAATTTCATTTCATCAGCATTTCTTTCCAGCATTATTTTTTGCTCGTCTGACATGTTCATGTTTTATTTTGCAAGATACGAATAATTCATGTTTGAACACACAAATGTAATCAATAGGGGTTTGAGAGCATTCATAATTGTGAAATAATAACTGGATTAACTTACCACAAGTTGCAAATTATTGGTTTATCTGAAAAAAAATGTATTCATGGTTAAATAGTGGTATTTGGGTCCATACAACGTTTAACGATATTTGATAATTCATTTTAACAGATCAAATTGTTTTTAATCAGTGAATCATATATAACAACCTGTTCCTTGATTTGGATTTGAAAACTATTGTTTAATCAGCAAGAGTTAAACGCACAAAATAGGTAAAAATAATAAGATATACATTAAACTATTTAATAATATATATAAAATTATTTGTATGGACTTTATCTCATTTTATATAAAAATAAGTCCGGATTATAGAAAACCGGCAACGATTTAATTTTCTGTTTTTTTCTGAAACCCTGAAAATTCTTAAATTTCAATAAACAATGATGAAGATTTGAATTTAAATTAATTGAAAAGTCTGGTATTTAATGAGCAGACATTGCATTGAATGCCAAGATAAAGCAGTAATATTGCCAGCTTTTTAAAACAGACCTTAATATTATGTTAGAAATCAGGAATATAGCCATTATTGCACACGTTGATCACGGAAAAACCACCTTGGTGGACAGATTGCTTCAACAGGTTAAATTATTCAGGGACAATCAGGTTGTAAATGATCTGGTTCTGGACAACAATGACCTGGAAAGGGAAAGAGGCATCACTATCCTTTCAAAAAACGTGTCAGTCAGATATAAAAACACTAAGATCAACATCATCGATACCCCGGGTCACTCTGATTTTGGCGGTGAAGTGGAACGAGTACTGAATATGGCAGACGGTGTTTTGCTAGTAGTAGATGCATTTGAAGGTCCAATGCCTCAAACGCGTTTTGTTTTGGGAAAAGCCATAGATTTGGGATTGAAACCCATCGTTGTGATAAACAAAGTGGATAAACCTAATTGCAGGCCTGAAGAAGTACAGGAAGCAGTATTTGATCTGATGTATAATTTAGGTGCTACGGAAGACCAGCTTGATTTTCCAACCGTTTATGGTTCTTCAAAAAATGGTTGGATGTCAGACGATTATAAAAAAGAAACAACTGATGTATCTTATCTCCTTGATGTGATCATCGAGCACATTCCTATGGCAGAACACGTCGAAGGAACTCCACAGATGCAGATCACTTCTCTTGATTACAGTTCTTATGTTGGTCGGATAGCAGTTGGCAGGCTGACCAGAGGAGTACTTCAGGTCAACATGCCGGTTTCCCTGGTAAAAAGAGATGGAACAATCAACAGGTCAGTGATCAAGGAACTGTATACATTTGAGGGATTGGGCAAGGAAAGGACAAAATTACCTGTTCAAAGCGGAGACATTGTTGCTTTGATGGGTATAGATAATTTTGAGATTGGAGACACCATTACAGATATAGAAAATCCAGAAGCGTTACCACCTTTACAAATCGATGAACCTACCATGAGTATGTTGTTCACCATTAACAACTCTCCGTTTTTTGGCAAGGAAGGTAAATATGTAACATCCAGGCATTTGAGAGATCGATTGTACAAAGAGATCGAAAAAAACCTGGCTTTAAGAATTGAAGAAACAGATTCACCTGATTCTTTACTGGTATTTGGAAGAGGAATATTGCATCTGAGCATATTGGTAGAAACGATGAGACGGGAAGGCTATGAATTCCAGTTGGGCCAGCCAAAAGTGATCATAAAAATGGTTGATGGTGTGAAATGCGAACCTGTAGAAGTACTTTCTGTGCTGGTACCCGGAGATTTTTCAGGCAGAGTGATCGACCTGGTGACTACCAGGAAAGGCGAATTGCTGGAAATGAATCATCGGGGTGACAGGATGAGCATAGAATTCAAGATCCCTTCCAGAGGAATCATTGGATTAAGGAATAATATCCTGACAGCTACTGAAGGTGAAGCGATCATAGCACACAGGTTTGACAGTTTCGAGCCCTGGAAAGGAGAGATCAACACACGTATAAACGGAGCGCTTATCTGCATGGAAACCGGCAGCGCAATTCCATTTGCAATCTGGAAATTGCAGGACAGAGGCAGATTTTATATCAATCCGGGTGAAGATGTATATACAGGTCAGGTGATCGGCGAAAATACCCGTGGAAATGATCTCGTGGTGAATGTTGGAAAAACAAAAAAACTGACAAACATGCGTGCTTCAGGTACTGATGAAAAAGTGCTCATCATTCCTGCCATTAAGTTTTCTCTGGAAGACTATATGGAAAATATCCGGGACGATGAATACCTGGAAGTAACCCCCAGATCTTTAAGGCTGAGAAAGATCTATCTGGATGAGAATGAACGCAAAAAACACAGTCGCACGGTATCTGCTGAATAGCAAAGTATAATTTTGTTTCTTCATGTTTGAAGCGATAATCCTGATACCAGTTGAAGCTGATTTTTAAAAAATTAGAAGTATGTGGACAATAATCATAAAATGAAAATGGTGAAACGGATGATTCCCTGGTCGACAAAATTTCAATCACCAAAAGTATCTGAACAAAAAAATAACCATTGATTTCTTATCCATCCAATATTCTCAGCTGGAAAACGATTCAGATAGTTTTTTGGATGAACTGAATTGTCAGATTAGTTGGTTGCACATTGCTATTAAACATCCATAAGATTTTTCAATGTTGAGTCAGCTCCGAAAAGTCCAATTTGTGGATTTTCAAACTTTTTTTATCCCAATCTACTGATGCCATAGGTCAGCATAAGACTAAATGAAAACAATTGAAAATCAACAAATTAAAAATCCCCCTTTAAAACGGGATCTATGGACAAAGACTTTTCGGTGCAGGCTCATGTTATATTTAACAGCGAATCTTTAGATTGATATCGTTTCGAATTAAAACTCTTTTAATGAAAAAAGTACTTCTCCTCCTCGCCAATGGTTTTGAGATCCTTGAAGCAAGTGCATTTATTGATGTGATCGGATGGAATATGGTCGAAGGTGACCGGAATACAGCATTGTATACAGCCGGAAACACCAGGATAATTCACAGCACATTCAATCAAAGTTTCAATGTGGATCTGACTTTAGAGGAAGTTCAGGAAGATGCATTTGATGCTCTGGCAATTCCGGGTGGTTTTGAACAGTATGGTTTTTTTGAAGATGCATTTTCGGAAAGCTTTCAAAATATGATTCGTGCTTTTGACAAACAGAGAAAAGTGATCGCTTCTGTTTGTGTCGGGGCATTAGCTTTGGGGAAAAGCGGAATATTGGAAAACAGAACTGCCACAACTTATTGTCTGAATCCTGTCCGAAAGCAACAATTGAAGGATTTTGGTGCACAAATCAGCGATCTGCCCATTGTAAATGAAAATCATATCATCAGTTCTGATGGTCCATCCACTGCAATTAATGTTGCTTTTTTATTGCTGGAAAAACTGACATCATCAGAAAATGTTTTGCATGTCAGAAAATTGATGGGTTATGACAGGGAAAAACCCAAATAAAATTTGCAAAATAAAAAACTGGTGCTTCGTGGAAGGTTCATTACAAGAGTGCAATTTCCAACCGGGAAACACCAGTTTAAATGAATTTATGTTTCATTACAAAAATCAGATCAAGCTGAGCAATTCGGCCATTCTTTTGCCGATATCTGCAGGAGATACTACCACATGAACATTATTCTCAGACAGGATCTTCATTTTGGCTTCAGCGGTATCTGCGGTTCCCCCAATGATGGCGCCTGCATGTCCCATGGTTCTTCCTTTTGGTGCTGTCTGACCTGCAATAAAGCCAACTACCGGTTTGGTACCATGCGCTTTAACCCATTTCGCAGCATCAGCCTCCATATTTCCGCCGATTTCGCCGATCATGATGATGCCATCTGTATCAGGGTCTTCCATTAAAAGTTGTACAGCTTCCATGGTGGTAGTTCCAATAATAGGATCACCCCCGATGCCAATACAGGTTGACTGTCCTATCCCTAACTTTGTCAACTGATCCACTGCTTCATAAGTTAATGTCCCTGACCTGGAAACAACGCCAATCCTACCTGGTTTGTGAATAAATCCAGGCATGATACCCACTTTGGCTTCACCTGGTGTGATAATACCCGGACAATTAGGTCCGATCATTCTCGTATGATGTGCATCAAGATAAGCTTTGACTTTTACCATATCCTGAACCGGAATGCCTTCGGTAATGGCTACAACCAGTTTTATCCCGGCTTCAGCTGCTTCCATGATGGCATCGGGAGCAAAAGCAGGTGGAACAAAAATAATGGAAGTGTCAGCCCCTTCGTTGGATACGGCATCAGCTACTGTATTGAATACAGGTTTATCGAGGTGTTTCTGGCCGCCTTTTCCAGGTGTAACACCGCCCACCACATTGGTTCCATATTCTATCATTTGAGTGGCATGGAATGTGCCCTCATTTCCTGTAAAACCCTGAACTATTATCCGGGAATGTTTATTAACTAAAACGCTCATATTATTTTACTCTTTGATTTCATCTACATAAAGATACACAGTTTCATCAGGTTTGTGCATAAAATACTTTTCCCTTGCGTATTTCTCCGGATATTGCTGCATGGACGCCCATTCTTTCTTAACTTTTTCAAGTTTTTGAGTATAGGTTATTTCTTCGTTTTCAAGAACCCTGATCTGATGATTCAATTTTCGTTGAACCAACATACTCCTGTTATCAAAAAACACGATCCAAACAAAAAAAACGAAAAATATTGCAACAAATCTTTTGTAAGTCTTTAATAATCTTGTAATTGTTTGTTTCATACCCGTCAAGCCATTATATTAAAAAACAAATATATATATAATAACCTTATCAACAAAAAATTACATATACTTTTTGGATCTTAACCCTTACATATTTCTAAAGGTATTGCCCGGGAAATATCCCATATCGCCTAATTCTTCTTCGATTCTGAGTAATTGGTTATATTTTGCAATCCTGTCTGTCCTGGAAGCAGATCCTGTTTTGATCTGACCCGTATTGAGTGCAACTGCCATATCTGCTATGGTAGTATCTTCTGTTTCACCGGATCTGTGGCTCATAACAGCTGTATAGCTATTGCGTTTCGCCAGATTCACGGCATCGATGGTTTCTGTCAGTGATCCAATTTGATTCAGTTTAACGAGAATCGAGTTGGCGACTTTTCTTTCAATCCCCATCAGAAGTCTTTCGGAATTTGTGACAAACAAATCATCACCAACTATCTGGATTTTTCCACCCAACAGTTCTGTCATTTCCCTGAATCCTGTCCAGTCATCTTCTGCCAATCCATCCTCAATTGAAATGATCGGATATTTATAAACCCATTCTTTCCAGTAGTTGACCATCTCTGAAGAAGTCAGTTTATCCCCGCTGGATTTGAAAAGGTGATATTTTTTTTCTTCTTCTATATAAAATTCTGAAGCTGCTGGATCCAATGCGATCATGATGTCTTCACCAGGTCTCAAACCAGCTTTTTCGATGGCCATCAGTACTGTTTCTATGGCCTCATCATTAGATTTTAAGTTAGGCGCAAATCCTCCTTCATCTCCAACATTGGTAGAGTAATTTTTGTCAGCCAGTACTTTCTTCAATGCATGAAATACTTCAGTTCCCATTCTTAATGCTTCAGAAAAATAACTTGCTCCAACAGGCATGATCATAAATTCCTGAAAATCTATACTATTATCTGCATGCGATCCACCATTCAAAATGTTCATCATTGGAACAGGCAAAACGTGTGCATTGACACCTCCTACATAACGATACAACGGCTGACCGGACAATTCTGCAGCTGCTTTTGCGATTGCCAAAGATGTTCCTAAAATTGCATTGGCGCCTAACCTGGATTTGTTTTTTGTTCCGTCAAGATCGATCATCATCTCATCCAGGCGAATCTGGTCAAAAATATTTTGGCCAACCAATAAATCTCTCAATTCATTATTGACATTTTCACAGGCTTTCAAAACACCTTTGCCATTAAACCTCAATTTATCTCCATCACGCAATTCAACAGCTTCATGTACACCTGTGGAAGCTCCTGATGGAACAGCTGCCCTTCCAATGACATTTCCAGAAGTAAGTACTTCCACTTCAACTGTGGGATTTCCCCTTGAATCCAAAATTTCACGTGCTCTGATATCTTTTATTTCTGACATTTTGATAGATTTTTTCGTTAAAAAATAAAGTGCAAAGATACGATTTAGGCTTGGTTTTATACACTAAAAGAACATTAATTGTATGTTGAATTATTCTGAATTTCCCTGGAAAAGGAATTACAGTTATGTAAATATTTAGGTTGTGGCAAATTTGATCAACTGATGGAATGACGAAAAAGATATCATCATCATATAGTTTATCCATTTTTAAATGAAAGATATCAATTTCAATCATTCAAAAAAATGAACGCATTTCAATACAGAATTTCTACAGATAATGTGCTATGATACAAAATTGCTTCAAATCTTATTAATGAATGCCATGTTTTACATATTTGAAAAATACTTTACAAAAGCGATGCATATTTGATCCTACATTTGTTGTAACGAGCCTTCACAAACAATCTGATGAATAATAAATTAAGGGAGAAAACTGAAAATCGGAAATCTATGGGAAGTATTATCCTAAACTTGTATCATCCAATAGAAATAAAAAAAAGCCTCACGTTATAAAACGGAGGCTCTAATATTTTGAAAATCAGGTTTTTACTCTTCTTCCTGGGTTGTTTCACTTTTTTTCGGTTCAGCAACAGGTTCCGCAACGGTGGTTGCAGTAGCTGCAGTTGCAACACCTTCTTTAACAGAGGTTCCTTTTCCTCCTCTTCTCCTTCTGGTAGTTTTTACAGTTTTATCACTTTTTGCGTTCAGCAACAACTCGTTAAAATCAACCAATTCAATCATGGCCATTTCAGCTCCATCACCTTTTCGGTAGCCCATTTTTATGACACGGGTATAACCACCAGGTCTATCCCCTACTTTTGGAGCAATCACATCAAATAATTCATTAACACACTCCTTACTTTGCAGATAAGCAAAAATAATTCTTCTGGAATGTGTTGTGTTTAATTTGGATTTAGTTACAAGTGGCTCAAAATACACTTTTAAAGCTTTTGCTTTGGCAAGTGTTGTAATGATTCTTTTGTGTGTAACCAATGCAATGGAAAGGTTTTTCAATAAGGCATCCCTATGCCCTTTCTTCCTTCCAAGATGATTAAATTTTTTACCGTGCCTCATAGGACTCAATTTATTGTATCACTTTATGAACAGGACCACCGGTCATCCAGCGTTCAATCAGTTAATACAGGTTTACAATTACAAAAACGGACTTTTTTTTGTGCCGGCTTAATCAATTAGCTTTTCTCTATTTCAATCTGGTATTTAGAAAGGTCAAGACCAAAAGTCAGGCCTTTTTCAACCAGTAACTCTTCAATTTCAACCAATGATTTCTTTCCAAAATTCCTGAACTTCAGCAATTCATGTCTTTCATATTCCACCAATGCACCTAAAGTATCAATTTTAGCAGCTTTAAGGCAGTTAAAGGCTCTCACAGAAAGATCCAGGTCTTCCAGAGGAGTTTTTAGCAATTTCCTCATATGCAGAACATGTTCATCCACAACATCTTCACTCTTAGATTTTGAATCCTCGAAAGTGATATTTTCATCAGTGATGAGCATGAGGTGTTGAATCAATATTCTTGAAGCTTGTTTTACAGCTTCTTCAGGGTGGATGGTTCCATCCGTCTGAATGGTCAGTTCCAGCTTTTCATAGTCAGTTCTTTGTTCGACCCTTGTATTTGAAACTGTATAGGAAACCTTTTTAATAGGAGTATAAATTGCATCAACTGGTATGGTGCCAATGGTTTCAATCTGTTCTTTACCCACTTCAGCAGGCACATAACCCCGGCCTTTGGTTATGGTCAACTCAACCTCAAGGTTGACAAATGTTTCCATATTACAAATAACCAAGTCAGGATTTGCCACCTTAAACATGTTGGTAAATCCTTCAATATCACCCGCTGTAAAAGCATTTTTTCCTGTGACTGTCAGATAAATTTTCTTTTCCTGAGCAGCATCTTCCTCGTTTTCCTCAAAAATTTTCTTTAGGCGAATTTGTTTAATATTAAGTATTATGTCTACTACATCTTCTACTACGCCTTTGATGGTAGAAAATTCATGATCAACACCAGCAATCCGCACTGAAGATATCGCATAACCTTCCAATGAAGAGAGCAGCACCCTTCTCAAAGAATTGCCCAAAGTATGGCCAAAACCTCTTTCCAAAGGTTTGAATTCAAAAACTCCTAAAAAATTATCTGCTTTCTGCAGTTTGATCTTTTCAGGTCTCTGAAAATTTAATATGCTCATAAATAAAATCTAATTAAGAAAGAAAGTAAGCAATAGCAGACTATTACTTAGAATAAAGTTCAACGATCAATTGTACATTGATATTCTCGGGAATTTGTTCAGCTTCCGGGTAAGCAAGGAATTTACCTGTCATTGTATCAGGATTGAATTCCAACCATCCGAAATTTCTTACATCAGATTTCGATTTTACATTATTTTGGATCAGCTCAATTTCTTTTGAACTGCCTTTTACAGTAACAAAATCACCAGGTTTCAAAGTGAATGAAGGGATGTTTGTAGGTATACCATTGACCACAATATGTTTATGAGATACCATTTGCCTTGCTGATCTTCTGGTTTTTGCAATGCCGAGTCTGTAAACGGTGTTATCCAACCTTGCCTCCAAAAGCTGCAGCAACACAGTACCAGTTACCCCTTCTTTTCTGCTGGCAAGCTCGAAAAGGTTCCTAAACTGAGTTTCAAGCAAACCATAGGTATACTTGGCTTTTTGTTTTTCAGTAAGCTGGACAGCATAATCTGATGTTTGTCCTTTTCTCTTATTCGGACCGTGTTGACCCGGTTTGTATTTTCTTTTATCAAACGCTCTGTCGGGACCGAAAATAGCCTCTCCGAATGATCTAGCTTTTTTAGTAGCTGGGCCTGTATATCTTGCCATTGTTCAAATAAATTCTATAATTAATTAAACTCTTCTTCTTTTTGGAGGACGGCAGCCATTATGTGGAATGGGTGTTACATCCGTAATACGGGTAATTCTTATACCTACACCATCTATAGCTCTGATGGCAGCTTCTCTACCAGCACCCGGACCTTTAACAAAAACTTCGAGTGTGCGCATTCCTGCATCATAAGCCACTTGTGCTGCATCCTTTGCTGCCATTTGTGCAGCATAAGGTGTATTCTTTTTAGAACCTTTGAAACCTGATTTTCCAGCGGATGACCAGGTAACTACCTGTCCTGCTTTATTGGTTAAAGTGACAATAATATTGTTGAAACTAGCCTGAATATAAGCTATCCCAATAGGGTCAACAACTATTTTCCGTTTCTTCTTAACAACTTTACCTTTTGCCATTGAATTAATATTCTAATGTAAATATGATTTATTCCCTATTAACCTTTAGGTGCTACCTTTTTATTAGCAACCGTTTTCTTCTTACCTTTCCGGGTTCTGGCATTGGTTTTGGTACTTTGCCCCCTCACAGGAAGACCCTTTCTGTGTCTGAGTCCACGGTAGCAGGCTATATCCATCAACCGCTTTATATTCATGGAAACTTCTGTCCTTAATTCACCCTCTACCTTATGTTCTGTCTGAATAATCTGTGAAATTACTCTTACATTTTCATCAGTCCAGGCTGAAACTTTAATATGTTCGTCAATACCTGCCTCTGCGAGAATCTGGGAAGCCTTACTTCTGCCAATTCCATAAATATAGGTCAAACCTATTACTCCTCTTTTATTTTTAGGAATGTCTACCCCTTCAATTCGTGCCATAACAATTAAATTTAACCTTGACGTTGTTTATATTTCGGGTTCTTTTTGTTTATCACATAAATCTTCCCTTTCCTTCTAACGATCTTGCAGTCTGCAGTTCTCGTTTTTATAGATGCCCTCACTTTCATCTTTTGAATATTAAAACTTTATGTATTATTACTTCTTATCAATCCAAAATGATTTTTAAATAGTCATAAAAATCTGATTGACTTTCTATTAATCTATGACTTATATCTATATGTAATCCTTCCCCTGCTCAAATCATATGGGGAAATTTCTACTTTTACTTTGTCGCCAGGTAATATCCTGATATAGTGCATACGCATTTTACCTGAAATGGTAGCGATTATAAGGTAATCATTTTGAAGTCTAACCCGGAACATTGCGTTCGAAAGCGCTTCTTCAATAATCCCATCTTGTTCAATAAGTTGTTGTTTGGACATACCCTAAAAAATTGGAGTGCAAATATCTAACTAATTTTTATATTTCCCTAAGATTTGGGTTGTTTTTAATTGCATTCTCAACAAAACTATGGTCAGAAAGGATATCTGCTTTATTTTTTCCAACTGCTATTGAATGTTCGTAATGAGCAGAAGGTTTTTTATCCCTCGTTATAATGGTCCAACCATCATTCAATTGTCTGACTCTGTAGTCACCTAAATTTATCATTGGTTCAATCGCAATTACCAAACCTTCCTTAAGTACAATTCCTTTTCCTCGTTTTCCGTAATTTGGTACTTCAGGCTTTTCATGTAAACTACGTCCAACTCCATGTCCTACCATTTCTCTGACCACGCCATAGCCATTTAGTTTTTCTGTGATTTGCTGAACAGCAAAACCGATGTCCCCTATTCTATTTCCAGCTATTGCCTGTTCAATTCCAAGGTAAAGCGATCGTTTAGTTGTTTGAAGCAATTTCATTACTTCTTCATTCACCTCACCTATAGCAAAGGTATAAGCACAATCGCCATGAAAACCTTCATAATAGGCACCACAATCCACCGATACAATATCACCATCCACAAATTCAGTATCATCAGGTATTCCATGAACCACCACTTCATTTCGTGATACACAGAGCGTGGCAGGAAAACCTCCATATCCTTTGAACGAAGGTGTTGCTCCGTGATCTCGTATAAAACTTTCTGCTAATTTATCGAGTACTTTACCCGTCAATCCCGGTTTAAGTACTTCAGCAATCATTCCTAAAGTTTTTGAAACTATTAGATTGCTGTTCCGAATCAATTCTATCTCGCCTTCAGTTTTATAATATATATCATTATTTCCCAAAAAAAAACTTTTCAATATTTAACAGAGAAGTCATTACCCTCCTCCAAGTTGTTGCATACCACTTGTCTTACGACCTTTTAGCTTCCCGGATTTGACCAATCCGTCATACTTTCTCATCAACAAATGACTTTCGATCTGCTGTAAGGTATCCAATACTACACCAACGAGGATCAACAATGATGTTCCACCAAAAAACAACGCAAAAGCGTCATTCACGCCGATTGAACCGACGATGGCCGGAAATACCGAAATCAATCCAAGAAAAATTGATCCAGGCAAAGTGATCCTGGTGGTCAGATTGTCAATAAAATCCTGAGTTGGTTTTCCCGGCTTTACTCCTGGTATAAAAGAATTCTGCCTCTTTAGATACTCTGCATATTGTTTAGGGTTTACCAACAATGCAGTATAAACATAGGTAAAGACAACGATCAACACAAAAAACACGATATTATATGGCAATGATTTCCAGTTGTTCATTGCCAGTAAAAATGAATTTCCGGTCACTGCATCTTCACTTAACCAGCTTGCGGCAGTAACAGGCAAAAACATAATAGCCTGAGCAAAAATAATAGGCATAACCCCTGCAGCATTCACCTTCAATGGAATATAATCTCTTGCTCCTGCAATCGGAATAGAAGTTCCTGCAACACGGCCTACCATACGTTTTGCAAACTGAACAGGAATTTTTCGGACAGCCTGAATGATCAACACTGTAGCTAATACAATTCCGAAAAACAAAGCAAGCTCAATGATCAGTAAAAGTATATTATTATTGAATTGTGCAATAACTTCTGCAAAAAATGCCTGAGGCAGTCTTGATATGATACCGACCATGATCAACAGTGAAATACCATTTCCGATACCCTTATCGGTAACTTTTTCCCCCATCCACATCGCAAAAACGGTACCGGTTGAAAGGATGATAATATTGCCTAGCCAAAAAATGAAAGGATTTACAGACGGATCCACAGCCTCCATGGCATTCAGCTGTGCCAGATAAGCTCCACCCTGAACTAAAGTGATCAGCAATGTTAAAAACCTGGTGATCTGGTTGATCTTTTTCCTGCCAGATTCGCCCTCTTTCTGTTGTAATCTTTGAAAATAAGGTACAGCGAACCCTAATAATTGAATAATGATAGAAGAGGTAATATATGGCATGATTCCAAGAGCAAAAATAGCACCCTGGAAAAAAGCACCTCCTGTGAAAATATTCAACAATCCCAAAATGTCAGTATCGCTTTTGGCTGCTCTTGCAGCTTCCAATGCTGATGGTACTACACCTGGAAGTACAACATAGGCACCAAATCTGTAAATAGCCAGAATCATAATCGTAAATAAAATACGATTCCTTAATTCTGTTATTTTCCAGATATTCTTTAAGGTTTCAATAAGTCTATTCATGACTATATTTTTACATCTTTGTAACAGTACCTCCAGCTTGTTCAATTGCTGTTACTGCATTTTTTGAAAATTTGTGAGCAGAAACATCCAATTTGATGGTCAGGTCTCCATCTGCTAAGATTTTAACCAACTCATATTTCCTGATATAACCTTTTTCAATAAGGAATTCAGGGGTAATAACAGAAATGCTATATTTTTCTGCAATTTTAACCAGTCTTTCTATATTGAAGGGTTCGTACTCGACTCTGAAGGGATTTTTAAAACCTCTTTTAGGCAATCTCATTTGAAGTGGAGTCTGACCACCTTCGTAATTTCTCTTGGTATGATAACCTGCTCTTGATTTTGCACCTTTATGACCTCTTGTTGCCGTTCCACCATGACCGGAACCAGGTCCTCTGGCTATTCTTTTCTGACTTTTTACAGAATTTGCGGCGGGTTTAAGATTATGTAACTCCATATATCTTTAATTTAATTGCTTATTAAAGCATTTCAACTTTTAACAAATGCTGAACTTTCTTAATCATCCCTTCTACCTGGGGGGAAAGTTCTTTTTCAACAGTCTGATTCATTTTGTTGATACCAAGCGCGATCAATGTATCTTTTTGTCTTTGGGGTCTTTTAATTGTGCTTACAACCTGCGTTAATCTAATTTTTGCCATATCAATCTATTTAGCGTATCAACCATTATAAATTTTATCCATCTTAATTCCTCTTTGACGGGCAATGTCATAAGGGTTCCTCAATTTGGCAAGTGCATCTACAGTTGCTTTGATAACGTTGTGAGGATTCGATGAACCTTGAGATTTTGCCAAAACGTTATGATAACCGGCAGTTTCAAGTACTGCACGCATAGCACCACCAGCGATCACACCTGTTCCATCAGCTGCAGGTTTGATTAAAACCCTGCCGCCTCCATATTTCCCCAATTGTTCATGAGGTATAGTTCCTTTAATGACCGGAACCTTTATCAGGTTTCTTTTCGCTGCTTCAACAGCTTTCGCAATGGATTCGGAAACATCTCTTGCTTTTCCAAGACCATAACCTACTATCCCATTACCATCTCCTACAACTACAATTGCTGCAAAACTAAAAGTTCTACCCCCCTTTGTGACCTTGGTTACACGGTTCAGCGCAACCATTTTTTCTTTCAACTCTCCAGCTTCAGCAGGGCTAACCCTGTATAAAAAACTATTTGACATTGCAATAACTTTGATTCATTAAAAATTCAAGCCTCCTTTTCTGGCTCCTTCAGCCAATGATTTGACAATACCATGGTATGGATAACCACTTCTGTCAAAAACTACACTTTGTATATTAATAGCTAGTGCTTTGGCAGCGATTTCCTGTCCAACTTTATCAGCTTGTTCCGTTTTGTTTCCGGCAGCAAGTGGTCCTTTGAGTGATTGAGAATTAGCTAATGTAATTCCGGCTTCATCATCAATAAGTTGGCAGTACACTGCGTTGTTACTTTTATAAACAGACAAACGAGGCCTTTCTGCAGTACCGCCAATTTTACTGCGGATTCTCATTTTGATCTTGTTCCTTTTGATCTCTTTGCTTTGATTTCTTCTGCTCATTTCAACTTAATTTAAGTCTATTTCTTACCTGCTGTTTTACCCATTTTCCTTCTGACTTCTTCACCAACGAATCGTACACCTTTTCCTTTGTATGGTTCAGGTTTTCTGAAAGCTTTAATTTTTGCTGCCACCTGGCCAAGCAATTGTTTATCAATTCCACTTAACCGTATAACAGGATTTTTTCCTTTTTCATTGATTGTCTCCAAAACCAGATCATCCGGTATATAGAAATATATAGGGTGAGAATAGCCCAGTGCCAATTCAAGCAAATTGCCAGTGTTACTGGCTCTGAATCCCACGCCAACCAATTCAAGTTCTTTCTGGAATCCGGTTGAAACCCCGGTAACCATATTGTTGAGCAAAGATCTATACAAACCATGCATCGATCTGAATCTGATTTGGTCATTTGGTCTTTTCACTTCAAGTACTCCATTGTCCATAACCAATTCAATATCTGGATCTATTTGCTGAACCAAACTTCCCTTAGGACCATTCACTTCAACCAGGTTTCCCTTGCTTATTTTGAGTTCCACTCCTGCCGGAATTACAATAGGAGCTCTTCCAATTCTTGACATCCTAAAAAAGTTTAAATTTTAATAAATATAGCAAATCAGTTCACCACCCACATTCTTTGTCCTGGCTTCCTTATCTGTCATAATTCCCTTTGAAGTGGAAACTATAGCGATACCATAACCATTGATAATTCTTGGTAATTTATCAACAGGAGCATATTTTCGCAACCCTGGTTTACTGATACGGCCCATTTTCTTAATAATAGGTAATTTAGTCAGAGGATCATATTTCAAAGCAATATAAATCTGCCCTGATTTGTCATCTTCTTCAAATTTGTATTTCAAAATATAACCCTGATCATACAAGATCTCGGTTATTTTTCTTTTAAGTTTTGAGCCAGGTATAACCAACATTCTATGCCCAGCTGTTTGAGCATTCCTGATTCTGGTTAAATAATCTGCTATTGGATCTGTAACTGCCATAATTCTAGTTTAATCTATTACCAACTTGCTTTTGTTACACCAGGGATCTTTCCAAAATTGGCCATTTCCCGAAATTTCACTCTGCATATTCCGAATCTTCTCATATATCCCTTAGGTCTTCCAGTCAATCCGCATCTATTGTGCAAACGGCTTGCCTTTGAGTTTCTTGGCAATTTATCCAACTCATCCCATAAACCATCGGCTTTGAGTTGTTTACGCTTTTCAGCATACTTCTCAACCAATTTTGCTCTTTTAACCTCCCTGGCTATTAATGACTTCCTTGCCATAATGATTAATTTCTTTGATTTTTGAAAGGCATTCCAAAATGTTTCAACAGTGCTAGTGCTTCAGCGTCAGTTTTAGCTGTAGTTACTATTGAAATATCCATACCTAATATCTTATTAATACTTTCCATTTTGATTTCGGGGAAAATGATATGTTCTCTTACCCCAACGCTATAATTTCCTCTTCCGTCGAATCCTTTATCACTGATTCCTCTGAAGTCTTTGACCCTTGGAAGAGCTACATTGATAAAACGATCCAGAAATTCATACATTCTGGAGTCCCTCAAAGTGACTTTAACTCCGATTACCATGCCTTCCCGCAATTTAAAATTGGAGACAGATCTTTTTGCTTTAATGGATACAGGCCTCTGACCTGTGATCAAAGAAAGATCCCGTATGGCTTCATCAATTATTTTCTTATCAAGAGCAGCTTCGCCAATACCTTGGTTGATCGTAATCTTTAATAACTTAGGTACTTCCATTGGAGAAGAATAACTGAACTGATCCTTCATTTTCTGGATCACCTCCTCTTTATACAATGTTTTTAATCTGGGTATGTAACTCATCACTTAATAATTTCTCCTGATTTTTTAGAATATCTTACCAGCTTACCATTTTCCAATTTCCTTCCAATCCTGGTTGGACTACCAGTTTTAGGATCTATGATCATAATATTGGAAATATGTATAGGTGCTTCTTTCTCGATAATACCTCCTGGTTTGTCATTGGTAGGTTTTTGGTGTTTTTTGATAATATTAACACCTTCGATGATCGCTCTTTCAGTTTTCGGAAAAACCTGAAGGACTTTTCCTTTTTTCCCTTTATAAGAACCTTCGACTACAGCAACCTGGTCACCTTTCTTGATATGCAATTTATTACCTAACATAACTCAACATTTATAAATTATAGAACCTCAGGCGCTAATGATACTATTTTCATATAATCCTTTTCCCTCAACTCTCTGGCTACAGGTCCAAAAATACGCGTACCTCTTGGATCTCCGGCAGCATTCAGTAAAACAACGGCATTATCATCAAACCGGATATATGATCCGTCTTTCCTACGAAGTTCTTTTTTGGTTCTGACAACTACAGCCTTTGTAACCGTACCTTTTTTTATACCGGTTGGGGTTGCGTTTTTTACTGCAACCACAATTACATCGCCTATGGATGCATACCTTCTTCTGGTCCCGCCCAAAACTTTGATGCAAAGAACTTCTTTAGCACCGCTATTGTCAGCAACCTTTAATCTGGATTCCGCTTGTATCATTTCCTATAATTTTGAAAAATAAATACTTATTTAGCTCTTTCAATAATCTGAACAACTCTCCAACGTTTGTTTTTGCTCAAAGGACGAGTCTCCATTATTCTGACTTTATCGCCACTATTACAATCATTCAACTCATCATGAGCCATGAACTTCTTGCTTTTTTTAACGAATTTTCCATAGAGCGGATGCCGTAATTTTCTCTCTACAAGAACTGTGACAGATTTATCCATTTTGTCACTTACTACAACACCAGTACGCTGTTTTCTTAAATTTCTTTCAGCCATGATTTTGACCGTTTAATTTTATTTATTCAACTTTCTTCTTAATAACACTCTGTCCTTTTTTGCATTAGCCTCAGGATCTGCAGCAATTTCCCTTCTTCTGATCTCTGTTCTTAATCTAGCAATATCCCTGCGTACTTCTCTTAAAGCCAGAGGATTTTCAAGCCCTTTGATCGCATGATCAAACCTGAGTTTGCCGATACGTTTTTCCGTCTCGGACAATTCAGTTAACAAATCAGCATCGCTGTAACCTTGCAATTCTTCAAATTTCTTAGTTGCCATATAATTGCACTTTTATTTATTCTACGTAATCTGGTCTCACAGAAAACATTGTTTTTACCGGCAACTTCTGGCCTCCCAAACGGAATGCTTCTCTTGCCCTTTCTTCGCTTACACCATCGAGTTCAAACATAACTCTTCCTGGTTTTATCACTGCAACATAGTGATCCAATGCTCCTTTACCTTTTCCCATCCTAACTTCAAGCGGCTTGGAAGTAACCGGTTTATCAGGAAAAACCCTGATCCACACTTTCCCTTCTCTTTTCAAATACCTGGTCAGGGAAATCCTTGCAGCTTCTATTTGTCTTGAAGTAAGAAATCCATGCTCCATTGATTTCATTCCAAAAGAGCCAAAATCTATGGTGCTGCCTTTATAAGCCAAACCTCTGTTTCTTCCTTTTTGCTGCTTCCTGTATTTTGTCCGTTTGGGTTGTAACATTTTATACCAATTTTAACATTTTCAAAAACTAATTATTCCACCCATTATTTCCTGCCTCCTCTTGGCTTAGGTCTTCTGTCTCCGCCACCTTGTCTTCTATCTTCAGGACCTCTTTCATTACCCTTCAATTTCTTTGGCACGCCAACATTTGGAGAAAGATCACGCTTGCCTAATATTTCACCCCTGAATAACCAGACTTTTATGCCAAGTTTACCATATACAGTCAATGCTTCTTTAATAGAATAATCAACGTCAGCTCTAAAGGTGTGCAAAGGTGTTCTTCCATCTTTATATTCTTCAGATCTGGCCATCTCGGCGCCATTCAACCTTCCTGAAACCCTAACTTTAATACCCAAAGCACCTGCTCTCATACTGGATTGTATTGCCATTTTCACAGCTCTGCGGTAATTAACCCTGGATTCCAGTTGCTTTGCAATACTTTCAGCTACAATCGGAGCTTCCATCTCAGGTTTTCTGATCTCAATGATATTGATTTGAATATCTTCACCTGACAATGCTTTGAGTTCTTCCCTCAATTTATCCACTTCCTGACCTCCTTTACCAATGATGATACCTGGTCTGGATGTATGAATAGTTATTGTAATTCTCTTGAGTGTTCTTTCGATAATTATACGGGCTAATCCACCTTTATTGATACGTGCCTGCAGATAATTTCTGATTTTCTCGTCCTGAACCAGTTTCTGAGCAAATTCCCTGCCACCATACCAGTTGGATTCCCATCCTCTGATGATTCCTAATCTATTGCCGATTGGATTTGTCTTTTGACCCATAATCTATATAATTATCCGTTAATTTCTTTTTCTTCAACTTCAGCTTGTAAAGCTATTTTATTTTCCACGATGATAGTCGTATGATTTGTCTTTCTTCTGAAAGGTAAAGCCCTTCCATGTGGTGCAGGCCTGAATCTTTTCAAATAAGTTCCTTCATCCACAAAGGCTGTTTTCACAATCAAACCATATTCATCCGCGCTGTTAGTCATATCATTTTTATACTCCCAGTTCGCAATGGCAGACAAAAGGAGTTTTTCGATCCAAACAGATGCTTCTTTTTTATTATATTTTAAAATGTTCAATGCTTCATCAACCTTTTTTCCTCTGATAAGGTCTACAACCAAACGCATTTTTCTGGCTGACATTGGTACATTTCTCAATCTTGCTATTGCTTCCATAGTTATTCTGTTACCACTTTTATCTATTATTTTCTATTACCGGAATGGCCTCTGAAGGTACGTGTGGGCGCAAACTCACCTAATTTATGCCCTACCATATTTTCAGTGATAAAAACCGGCACGAAAGTTTTCCCGTTATGAACCGCGATGGTCAAACCAACCATATCAGGAATGATCATTGAAGGCCTGGACCAGGTTTTAATAACCGTTTTCCTGGTACTTTCGTTGGCTTTTTCAACTTTTTCAAGCAACTTATGAAAAACATAAGGTCCTTTTTTTACTGATCTTGCCATTACTTAACTATTTAATAGATTTTCTTTTAGAAATAATTAATCTGTTCGAATTTTTGGTAAGGCTCCTGGTTTTTTGTCCTTTAGCCATAATACCAGTCCTTGATCTTGGCAAACCACCTGAAGCTCTTCCTTCTCCACCACCCATCGGGTGATCTACCGGGTTCATAACGACACCTCTCACTCTTGGTCTTCTACCCAGCCATCTCTTCCTGCCTGCTTTACCATGAACAGTCAGGTTATGATCCGGATTCGATGTAGAGCCTATTGTAGCCTTACAGGTAAGTAAAATTTTCCTGATCTCCCCTGAAGGCAATTTGACGACACCATATTTCCCTTCACGACCCATCATAATGCCATTCGTTCCTGCACTTCTGGCAAGTGCTGCGCCTTTTCCAGGTACCATTTCGATGCTGTGAATTGCAGTACCAAGTGGAATGTCCGCAAGATACATTGAATGTCCAACATCCGGGGTGGCTGTTTTCCCAGCCATTACAGTATCTCCAACTTTAAGCTTATCTGGTGCGATGATGTATCTTTTTTCGCCATCTACATAATTGAGCAGTGCAATGAATGCAGATCTGTTCGGATCATACTCAATTGAATTTACTTTAGCCGGAATACCTTCTTTATCTCTTTTGAAATCGATGATTCTATATCTTCTTTTATGACCACCACCTCTGTTCCTCATGGTCATTTTTCCGGAACTATTCCGTCCACCTGAAGATTCATGCTTTTTCAACAGGCTCTTCTCTGGCTCAGTTTTTGTCAACTCAGAATAGTCAATCCCTAATTTATACCTTAGGGAAGGAGTTACCGGTTTGAACTTTTTAATTGCCATTGTCTGAAAATTTATAGTTTTTCAAATTAAATGTCTGCGTACAGATCGATTTTTTGCCCGGCTTCAACAGTTACAATCGCTTTTTTATAAGGAGCCAAAACTCCTTTTCTGTAACCAGACCTGGTACCTTTAATTTTTATCTTTCCCGGTGTAATGACGGTATTAACCGAAACTACATTCACGTTAAACATTGATTCAACTGCTTTTGCAATCTCCACTTTGTTTGATTCCTTATCAACTTTAAAGCTATATTGATTCCTTTTTTCAGAAAGGGTTTCAGCTTTTTCAGTTATGATTGGTTTGATAAGTATTTGCTTAGCCATAGCTATATCATTAAAATATTATACGAATAAGGTACGAATTTTATCAATAGCCCCTTCAGAGAAAATCAATTTTCCCGCTTTGAGAATCTGATAAGTATTCAAATCATTCACTACTGCCAGTTCTGCTCTCTGAACATTTCGCATTGACAAAAGCATAGTTTTATCATAGTCCCGGATCACGTGCAATGATCTTTTACTACCAATATTGAGACTCTTCAAAATATCAACATAAGACTTAGTGTGTGGCTTATCAAATGAAAAATCTTCAATTACTATGACATTACCGTCAGCAGCTTTGGATGATAAAGCTGAAGCCCTGGCAAGGGATTTAAGTTTTTTGTTCAACTTAATATTGTAATCTCTTGGTTGTGGTCCGAAAACTCTGCCACCACCTCTGAACAAAGGACTTTTCAAAGATCCTGCACGAGCTGTACCGGTACCCTTTTGACGTTTAATTTTCCTGGTTGAAAGTGAAATCTCCCACCTTTCCTTAGATTTTGCAGTTCCCTGACGACCATGGGCGAGAAACTGTTTTGCAGCCAGGTACATTGCATGCTCATTAGGCTCGATACCAAACATTTCATCAGGCAACTCAATAGTCCTTCCTGTGTCCTGACCTTTTATATCAATCACATTAACTTTCATAGCTGTTTACAATTTTTCAATTATAATAAAAGAACCTTTATGGCCAGGAACTGCACCTTTGATTAGCATGATGTTCTGTTCCGGGAAAATCTTAACCACACTCAGGTTTTTCATTTTGACACGATCTCCGCCCATGCGTCCAGCCATACGCATACCTTTAACAACTTTAGAAGGATAAGATGAGGCTCCAATTGATCCAGGCGCTCTTAACCTGTTATGCTGACCATGTGTACCCTGACCAACACCATTAAAATTATGCCTTTTAACAACCCCCTGAAAACCTTTACCTTTTGAAGTTCCAATGGCAGCAATCCGGTCACCTTCTTCAAAAACATCTTCAATCCTGACTACTTCTCCCAAAGTTCTTTCATAAGTGGTTTTTTTGAATTCAACCACTTTCTTCTTAGGAGTCGTGTTGGCATTATTGAAATGTCCCAGCAAAGCTTTCGAGGTATTCTTCACCTTTGCCTCTTCGGTGGCCATTTGGATAGCTTCATAGCCATCGCTTTCGGCAGATTTCACCTGAGTTACAACGTTTGGAGCGACCTCCACCACGGTGACAGCAATGTTTTTACCAGTGTTGTCATAAACACTAGTCATACCAATTTTTTTTCCTAATATTCCATCCATGACTTTATATTTGATAAAGATAACCAGCATTCATTACCTACAATTGATAGAATGCCGTATCTAAAGTCTCTTCAAAAAATTAAATTATGTCAATTTAACCTGGATATCTACACCACTGGGAAGCTCCAATTTGGACAAAGCATCCACAGTTTTCTGGGTTGGTGTATATATCTCAATCAATCGCTTGTGGGTTCGCAACTGAAACTGCTCACGAGACTTCTTATTTACGTGCGGAGAACGCAAAACTGTAAATATTTCTTTTTTCGTAGGCAGCGGAATCGGACCCATTACAACAGCTCCGCTATTGCGAACTGTTTTCACGATTTTCTCCGTTGATTTATCAACCAGACTGTGATCGTATGAACGGAGTTTTATCCTAATCTTTTGATTCATATCCTTAAAAAATTCACTTAATTTTTAACAGGCCGCAAAGATACGACTTATTTTTAATCTACAAAATAATTCTTAAACTTTTAATGTACCTTTTGCTTTATCGATGACATCTTTGGCAATATTTGCAGGAACTGGCGCATAATGTGAAAATTCCATAGTACTACTAGCCCTTCCAGAGGACAAAGTACGCAATTGGGTAACATAACCAAACATCTCAGAAAGCGGAACATCCACGTCAACATTCACGATACCTCCGGGTCCGGTTTCCTGACCCTTAGGTAATCCTCTTCTTCTGTTGAGATCCCCAATGACCGGTCCTACGTATTCTTCCGGAGTAACAACTTTGAGCTTCATGATCGGCTCGAGCAATTGAGGATTACATTTTGCAGCAGCAGCCCGGAAACCTTCTTTTGCACAAAGTTCAAAAGCAATTGGCTTTGAGTCAACGGGGTGGGTTCGGCCATCATAAATCCTGACCTTCATACTGTCCAGCTTGTAACCGGCAAGCACCCCATTATCCATCATAGACGCAAATCCTTTCTCAGTAGGAGGCACTAATTCTTTTGGAATAGATCCTCCAAAAATATCATTCACGAACTGTAATCTTTTTTTACCATCCTTGAAGTCATCGCTTTCGAGGAATGATTGATCAGCAGGCCCGATTTCAAAAGAAATCTGTGCAAACAATCCGGATCCACCACTCTGTTTTTTCAATCTTTCTGTATGATCAATCGTAGCTGTCAGTGCCTCTTTATAATTGACCTGCGGTGCTCCCTGATTGCACTCTACCTTAAATTCTCTTCTTAAGCGGTCAACAATGATTTCCAGGTGAAGTTCACCCATTCCACTGATCACTGTCTGATTCGTGTTTTCATCAAAAGAGACCTTAAAAGTAGGGTCTTCCTCAGCCAGTTTGGCCAGAGACATCCCCAATTTATCCAAATCTTTTTGTGTTTTTGGTTCAATGGCAATGCTGATAACAGGTATCGGAAAAACCATGCTTTCCAGAATGATTGGTTTGTTTTCTATGCATAAAGTATCACCCGTTCGGATATCTTTAAAACCAACAACTGCTGCGATATCTCCTGCTTCAACGCTTTCAATCGGGTTTTGCTTATCGGCATGCATCTGGAAAATCCTCGAAATTCGCTCTTTCGAGCCAGATCTCGTGTTCAAAATATACGAACCTGCATCCAGACTACCTGAATATACCCTGATAAAAGCAAGTCTTCCAACAAATGGATCAGTGGCAATTTTGAATGCAAGCGCAGCAAAAGGTTCATCTGAGGATGGTTTTCTGTATTCAACAGCATCCGTTTTTGGATTGATCCCTTCGATACCTTCCACATCTACAGGAGATGGCAGGTACGCACAGACAGCATCAAGCAATGCCTGAACACCTTTATTTTTGAAAGCAGATCCAGCCATTACAGGTGTGATCAACATCCCTATCACTGCTTCACGAATGACTTTTCTCAATTCATCTTCTGTGATCGAGTTCGGATCTTCAAAGTATTTTTCCAGTAATGTATCATCTACTTCCGCAACTGCTTCAACCATTTTCCCTCTGTATTCTTCAACTACCTCTTTCAGATCCTCAGGAATTTCAATAACATCATAAGTCATTCCTTTGTCATCTTCATTCCATACGATTGCCTGGTTAGTGATCAGGTCAACAACTCCTCTGAAACTGGTCTCTGCACCAATGGGAATTTGCAAAGGAATCGCATTGGCTCCAAGCTTTGTTCGAATATCTTCCACAACCTTGAAAAAATTTGCCCCAGTCCTGTCCATTTTATTGACAAAGGCAATTCTGGGTACTTTATAACGGTCTGCCTGACGCCAAACGGTTTCAGATTGTGGTTCAACACCTGATACAGCACAAAATAATGCAACAGTTCCGTCAAGCACCCTTAATGATCTTTCAACTTCAACTGTGAAGTCAACGTGTCCGGGAGTGTCAATAATATTAATCGTAAATTCATTATTCTGCCATTTCCACTTTGTCCTGGTGGCAGCAGAAGTAATGGTTATACCTCTTTCCTGCTCCTGTTCCATCCAGTCCATAGTAGCGGCTCCGTCATGAACCTCCCCTATCTTATGACTTAACCCTGTATAATACAGTACCCTTTCGGTGGTTGTGGTTTTGCCGGCATCAATATGTGCCGCAATACCAATATTTCTGGTAAATGATAGATCTCTATTCTTTGCCATTTTAAAAATTCAATCTTTATCTGAAATTATGCTTTGAAATGAGCAAATGCTCTGTTGGCTTCAGCCATTCTGTGTGTATCTTCTTTCTTTTTGACAGCAGCTCCTTCACCTTTTGCAGCGGCCATCAGTTCAGCAGCAAGTTTTTCAGCCATGCTTTTTCCACTTCTCGCTCTGGCAAATCTGATCAACCATTTCATACCATTTGAAATTTTTCTGCTGGCATAAATCTCTGTTGGTATCTGGAAAGTTGCACCTCCAATCCTTTTACTTCTCACTTCAACGGCAGGCATAGCCATGTTGAGCGCTTTTTTCCATACCTCATGTGGATTTTCACCGGTTTTTTCCTGAATGATATCCATAGCATCATAGAAATTTGCAAAATTCGTACTCTTCTTTCCTTCCAACATCATGTTGTTCACGAATTTTGTAACCATAACATCACCAAATCTTGGGTCTGGTGTAATAATCCTTTGTTTAGGTTTTCTCTTTCTCATGTCTCTTTATAAATATATAATATTAAATTATTTAGGTCTTTTTGTTCCGTACTTGGACCGGCTTTGAAGTCTTCCGTTGACTCCTGCTGTATCCAATGCACCTCTCACAATCGTATATCTTACACCGGGAAGATCCTTCACCCTTCCTCCTCTTACCAGCACAATTGAGTGCTCCTGCAGGTTGTGCCCTTCACCGGGAATATAACAAATAACTTCGAACCCGTTTGTCAATCTAACTTTGGCAACTTTCCTCAAAGCAGAGTTAGGTTTCTTTGGTGTAGTGGTATAAACCCTGGTGCAAACTCCTCGTTTTTGGGGATTGCCTTTCAGTGCTTTAGATTTGCTTTTGACCTCGATGATCTTTCTTCCTTTCCGAACTAATTGATTTATAGTTGGCATATTATAATGATTAAAGAATTATTCAATAAAAAAATTCAGAGTGAATTCACCCTTTACTCAGGCATTACTCCTTGATGACTTCAAAATTCAATTTCACATGCACTTGCGGATGCAATTTCAATTGCGCAGAATGTGCTCCCAGTGTCTTCACCTCTTCGTCCAAAATGATTTTCTTCCTGTCAACATCTACATCAAACTGTTCTTTCAGCGCGTTAGCCAACTGTACATTGGTCACACTACCAAAAATTTTATCGGTAGTTCCGGCTTTCGCACCTATTTTCACAGTTTCATTTTCCAGTTTCTGAGCGATCACTCTGTATACTTCCAGCAATGCATCTTCTTTTGCCTGCTCGATCCTTTGCAGTTGTCCCAGTTTATTCCTGTTGGTTTTATTGGCAATGATGGCAAATTTTTGGGGAATAAGAAAGTTCCTTCCAAATCCATCTTTAACTTTTACAATTTCATGCTTATCGCCAACATTCTCGATATCCTGTAATAATATGATCTCCATTTTTACTTGATTTTACCTGTTTAACAATACTATTACTTCAAATAATCCGTGACATATGGTAAAATAGCCAAATGCCTTGCTCTTTTGATGGCGAAAGCTACCCGCTTCTGATACTTCAATGAATTTCCTGTAATTCTCCTTGGCAATATTTTCCCCTGAGGATTTACGAATTGAGTAAGAAATTCTGCATCTTTATAATCAATGTGTTTGATTCCAAATTTCTTAAAACGACAGTATTTCTTTCTGACGTCTCCCAAATTAGGATTCTTTAAAAACTTAATATCTTCTCTACTTGCCATAATTTTAAATTTTCATGTGGATTATTCTTCTTCTTTTATCGCAACCACTTCTTCATCCTTGTATCCTGCAGCATTCCTGACTGGAGCAGTGGGCTCCACAATTGTCCTTTTCTTTCCAATAAGGCCATTTCTCTTGTCCTCATTGTACTTAACTCCGTACTTGTCCAGTTTCACAGTCAAAAAACGCATGATACGTTCATCCCTTTTCAGCGCAAGTTCAAGTTTTGGGATAAAATCGCCACTTTCATTCACAAATTCCACACAGTAATAGACTCCTGAAGATCTCTTGTTAATCGGGTATGCCAATTGACGCAAACCCATCTCATCCAAATGCACAATCTTATTTTTCTCATTGGTAATAAGATCGACATACGTCTGAGCTGTCTCTTTTATTTCATCGCCTGACAGAACGGGATCGACGATGAAAGTTACTTCGTATTGTCGCATTGTAGTTAAAAAAAATTTAAATAGTTAAAAAAATCGGAGTGCAAAGATATCACTAATTTTATATTATCCTAAAATTCAATTGGAAATTATATTAAAACAGTATAAAAATCGCTCTGATTAAATTAATTACACCATCCTGAAGGTTTTTCTGAAAAAACACATCCAAATTGAAACCTCGATGCACATGCAGGAAAATAGACGATATAAAGTGAAAATTATTCATGTTTAGAAAGAGAAAGGATAATTTAATATATGACCCCTAATTTCCTCAAATTTTGTGATCGTTCAGGTTAATTTATCATAAAGAAAATATATAAGAACCAATATTCTGACTTTCAAACCTTTATCTTAGAATGAAAAAAGCTGAATGTTCCCGGGCAAAAGGAGGAAAAAAAGGTTCTTTCCAAACATGCTCAATTGCTCATTTTGATCCGATTTTATTATTTTTCCTTCAAACAGATTGTCGATATGAATCAAACTGATCGCTAAAATATTTACCTGACCTGGATGAGCCGGAACCAAAGAGGAAATTGATTTAAGAAGTCCGATACATCTAAAATCATCCATCGTTCACCTTTTGCTTTCCCGAAATGGTTCGCCCCATTGGATATATAAGTTACGGAGTTCAATATTCAGTACGGCATCAATACTTCATCAATTTTCTTAAACCTTCTGCCAAAAAAATACACGAATTCATTATTTATGACACTACGTTTTTGTGAAATAAGCTCCAAAAAAAGTCTTTTTGAGGGAAATCAGAACAGAATTTTGGTTATACCGTAATTGTTTTGCTCAATAGTCTTTTAGTCTTAGGTCTGTTAGCTAATGATTTATAATAAGGGTTAAAACTGCATAATTCAGAACAAATCAGGTGTCTTTTGCTCAATGGACTCGCTCAATCCCAGGAGATTAAAAGGCTATCAGAATTAATATCTTCCTACCGAAATAACTACTTTTAACCAACATCTGAAACGAACAACATGATGGTTAGTTTTGGTTCCCAAGCGCCTAATGTTATAATTTTTTCTGAAAGCAGTTAATTTAAAGTATCATTGTTCATACTCTGATGGAGCTATAACCTCAAAACAAACCAGGTGAAAATAAAAAGTTGAGTCTTCTCCGAAAAGTCTTTGCCCTATAAATCCCCATTGACGTTTTCAGTCAGTACAGGCACTGACGTTTTAAGTCAGTACACGTTTAAAAGACGAATTTTAATTTGTTGATTTTCTATCGTTTACCCTTATTTTAGTGCTGTTCAATGACGTCAGTAGATCGGGGCAAAAAACGATTGAAAATCAACAAATAAGACTTTTCGGTGTAGACTCAAAGTTAAACTAAATTTCCTTCTGTTTCATGTGTTGTAAGAAATCAATGCGGATTGATTGAATTTTTACAAGAAACCTTGCGTTAATAATGCGAATCAAGGGTTAAAGTTAATTCTGCAGATAAGCAGGATTTTCTC
>ERZ761607.709-NODE-709-length-51835-cov-8.107532_pt1 | contig 51835 bp, 49 predicted proteins | sample MGYA00511164_ERZ761607 | MGnify/ENA primary metagenome ERZ761607 (study PRJEB28899, sample SAMN02445080) | bioreactor sludge metagenome | biome: EBPR sludge | place: Australia: Brisbane, Thorneside Wastewater Treatment Plant | collected 2011-06-22 ...
GCCTGTGGGAGAAGGGCGACCGCAATCCGCTGATCCTGCCGGCCAACGTGGCGATTGATGATCCGCGCGTGCAGTCGGAACTGACCCGCTACCTCTCGGATAACTGGGTACCGGTGATCGAGAAGGATGTGGATGGCGCCAATTCGCTGCCGCTCAAGCTGGATAGCGAATTGCCCAATCTGGGCAAATTCTCGGCCTGCCGGCGCGTGGCGCGGGCGATTTACATGGGTTCGGCGCCCACGACGGCGGCGGCACACAAGGGCACTGAGGATCGCCGGGTGAAGCTGGGTTGCGTGATGCCGGGCGAGTCTCCCGCCGTGTTTGGCGATGCGCTACGGCGCATGGCCAGCGCCGCCACCTACCTCTACAACGATGGCCCGCACTACTGGTATTCGACCCAGCCGACGGTGACCAAGCTGGCCGAGGACCGCGCCGAGCAGTTAAAGCGCGACCCGGACAAGGTGGTTGCGGAGTTGGAGCGCCGGCTCAGGAAGGACATCGCGAACACCGGGGATTTTCAGCGCATCCACCCGATGCCGCCTTCCGGCGCCGACGTTCCCGATGACCTCGACGCCCGCCTGGTGGTGCTGGGCACCGCCCACGCCTACAGCAAGGAAGCCGGCAACGCCGCCGAGGTGGCCGCCAGGGCCATCCTCGAAAACCGTGGCAATACGCCCCGCCTGTATCGCAACACCCTCGTCTTTCTGGCTGCCGACAAGACCCGCTTGCAGGACCTCGACGAAGCGGTGCGCAAATATCTGGCCTGGCGGTCGATCATGGCCGACGAGGCGAATCTGGGGTTGACAACGCACCAGAAAAGACAAGTCGAGCAGCAGATGGCCTCAGCCGACGGGGCAACAACCGCCCGCCTGCCCGAGACGTATCAATGGCTGCTGGCGCCAGTGCAAAAAACGCCACAGGCGCCTGTGACCTGGGAAGTGCTACGCCTTTCCGGAACCGATGCGCTGGCCGTGCGCGCCAGCAAGAAGCTGCGTACCGACGAGCTTTATCTCACCGGCTTCGCGCCGACGCGGCTGAAGATGGAACTGGACAAGATTCCGCTGTGGCGCGGTAACCATGTCGCGGTCAGGCAGTTGGTCGAGGATTTCGCACGTTATCCATACCTGCCGCGCCTCAAGGACAGCGGCGTCCTGCTGCACGCGATCAGCGATGGCGTGAATTTGCTGACGTGGTCGCAGGACAGCTTCGGCTTTGCCGACAGCTTTGACGAGGCGGCGGGCCGCTACAAGGGCTTACGTGGCGGAACGATGGTGAATCTTTTCGATCCGCATTCCACCGGCCTGGTGGTGAAGCCGGAGGTGGCGAGCCGGCAGCTTGACGCCGAGCGCACGCCGCCGCCTGGAGGGACACCCAGCCAACCCGGTGGTGGCCGCGTACAGTCGCAACCGCTACCGGGTGGGGCGCCACAGCCCCAACCGGCGCCGGCTGCCGCCCGGCCCAGACGCTTCCACGGCACGGCGGTTCTGGACGCAACACGCGTTGGCCGCGATGCCGGCAACATCGCCGAGGAAGTCATCTCACACCTCGCCGGCCTGGTCGGCGCCCGCGTGACGGTGACCCTTGAAATCGAGGCCCACTTGCCGAACGGCGCCCCGGACAATGTCGTGCGGATCGTGACGGAAAACGCCCGGACGCTGAAGTTTACGAGTCAGGGGTTTGAGAAGGAGTAGCTTTGTCGTCTCTGTCCAATCCCTACTTCCGCCAGCGGAGGGAATGAACGCTTGCACGCAAGTCAGGGTTTCATCGCACCGCGCAATGGGTGAAAATGAATTTTTCAACAATTCGCGCGTTTCCAGCGCAAGGGCGCCAACAGAAATTGGGGGTACTTGTGGGGGCATCAAAAGCAAAGCCCGGTAAAGCGCTGTAAACGAATCGATGAGGATAGACGCTTTATGCTCCTGATGATCGACAATTACGACTCCTTCACCTACAACCTGGTGCAATATCTGGGCGAGCTGGGCGAGGAGGTGCGGGTGTACCGCAACGACCAGATCACCCCGGAAGAAATCGCCGAGATGAAGCCGGAGCGCATCGTGCTTTCGCCCGGCCCCTGCACTCCCACCGAGGCGGGGGTGTCGCTGGCCGTCATCGAGCGGTTCGCGGGCCAGACGCCGATTTTCGGGGTTTGCCTGGGCCATCAAAGCATCGGCCAGGCCTTCGGCGGCCACATCGTCCGCGCCGGCCAGGTCATGCACGGTAAAACCTCCGCTGTCCACCACCACGGCCAGGGCGTATTCGCCGGCCTGCCCAACCCGTTCACCGTGGTGCGCTATCATTCCCTGGTGATCGAGCAAGCCAGCATCCCGGATTGCCTGGAAATCACCGCCTGGACCGAGACCCCGGACGGCGGGCTGGACGAAATCATGGGCGTGCGGCACAAGACACTGCCGGTCGAGGGCGTGCAGTTCCATCCCGAATCCATCCTGACCGAGCACGGTCACGCCCTGCTGCGCAACTTTCTCAATCCGCACTGAACGCCTCGGAGAACCTTTCGATGTCCATCACCCCCCAGGAAGCTCTGCAACGCACCATCGAACATCGCGAGATCTTCTATGACGAGATGCTGTCGCTGGTGCGCCAAATCATGGCCGGCGAGATTTCGCCGGTGATGACCGCCGCTATCCTCACCGGCCTGCGGGTCAAGAAGGAAACCATCGGCGAGATCACCGCCGCCGCCACGGTGATGCGCGAGCTGTCCACCAAGGTCCAGGTCCCGCCACCACACCAACATTTCGTGGACATCGTCGGCACCGGCGGCGACGGCGCGCACACCTTCAATATCTCCACCGCCACGATGTTCGTCGCCGCCGCCGCCGGCGCGCGGGTCGCCAAGCACGGCAACCGCGGCGTTTCCTCCAAATCCGGCAGCGCCGACGTGCTGGAGGCGCTGGGCGCGCGCATCGACCTGAACCCGGCGCAGGTGGCCGAGTGCGTGCAAACCACCGGCATCGGCTTCATGTTCGCGCCGAACCATCACAGCGCCATGAAAAACGTTGCCCCGGTCCGCCGCGAGATGGGCGTGCGCACCATTTTCAACATCCTTGGTCCCCTGACCAATCCGGCCAGCGCTCCCAACCAGCTCATGGGCGTGTTTCACCCCGATCTGGTCGGCATCCAGGTGCGCGTCATGCAGCGGCTCGGCGCGCAACATGTCCTCGTGGTCTGGGGCAAGGACGGCATGGACGAAATCTCGCTGGGCGCCGCCACCCTGGTCGGCGAACTCAGGAACGGCGAGATTCTGGAATACGAAATCCACCCCGAGGATTTCGGACTGGCCATGATGTCGAATCGAACCCTCAAGGTCGAAGACGCCGAACAATCCAGGGCCATGCTGCTGGCCGCGCTGGACAATCAGCCCGGCGCTCCGCGCGATATCGTTGCCCTCAACGCCGGCGCGGCGCTGTATGCCGCCAATCGAACCGATTCCATCGCCGGCGGTCTGGCGCTGGCGTGGGAAGCGCTCGCCAGCGGCGCGGCGCGGGCCAAGCTGGACGAATTCGTGCGCTGCACCCAGAAGCTGGCTTCATGAGCGACATCCTGCAACGAATCCTCGCCCGCAAGGCCGAGGAAGTCGCCGAGCGCGGCGCGCGGTTGGGGTTGGCGGAACTGCGCCAGCGGATCGAGCGTCTGCCGCCGCCCCGGCCGTTCCAGCACTCTCTGGAACGGACCATCGCCGGGGGTCGGCCAGCGGTCGTCGCCGAAATCAAGCGCGCCTCGCCCAGCAAGGGTCTATTGCGCGATCCGTTCCTGCCCGCCGCCATTGCCCGAAGCTATGCCGCCGCCGGCGCCTGCTGCCTGTCGGTGCTTACCGACCGCGATTTCTTCCAGGGTCACGAGGATTTTCTTCGGGAAGCGCGAGCGGCCTGCGAACTGCCGGCGCTGCGCAAGGACTTCATCATCGACCCTTATCAGGTGTACGAAGCCCGTGCCATCGGCGCCGATTGCATTCTGTTGATCGTGGCCGCCTTGGATGACCGGGCGCTACGGGGACTGGCGCGACTGGCGGCGGATTTGGGCATGGACGTGCTGGTGGAAGTCCACGATGCCGAGGAACTGGATCGGGCGCTGGCCAGCGGCGCGGCATTGATCGGCATCAACAACCGCAACCTGCGCACCTTCGAAACCCGGCTGGACACCACGCTGAATCTGCTGCCCCAAATCCCCGCCGACCGCATGGTGGTCACCGAAAGCGGCATCCATACACCCGCTGACGTGGCGTTGATGCGTGCGCACGGCGTTCACGCCTTCCTGGTGGGCGAAGCCTTCATGCGCGCGCCCGACCCCGGCGCGAAACTGGCGGAACTGTTCGGCTAAACTCCGCGTCCACCGTCTCCCGCCGGGAGCGCCAGGGTTTATCGCCAATCCAAGGAGTCCATATGAAAACCCACGTCACTTGGCTGAAGGACATGATCTACGTGGCTCAATCGCCCAGCGGTCATGCCGTGGTCATGGACGGTCCGCCGGAACTGGGCGGTCACAATCTCGGGCCGCGCCCGATGGAAATGCTGCTGATGGGCCTGGGCGGTTGCACCGCGATCGACGTGGTCAACATCCTGCGCAAATCCCGGCAGGACTTGCGCGACTGCGAGGTGCAACTCGAAGCCCAGCGGGCCGACAGCGACCCCAAGGTTTTCACCGAGATTCACGTGCATTTCATCTTGAGCGGCAAGAATCTGAGCGCCAAGCACGTCGAACGCGCGATCCAGTTGTCGGCGGAAAAGTACTGCTCGGCCTCGATCATGCTCGGCCAGACCGCCAGGATCACCCATACCTTCGAAATCCGCGACGCTTGAAAACTTTTAACCCTTCAATGCTACCTTTCAATCCCGCTGTGTTTGCCAGTTTTCCGCAAGAAACGCCGACGCCGCGGGTGGCGGATCGGGCTTTCTCGTCTGGGGGAGGATCGACGCGGTGTCGCTAAGGCCAACGATGTCCAAACTGCGGCTGCAAGGATTCAACAATCTCACCAAGACGCTCAGCTTCAACCTCTACGATATCGGCTACGCCGCGACGCCGACGCAGCAGGACCGCTACCTCGCCTATATCGACGAAGCGTACAACGCCGAGCGGTTGACTCAAATCCTGACCACCGTCTCCAGGATCATCGGCGCCAACATCCTGAACATCGCTCGCCAGGATTACGAGCCGAAGGGAGCCAGCATCACCCTGTTGATCTCCGAGGAATCGGCCGCCTCCGACCGTCTGTCCAACTCCGAGTCGCCCGGTCCGTTGCCGGACGCCGTGGTCTGTCACCTGGACAAGAGTCATATCACCGTGCATACCTACCCGGAAAGTCATCCCGACAACGGCATCCGCACCTTTCGAGCCGATATCGACGTGTCGACCTGCGGCCGCATCTCTCCGCTCAAGGCGCTGAATTATCTGATCCACGGTTTCGAGGCGGACATCGTCACCGTCGATTACCGGGTGCGCGGCTTCACCCGAGACCTCACCGGCAAGAAGCATTTCATCGACCACCCCATCAATTCGATCCAGAATTTTCTGGCCAGGGACACGCGCGAGCGCTATCAGATGATCGACGTCAACGTCTATCAGGAGCACATCTTTCACACCAAGATGATCCTGAAGGATTTCGAATTGAACAGTTATCTGTTTGGCGTGGATCAGCAGGATTTGCCGCCCCACGAACAGGCGGCGATCGAGCGGCGGGTGCGGTGGGAAATGACCGAGATCTTTTACGGCGAGAATCTGCCCAAAAACTCGCAGCTTTGACAGGGTGTTCACGCGGACTTCAATCGATCGCAACCACGGCCCCGTATTCGAGCCAGGCTAAAGCGACGACGTTGACGACCATCGATTTTCATGCTTCACATGAACGGCATTCCCCTTGATCCCCCGCTTCAGGCCCTTCTGTTGGGGCCCGGCGATCCGCCCCCGTTCACCCTTTTCAATCCGGATGGCCAGGCGCCGCTGGTGCTGGTCTGCGACCACGCCAGCAACGCCATTCCCGCCACGCTCGGCCAACTGGGGCTGGGGCCGGAGGAATTATCCCAGCACATCGCCTGGGACATCGGCGCCGCGTGGGTGACTCGCCTGTTGGCGGCGCGGCTGGACGCGCCCGCGGTGCTGGGCGGCTATTCCCGGCTGGTCATCGACTGCAATCGTTCTCCCGGTGATCCCACCTCCATCGCCGAAATCAGCGACGGCATCGTCATTCCCGGCAATCAGGCGGTGGACGACGCTCAGGCCGATCGACGATTGAACGAGGTGTTCTGGCCCTACCACCACGCCATTACCCAGGCGCTGGCCCACCGCTGGCGTCACGGCCATGGCCGAGCGCCGGCGCTGATCGCCATTCACAGCTTCACGCCCGCCATGAACGGTTTCGAGCGCCCCTGGCACCTTGGCGTGCTGTGGAACCGCGATCCCCGGCTGGCCCAGCCGCTGATCGCCCAATTCCTGGCCGATCCCGAGCTGTGCGTGGGCGACAATCAACCCTATTCCGGGCGCGAGGTCGGTTTCACCATGGACACTCACGGCGGCGCGGCCGGCCTGCCGCACGTGGAGATCGAAATTCGCCAGGATTTGATCGCCGACGAAGCGGGCGGCGAACGCTGGGCGGCGATAGCCGGTGAGGCGCTGGAGGCCGTGCTGCGGGACGAGGCGCTGTTTCAGGTGCGGCATTACTGAGGCTGCCCGATCCAGCTCCGGAGTTGGGGCGCTCAGGCCGGTTCCAGATGCTCGACCCGCAATTGCAACCGCCGCTCGCCGCGCCACTCGTTGGCGTCCAGCTTGTAGGCGACGCGCAACCGCGTCGCGCCCGGCGTGAAATCGCTCACTCGGTGGAAGGCAACCGCCTCCACCGGCTGCCTCAGGCCGGGCGCCCGCAGCCACAGCTTCAAATGCTGGTCCTTCATGATCCGATGGGCGGTCACCTCGAACACGCCATCGAACAACGGTTCGGGGAAACCCTGGCCCCAGGGACCGGCCGCTCGCAACTGTTCGGCGGTTTCCAGGCAAAAATCCGCCGGTTCCAGTTCGCCATCGCTCCACAGGCAACCATTGAGGTCCTCCAGCCGCAGCAGGCCACGCACCTCGGCGTCGAAGGCGCTTCGAAAAGTGGACAGGTGGGCGGCCGGCAGGCTCAGGCCGGCGGCGGCGGCGTGACCGCCGAAGCGCCCGATCAGACCCGGTTGGCGCGCGTCGATGGTCGCCAACACATCGCGCACGTGCAAACCCGGCACCGAACGCGCCGATCCGCGCAACTGACCGGGGTGATTGTCGAGCGCGAAGGCGATCACCGGCCGATGGACCCGCTCCCGAATCCGCCCGGCCACGATGCCGATCACGCCCGGATGCCAATCCGGATCGAACAGGCACAACCCGAACGGCAATTCGCCCTCCGTCAGCGGCCAACGTTCCAGACTGTCGAGCGCCTGCGCCCGCATTTCGGTTTCGATCATCCGCCGCTCGCGGTTGAGCCGATCCAGTTCCTGGGCCAGAACCAGCGCCCGCGCCGGATCGTCGCACAACAGACAATCGATGCTCAGGCTCATGTCGGCCAGCCGGCCGGCGGCGTTCAGGCGTGGTCCGAGTTGAAAGGCGATGTCGGTGACGCTCGCCCGCGCCATCGAGCGGCCGGTGACGGCGAACAGCGCGGTAATGCCAGGCACGCATCGACTTTCGCGAATTCGCCGCAGCCCCTGTTCGACCAGCACGCGATTGGCGTGCGCCAGCGGCACCACGTCGGCTACCGTGCCCACCGCCGCCAGATCGAGGAATTGCGCCATGTTCGGCTCGGACAGCCCGCGCGCTGCGAACCAGCCGCTCTCCCGCAGCCGGGTTCGCAGCGCCGACAGCACGTAGAAAATCACGCCGACGCCGGCCAGTTGCTTGCAGGGGAACGCATCGCCGGGCTGGTTGGGATTGACCAGGGCATCGGCGACCGGCAGCGTCGGGCCGGGCAAGTGATGGTCGGTGATCAGCACCCGCATCCCCAGCCCCTGGGCCGCTCGTACCCCCTCGTGGCTGGAGATGCCGTTGTCCACGGTGATCAGCAGATCGGGTCGCTCTCGGGCGGCGACCGCGACGATTTCCGGGGTCAGGCCGTAGCCGTGGACAAAGCGATTGGGCACCACGTAGCGCACGTCCGCCGCGCCCAGCGCCCGCAATGCCCGCACCGCCAGCGCGCAACTGGTGGCGCCGTCGGCGTCGAGATCGGCGACGATGGTGATCCGCCATCGCTGGCGGAGGGCGTCCTCCAGCAGCGTCACCGCCTCGGTCAGACCGGTCAGCGACGAAGGCGAGGGTAGCATTTGCAAGCGCTGGTCCAGTTGATCGGCCGAACCCACGCCGCGCGCGGCATAGATGCGTTGCAGCAGGGGGGAAACGGGCAGGACCACGGCGGCGGGGCTGGGGCGACGGATGATGAGGGGGGGCATGGAGTGCTTGAAACGGGGCCGGTTCGATCCAGTCGTGGCCACCTGGCGCGAGCGATCGGCGGATGGCGGTTGGGGTGGTGGAAAGATCAGCGCAGGTAATCGACCAGCGGTCGGGACCGGCGCCAGAATCGCCAGCGGTCGGCACCGGTCACCGTATAAACCCGCCCGTTGTCGGGGTAGAGGCGCAGGGTCGCCAGTTTCCCGGTTTGCAGCCATCGGCGGCAAAATCGAAACCAGGCATATTCCAGTTCCGCGACGTGATCGGCCCATCCGGCCGGATCGTCTTCCGCCAGGTCGTGGCGCGTCGTTTCCAGCACCACCAGGCTATCGGATTCCCGACTCGCGTGGTCCAGCCAATCGTCGGCGTGTTCGGGAACCGGGCCGACCGCCGCGCCCGCCAGTCGGGCCAGACCCCGAGTCAGCGGATCGTTGGCGTACAGGTCGGCCGCGGGCGGGCCGGCGCCGGCTGGACAAGTTCCACCGCCCCAGAACCAGACGCTATTGATCAACGGCTGGTTACGCTCCTCGCGCGCCCGGTTGACCGGGTGTTGATGAAACAGCATCTGGATTTCGGTGAGCAGGGCATGCCAGCGCCCACTGGCCGGACCGTGGGGCAACAGTGGATTGATGTCGCGGCCGATGGCGTCGAGTAGCGGATGGGTGCGGATGCCGGGATCGGCCGGCAAGCGCAGATACCAGCGGTCAGGACGTGGGACGTGAAGTTGCAACCCGTCGGCGGCGAAGGTCTGGTCGAACGCCGCCGCCAGCAACGCGGCCTCGACCGGCTCGATGGCCAGCGCCCGGGCATCGACCAGCAAGACCCCATGCAGATCGGGGCGCAAATGCACCGGGTCGGCCCGCAGCCACCAGCCGTCATCGGACTCGCCGCCATCGGCCAGCCGGCTGACCGCCGCGACGGGCAGGTCGGCGCCCTCGGGAACCGGCGCGTCGAACAACCGAAACAGCGTTGCGTCCATGGTGGCCAAGGCCGGGCGCGCATCGCCACGGGCCAGCAACCAACGCAACGCTGGCGCGATGGGCGCGGAAAACGCTGGATTGGCGAATCCAAATCGTTCGATCGCCAACAAACCGGGAATGAGCAAGTGCAGGGTCGGCGCCACGGTCATCCATCGTCCGCGTGATTCAATCCGAATCGAGATATTCCAGCCGGATGCGCACGACCGGCGCGCGGATGCTGTCCAGCGCCTCGATGGCGGTGATCGCCGCGTTCATTCGCCGTTCCCGAACGCGGTTGATCAACAGGACAATCGGCACCACGCTGGCGCTGGGCGGCGCTTCCTTCTGCATCAGGGCTTCGATGCTGATGCCACACTCGGCAAGGATGCGCGTGACATCGGCCAGCACGCCGGGACGATCCAGCGCCTGCAAGCGCAGGTAGCAGGCAGTCTCGACCTCCGCCATGGGTAACACCGGTAGATCCGACAGCGCGCCGGGTTGGAAGGCCAAGTGCGGCACCCGGTTTTCTGGGTCGGCGGTCAGGGTACGCACCACGTCGATGATGTCGGCCACCACCGCCGAGGCGGTCGGCTCGGCCCCGGCCCCGGCCCCGTAGAACAGGCTTTGCCCCACGGCATCACCCTTGACCAGCACCGCGTTCATGACGCCGTTGACGTTGGCCAGCAGATGGCGCTGCGGAATCAGGGTCGGATGCACGCGCAACTGCACACCGCCTTGGTCGCGGCGGGCGATGCCAAGATGCTTGATCCGATAGCCAAGCTTGGTCGCGTAGGCGACATCGTCGCGGGTGATGTGGCTGATCCCCTCGATGTAGACCTTATCGAATTGCAGAGGGATACCGAAGGCGATGGAAGCCAGGATGGTCAGCTTGTGGGCGGCGTCGATGCCTTCGATGTCGAAAGTCGGGTCGGCCTCGGCGTAGCCCAGCGCCTGAGCCTCGGCCAGCACCTCTGGAAAGTCGCGGCCCTTGCCGCGCATTTCGGACAGAATGAAATTGGCCGTGCCGTTGATGATGCCCGCCACCCATTCCAGGCGATTGCCGGCCAGACCCTCGCGGAGGGCCTTGATGATCGGGATGCCGCCGGCGACCGCCGCCTCAAAGCCGACCATCATCCCGGCGGCGCTGGCGGCAGCGAAGATTTCGTTGCCATGCCGGGCGATCAGCGCCTTGTTGGCGGTGACCACGTGTTTGCCGTTGGTCAGGGCGCGCAGCACCAAACCACGGGCCGGCTCGTGGCCGCCCATCAGCTCGACGATGATCGACACCTCGGGATCGTCCACCACTTCCAGCGCTTCCTCGGTCAAACGCATGCCAGCGGTGTTCGCGGTGGTGGTGTCCAGATTGCGGGCGGCGGCGTGGGTGATGACGATCTCGCGCCCGGCGCGGCGACTGATTTCCCCGGCGTTGCGCGCCAATACCCGGGTGACGCCGCCGCCAACCGTGCCCAGCCCGAGCAACCCAACCTTGACCGGAGGAAAAGCGGCCGGGCTCATGCGCCCACCGCCCGCGCCAGCGGCGCGTAATTGTCGTGGCTGTCCTTGCGGAACATTTCCCGGATGCCACGCAGCGCCTGCCGAGTGCGATGTTCGTTCTCGATCAAGCCAAAGCGCACGTGATCGTCGCCGTATTCGCCAAAACCGATGCCGGGCGAAACCGCGACCTTGGCCTCGGCCAGCAGCTTCTTGCAAAACTCCAGCGAGCCGAGATGGCGGTACGGCTCCGGGATCGGCGCCCAGACGAACATGGTGGCCTTGGGTTTGTCCAGCTTCCAGCCCAGCGCGTTGAGGCCATCGCACAGCACGTCGCGGCGTTTGCGGTAGGTGTCGCAAATCTCGGCGACGCAGTCCTGTGGCCCTTCCAGCGCGGCGATGGCGGCGACCTGGATCGGGGTGAACATGCCGTAGTCGAGGTAGGATTTCATTCGCGCCAACGCCCCGACCAGAGTGGGGTTGCCACACATGAAACCGACCCGCCAGCCGGGCATGTTGTAGCTTTTGGACAGGGTGAAGGATTCGACCGCGATGTCCCTAGCCCCCGGTATTTGCAGGATCGAGGGCGCGACGTAACCGTCGAACACCAGGTCGGCGTAGGCGAGATCGTGGATCACCCAAATTTCGTGCTCGCGGGCGATGGCGACCACCTTGGCGAAAAAGTCGAGTTCGACACACTGGGTGGTGGGGTTGGCCGGGAAGTTCAACACCAACATCTTGGGTCGGGGCCAGGAATCCTTGATCGCCTTTTCCAGTTCGGCGAAGAAATCGACGCCCGGCACCAGCGGCACATGGCGGATGTCGGCGCCAGCGATGACGAAGCCGTAGGGATGAATCGGATAGGCAGGGTTGGGCACCAGCACCGCGTCGCCCGGCCCCATGGTGGCCAGCGCCAGATGCGCCAGGCCTTCCTTGGAGCCGATGGTGACGATGGCCTCCGTCTCGAAGTCGAGATCCACGGCGTAGCGGGTCTGGTACCAGCGGCAAATGGCCCGGCGCAGGCGCGGAATGCCGCGCGATACCGAATAGCGATGGGTATCGTCGCGCTGGGCGACTTCGACCAGTTTCTCGACGATATGCCTTGGCGTCGGCTGGTCGGGGTTGCCCATGCCAAAATCGATGATGTCCTCGCCGCGCGCCCGCGCCTGGGCTTTCAAGTCGTTGACGATGTTGAAGACGTAGGGCGGCAGGCGTTTGATGCGTTGAAATTCGGCGTTCAAGGTTGTAATTCCCAGGGGCTGGGTCACGAGGGACAGCATCGGGCGATCCGCGCCAGCTTCGGAGATCGATGGGCAAGATGGGCAGGTGGTCGAGCGAGGTTGCCAGTGTACCGGCGGGGGCGGGGTGGTTCAACCGCACAATGGCGCGCGTCCAGGGCAACCGCGCCGGTTAGCGGCTGGGCTGGCCGGCCATGGGCTGACGAGGGGGAATTTCGCTGGGTTTGGTCCCGCCCCGCGGGTCCGAATCCACCCTCACTCCCTTTGCCAAGGGGGGAATGTCCGATGGATTATTCGCATTTCAGGATCATCCATGCAAGATATTGATTTATAAGCATTCATGAATCCGGCAAGGCAGGCAGGCGCAGCGCCAGCGCGGCCTGTTCGGGACTGACGCCGTGGGGAACCACGCCCAGCAACGGCGCATTCAGGCGGATTTGCAAGGTATCCAAATTCGCCTCGAAGCGGGCCATGGCCGGATCGATCCGGTTGGCGACCCAACCGGCCAGGGTCAACTCTCGCGCTGCAATCGCCTCGGCGGTCAGCAGAGCGTGATTGAGGCAACCCAGCCGCATCCCCACCACCAGCACCACCGGCAAGGCCAGGGCTTGCACCAAATCCGCCGTGTCATGCTGTTCGTCGAGCGGCACGCGAAAACCACCCGCGCCCTCCACCCAGACCACGTCCGCCAGTGGTCGCAACCGTTCGAGAGCTTGGCGAATCACTGGAATTTCAATGGGCCGGCCCACTTCGGCGGCGGCGATATGCGGCGCGATGGGTGGGGTGTACAGATACGGATTCACCCATGCCAGCCGCGGCTGAACCGAACTGGCGGCCAACAATTGCACGACATCGTCGTTGCGCCCTTCCGCTTCGACGCCCGCCGCGATAGGCTTCATGCCGACGGCGGTCAATCCCAACCGGCGCGTGGCGAGCAACAGGGCACAGGTCACGTGGGTTTTGCCCACGCCGGTATCGGTGCCGGTGACGAAGAAGGCGCGGTTCATGGCCGGGCGGCGATCAGCCACACCCCGTCGTAGGTCAACGGCAAGCCGGCGTCTTCCCGCAACTGCTCGTAGCGCTCGTTGATCGCTTGCCACGCGCCGCGACTCAGGGGCGTCGGGCGACGCTGTTCGACTTCGCGGGCGCCGACCGCCTTGACGCTGCGCAGCGCGCGGCGCGCATCGGGAAAGTGGCGACGCACCGGTCGCCGCTCCCAGACCCGCACGCTCCACCCAGCGGCCCGGCATTCCGCCAGCAACTGTTCGGGCGGCGGCATGGCCAGCACATGGCTGTAACCGTCCGCCCCGGCGAAGGCATGGCGCAATTCGGGAAAATTGTCCGCGCCGAGCGTGGCGACCGCCAGCCACCCGCCCGGCTCGAGCACCCGCCCGGCCTCGGCCAGACAGCGGCGCGGATCGTTCCATTGCCAGGTCAAACTCGACCAGTAGCCGCCAAAACCGCTATCGCCGAAAGGCAAGGCTTCGATGTCGGCGCAAATCACCCTGGCGCCGGGGTATTGGGTCCGCGCCACCGCCAGCATCGCGGGCGCGAAATCGAGCAGAGTCAATTCGGCCCGGGGCCAGCGTCGCGTCAGCCAGGCCGCGCTGTAGCCGGTGCCGCAACCGGCGTCCAGAATGGCGGCGGGTTCTCCCTCCACGTCGGCCTGGAGCAGGTACGCCGCCAGTCGGTCGGCCATTTCGCGCTGCACGTCGGCCGCCGCGTCATAGCCGGTCGCGGCGTGATCGAAGGCTTGGCGGATGCGCTGCTTGGCCGGCAGCGCGACGGGCGGGCTAATCACGGGAATTGGCGCAGTCATGGAGAGCCGCGATGAGGTCGTCGATTTGAGATTCGCGATGCGCCGCCGACAGGGAAATCCGCAGCCGGGCCGTGCCCGCCGGCACCGTCGGCGGCCGAATGGCCGGAACCCACAGCCCGCGTTCGAACAATCGTCCCGCCAGACCCACGGTCGCTTCGTTCGCTCCGATCAGCAAGGGTTGAATGGCGGTCGGCGAGGGCAGCAAGCGCCACGGCAGGCCGTTCAGACCGTCCCGCAACCGCGTGATCAGACGTTGCAGATGCGCGCGCCGGTCGTCGCCGGCCACGATCAGGTCCAGGCTGGCAAGCAGCGCGGCGGCCAGGATCGGGCTGGAGGCGGTGGTGAAAATGTAGGAGCGCGCCCGCTGCGTCAGCCATTCGATCACCCGCTGGTCGCCGGCGACGAACGCCCCGGACACACCGGCCGCCTTGCCCAGCGTGCCCATCAGGATCAGGCGCGGTGACGGTGACAAGCCAAAATGCACGAGGCTGCCGCGCCCGCCGGGACCGAGCACGCCGAACCCATGGGCGTCGTCCACCACCAGCCAGGCGTCGAAGCGTTCGGCCAGCGCGAACAGTTCCGGCAAGGGCGCCAGATCGCCGTCCATGCTGAACACCGCGTCGGTGAGAATCAGCTTGCGCCGGGCGCGGCTTTGCTCCAGCCGGCGGGCGAGCGCGTCCGTGTCGCCATGCGGGTAGCGCACATGCTCGGCGCGGGCCAGCAGGGCGGCGTCGATCAGCGAGGCATGATTCAGCTTGTCGGCGAAAATGGCGTCGTCGCGGCCGACCAGGGTGGGCGCAACCGCCAGATTCGCCATGTAGCCGGTGGTGAAGTACAACGCCCGCTCCCGCCCGACCAACGCCGCCAGTCGCTCCTCCAGTTCCGCGTGCGGCCGCAGGTGGCCGCTGACCGCGTGCGAGGCGCCGCTGCCCACGCCCCAGCGTTGGGCGGCTTCCCGCGCCGCCGCGACCAGGGCGGGATGATTGGCCAGACCGAGGTAGTCGTTGCTGCAAAAGGCGACGACACGTCGGCCCTCGATCACCGCTTCCGGCCCGCAGGGCGCGTCCAGCGTTCGGCGGCGGCGCAACAGACCGGCGGCAGCCAGTTGGGCGAGACCCGTTTCCAGTTCGTCCCAGATCATGCCAGCGCCGCGTCCAGCGCCGCGACCGCCCGTTCGGCCAGCAGGGCGGCTTCGTCGCCATCGAGAATGTAGGGCGGCATGAAATAAATCGTGGTTCCCAGCGGGCGCAGCAGGATTTCGCGTTGCAACGCCGCGCGGTAGAAGCGCGGGCGAAAATCGGGATCGTCGGTGGCGATGTCCACCGCCCAGATCATGCCCCGATGGCGGAAATGCCGCGCCTGGGGATGGTGGGCCAGGGGCGCCAGCAAGGCGGTGAACCGCTCGGCGAAACGCCGGTTGCGGACCAGCACGTCGTCCTCGGCAAACAGGTCCAGGGTCGCCAGCGCGGCGCGGCAGGCCAGTGGATTGCCGGTGTAGGAATGGGAGTGCAGAAAGCCCTGCGTCACCGCGTCGTCGTAAAAGGCGGCAAACACGTCCTCCGTGGTCAACACCACCGACAGCGGCAGATAACCGCCGGTCAGCCCCTTGGACAGGCAGAGGAAATCGGGGTGGACGCCGGCCTGTTCGTGGGCGAACAGGGTGCCGGTGCGGCCGAACCCGACCATGATCTCGTCGGCGATCAGATGGACCCGGTAGCGGTCGCACAGGGCGCGGGCCAGTCGCAAATACTCCGGGTCATGCATCGCCATCCCGGTCGCGCCTTGCACCAGTGGCTCGACGATCAGGGCGGCGATGGATTCATGCCGCATGGCCAGCGTCGCTTCCAGCGCGGTCGCGGCGCGGCGGGCCACCTCGGCGGCGGATTCTCCCGCTTCCGCCTGGCGCGCGTCGGGCGAGGGCACGGTGATCGCCTGCCGCAGCAGGGGCGCGTAAACCTCCTTGTACAGCGCGACATCGCTCACCCCGAGCGTGCCCAGGGTCTCGCCGTGATAGCCGCCGGCCAGACAGAGAAAGTGGTTCTTGTCGGGCTGGCCGTGATTGCGCCAATAGTGAAACGACATCTTCAGGGCGATTTCCACCGCCGAGGAGCCGTCCGAGGCGTAGAAGCAGTGGCCGAGCGCATTCCCGGTCAACGCCGCCAGCCGCTCCGACAGCTCCACCACCGGCGCGTGGGTGAAACCGGCCAGAATGACCTGCTCCAGCCGGTCGAGCTGATCCTTGACGGCGGCGTTGATGCGCGGGTTGGCGTGGCCGAACAGATTGACCCACCATGAACTGATGGCGTCCAGATAGCGCCGGCCCTCAAAATCGTACAGCCACGCGCCCTGCCCCCGCGCCACCGGCGCCAGCGGCAGCACACCGGTGTCGTGGAGCTTCATCTGGGTGCAGGGATGCCAGACGGCCTTGAGGCTGCGGTCGAGCCAGTCGCGATTGTGCATGGGCGGGTTCGACTAAACCCCGTGCAAGCCCAGCTTCTCGAACAGGGCTTCGTCGCGCGCCATTTGCGGGTTGCTGGTGGTCAGCAGCTTGTCGCCGTAGAAAATCGAGTTGGCTCCGGCCAGGAAGCACAACGCCTGTTCGGCCTCGCTCATCTGCTCGCGCCCGGCGGACAGGCGCACGTAGCTGCGCGGCATGGTGATGCGGGCGGCGGCGATGGTGCGCGCGAACTCGAAGATATCGGTCGGCTCGTTGTTGGCGAGCGGCGTGCCGGGAATGGCGATCAGGTTGTTGATCGGCACCGATTCCGGCGGCGGATCAAGATTGGCCAGGGTTGCGATCAGCCCGGCGCGATGCAGGCGCGATTCGCCCAGGCCGACGATGCCGCCGCTGCACACCTTGAGGCCAGCCTCGCGCACGCTGCGCAGGGTATCGAGCCGGTCCTGGTAGGTGTGGGTGGTGACGATCTCTTCGTAAAACTCCTGGGCGGTGTCGAGGTTATGGTTATAGTAGTCCAGACCGGCTTCCCGCAACTGTTGGGCCTGCCCTTCCTTGAGCATTCCCAAAGTGACGCAGGTTTCCAGGCCAAGCGCCTTGACCGCCCGCACCATGTCCAGGACCGGCCCCATGTCCTTGTCCTTGGGACCGCGCCAGGCCGCGCCCATGCAAAACCGGCTGGCGCCCTTGTCCTTGGCGGCCTGGGCGGCGGCCACCACCTCGTCCAGCGCCATGAGGTTGTGGGCTTCCAGGTCGGTCGTGTACCGCTTGGACTGCGAGCAATAGCCGCAATCCTCGGAACAGTTGCCGGTCTTGATCGAGAGCAGGGTCGAACGCTGCACCGCGTTGGGGGCGAAGTGGGCGCGCAGGGTTTGCTGGGCCTGAAACAGCAGGTCGGCGAAAGGCAGCTCGAACAGCGCCAGCACCGCTTCCACGCTCCAGGCGGGTTGCGGCGCGGCGGGCGCCGGAACATGGATGTGCGGCATCGGCTGGGAGAGAAGGGCTGCGTTGTTCATGAGGCGTGTTTCCAAGAAGGATGAACCAGTGATCGGATAGGATGCCATGAAAATCGGCCGGGGCATCGAGCGGCGGTAGCGGGGCGTGGGTCTCGCCGACGGCGCCCGCGCCTTCCCTAGACGGCTTCAAGATAACATCGCCACGCCGAAAAACCATCCGGCTCCCGGCGCCGTAGTATAAAGATCAAAGCCGCTGGAAAATACTTGGGGCGGTTTTCGGCGGGAAAGCGAGTGGCGCCGGTGGGCTTTGGCCAAGGAGTGGGTCAAGCTGTCATCTTCAACACTAATCCGCCCGGAGACCGCGGCTATGTATCGTTCCCTCGGGTTCGTCCTTCTACTGTGGCTGGGCATGGCCGGTTCGCCGGCCGCCGACGATTTCGACCGCCAGCGCCAGCGGCTGACCGCCGAGATCGCCGCGCTCGCCCAGGAAACCGCCGCCGAGACCGGGCGCCGGGAGTTCGCCGCGCCGGTGATGGCGGCCATGGGCCGGGTCCCGCGGCATCGGTTCGTCCCCGAGAACCAGGTTCCCCACGCTTATGAAAACCGGCCCTTGCCCATCGGGCATGGCCAGACCATTTCCCAGCCCTACATCGTCGCCCTGATGACCGACCTGATCGATCCCCAGCCGGGCCAGACCGTGCTGGAAATCGGCACCGGTTCGGGCTATCAGGCGGCGGTGCTGGCCGAGCGGATCGGACGGGTTTACAGCATCGAGATCATCGAGCCGTTGGCTCGGCAAGCCGCCGAGCGGCTGAAGGCGCTGGGTTACGCTAACATCGAGACCCGTGTCGGCGACGGCTATCACGGCTGGGAAGAAGCCGCCCCCTTCGACGCCATCGTGGTGACCGCCGCCGCCAGCCACGTTCCGCCTCCCCTGATTCGTCAGCTCAAGCCGGGGGGTCGGATGGTGATTCCCGTCGGCGCGCACTTCATGGCCCAGTACCTTCTGCTGGTGGAAAAGAAGGCGGATGGGGCGATCACGACCCGGCAGATTCTGCCGGTCAACTTCGTGCCCCTAACCGGTGGCGGGCATTGAGTCGAATGTAGTCATCGAGTTTTATCGCGATTGCCACCTTGCACCCATGGAACCGCGCAATCCGCCCTACCTGGCCATCACCCTGCTCTCGGCCGCCGCCCTGGGTTACGAAATCCTGCTCATGCGGCTGTTCTCGATCATCCAGTGGCATCACTTCGCCTACATGATGATCAGCGTGGCCCTGCTGGGCTACGGGACGGCGGGCGCGTTCGTGACCCTGGCCCAGCGCCCGCTGCGAGCGCGTTTTACCGGCGCGTTCGCGACCGCCGCCGGCCTGTTCGGCGCAACCGCATTACTGGCTTTCCTCGTCGCCCAGGCCGTCGGCTTCAACGCCCTGGAAATCCTTTGGGATTTCCGCCAACTGGCGCGGCTGGCGCTGATCCATGCCCTGTTGATCGTGCCCTTCGGCTGCGCCGCCACCGCCATCTGCCTGAGTTTCACCGCTTTCCCCACCCGCATCCCGCGTCTGTACGCCGCCGACATCACCGGCGCGGCGGCGGGCGGTCTGGGCAGCGTCGGTTTGCTGACGATCATGCGGCCGGAGACTGCCTTGCGCGGAATCGCCGTGGCTGGATTGGCCGCCGGGACGCTGGTGGTCTGGCGCGGCGGCCAGCGCCGAACGATCGTTGGCTTCGCCTTGGCGGTGCTGGTCGTTCTCGCGCTGCCGGTGTCCTGGACCGCGTTGCGGTCCTCGCCCTACAAGGAACTGGCCCAGACCCTGCAAGTCGCGGGGACGCGGGTGGTCGCCGAAACCTCCAGCCCACTGGGCGTGGTGACAGTGGTCGAAAGTCTCACCGTGCCGTTTCGCCACGCGCCGGGTCTGAGCCTGCTGGCCAGCGCCGAGCCGCCGCCGCAACTGGCGCTGTTCACCGACGGCGACGGTCTGACCGCCATCAATCGCTTCGACGGCCACTGGGAGCCGTTGGCCTATCTGGACTTTCTCACCTCGGCCCTGCCCTATCATCTGTTGCGACATCCCGAAGTGCTGATCCTGGGCGCGGGCGGTGGAACCGATATTTTGCAGGCGCTGACGCTGGGCGCGCGGACCGTGGACGCGGTGGAACTGAACCCACGGGTCGTGTCCCTGGCGCAGGACCGGTTCGGCGACTTTTCCGGCCGACCCTACAGTCTGCCGGGCGTGCGAGCGCATGTCGGGGAGGCGCGCGGCTTCGTCGAGGCCAGCGCCGCGCGGTTCGATCTGATCCAGGTCGCGTTGCTGGACGCCTTCTCGGCGTCGGCGGCGGGTTTGCACGGGCTGGCGGAAAGCTATCTCTACACCGTGGAGGCCCTGAAGATCTATCTGGACCATCTGCGGCCCGGCGGCCTGTTGGCGATCACTCGCTGGGTCACCTTGCCGCCACGGGACGCGCTCAAGCTGTTCGCGACGGCGGTCGCGGCGCTGGAAGCCCAGGGCGTGGCGGACCCCGGAACGCGGCTGGCCATGATCCGGGGTTGGAAAACCGCAACTCTGCTGGTGAAAAGCGGCCCCTTCATCCCGGACGAGATCGCGGCGATTCAGTCATTTTGCGCGGCCCGCGCCTTCGATCCGGTCTGGTATCCCGGCATGACGCCGGATGTGGCCAATCGCTACAACGTCCTGGACCGGCCGTATTTTTACGAGGGCGTGGCAGCCTTGCTATCCGACCGGCGGGCGGATTTCGTGGACCGCTACAAGTTCGTCATCGAGCCAGCCACCGACGACCGCCCGTATTTCTTCCATTTCTTCCGCTGGGATGTGCTACCGGAAATCCTTGCCCTGAAAGAGCGCGGCGGTCTATCGCTGCTGGAATGGGGCTATCCGGTGGTCATCGCTACCTTGGCGCAGGCGATGGCCTTTGGCCTGATCCTGATTCTTCTGCCGCTGGGGCTGTTCCTGCGGCGGGAGCCGGGGGCCGGTCGAGGGGTGGGCAACGTGGCGCTGTACTTTACCGCGCTGGGCCTGGCCTTCATGTTCCTGGAAATCGCCTTCATCCAGAAATTCATCCTGTTTCTCAGCCATCCGGTGTACGCCGTGGCGGTGGTGTTGACCGCGTTCCTGCTGTTCGCCGGCCTGGGTAGCCGGGTCGCCGAACGGTTCCAGGCGGCGGGACGGTCGCGGCGGGTGGTCAGGCTGGCGGCGGGGATCATCGCCGGGCTGGCGCTGGGGTACGTGTTGGCGCTGCCGTCGGCGTTCCAGCATCTGAGAGAACTGGCGGACGGCGTCAAGATGGGGTTGTCGGTGCTGCTGATCGCCCCGCTCGCCTTCGCCATGGGTCTGCCCTTTCCCCTGGGCCTGGCCGGCGTCGCGGCCCGGACGCCTGCCCTGACGCCGTGGGCCTGGGCGTTGAACGGCTTCGCCTCGGTGGTGGCGGCGGTGCTGGCTACCGTGTTGGCGATTCATTGGGGTTTCACCGCGGTGGTGATCGTGGCCGTCGCCTTGTATCTGACCGCCGCCATTCGCTTTCCGGACGGGTGAGCCGCTATCCCTAAAAGGAGTCACGCCAGCCATTGTCGCGGACTAAACTGAGATAGAATTGAACGAATAACAACTTTTCCGGTGACGCAATGGCTGCATCTTCCTCCTTCGGCAATGGCACCGAGGTGATTGTCGCGACATCCCCGTCCCCGTTGCGGGTTCAGTTTGAGGCCATCGAGTTGCGGGTGGTCGGTGGGCCGGACGCCGGTTTGGAAGTGAGTCTGGGCTTGCCCGTCCTGCGCATGGGCACCGCGCCGGACAACGATGTGGTCTTGACCGATCGAGCGGTCTCGCGCCGGCACGCCGAGATCCGCATGACGCCCGCCGGCTTGCTGTTGCGCGATCTCGGTTCCACCAACGGCACGTTCATCAACGACGTGCGCATTACCGAAGCCTATATTCCGGAGAATGCCGAATGCCGGCTGGGTTATTCGCGATTGCTGATCCGCCAGCACACCGAGGAGCGCAAGGTGGCGGTGCCGCGCCAAGATCATCTGGGCGAACTGGTGGGGTCCAGCGAGCGGATGCGCGAGTTGTATGGGCTGATTCGGGCGGTGGCGTCCACCCCCACCACCGTCCATCTGCACGGCGAATCCGGCGCCGGCAAGGAACTGGTGGCGCGGACCCTGCACGCCTTTTCGGGGCGACCGGGGCCGCTGGTGGTGTTCGACGCATCGGTGGCCGATCCGGAGATGGTGCGCAACGATCTGTTCGGCCACATCAAGGGCGCGTTCACCGGCGCCACCGGGGCGCGCGAGGGCGCGTTCCGCCAGGCTCACACCGGCACGCTGTTCATTGACGAGATCGGCGAACTGCCGCTGGATCTGCAACCCCGGTTGCTGCGGGTGCTGGAAACCCGCGAGGTGTTGCCGATCGGTTCCGACAAACCGTTGCGGGTGGACGTGCGCGTCGTCACCGCCACGCATCGCGATCTGGAAGCCATGGTCAGAACCGGCGCGTTCCGGGCCGATCTGTTCTATCGGCTGTCGGTGGTGCCGATCGAGGTGCCGGCCCTACGGGAAATCCGGGACGACATCCCGCTGATTGCCCGCCACCTGTGCGAACGCTTGCAGTTGCACTGCCGGCTGTCGGCGGCGGCCATGGAAGCCCTGCAAGGCTATTCCTGGCCGGGCAACGTGCGGGAGCTGCGTAACGTGCTGGAGCGGGCGGCGATACTCTGCGGCGAACGAGAGGTTCAGCCGGAGGATTTGCGCCTGTCCAAGGCGACCCTGGCCGCGCCCCCCGCCACTCCTTCCGTTCCTTCCGTTCCTTCCGTTCCTTCCGCCAGCCGCATGGAGCCGGCCCCCGAGTCTGGCAATCCAGCGGCGGATGCGCGCGCCCATCTCAAGCAGATGGAGCGACGCATGATCGTCGAGGCGCTGGAGCGCAATCAGGGCAACAAGGCCGCGGTCGCCCGGGAGTTGGGCATTCCGCTATCCACCCTGAAACGCCGCCTCAAGGAATACCAGATCAGCGATGAAGGGGGATAGTTTCCATAAGTTGCGCCCGATCCGACGGGGGCGACTTCGCCACGGCGGGAAGACATCGGCGTATCTACGGGGTGGCGACGCCGCGTTTCGCGTAAAAATCCGCCACGAACGATGGCAACCGACCTTCGGCGATGGCCGCCCGCAACTGGCGCATCAAATCCTGGTAGTAATGCAGGTTATGAATCGTGTTGAGCCGCGCGCCGAGGATTTCGTTGCAGCGGTCCAGATGGCGCAGGTAGGCGCGGCTGTAGTGCCGGCAGGTATAACAACCGCAGGTCTCGTCCAGCGGCCGGGTGTCGGCGCGGTACTGGCTGTTGCGGATGCGGATGTCGCCCTGGTGGGTGAACAGATGGCCGTTGCGGGCGTTGCGGGTCGGCAGCACGCAGTCGAACAGGTCGATTCCCCGCCGCACCGCCTCGACGATGTCTTCCGGCTTGCCGACCCCCATCAGGTAGCGCGGCGCGTCTTCCGGCAGCAGTGGCGCGGTGCATTCCAGCATCGCCAGCCGTTCCGCCAACGGCTCGCCGACCGCCAGCCCGCCGATGGCGTAACCGTCGAAACCGATCGCGCGCAATCCCTCGGCGGAAACGCGGCGCAGGTGCGGATACATGCCCCCCTGGACGATGCCGAACAGCGCGGCCGGATGGTCGCCATGGGCGGCCTTGCTGCGCCGCGCCCAGCGCAACGACAGTTCCATGGACTGGCGCGCTTCGACTTCGGTGGCCGGGTACGGAGTGCATTCGTCGAAGATCATCACGATGTCGGAACCGAGCGCCCGCTGCACCGCCATGGACTCCTCCGGCCCCAGGAATACCATCCCGCCGTCCACCGGCGATTGAAACTTGACCCCGGCCTCGGTGATCTTGCGGATCGCCGCCAGACTGAACACCTGAAAGCCGCCGGAATCGGTCAGGATCGGCCCGTCCCAGTGCATGAAGCCGTGCAGACCGCCGTGTTGCTCGATAATGGTCGTACCGGGCCGCAGCATCAAATGATAGGTGTTGCCCAGGATGATTTCGGCGCCGCTGGCGCGCAGCTCCTCCGGGGTCATGGCCTTGACCGTGCCGTAGGTGCCCACCGGCATGAAGGCCGGCGTCGCCACCGCGCCACGGGCAAAGGTCAGTTGGCCGCGCCGGGCCGCGCCGTCGGTCTGGAATACCTGGAAGTCCATGGTGATGAAGGTATCTTGCAATTGGATGGGCCTGGGAAAGGCGCTATCTTGCGGGCACCGCCCCCGTCTGACAAGGCGCGCCGGGCCGTCGCCCGCAACGCCACCTTTGCGTTCGAGGAGAAAATCGCATGAATCACCGGTGCTTGTTCGTGCTGGTTGCGCTGGTCGCGGGGACCGCGATGGCGGGCCGTTTGGCGGCTGCCCTGGATTTGACGCGGGTCACGGTCGGGCCGGCGACGTTTCAGGTGGAAATGGCGCGAACGGCTCAGGAGCGCGCGCGTGGCCTGATGTTTCGTCGGGAATTGCCTCGGGATCAGGGAATGCTGTTCGTTCAGGCGCCGGGGCCGGCGGCGTTCTGGATGAAGAACACTTATATTCCCCTGGATTTGCTGTATTTCGACGCCGACGGCCGATTGCTGCAAATCGAGGCCGGCGTCCTGCCCTGCGTCACGCCCACCTGCCCGATCTATCCCAGCGCGACCGCCACGGTGCGCTATATCCTGGAGATCAACGCCGGCGAGGCGGCGCGACGCGGTATCCGGGTCGGCGACCAACTCCGGTTGGAGTGAGATTTTTTTCAAAAAACCAAAGTGGCCGCTCGCCATTTGCGAACGGAGTTGATCAGGACAATGCGTCGGGCCGCGTGTAAATCAGCCAAGGTCAGGACACGCTCCCGAATTTGACCGACGGCGAGCAGCCAGCCCCGAAACGCGCCGGCCAGCAGACCGCTCGTCACCGGCGGCGTGACCCATTCACCGTCCAGGTCCAGCGCCACGTTCGCCGTGCTGGCCTCGGTCAACTCGCCGCGCTCGTTCCACAAAATGACCTCGTCGCAATCCGGTCGCGAGGCGCGGGCGGCGTCGTACAACTCACGTCGGGTGGTCTTGTGGTACAGCCAAATCGTGCTTGAATCGACGGGCGTCCTGGCCAGACCGACCCGCGCCGGTCCCGGCAATGCGCCTTGGGCCAAAAGCGCCGTTTCCACGGTGAACGCGCCGTCCAGTTTGACGAGCAGCCGGATTTTGCTCGCCTCGCGCAAGGTCAAGGCCAGTTCGGTCAAGCGAGCCTCGATGGCGGATCGGTCGAACGGTACGTTGAAATAAACGGCCGAATCCGCCAACCGCGCCAGATGCGCCGCCAGCAGGAAGTAGCCGCTGCCCGGCTCCCACAGCAGCGTTTCCAGCAACTGAAACGTGGGCCGCCGCGTGGTCAGCACGCGCGCCTTGAGCAGGCATTCCTCGTATTCGTCCCCTGGGTCCGAATCCCATACCAGGCCGCCGCCCACGCCATAGGTGGCCTGTCGTCGTTCGCGGTCGATCAGCGCCGTGCGAATGGCGACGCTGAATCGCGCTTGTCGTCCGGGGCCGATGCAGCCGATGGCGCCGGTATAGACGCCGCGCGGTTGCGGCTCCAGTTCCCGGATGATCTCCATGCTGCGCACCTTGGGAGCGCCGGTGATCGAAGCGCAAGGAAACAGGTTCGCCAAAATCTCCACCACGGAAGCGCCGGTTCGGGCGGTGACGGTGGAGGTCATTTGCAGCAGGGTCGGATAGCGCTCCACCTCGAACAGCCGAGGCACGGTCACACTGCCCACGCGGGCCACCCGGCCCAGATCGTTGCGCAGCATGTCCACGATCATCAGATTTTCGGCCCGATTCTTTTCCGATTGCCGCAATGCGGAGATCCGGCCTTCGTCCTCCGCCAGCGTGCGCCCCCGCGCCGCCGTTCCCTTCATCGGTTTCGCGGTCAGCCGTTCGCCATCCAATCGGAAAAACAGTTCCGGCGAGATCGAGCAGACGGCAAATCGGCCGGTGTCGATGAATGCGGCGTATTCGGTGGCTTGCGCCGCCACGAGATCGGCGAAAAACGACAGCGGTTCGCCGTCGAACGCGGCGCGCAGCGGAAAAGTGTAGTTCACTTGGTAGCTGTGGCCACGGGCGAGGTAATCCTTGACGCGGCCGACGACCGTTTCGTAAGTGGCCCGACCGATGGCGGGTCGCCAGGGACCGACCGAACAGGAGGCGGATGCGGAGGCGTGGGCCAAGTCGGGTATCCATGTTGCGGTTGCTTCCACCCCCTCGTAAAGGCCGAACCAGAGCAGCGGTAAGTCGGGTAGCGGGGCGTGGACGGCCAGACCATACGCGGCGGCGGCTTCGTAGGCGATGAAGCCGACGGCGTGTAGGCGGCATTGGTCGACGGCCGTTTCAATCGCTTGCAATGCCGGGACGACCTCGTCCGGCCGCATGGCGGTCACCACCCGCGCCGGCGCGCTGAATCGGAGCCAGCGCCCCTCCGCCTGGATGACCACGATGCTCGGCATGGCGTGCTGGAGCCATCCGCTCAGGCCGTCGGTTCGGCCTTGAAAATGCCGTATTGCCCGCTGAAGGTCATCGCGGGTTCACCGTCGGCGCGAACCACAACCTCGACGGTCCAACGGGCCTTGCCACGCTGGCGGTAATGTTGGATGAATCGTTCCACCACCGCCGCATCCGGCGGGATGCACTCGGCGACGATGGCTTCTCGCACCGGCCGCAAGAATTTCAGCCTGCTGTCGACAATCACGATCTCGGCGATTTCCCCGTGCTCGCGCAAGGCGAGCGTGGTGAGCGCCCAACCGGTCAGCGCGGCGATGGCCGCCATCGAACCGCCGAACGCGGTGCCCTTGTCGTTGAGGTTGGGTTCGAGCGGCGCGGTCAACGCCAACCGATTCGGGTCGGCATACTCCACGTGCGCCCGCATGGCCCGGAACAGCGGGACATGGCGGGTGAGATAGTCGTTCAGTTCTTGCTGGTGGGACATGGCGGGCTCCTTGCTGAAAGCTGAAAGCACCGAGGAAATTTCGGTCATTGTCGCTTTTTTCGGGTGAGCGTGGTCTACAGAATCACAAAACTCATCCCTGGAGAAACCCATGCTCGAAAAGCCCGCCGTTACCCAAGTCGCCATCGCCGATCTGATCGCCCGCCGCTGGAGTCCGCGCGCCATCGACCTGGACAGGCCGGTCAGCCGCGAGCATCTGCTGGCCTTGCTGGAAGCGGCCCGCTGGGCGCCGTCCTGTTTCGGCGATCAACCGTGGCGCTATCTGGTCTGGGACCGGTTCCGTGATCCCGCCGGCTGGCGCCAAGCTTTTGAATGCCTGGCCGAGGGCAATCAGGCGTGGGTCAACAATGCCCCGGTCCTGTTGCTGTCGATGGCGGCTCCCAACTTCGGCCACAACGACAAGCCGAATCGCTGGGCGCAGCACGATACCGGCGCGGCCAGCGAGAATCTTTGCCTGCAAGCCGCCGCGCTGGGTCTGGTGGCCCACCAGATGGGCGGCTTCGATGCGGAACGGGCCAAGTCCCGCTTCAGTATTCCGGCCGATCACGTCTGTCTGGCGATGATCGCGGTCGGACATCCCGGACCGGTCGAGGCGTTGCCGGACGCGCTACGCGAGCGGGAACTGGCTCCGCGGGAGCGCAACCCCTTGGATCGTTTCGTGTTCGAGGGCGGTTGGGGCCAAGAGTTACAGCGGTCCTAGCCACGGTTGCGGAGACTGTGCGAAAACCTCTTCTCCCTTGCGGAGCAGGGGTTTTCATAACGCCTCCAGGAAGCGGTATCATCGACTCCCACGCACGGAAACGGCGGATGATGTCCGAGCGTGGCGCGATATGCTTTGGCCGACCACGTGTTCATCTCCAGATACCACAAAATCAGGGGCATCCAGCAATGCGAACCGTCTGGCGAACGACTCCCGGCACAGCCAAGTTATTTTTGATCAGTAGCCTTTTAGCCTCGGCGTTGCTGGCCGCGACCGCCGCGCATTCCGAGGAATGGCTCTACACCGTGCGTCCCGGCGACACCTTATTGGGCATCTCCGCCGATTATCTGCTTCGCACCGACTACTGGCCAAGGTTGCAGACGCTCAACGGGGTCGCCGATCCGACGCGACTGCCGCCAGGGATGAAGTTGCGCGTTCCCATCCCCTGGCTCAAACGATTGCCCGCGAAGGCTCGGATCATGAGCGCGCAGGGTCAGGTCAACGCCGTGATCGCGGCCACGGGCCAGACGGTTCCCGTCCATTCCGGATTGTCGCTGCAAACCGGCGATACGTTGTTGACGGGTTCCGACGGCGCGGCCAGCCTGGAATTTCGCGACGGTTCCCGCGTGTTGCTGCAAGCCGACAGCGAATTGCGCATGGACACCCTGAGCGCCTACGGTCCGAGCCGCTTCGCCGACACCCGCATCCGCCTGCAACAAGGACGAGTGGAAAGTCAAATCACGTCCCGAACCGGGGCTGGTCCACGCTACGAGATTTCGACGCCCGCCGCCGCCTCGGCGGTGCGCGGCACCCGTTATCGGATCGGCATGGACCCATCGAGCGCCACGGCGCGAACGGAAGTGTTGGAAGGAACCGTCGCGTTCGAAGGCCGTCGAACCACCCGAACGGTCAAGCAGGGGTTTGGCTCGCTGGCCGAAACCGGCCAGGCGCCGGCGCCGCCGACGCCGCTGTTGCCGCCGCCGAAACTGGGTGACCAGCCGCCGGTGGTGACGCGCTGGCCGGTCCAGTTGCACTTTTTCCCCCTGGATGGCGCGGTGGCCTATCGCGCGCAAATCGTACCGGCCGACCCGTTCAAGGCGCTGTTGCTCGACACGACCCTGCCCGCGTTCAAAGGCGACGCACGGGAGGCCGCCGACGCGCTGACGCTGATGCTCAATCCGGTTGGGCCGGCTTTGCCGGACGGCGAATACATCGCCCGAATTCGTGGTATTGACGACAGGGGACTGGAGGGACGCGACGCCCAGTACCGGTTCCGGTTCCACGCCGCGCCCGGACAGGACCCCGAGGAAGATGAAAATAGATATATTTATAAATAAGTTGCTTTCGAAATCCCTGAAGTGTCGGTTGATGAGCCTGGCGATTTTTCCGACCTCGATCGCGGCCCGATGATGCCAACGGTCCAATCGCGCGCCGGATGGCTCAAAAAAATCGGCTTGTCGCTGGCGTTGGTGACGGTCGCTCTCGTCCTGGTCCATACGAACGCGCTTTATCGCTGGGACTGGCTGTTCTACGACTGGAACCTGGCGGCCTGGTCCCGGGCGCCGGCCGACGACATCGTCATCGTCGCCGTCGATGAACAAAGCCTGCGGGAGATGGGCCGCTGGCCGTGGTCGCGGCGCACTCACGCCGAACTGATCCATACCCTCGGCGCGGCGGGCGCGAAGGCGATTGCCCTGGACATCGTCTTCGCCGAACCCGACGCGACCGATCCCGCGGCGGACGCCGAACTGGCGGGTGCGCTGGCGAACAACGGCCGCGTGGTTCTGCCGGTGCTCAACGAGCAGAATCGCCTGAACGGCCAGTTGCTGGAAACCTTGCCCATTCCGGCGCTGGCGGCGGCGGGCGCCGGTCTGGGGCACGTCGACGTGGAGCTGGACCCGGACAATATCGTCCGTGGGGTTTACCTGAAAGCCGGATTGGGTTCGCCCCGCTGGCCCACCCTGGCCCTGGCCCTGCTGGAATTGGCGGATTCCACCGCCCAGCGAACGCTGCCCGGTCAGCGGGCCGCCGTATTATCCGACTCGCCATCCCCTTACGTTTGGCGCCGCGATTACCGGGTCCTGATTCCCTTCGCCGGTCCGCCGGGCCATTTTCGCCAGATTTCCTACCGCGACGTGCTGCGCGGGACTGCCTCGCCAGCGATTTTCCGCAACCAGTTCGTCTTGGTCGGCGCGACCGCGACCGGCCTGGGCGATGCGTTGCCCACGCCGGTTTCCGGGCTGACCCGGCCGATGTCGGGCGTGGAGTTCAACGCCAACGTACTCGATGCGCTGCGGCAGGACCTGACCATCCGACCGTTGCCGACCGGCTGGTCCCTGGCGCTGACCGGGATGCTCGTCCTGTTGCCGCTGGCCCTGTACGCGATTTGCCCGCTCCGTTGGACATTGCCGCTGGCCGGGCTGGCGCTGTTGCTCACCCTCGCCAGCAGCTTCGCATTGCTGCATGGCGCGCGCTACTGGTTCCCGCCGGCGGCGGCGCTGCTGGCTCAGGGATTGAGTTATCCGGTGTGGAGCTGGCAACGGCTGCGGCGGATGGTCCGTTCGCTCTTCGCGCAGAAAGAACGCGCCCAGGTCACCCTGGACGCCATCGGCGACGCCGTGATCACCACGGACGTCGGGGGCATCGTGCGCTCTCTGAATCCGGTCGCCGAAATCCTGCTCGGCGGCCCGGCGGCGGCGCGACGCGGACAGCCCCTGGGCATCCTGTTCCAAGTCGCCGCCGAGCAGGATCGACGCACGGGTTTGGATCTGATCGCCCAGTGTCTGGCGCAGGGCCAGCCAGTCAAGCTGCCCGAACCCGGCTTCCTGGTCAACAGCATCGGCCAGCGCTATGCCGTCCGCGCCTCGGCGGCGCCCCTGCGCGATCCGCAAGGGCGGATTTCGGGCGTCGTCCTGGCGCTGAGCGATGTTACCGAGACCCACCGCCTGACCGAGCAGATGGCTTATCAGGCGACTCACGATGCGCTGACGTACCTGCCCAACCTCGATCTGCTGCGGGACCGCCTCCAGCACGCCATCACCCGCGCGCGGCGCGCCGGTCACAGTCTGGCGCTGCTGTTCGTGGATTTGGATCACTTCAAGAAAGTCAACGAGAGCCTGGGTCATACCGCCGGCGATGCGTTGCTGCGGGCGGTGGCGGTCCGCCTGGTGGACTGCGGGCGCCAGGAAGACACCGTCGCCCGCGTGGGCGGCGACGAGTTCGTCTGCATGCTGGAAGACTTGCATCAAGAGGAGCGAGTGGCCGACTTCGCGCGCAAGCTACTGAAAAATCTGAAAGTCCCCTTCCAGATCGAGGGCCACGAGTGCTTCGTGACCGCCAGTATCGGTATCTGCCTGTTCCCCCGGGACGGCGAGGATGCGGAAACGCTGTTGAAAAACGCCGATATCGCCGTGTATCGAGCCAAGGAAAACGGCCGCGACAGCATCCAGTTTTACGCGCGCGACATCCATGTCCGCACCCTGGAGCGGTTGATGATGGAACAGGACTTGCGCCGCGCCCTGGAGCGCCAGGAACTGGAGTTGCATTATCAACCCCAAATGGATTTGCACCAGGGCCGCATCGTCGGCGTCGAGGCGCTGCTGCGCTGGCGCCATCCGCAGCGCGGCATGATTCCGCCGCCGGATTTCATCCCCTTGGCCGAGGAAACCGGTCTGATCGAGATCATCGGCGAATGGGTGCTGCGGACCGCGTGTCAGCAGGCCAAGGACTGGCAACGGCAGGGATTGCCCCCGTTACGCATGGGGGTGAACATGTCGCCCCGCCAGTTTCTCCGGCCCGAAGCGGCGGACGTGGTGGCCCGAATCTTGCGGGAAACCAGTCTGGAGCCCTGTTACCTGGACCTGGAAATTACCGAAAGCCTGGTGATGAAGGATATGACGGGGAGCATCGCGATCATGCATGCGCTCAAGGCCATCGGCGTCAAATTGTCCATCGACGACTTCGGCACCGGCTATTCCTCCCTAAGCTATCTGAAGCAGTTTCCCATCGATCAATTGAAAATCGACAAGTCCTTCCTGCGCGAAATCGCGACCCGGCGCGAGGACGCCGCCATCACGCTGGCGATCATCGCCATGGCGCACAGCCTGCATCTGACCGTGATCGCCGAGGGAGTGGAAGACGAGACGCAACTGGCCTTCCTGAGGTCCAATCGATGCGATGAAATCCAGGGTTACTATTTGAGCCGCCCGGTACCCTCGCACGACATACCGGCCCTGCTCAGGAAAGCGCCGGCCTAGCGCACCCCACGCATGGATACTCCCACCTGATAGCCGATGCCCATGATTCAATCCGAACGACGCTCCAGCCGGGGTGCCAGTCGTTACTTGCTGCGTTGTCTCCTGTTCCTGGCGGCGCTGGCGGCGCTGGGCGCGTTTTTCCAGCAGCCGCTGACCGCCGCTTTTCTGACCAATCCCTATCTGAACGGCACGATCGCCGCCGCGTTCCTGTTCGGGGTCGCCTACACCCTCAAGGCGCTGACCGGCGCGCTGCTGGATGTCCGCGCCGCCGACCAGGCCGCCGCCGTGGCGCTCAGGGCCCGCCGCCGTGAACTGCCGCTCCAGCAGGCCGATGAGGCTCTGTTGGGGAGGATGCGCCGACGCGGGGTGAGCGATTTTCTTCACAAGGCGCACCGGGTGATCGGCCACGGCGATGCGACCGCCACCCTGCCGTATTTGCTGGATTCGCTGGCGACGCGCGGCGACGATCAACGGGCGCTGGTGCGTTATCTGGTCGGGGCGCTGGTGCTGCTCGGCCTGATCGGCACCTTCTACGGCCTGTTGCTGACCATCGCCGGCGTGCGCGACGTGATCGGCGGTCTGGCCGCCGAGCAGGCGACTGATACCGTGACCCTGATCACCCACTTCAAGGATCGGCTGGCCGCGCCGCTGGGCGGCATGGGCACCTCGTTCTCGGCCTCGCTGTTTGGCTTGCTGGGCGCGCTGGCGCTGGGCTTCCTGGAACTGCAACTGTTCCACGCCCAGAACGACCATCACGCCCAGTTGGAGGCGCTGGTGGTCAGCGACCTGGTTCCGCTGTGGCAGCCGGTGGTCACGGTCACCGCCCAGACCGAAACCATCTCCCCCCGCCATCTGGCGGCGTTGCTGCAAGCCACCACCGACCGGCTGGAGCGGGTGGCGGCGACCACGGAGTACCTGGCTAATCGCGGCGAAGGGATCACGCGGATCGCGGAGCAGATCGCCAGCCTGGGCGAGCGGATCGAGTCGTTGCGGACCACCCTGCAAAACGTCGAGAACGACCGCACCGCCGATCTGCGGCACGAGTTGCGCGCCATCGCCCGGTTGCTGGAGCAGCGCTCCGAACCGTCACGGGACGCCGGCCATGCCCCGTCGGCGTGATCCGGTCGGCGAATTCAACATCTGGCCGGCCTTCACCGACGCCCTGGGCGGGCTGGTGATGGTGCTGGTGTTCCTGATCACGGTGTTCGTCCTCGCCGAAGTGTTGATCGGCCGCGAGATCATGGGCAAGGACACCGCCATCGGCCAGTTGCAGCGGATCATCGGCCATCTGGAAGGGCTGGCCGGCGACGCCGAGAAGGAAGCGGCGCGGCTGCGCGATCGGCTGCGCGGTCTGGAAAACACGGTCGGCGAGCGGGACGCGCTGCTGGCGCAACTGCGCGCCGAATTGGCGGCGGTCCAGGCCGCGCGGGAGGCGTCGAACGCCGACAAGAGCAAGACCGAGCAAACCCTGACCAGCGTCCAGGAACAGGCCGCGCTGCTGAGCATCCGGGCCGAACGGCTGGCGACGGAACTGGAGCGATTGAACCGCGCCCTGGCGGCCAACCAGGGGGAGCTGGCCCGGCGCGACGCGGTGATCGTCGAGCAGAAGGGCCGAATCGAGGCGCTGGACAGCGCCCTGAAGCAGAAGCTGCTGGAGCGGGTCGAGGAGCTGGAGCAATACGCCAGCGATTTCTTCGGTCGTCTGCGCGAGGTGTTCGCCAACAATCCCGATATCAAGGTGGTGGGCGACCGTTTCGTGTTTCAATCCGAGGTGCTGTTTGCTTCCGGCGATGCAACACTGTCAGCGTCCGGGGGTGGCGATCTGGACAAGTTCGCCATGGTGTACCAGCAACTGGCCGCCCGCCTGCCGCCGGATTTGCCGGTCATCATCGAGGTGCAGGGCCATACCGACCGGGCGCCGATCCGCAGCGGCCGGTTCCCGTCCAACTGGGAACTGTCCACCGCCCGGGCGCAACAGGTGGTGAATTATCTGATCCAGCAGGGTGTTCCGCCGGAGCGGCTGGCGGCGGTCGGGATGGGGGAATATCACCCGATCGACCCGGCCGACACGCCGGAAGCCTACCGTCGCAACCGCCGGATCGAATTGAAAATCACCAGCCGCTAGGGCGTGGGTCGAGTGTGATAGACTGCGGGCGCCCCCTGTTCCCCCATCCGCGAGAGTAGCCCCCATGGATTTCAAGACGACCGATCTGTGCGACGAATTCTTCGATTTGTGCAACCAGCTTTCCGACGCGCTGCAAATCGCCGAGCCGGTGTTTGGCGATTACGGCGGCGAAGTGATGTTCTCCGGCCCCATCGTGACCCTTAAGGTCATCGAGGACAACTCCCTGGTTCGCAAGGTGCTGGAAGAGTCGGGCGAGGGGCGGGTGCTGGTGGTGGACGGCGGCGGCTCGACCCGTTGCGCGCTGTTGGGCGATCAACTGGCCGAACTGGCCGAGGCGAATCACTGGGCCGGAGTGGTGGTGAACGGCTGCATCCGCGACTCCACCGCGATCAGCGACATCGGCATCGGCGTCAAGGCCCTGGGAGTGCATCCGCTCAAGACCATCAAGCGCAATACCGGCGAGCGGGACATTCCGGTGCGTTTCGCCGGCGTGACCTTCCGGCCCGGCTATTATCTCTACGCCGACGAGGACGGCCTGATCGTGTCGGAAAAGCCGCTGACCTGAGTGCGGCGCCGCGAAACGGTAACCGTTCAGACCCCTCTTGTCCCGCGCGGCGAAACCCATCGATACCGAAATCACCAGGGGATCCGAACGGTTACGCGAAACGAAAAAAGGAAGGCCCGCGGGCCTTCCTTATTTTTCGCGGCAAAGCGTGGAGCGGGTTAGGGCTTCAGCCCGCAACCCACCGACTCGGCTACGGTTTTGGCGGGTTACACTACGCCAGCCCGCCCCGCGCGCTGGCTAGTGAGACGCCGCGCCCGCCGCGCCGAAGCCGGTTTGAGCGCGCACGTACTGGTCCTCGAACGCCTCCTTTTCCTTGGCCGCGCGGACACTGCTGTCGGTCACCGAACCCAGCCAAGCGAAGAAGAACGCGATCGGCATGGAGAAGATCGCCGGCTGCTCGTAGGGGAAGATCGGGGCCTTGTTGCCCAGCACGGTGACCCACACCGCCTTGGACAGCACGACGATCAACACCGCCGACACCAAGCCGGCGATGCTGCCCCAGATCGCGCCCCGGGTGGTCAGACCCTTCCAGTACATCGACAGGATCAGCACCGGGAAATTGCACGACGCGGCGACGCCGAAGGCCAGGCCGACCATGAAGGCCACGTTCTGTTTCTCGAACGCGATGCCGAGCAGCACGGCGACGACGCCCAGCCCCAGCGAGGACATCTTGGAAATTCGGACTTCCTCGGCCTCGGTCGCCTGACCCTGGCGGATCACGTTGGCGTAGAGGTCGTGCGAGATCGCCGACGCGCCGGCCAGCGCCAAGCCCGCCACCACCGCCAGAATCGTGGCGAAGGCCACGGCGGACAGGAAGCCCAACATCAGGTTACCACCGACCGCGTGCGCCAGATGCATGGCGGGCATGTTGCCGCCGCCGATCAGCTTGCCGCCGATCTCGCCGCCCTCGAAGTATTGCGGATTGGTGCCGACGATGGTGATGGCCGACAGACCCATCAGCGCCACCACGGTAAAGAAGAAGCCGACGCACAGGGTGGCGATGAACACGCTCTTGCGCGCTTCCTTGGCGTTGGGCACGGTGAAGAAACGCATCAGGATGTGCGGCAGACCGGCGGTGCCGAACATCAGGCCCAGCGACAGGGAGACCGCCGTCACCGGATCGGACAGGAAGGCGCCCGGCGCCATCAGCGCCATGCCTTTCTTGGAGTTTTCCACGGCTTTGGTCGCCAGCGTCTCGAAGCTGAAGCCGAACTGCGAGAACGCCAGCAGCATCACCAGGGTGCCGCCGCCGAGCAGCAGACAGGCCTTGATGATCTGCACCCAGGTGGTGGCGATCATGCCGCCGAAGGTGACGTAGATCACCATCAGCACGCCGACGATGACCACCGCCATCCAGTATTCCATGCCGAACAGCAGCTTGATGAGCTGGCCCGCGCCGACCATCTGCGCGATCAGGTAGAACACCACCACGGTCAGCGAACCGATGGCCGCGACGGTGCGGACCTGCCGTTGATCCAGGCGATAGGAGGTGATGTCGGCGAAGGTGAACTTGCCCAGGTTGCGCAGTCGCTCGGCCATGATGAACATGATGAACGGCCAGCCGACGTAGAAGCAGATGCAGTAGATGTAGCCGTCGAACCCCTGGAAGTAGGTCATGCTGGTGAGGCCGAGCAGGGTGGCCGCCGACATGTAGTCGCCGGCGATGGCCAGGCCGTTCTGGGTGCCGGTGATGCCGCCGCCGGCGGCGTAGTAGTCGCTGGCGGTCTTGGTGCGCTGGGCCGCCCAGTAGGTGATGCCCAGGGTCGCCAGCACGAAGATGAAGAACATCACGATGGCGTGGACGTTCAGCGCCTGCTTCTGGGCCTGGCCGACGTCCGGGGCGGCCACGGCCAGGCTCATCCAGCCCAGCGCCAGCGCGGCGGCGGCAAACTTCAGCATTCCACGGCTCATTCGATGGCCCTCTTGACGATTTCGGCGTTGATGTCATCGAATTCGCTGTTGGCGCGTTTGACGTACAGGCCGGTCATCAGCCAGAACAGCAGGATCATGCTCACACCGACGGGCCAGGCGATGGTGGCCTTGCCGCCTTCCCAGATGGGCGCGGCCAGCGCCGTCGGATTGAACGCCACGATCATGATGAAGGCAAAATAAATGCCCAGCACCACGAAGGTCAGCGTCCACGCGAAGCGGCTGCGCTTGCTGACCAGTTCGTCGAATTTCGGATTCTTACGAATCCGCTCGTATACTTCTGACGACATTTGTTTTTTCCCCTTCGGGTTGGTGGATGCGGTCGCCTGCACCGCGGACCATGGATTAGGCCCTGAAAATGTATAAGCCCTAATGAGACTTGTCTATGATGTAGGGTCAACTCTCGCCATGTTTTCCGTCGATCGTGAACGAAACGCTTAAATTTTTTCTGGCCCTGAGCGCGTTTCTCGCGCTGGTGGCCGGTTTGGAACTGGCCGCCGGCGGCGCGATTTACCATGTGCTGGGACTCGAAAACCAGCAGCGCCTCGTCGCCGCGTTGTCCCCGCACGCCGAATTGTTGGCGGAACTGGGTGTGTTGCGCCTGGCGATTCTCGGCATCGCCTTCGCCCTCGCCTACCAGCTCTACGTCAAGGGTCCGCTGAAAATCGCCGAAGGCATTCGCATCATCCTCAACGCCCACCCCAGTCATCGCCTCGATCGCGCGGGTTCCGCCGAGATCCGGCGCCTGAAGGGGGCGGTCAACGACCTCGCCGAGCACGGCGAGACCCTGGCCCAGGGCCTGGAAGCGAAGGTTGCCCAGGCGAAGGCCGCGGTGGAGGAAGAGAAAAACCGTCTGGCGGCGCTCATGTCCGAGCTGTCCCAGGGCGTGCTGGTCTGCAACCGCGACGGGCGGATCTTGCTGTACAACGAGCGTGCTCGCCTGGCGCTGGGCGCTTCGGCCGGCGCCGGCTCGGCCGCGCTGATTGGTCTGGGGCGGCCGATTTTCACCCTCATCGACCGCGGCCTGCTGCGGCACGCGCGGGACCGGATCGTGGCGCGGCTGGGAAAGGGTGAAACCGATCCCAACGCGCAGTTCGTGTTCGCCTCTCTGACCGGCCAGTTCGTCCGGGTCAACATGGCCCCGATCCTGGCCGCCGCGCCGCCCCAGATCGGCGGATCGGCGGGCCAGCGTACCGAATCAACGACGATCAGTGGCTTCGTGCTGACGGTGGAGAACATCACCCAGGACTTCGAGTTCGACGCCACCCGCGACATGCTGTTGCAATCGTTCACCGAGGGCAGTCGGGCGTCGCTGGCGAGCATCCGCGCGGCGGTCGAAATGCTGACTTACTATCCGCATTGCGAACCGGCCCAGCGCGACCGCTTCATTCGAATCATCAACGAAGAGGTCAACATGCTCAGCGGCAAGCTGCACAAGCTGACCGCCGACCACGCCGATTCGCTCAAGACCCGCTGGCCGCTCGAGGAAATGCTGGGCGTGGACGTGATCGACGCGGCGCGTCGCCGGATCGAACCTCGACTTGAACTGCCGGTCCGGTTGGATGACCTCGACCATTCGATCTGGGTCAAGGTCGACAGTTACACCCTGGTTCAGGCGCTGTATTCTCTCGCCGGCCGGCTCAAGGAAGAGTGCGGGGTGGGCGAGCTGCGCTTCGGCTTGTCGCGGCATGGGCGGATCGTGCAGCTCGATCTGATCTGGCCGAGGCCGGTGCTGTCACAGCGTGTGTTGCAGGAGTGGGAAGGCGACGCCTTGCGCGCCGGCAGTCAGAGCAGTCCGCTGACCCTGCATGACGTGCTCGAACGGCATGGCGCGGAAATCGTGTACCTGGCGGATCCGGAAGATGGTCACCCACGGTTTCGATGGTTGCTGCCGCTGGCCGGGCCGCTGCGGCCGCTGCTCGGCGCTCCAATCCGCTACGGCGAGAGCCGACCGGAGTTTTACGATTTCGATCTGTTCCATCAAGCCAGCCAGACCCCCGAACTCGACCAGCTTTCGCTGACGGAACTGACCTATACGGTCTTCGATACCGAGACCACCGGCCTGAATCCGTCGGGCGGCGATGAAATCATCGCCATCGGCGCGGTGCGTATCGTCAACAACCGTCTGCTCCGCGCCGAGTCCTACGAACAGCGGGTCGACCCGAAGCGGCCGATCGATCCGAGAGCACAAACGATCCATGGCATTTCCAACGAAATGCTGCGTGGACAACCGACGATTGACGAGGTGTTGCCCCGATTCCACGACTATTGCGATGAAACGGTGTTGGTGGCGCACAATGCGGGGTTCGACCTGCGGTTCCTGCAAATGAAGGAAACCCAGACCGGCGTTTGTTTCACGCAGCCGGTATTGGATACGTTGCTGCTGTCGGAGGTGCTGCATCCCAACCAGGAGTCGCACGCGCTGGAAACCATCGCCGAGCGATTGGGAATCAAGGTCGTGGCCCGCCATGACGCCCTGGGCGATGCTCTGGTGACGGCGGAGGTGTTTCTGCGCATGATCCCGCTGCTGGCCGCCCAGGGTATCCGCACCCTGGGCGATGCCCGCGCGGCCCAGGAGAAAATCTACGCCAAGGTGAAGTACTGAATGACCATCATCCAAACCCTCGCCCGTGAACTCACCGTTCAGGAACGCCAGATCGAAGCTACCGTCGCCCTGCTGGACGGCGACGCCACCGTGCCGTTCATCGCCCGCTACCGCAAGGAAGCCACCGGCGGTTTGGACGACACGCAACTGCGCCTGCTGGAAGAGCGGCTTGGTTACCTGCGCGAACTGGAGGAACGGCGCGGCGTCATTCTCGCCAGCATCCGCGAACAGGACAAACTGACCGCCGAGCTGGAAACCGCCATCCTGGCCGCCGACACCAAGACCCGGCTCGAAGACCTTTATTTGCCCTACAAGCCCAAGCGCCGCACCAAGGCGCAAATCGCCCGCGAGGCGGGCCTGACGCCGCTCGCCCACGGTCTGTTGGACGATCCGACCCAGGCGCCGGAAACGTTGGCCGCCGGCTTCGTCGATCCCGAACGCGGCGTGCCCGACGCGAAGGCGGCACTGGACGGGGCGCGGCAAATCCTGATGGAGGAATTCGCCGAAAACGCGGAACTGCTGGCCCGGTTGCGCGCAGTCCTGTGGGACAACGCCGTGCTCCATTCGCAAATGATCGAGGGCAAGACCGAGGAAGGGGCCAAGTTCCGCGACTATTTCGATTACCGAGAGGCCATCCGCCAGATTCCCTCGCATCGCGCCCTGGCGCTGTTTCGGGGCCGTAACGAGGACATCTTGCAACTCACGCTGGAAATCGGCGATCCGGCCGCGCCCGGTCCCGATCTCGGCGAACGGCTGGTCGCCGCCCGGTTTGGCATCCGCGACGAGGGCCGGCCCGCCGATGCCTGGCTGCGGGAAACCGCCCGCTGGGCCTGGAAGGTCAAGCTGCTGCCGCATCTGGAGACCGAACTCAAACAGCGCCTGCGTGAAGCGGCCGAGGAGGAAGCGATCCAGGTGTTCGCCCGCAACCTGCGCGATTTGTTGCTGGCCGCGCCCGCTGGCGCCCGCCCGACGCTGGGGCTGGACCCTGGCCTGCGCACCGGCGTCAAGGTGGCGGTGGTGGACGCGACCGGCAAGCTGGTGGACACCGCGACGATTTATCCACACGTCCCGCGCAACCAGTGGGACGAGAGCCTGCATGTGCTGGCCGAACTGTGCCGTCGGCACCGCGTCGAGTTGATCAGCATCGGCAATGGCACGGCCTCGCGTGAAACCGACCGGCTGGCGACCGAGTTGATCCAGCGTCATCCCGAACTGCGGCTGCGCAAACTGGTGGTGTCGGAAGCAGGGGCCTCGGTCTATTCCGCCTCGGAACTGGCGGCGCGGGAATTTCCCGAAGTCGATGTCTCGCTGCGCGGCGCGGTGTCCATCGCCCGCCGCCTGCAAGACCCACTGGCGGAACTGGTCAAGATCGAGCCCAAGGCCATCGGCGTCGGCCAGTACCAGCACGATGTCAGCCAGACCCGACTGGCGCGAACGCTGGACGCGGTGGTCGAGGATTGCGTGAACGCGGTTGGGGTGGAGGTCAATACCGCTTCCGCGCCGCTGCTGGCGCGGGTGGCCGGGCTGAACGCGACCCTGGCGCGCAACATCGTCGAATACCGCGACGCCAACGGCCCGTTCCGACGGCGCGAGCAGTTGTTGAAGGTGACGCGGTTGGGCGACAAGACCTTCGAGCAGGCCGCCGGCTTTCTGCGGATTCTCGATGGCGACAATCCGCTGGACCGTTCCGCCGTTCACCCGGAAGCCTATCCGGTGGTCGAACGTATCCTTGCCGCCAGTGGACGCGGCTTGCACGAGGTGTTGGGTAATACAGCGTTTCTCAACACGCTGGAGCCCGCCCGTTTCGCCGATGAGCGGTTTGGTCCGCCGACCGTGCGCGATATTTTCGCGGAACTGGAAAAACCGGGCCGCGATCCCCGGCCGGAGTTCAAGACCGCCGCGTTCAAGGATGGCGTGGAGAAATTGACCGATTTACAGCCGGGGATGGTGCTGGAAGGCGTGGTCACCAACGTCGCCAACTTCGGCGCGTTCGTGGATATCGGCGTCCATCAGGACGGCTTGGTGCATATTTCGGCGCTGGCCGACCGGTTCGTCAAAGACCCCCGCGAGGTGGTGAAGGCCGGACAGGTGGTGAAGGTCAAGGTGCTGGAAGTGGACCTGAAGCGGCAGCGGATCGCCTTGACGATGCGGCTGAACGAAGCCACGCCCGGCGCTCCCGCCCGGAAAGCGGAGAACGCTCCGCGACCGGAACGGCGGGAACGCGGACAGCGACCATCGCCGCCGCCAGAGAAACCGGAGAACCGTCCGGGCGCGTTGGCCGAAGCCTTCGCGCGGGCGCGGCGGGAACGGTGAAGGACCGACGATGAACATATCCTCGCAATCCCTGCCCCTGCAAGGTCAAGTGGCTCTGATCACCGGCGGTGGCCGGGGTATCGGCGCGGCGACCGCCGAGGCGCTGGCGCGCAAGGGCGCGCGGGTGATCGTCGCCAGCCGCACCGAAACAGAACTGACGGCCACCGTCGCCCAGCTTCGGGCCGCCGGGCTGGACGCAGCCTCGATTACCCTGGATGTCGCCGACGAAGCGGCGGTGGAGGCGGCCTTCGCGCGCATCGCCGCCGAACAGGGCCGGCTGGATATTCTGGTCAACAACGCCGCCATTCTGCTCGGCGGTCCATTCGCCGAAATGGCGATGGCGGACTGGGATCGGGTGCTGGCGGTCAATCTGCGGGGAGCGGTATCGTGCGCGCGGCAGGCGTTCCGGTTGATGCGAGAACAGGGCGGCGCCATCGTCAACGTGTCGTCGCTGGGCGGGGTGCCGGGCACCGAGAAGTTTCCGGGTTACGCGGCCTACACCGTCAGCAAGTTCGCCCTGACCGGCCTGACCGAGGCATTGGCTGCCGAAGGCAGGGAGCACCACATCCGGGTCAATGCGGTGGCGCCGGGCGCGGTGGACACCGACATGCTGCGCCGAGCCGCGCCGCATCTGCGCACCCGCACCGGCCCCGCCGACGTGGCCAAGATCATCGCCTTCCTGTGCGATCCAACCGAATCCGGCTGCATGACCGGCGCAACGCTGGCGATCAACAGCAATCTTTGATCTGTCGGGGTAATTTGATGATGACCGCACTGAAGCAGTTGCTTTATACATCGGAGCAATATCTGACTTTGGAACGTCAGGCCAGTTATAAAAGCGAGTATGTCAACGGCGGTATCTTTGCGATGGCCGGCGCCAGCAAGGAACACAATCAGATTGCGTTCAATATCGCCGGGGAATTGCATGGTCAACTGAAAAGCCGCCCGTGCCTGGCGTATGTCAACGATATGCGAGTCAAGGTCAACGCGACCGGTTTGTATACCTACCCCGATATGGCGGCGCTGTGTGACGAACCCCGGTTCGAGGATGAACAGATGGATACGCTGCTGAATCCGTCCGTCATTGTCGAAATTTTATCTCCCAGCACCGAGGCGTATGACCGGGGTGATAAATTCGCTCACTATCGCCGGTTGCCATCACTTGTGGAGTATGTGCTAATCGCTCAGGATAAAGTCAGGGTCGAGCACTACATCCGGCAGGATCGGCGGTGGGTATTAACGGAGCTGGACAGTCTGGAGGATAGGCTGGGTCTGGTTTCGATCCAGTGTGAAATCGCATTGCGGGAAATCTACGCCAAAGTGGATTTACCCGTGGTCAGGCATGAACTTCGATGAATGCCATCGGTGAGCAGTGGTTGAGGAAGTCGGTATCCCTGTTCCCTGATGCCCTGCCGCTGATGCGGTTCTGGCCGAATCGGCGGAATATCCCGTGGCGTTTGTTCAATCGTGAGTCAATTCTTCCCGAATCACACGCCGCAACAGAGTTTCCAACGTCTGGCGCTGCATGGCCTCGCGCAAGGCGGCATTAATGAGGGTCTGATAATCACGCGCGTCTGTTTGCGCGTTCAGCCAAGCGATCACATCCTGATCGAGCATAATGCTGATCTTCTGGCTCTCGTTCAAGCGGGTGCGAGCGGCTTCCTGCCATTCGTCGCGTGAAACATCTTTGAATCCTATGCGAAATCTCGCCCGCTCAAAGTCGTCCTGGGTCAGTTTGGGCGCGTCATCGGAGTCCAATGTTGCGGTAATAGAGGTTGGTTTCATCGCGGTCTGCCTTACGCATGGAGATGATACGGATTTCATCGTCGGATTCCACATGGACAATCAGCACGACCAGCCTGCCCAGCAGGCCAATGCCGATCATTCGCTGCTCGCCATAATCAACTCGATGGTCCTCAAACAAAACCAGAGGACCGTTGAAAGCATGAACAGCATCGGCGAAATCCAGTCCATGCTTTCTCAGGTTGGCTTGCCGCTTTGTTTCGTCCCAAGTGAAGTTCATGGTTAGCCATAGAGATCATCACAGTACGCACTGGTTCACCCCATCGACGCCAATTTACCCGCCGACGCACATCATTACCGCATCGGCGGAAAGCCTTACCGCATTTACTCAACCGCCGTTGCCTGCGCCAGCGGCCCGGTCGGTCCGTGTTCCACGATGCTTGACTTTCCGAGGAACAGGCCGAGGATCAACGCGGCGGCCAGCACCGCAAACCATAGCACAAAGATCATCCCCATCCCCAAGGTCGCGCCCAGCGCCGCGCCCGCCTTTTGCGCCTGCGTCGCGGCCCGGTCAACGGTCTGACCGGCATTGGCCATGCCGGCTATCGCGCCCGCCGCCACGGTCAGCGTCCAGAACAGCGCAAAGTTCTTGATCACATTCCAGCCGGTTCCCCCTTCCCGCACCTCACCCACCTTCAGATTCCGCTTGGCGAAATAGACCGGCAGCACCACCGGCCCCAGCACGAAGGTTGCGGCGGGCCAGCCAATCGGATGATTCATCCGCTTTTTCGCGTCGGTGAACACCCAAACCGCAAACGCCAGATACAACACGAAGTACCACATGCACTATCCTCCCCTTGCTCCACGGAAACGACGCTCGCTCAAACTCCCGCACTATTCGTCATCCATGCGACAATGAGCGTCGTTTACCCGCGTTTATCCGCCGAATCGCCATGCCCGACCGAGACTCCCACGAAACCGCGCTGCGCCTGATCGAAAACCTGCGCCAGTTGCCGCGCTATCCCAAAACCATCACCACTCAAAAACTGCGCGAGCAACTGGCGGCGCGCGGCTTCACGGTGGATGTCCGCACCATCCAGCGCAATCTCAACGACCTCTCCCGCTACTACCCGATTATCAACGACGAACAAAAACGGCGGGGCTGGTGTTGGATGCCGAATGCGGACATCACCGACCTGCCCAGCATGGACTCGGTGACGGCGCTAGCTTTCCGCCTGGCCCGCCTGCACCTGGCGCCCTTGCTGCCGACGACCCTGCTTGCCCAGTTCGATCCGTATCTGCGGGCTGCCGACCGCACTCTGGGCGATGGCAATCTCACCTATCGCTGGGCGGACAAGGTGCGGTTGATTCCAAACGGGCTAGCTCTACGCCCGCCCGCCGACAGCCGAGATCATGGCCACGGTCAGCGAGGCCCTGCTGCGGGAGTGCTGCTTCACGGCCCGTTATCGCAATCGCGACGAGGCGGAACGCGCATTTGAGCGGGTGCATCCACTAGCGCTGGTGTTGCGCGGCCCAGCGCTATACCTGCTGGCGACGCTCGATGATTTTGAGGATATCCGGCAACTGCGGGTCCACCGCTTTTTGAGCGCGGAATTACTGGCCGATCAACCGCGCCGGTTGCCGGAAGGTTTTGATCTGGACGCCTACATCCGCACGGGGAGTTTTGAATATCCCGAAGGCGACCCGATTCCACTGGTGGCGCTGTTCCAACGGGGCGCCGCCCGGCATTTGCAGGAAGCGCCGCTGAGCGCCGACCAGCGCATCGTGGATGAAGATGACTGGCGGGTGCGCTTGAGCGCCACAGTCAACGACACCGCGCTGTTGCGCTGGTGGCTGCTGGGGTTCGGGGCGGGTGTGGAAGTGCTGGAACCAGTTGCGCTACGCGCGGAAATGGCCGATACCGCCCGGCGGATGGCTTGGCGTTATCGGCCAGTGTGAGAGTTGGCTGGAGAGTGCCTATCTCTGTCGCGCAGCGCCGGAACACTGAGCCGCGATCCGCGGAGATTGACCGAGGCCGGCCACACGGTGGCGCGACTGATTCCTTACGATTTTTTCCCCAGCCCCATCAAGTCGAAATCTTCGCGCTGCCACAGCGCTGCGCCCCTTGAAAACACGGCGCATCGGGCGGGGCCAACCTGCTGGATTGGGTCCGCCCCGCCCCCCGCGGAGGCTGCATGAACGGGCTTCAGGGTTTTCGGGCCGCCTTCTCCGCTACCCTGGCATTGAATTTGGCGGCATCGATCACGAACCGCTCGTGAGTGCCCTGACAGATCGGGTCCACCCCATCATCGGCCTCCACCGAGAAGATCAATTTGCGACCCTCCACCCGCTCCAGTCGCACCCGCACCGTCACTGTGAAGCCGAGCGGTGTGGCGGCAGTATGGCTGAAATCGACGTGCGTTCCCACCGACTGTTCCCGTGGCCAGTCCAGATGCGCTTCGAGCAACTGGATGCAGGTCCACTCGATCAGGCCGACCATGAAGCCGGTCGCGAATACTGCGGGCATCACCTGAAATTCGGGTGATTCCGAATAGAGATGGGGGACGGTCTTGGTCTGGGGCACAACGAAGGAAAATTCATGACTCAATCCGGCTTGCAAGGTTTCTCGCATGGCTTGCGTTCCTGGTGGGTGGTGATCGGAGTTCTACTCGCCTTTGATAGGAAGGCTGGCCAGGTGACCTACAACTATCTGATGCTGGATCAGGACATGATCCTAATCGCGCTGGCCAATCATCCGCGGGATGGCGTCATTCAGAAATACTTTGCCGCCGATCCAATTATCCAGCAGGCGTTTCTTCTGCTGAAGGCGGAGCGGTTTTTCGACTGACTCTCTTGCGCTTAGGCGGCGCCTTGCCGCTTTCCTCAGTTGTTGCCGTCTGGGCGCGGCGAGCGCTGTCCAGCCAGTCATAAATTCGCTTGGCCGCGCCGCGCACTTCGGGATTCACGTCCATCAGCTTACCCTCGCCGTGCAGATAGGCGTCGAAAGCCACGCGCAGAGGCCAGTAATGATCGGCATAGCCTTGTTCGTCCAGCCAAGTGAGTAGTTTGTCGCCGTAGCCGCGTGCGGTAGCCAGGCGCAACACGCGCAAAAAGAGCTGGCTCGCCGTAAACAATGCCGCCGAGTTTTCCGCCAGCGCCACGGTTAAGGCTTGGGTGGCTTCGCCGAAATTGTCCAAGGCCAAGGCTCTTTGTGCTGCTTGAGCAGCCGATGACAGTTTTGTCGAGAGACCTGTTGTCTCCAGATCAAGCCATGGAGGAACTGGAAGGTCGCCTTTTGGTAAGCTACCGATCAATTCCGTCTCACGGGTCCGGATTTCATGGCCAGTCTCACCTTCGAACACATCGACAAAATCTATCCTGGCGGCACCCAGGCGATTTTCGATTTCAACCTCGCCATGGCCGACGGTGAAGTGCTGGCGCTGGTCGGGCCGTCCGGTTGCGGCAAATCCACCCTGCTGCGCCTGCTGGCCGGGCTGGACGATGCCACGCGCGGCGACTTGCGCATCGGCGGCGAGATCGTCAACGACCTGCCGCCACAACGGCGCAACGTGGCGATGGTGTTCCAGGATTACGCGCTCTATCCGCACATGACGGTGCGCGGCAATCTGGAATTTCCGCTGAAAATGCGCGACCTACCGCGCGCCGACATCACACGCCAGGTCACTTGGGCGGCGGAACTGCTCGGTCTCGGCGACCTGCTCGACCGCCTGCCCCGGCAACTGTCCGGCGGCCAGCGCCAGCGGGTGGCGATGGGCCGGGCGCTGGTCCGCCAGCCGGCCGCGTTCCTGATGGACGAACCCTTGTCCAACCTGGACGCCCGGCTACGGGTGCAAATCCGCGCCGAGCTGAGCGAATTGCTGGACCGACTGAGCGCCACCACCCTTTACGTCACTCACGACCAAGCCGAGGCGATGACCCTGGGCGACCGGGTGGCGGTGCTGGATCGCGGTCGGCTGCAACAGGTCGCGCCGCCCCAGGAATTGTACGAGCGGCCAGCGAATACCTTCGTGGCCGGTTTCATCGGCAATCCGCCGATGAATCTGTTCCCCGCGCGATTGAACGCCGCCTGGGATGGCGGGCTCCAGTTGCGGCTGGGCCAACAGAGCTTGCCGCTGGTTTTACCCCCCGCCCCCGAGGAACGCTGGCGGGCCTGGCTGGATGCGCCGCTGACCACCGGCATCCGTCCGGAGCATCTACGCCTCGCCGACGATGGTGATGACGGCGTACAGGCGACGGTCAGCGATGCCGAGTACCTGGGCCACGAGACGCTGCTGCATGTCCGGGTGGATGGCCTAGATTCGCCCGGCGCGGCGCTGGTGGCGCGACTACCGGGCATCCGCCCGTTCCACAAGGGTGAAGCAGTGCGTCTGAATCTGGAGCCGGCCGGGCTACACGGGTTCGGACCGGACGGCAAGGCGCTGGACGGGTTTGGCTGAGCGCCGAGTCTCACGCCACGCCGGACAACGGATGGCCTTGATCGTCCAGCGGAATATCCACCCATTCCTCCTTGGCGATGCGCCGCAGATCGATGATGGACCAGGGAATCAAAATCAGCGCTGCCACGATCCAGGCGATCAGGTGCCAAATCCAGCCATTGCCGGGGATGAAGGTGGCGATCGCGACAAAAAAGCCGGCGATGCCGTAGAACCGGTAAGCTGCCTGCTGAGTGTAGTGGCCCACCTTGGGGTCGGGATGATGGCGGTTCATGGCGTATACCAGCATCGAGGCGCCGAACCAGAAGATCAGCAGGGGAAACGGGACCAGAATCGCGATCAGGTTGCCATAATTCATCAGGGCTGCGGCCCGCTTGGCGGAGGAACCTCGCGCCACCTTGCCGATGACCGTTTCTTCGCTTTGTTCCAGCATGGGCATCTGCATGTGCATGATCGAGAACCTTGAGGATGGGGAACGGATGAGAGGTTGGTAACCGCCATGTTCGGAAACCCCCCTCCCCTTGTCAACCACGAGGATGAACCGTGATCGCGGCCTGGCTGGATGCGCTTGAGCACCTAATTTTACCGCCCACTTGCCTGCTGTGCGGGGCGGCGGGCACGGCGGGACAGGATTTGTGCATCGGCTGCCTCGGCGATCTGCCGCGCAATCTCGCGGCCTGCCCGCGCTGCGCCGCGCCCCTGGCCGTTGGCGGGACCGGTCCCTGCGCCGGTTGCCGGGCGCAGCCTCCGGCCTTCGACCGAGCGGTCGTGCCCTTTCGCTACCAGCCGCCGGTGGATTTTCTGATCACGCGCCTGAAATTCAACGGTCGTCTGACGCATGCCCGCTTGCTGGGCGAATTGTTCGCCGCCGCGCTGGCCGAACGCGGCGATCCCGCGCCGGACTGCATCGTGCCGGTGCCGCTGCATCCGCGCCGATTGCGGGAGCGCGGGTTCAATCAGGCTCTGGAACTGGCGCGTCCCGTCGCCCGCCGCCTGGGGATTCCGCTGCAAATCGATGGCCTGCGGCGCGTGCGCCACACCCTCCCGCAAGTCCGGTTGGACGCCCGCCAGCGCCAGACCAACCCACTGGGCGCGTTCGCCCTGGGTGGGCCGCTGCCCGGAGCGCGGATCGCATTGATGGACGACGTGGTCACTACCGCCAGCACGATCGGCGAATGCGCCCGGGTGTTGCGAACCGGCGGGGCGACGGACATTGCAATCTGGGCCATCGGCCGGGCCGGCGGCGCTCCGTGAAAGGTCCGCTGGGCTTGTCGGTTCCAGGACGGTTTTTCCACCGCTGCTCAGTGCCGGGAAAGGGCGTGTTCGAACGTCTCCCGCAGGCGGTCGGCATCCACGTTCTCGGCGATGACGCCTTGCCCAAGCTCGCGCAGCAGGATCAACCGTAGCCGGCCGTTCTGGACCTTCTTGTCCACCGCCATCAGCCGCGGGAAATCAGCGGGCGTCAGTTCGGGCGGCGGGGCGAGCGGCAGGCGAGCGCGGGTCAGCAGCGCCCGTACCCGTTCGACCTGTTCCCCACTCAGCCAGCCCAGTCGGGCCGACAGGTCGGCGGCCATCACCATCCCCACCGCCACCGCCTCGCCGTGCAGCCACTCGCCGTAACCGATCCCGGTTTCGATGGCGTGGCCGAAGGTGTGGCCGAGATTGAGCAGGGCGCGCTCGCCGGTTTCCCGCTCGTCGGCGGCGACGATCTCGGCCTTGTTGCGGCAGGAGCGTTCGATGGCCTCGCTCAGCGCGGCGGCATCGCGCGCCAGCAACGCATCCAGATTCGCCTCCAGCCAGTCCAGGAACGGGCGGTCGCGGATCAGACCGTACTTGATCACCTCGGCCAGACCAGCGCTAAGTTCGCGATCCGGCAGGGTGACGAGGGTGTCGGTGTCGGCCAGCACGCAGCGCGGCTGATAAAACGCGCCGATCATGTTCTTGCCGAGCGGATGGTTGACCGCGGTCTTGCCGCCGACCGAGGAATCCACCTGGGCCAGCAGGGTGGTGGGAATCTGAACGAAGGACACGCCACGCTGGTAGCAGGCCGCCGCGAAGCCAGCCATGTCACCGATCACCCCGCCGCCGAGGGCGACGATCGTGCAATGCCGGTCGAATCGGTGGTCGAGCAACGCGGTGAAAATGTCGTTCAGCGTCTCCAGGGTTTTGTAGCGCTCGCCGTCGGGCAGGATCACCGCCTCGCAGCGCAGGTCGGTCAGAGCGGCGCGGGCGCGCTCCAGGTACAGCGGCGCGACCGTGGTATTGCTGACCACCAGCACCTGTCGGCCGGAGAGGTGGGGCCGCAGCAGATCGGCGTGCCCGAGCAGGCCGGGGCCAATGCAGATCGGGTAACGGCGGTCGCCGAGTTCGACATGGAGGGTTTTCATGGAGATTCCAGGGATGGCTCAGGCTCAAAGCGGATGGAGTTCCGGCCGGTTCAGGATGTCGCGCGTCACTTGGCCGGGGGAACGGCCCTCGGTCGAAATCACGCAGTCGGTCACGGCGCGGTAGAGCGGATCGCGTTGCGCGAACAATTGCGCCAGCCGGGTCCGGGGATCGGCGGTTTGCAGCAAGGGTCGGTGGCTGTCGCCCCGCGTGCGGCGAAGTTGCTCGTCCACCGAGGCGCACAGGTACACCACGAAACCACGCCCGGCCAGACAGCGGCGGTTGTCGGGATCGAGCACGACGCCGCCGCCGGTGGCGAGAATGATGTCCGGCCGCCGGGTCAGTTCGGCGATCACGGCTTTTTCACGGAGACGGAATCCGGCCTCGCCTTCGACTTCGAAGATCAGGGGAATGCTGGCGCCGGCGCGCTGTTCGACTTCGTGATCGCTGTCGAGAAACTCCCGGCGCAGCGCTAGCGCCAGCCGGCGACCGATGGTGGTCTTGCCAGCGCCCATCGGGCCGATCAGAAAGATGCTGGGAAGGGTGGACGGCATGATGATGTGGCGCGCGGCGCGGTGAGGAGGATTGGAGGATTTTCCGGTGATATTGTAAGCGCAATCCCGCCTTGGCGAGCGAGAGCGGGAACAGCACCGCGCGACGGTCCGCTATGGCGGCGTCCGGCATTGCTCGGTATGCTTGCGTGGATCGCTTCCATTTCATTCCCGACCTCCACAATCAGAGTAGAACTCCATGGCCAGCGTCAACAAAGTCATTTTGATCGGCAACCTGGGCAAGGACCCGGAAGTGCGTTACATGCCCAGCGGCGATGCAATCACCACGATCAGTATCGCTACCACCGAAACTTTCAAGGATCGCGATGGCGCAAAACAGGAGCGTACTGAATGGCATCGCGTCATATTTTTCGGCAAATTGGCGGAAATCGCCGGCCAATATCTCAAGAAAGGCCGTTCGGTCTATGTGGAAGGCCGTATTCGCACTAATAAGTGGCAGGATAAGGCCACGGGCCAGGATCGCTACACCACCGAGATTGTTGCCAATGATATGAGAATGCTGGGCAGTCGCGGCGAGGCCGGCGGCAGCGCGCCGTTTCCGGGAGAAGAGCCGGAGATGGATTCCGCCCCCACGACGCGGCCGCCACAGGGGCCAGCGCCGGCGCGGTCGCCGGCCGCCGCGCCGCCCCAGCCAGGCCCGGACAATAGCGGTTTCGACGACGACATTCCGTTTTGAGCTTGGAGCGAGGCTCGCGTCGCGGGCCGCGAGCCTCGTGGGCGGGCGGATCGGGTCGGGCTGACGGGATTGCGCCCATCAGCCGCCCATCAGCCCTCCCACACCACCGGACATGCGGTTTTCCGCGTCCGGCGGTTGAGTCCAGCGGGCTTAGCCCGCGAGCACCCCCGGTAGAGTGAATCCATGCCGATTCTGATGGCTACCGTGTTGCTCACTGAACCTCTTCTGACGCCCGGACTCGCTGTCCGCCGCGACTCGACCGGCCCGCGCCGCCCCTCCGCGGGAATCCACCTGCCCGACAAGTACATGCCCATGTCGGACACCCTAGGTTGGATTGAGGAACGAAACCTATCCACACTCGTCCCGCACGGCGATGGGTTTCGCTACGCTCAACCTATCCTACAACCCATTGTTTTTTCGTAGGATGGGTTGAGCGTAGCGAAACCCATCGATACGGGGCGAAACCACCAGGGGATCCGAACGGTGACGGTCAGCACCTCACGCCGCCCTTTTTTCAGGAATCCCCGGCGGCGTCATCCGGCGCGATGTCCTTGCGCACCGACTCCACCAAGCCCTTCAAATCGCCGCCCTTCATGCCGATTTCGCCCAGCACCGCATCCAGGATCGGCTGCTGGGCGCGGTAGGCCAGCGCCGCCGCCACCGCTTGCTCGGCCAGGTTGCCGCCCGATCCGCCCGATCCGCCGGAGCCTCCCGCCGCGCCGCGATTGAGCCCGTCCACCTGCACGATCTTGATGCCGTCGATCTTTTCCAGCGGCTTGACCGATGCTTCGATGATGGCCGGCAACGCGTCCAGCAGTTTCATCTTGACCTGCATGGCGATCTGTTCCGCCGCCAGAGTGTTCAGGGCGGCATTGCGCATTTCGATGCCCTTGGCGTCCACCTGGTATTGCACCTGCTGGGCTTCGGCCTTGATCTTGATCGCTTGCGCGTGGTTTTCGGCGGCGTCCTTTTCCGCCTCGGCGGCGACGCGGATACCGATGGCGCCCTGCTGGGCCTCCTGGTCGGCCACGACCAGCGCCACCTGCTTTTCGCGCTCGGCGATGGCGACCTCGCGGGCGGTCTTCACCTGCTCCTCGGCGCGGGCCGCCAGGGCGCGGGCTTCGTTGGCCTGCTTTTCGGCCTC